>Ga0070741_10011461_pt1 | contig 16364 bp, 12 predicted proteins | sample Coa_R1_4_FD_66440 | JGI IMG/M metagenome (GOLD analysis project Ga0070741, IMG submission 66440) | Surface soil microbial communities from Centralia Pennsylvania, which are recovering from an underground coalmine fire - Coalmine... | ecosystem: Environmental > Terrestrial > Soil > Unclassified ...
ACGAGCACGATCGTCCCGATCTCGCCCGTATGTCCTCCCGCCTCGTAGCCCGACGCGACGACGACGTCGACGCCCGCCTGCACCTGGCGCACCGCGTGCTCGGGTGCGCCGACCAGCCCAGCGCACGGGACGCCGTGTTTCCCTGCGAGCTCGATTAGCCGCGCCGGCGCGGGCCCGAGTGCGTTCGCGATCAGCCGGATCGGGTGCGAGAACGCGACGTCGAGCAGCGCGTCGACGTTTGCGTCGGAGAAGAGACCCGACGCGCGGGAGCTCGCGACCGCGACCTCGCGATTCCAGATGCCCTCCAACCCGTGCTCGGCGAGCACGCGCTCGAGGAACTGCCAGTGCGCGTCGGAGATCCGGCTCGCGAGCGCCTCTGGGTCGAGCTCCTCCCCCTTCCCTTCGTAGCGCTGCGGGACGATCACGTCGACGCCGTACGGCTTGCCGCCGACCCGCTCGTCGATCCACCGCAGCGCTGCCTCGAGCTCGTCCGCGTCGTAGCGCATCGCACCGAGGACGCCGAACGCACCCGCGTTCGTGACCGCAGCAACGACGTCGCGGCAGTGACTGAAGGCGAGCAGCGGGAACTCGATGCCGAGGAGGTCGCAGACCGGCGTCTTCATCGCGGCAACCCGAGGCTGCGCGCGATCAGGTTGCGCTGGATGTCGTTCGTGCCGCCGCCGACGACGGACTTGATCGAAAGCCGGAGCCCCAGCTCGAACGTCGAACCCGCGAGCGCGGCCTGCGGCCCGAGCAGGTCGAGCGCCGCCTCGCTCAGGTCCTCCTGCACCTCGCTGCCGACGATCTTCGCCATCGGCGCCTCGAGCCGCGAGCCCTCGCCGGCGGACGTCGCGCGGAGGCTGTGGTTGACGAGGATCCGCGCGGCCTGCAGCCGCGCCGCCAGCTCGGTTAGGCGCGACCGCGCCGCCGAGCCTCGCGGCCCGGAGCGCTCGGGATCGCGGCAAAGCTGCGCGAGCAGCTCGTCGAGTTGCCGGTGCACGTGCGCGGTCACGCCTCCCATCACCATCCGCTCGCTCGCGAGTGCGTCCGTGATCACCGTCCAGCCGCCGTTCACCTCACCGACGCGGTCGGCGTCCGAGACGCGCACGCCGTCGAAGAACGTCGTGCACGAGATCTCGTCGGCGAGGCTCGTGTGTTGCTGCAGCTGCCAGCCGGGACGCGGCACCGAGAAGAGGAAGACGGTGATGCCGCGGTGCGGCACCTCGGCGTCGGGGCCGGTCCTCGCGGCGAGCCAGCACCACTCGGCGCGATGGGCGTTCGTGCCCCACAGCTTCTGACCGTCGATCACCCAGTCGTCGCCGTCGCGGACGGCGCGCACGCGGAGGCCGGCGAGGTCGGAGCCGATCGAGGACTCCGAATACGCGAGGTAGAACGGGAGCCGGCCTGCAGCGATGAGCGGCAGGAAACGCTCCTTCTGTTCCTCGGTGCCGTGGCGGACGATCGCGCCGCCGATCAGCGACGCCGCGGCGAGCAGGTTCGGCTCGACGCCGCGGTAGCGCAGCTCCTCGTGCAGCACCATCTGCTCCTCGACGCTTGCATCGCGGCCGCCGTAGGCCATCTCGAGGTAGCCCGCCGCGGCAAGGCTGCGGTCGCTGGTTTCCCCGCCTTCGAGGAACGCGGCCAGCTCGGTGCGGAACCGCTCTGCCGCCTCGCCGAGCTCGAGCGGTGGGAGGCTGACACTTTGCTCGAGCAGGACGTCGGCCGGCTCTCCCGCCGAGAGCGGGAGCTCGGCGAGCCGGAGCACGTCCGCGTGCACGCGGCGGAAGAGCCACGGTCCCTCGTGCTCTTCGAAGAAGCCGATCGCGGCCAGCGTGTGGTGCGCGCCGAGCTGGACGCGCCGCGCTGCACGGGCTGCGTGCGCAACCGCGAGCTCGCTCGCGAGCGGCCACGCAGCCGCGCCGGCGGCGTGCAGGCGGACAGCCTCCTCGATGAGGCCACGTGCCGCGGCGACGTCGATCTCGCAGTTCGCACACCGGTGCGAGACGGCCTGGAACGCGCCGATCGGCTTGCCGAACGCGTGCCGCGTCTTCGCATGCTCGACGGCGAGACGGTGGGTCGCCTCGGCCGCCGCCATGGCGCGGACGGCCAGCCCGAGCCGGAGGAGTATCTTCGCCTCCTCGACTGCAGCTGCGTCGACCGGCACGGCATCGACCTGCGGGCCCGGCGTGACGGCGGCCCATGCGGGACGCGCGAGGCCGGGCGTCGCCGTCCTCTCCGCCACCGTGCAGAGCCGCGCCGCGCCGCCGCGCTCCCGCGGCAGAAGGAGCACGTGGGTCGCGACCTCTGCCGCCTCAACCACACGAGCGGGATCAACGGCGACGACGGGGCGGATCGACTCGTCGAGCTCGGGACAGAGCCGCGCAGCGACGTAGGCGTCCATGAGCGGCAGCGGACACGCGCAACGGCCCAGCTCCGCCGTCGCCGCGAGCGCCGCGTCGAGTGCGCCAAGGCGGCCCAGCTCCGTCCACCCCTGGGCGACGGCAGCGTCCCACACCGCACCCAGTCGCGCGCCGCCCGCATCGGGCTCGCTCGCGACGCGCGGCGACGGCCAGAGCCGTCCGAGGTCACCGTGGACGGCTGCCCGGAAGTCGGCGACCTCCGCCACGGTCATGGTCACTGCCAGACCACGACCGCGTCGAGGGCCTCGACCTTCGAGCCGTCGACGCGCAGCGGGTTGGCCTCGATCGAGGCGAGCCGCGGGCCTAGCTGTTCCGCGAGCCGCGCGAACGCGACGATCACCTCGACGAGGCGATCGAGGTCGGCCGCGGCCGAGCCGCGCGCCCCTTCCAGCAAGGCCTTGCCGCGGAGCTCGTCGAGCATCTCGCGCACGTCGTCGGGCGCAACCGGCAGGAGGCGAAGGCTCGTGTCGTCGGCGACGTGCACCCAGACACCGCCGAGGCCGACTGCGAGCACCGGGCCCCAGTCGCGGTCGCGGACGACGCCGACGATCAGCTCGACGCCGCCGCTGCGCATCGCCGCCACGAGCGCGCCCTCGACGCCCGGACCGGCCTGCGTCACCCGAGCGAACGCGTCGCGCACACCGCCGTCGCTCGCGACCCCGAGCACAACCCCGCCGGCGTCCGTCTTGTGCAGGATCTCCGGCGAGAGGACCTTGATGACGACCGGATAGCCGAGCTCGCGCGCGGCCGCGACGGCTTCGTCGGCCGTCCGCGCCCGCCGCCACGGCACGACCGGGATGCCGTTCTCCGCCAGCAGCTCGAGGCCGCGCGCCTCCGACCATTGGCCCGTCGCGTCGGCGATGTCGAGCTCGTCCTCCGCCGGCTCGAGCGGCGCCGGCTTCCGCAGCCAGGCCGACCAGCGGATCGCGTTCGCGAACGCCGCGACGCCGTCGCCGAGACGCGTCATCGCGTAAGGAATCCCGGCCTCCTCGAGCGCGCGCGCGGTGGCCGGCGCGATGTCGCCGGCGGTCGGCGCGACGAGCACGGCGCGTTCGCCGGCCGCACGGAGCCCTTCGCCCATCAGCGCGAGCCGTGGCGCGAACGTCGCGGCGCGCTCCGCCACCGGCAGCACGAACACCGCCGCGAGCGCCGCCACACCCGGGTCGCCGGCGAGCGCGGCGAGCGCATCCGCGAAGAGCTGCGGGGTCTCCGACGCGGCACCGGTGATGTCGAGCGGGTTCCGCGGCGTGACATAGCCGGGGAGGACGTCCGCGAGCCGCGCCTGCGTGCTGTCGGCGAGTTGCGGTAGCGGGAGCCCGAGCTCCTCGCCGCGATCGGCGATGATGTCGCACGCGCCGCCGGAGATCGAGACGACGCCGAGCCCTCCGGGCGGCAGCTGCCCCGTGTGCGCCAGCAGCCCGGCGGTGACGGCGAGTTCTTCCAGCGACCGGACGCGGACGATGCCCCACTGGCGGAGCGCGGCGTCGACGAGCCGATCGTCGCCGACCAGCGCGCCCGTGTGCGTGCGTGCGATCTCCGCCGCGAGCGTGCTCGTGCCGACCTTCATCATCACGATCGGCTTCTCGAGCTCGGCAGCGCGCACCGCGAGCTGCCCGAGCCGCTTCGGCGAGCGGATCGACTCGACGAACATCGCGAGCGCCCGCACGCGCTCGTCCTCGAGCACGGCCGCGGCCATCGCCAGCGTGTCGACCATCGCCTCGTTGCCGGTCGAGATGATGTGACTGAGGCCGATGTTCTGCGCGGACGCGAAGGTCGCGATCTCGCTGCCGGTCGCGCCGCTCTGCGAGACGATCGCGACCGAGCCGGAGATGAGCGGCACCGGCATCATCCCCGACCAGGCGGGCGCGCGGTCGACCACGTTGACGAAGCCGAGGCAATTCGGGCCGACGAAGATCGTGCCGTGCTTGCGACAGACTTCGACGAGCTCCTGCTGCGCGCTCGCCCCCCCGTCCCCGGTCTCGCCGAAGCCTGCCGCGAGCACGACCGCGTTCGGGATGCCGGCCGCGCCGACGTCCTCGAGGGCATCTCTCAGCCCGGCGGCGCCGACGAGCACGAGCGCGAGATCGACGGCCTCGCCGATCTCACGGCAGCTCGTGACGGCCGGGCGGCCGTGCACGCTGCCGCCATTGCGGTTGACGAGGTGGAGGGCGCCGTCGAAGCCGAGACGCTCGAAGTTCGCGAACGCGCCCCTCGACCAGCCCGAGCGGTCGGACGCGCCCACGATCGCCACGCTCCGCGGCGCGAGCAGCGACGCGAGCCGCTCCGCGCTCGCCGGCTCCACGTCGGCTACCGTCCCGTCCACTCCGGCTTTCGCTTCTCCGCGAACGCACGTGGCCCCTCGACGAAGTCGGCCGATGCGAGCAGCCGCTCCACCCGGGCCGCATCGCCGGCGATCGCGCGGTCGACTGACTTCCCGAGCCCCGCGAAGACCGCCTCCTTCGTCAGGCGGACGCTCAGGGGCGAGCACTCGAGGATTTCCTGAGCCCACCGCTCCGCCGCCGGCATCAGGTCGGGCAGCGGCACGACCTCGTTGACGAGGCCGATCCTGTATGCCTCGTCTGCCTGGATGAGCTTGCCCGTCAAGAGGAGGCCTATCGCAAGGTGAAACGGCACCTGCCGCGCGAGCCGATGGATACCGCCCGCGCCGGCGAAAAGCCCTACGCGCGGCTCAGGCAGGCCGAGGCGCGCGTGGTCTGCGGCGACGATGACGTCGCACGCGAGCGCCATCTCGAGGCCGCCGCCCACGGCGACGCCGTTGACGGCGGCGATGAGCGGCTTCGGGCAGTCGAAGTCGCGCGTGATGCGCCCGAACGGCGGGCGCTCGCTTCCCTGCACGTCGGTGCCGGCCGCCGTCCGCTCCGCGGTCGCCTTCAGGTCGTTGCCGGCCGAGAACGCCCGCTCGCCCGCCCCGGTGAGGATCGCGACCCACACCTCCGGGTCGTCGCGGAAATCCTCCCAGATCTCCTTCAGCTCGAGGTGCGCCTCGAGATGGAGCGCGTTCATCACCTCCGGACGGTTGATCGTCACGTAGGCGATTCGCCCGCGCTTCACGTAGGTCGCGAAGCGATAGCTCACCGGCCCGCCGATACTAAACGGCTCGGCCGAGCCGCGCTGACTGAACCGACTTCAGGTCGGTAAGCTCCCGCGGTGCAAGGTCCCGGAAACGACCGGACGGCGGCGACGCTCTTCGGCGTCTGCACCGTCATCATCGCCACGAACCCGATCGCCGTGCGGTTCAGCGACCGGGAACTCGACCCGTGGTGGGGCGCCTGCCTGCGCTTCACGCTGGCGGCGGCGGTCTTCGTCGCTCTCGCGGCGGCGCTGAAGCTCGGCCTGCCGCGCGGTCGCGCGCTGGGGGGCGCCGCCGTCTTCGGCGCGCTCAATTACGCGGGAGCGGTGGGGCTCGCGTACTACGGCTTCGTGCACGTGCACGCGGGGATCGGCCAGATCCTGTTCGCCCTCGTGCCGCTCGCGACGCTGCTGCTCGCGGTGGTCCAGCGGCAGGAATACCTGCACGCGCGCGCGGTGGCGGGCGCGCTGCTCGCCGTCGCGGGCGTGGCCTTGCTGACGGCGTCGCCGTTGGGCGTGAGCGTCCCGCCGCTCTCACTGCTCGCGCTTTTCGTCAGCATGCTCTGCGTCGCCGAGTCCGCCGTGCTGGCACGGCGACTGCCGCTGCAGCTCCACCCGGTTCAGCTGAACGTCGTCGCATCCGCGACGGCAGCTCTGATCCTGCTCCCCGTCTCGCTGCTCTCGGACGAGACGATCGCGCTCCCACACCAGGCGAAGACATGGGCCGCGCTTGCGTTCGTCGTCCTGATCAGCTCGGTGCTGATGTTCATCCTCTACCTCCTGCTGCTCCGCCGCTGGGTGGCCTCGCGCGTCGCCTACATCTTCGTGCTCGCCCCGCCGCTGACGATCGCGCTCTCCGCGTGGCTGGACAACGAGCACGTCAGCTCGGACCTCTTCCTGGGCGGGGCAGTCATCCTCGCCGGCGTCTACGTCGGCGCGCTGCGCCCGCGCGAGGCGACGGTGCCCGTGGTTCCCGCGCCGTAGCGACTCAGGCCGGGTACACCTCGACGGGCTCGGGCATCGCGAAGCCCGGCTGGGCGCCGCCGAGCTCGACGATCACGCCGAGCTCGTGCTCGGTGCCGTAATAGGTGCCGACGAACTTCGCGGCGGAGCTCGCCGCCCCGGCGAACTCAGCGTCCATGAGCCTGCGGAGGCCGAGGCTGCGCAAACGGGCATCGGCTTCGCCGTAGTCGACGACGTCGAAGCGGAGGTGGTGCACCTGGTCGGCCGCGCGTTCGGCGAGTGTGCGCCCGTAAGGGCTCCGGTCGTCGAGGGGCTGGATCAGCTCGATGCGCGAGCCGTCCGGCAGATTGCAGAGAGCGACGCGCATCGCGAAGTCGGTGGGCGCGCCGTCGACGAACGCCGTCATGTTCGTCGCGTCGTACGAGTACACGCTCCACGGGCCGACGCCGTAGCGGTCCGCCCACGTGCGTACGGCGCGGTCGAGGTCCGTCGTCGCGACGCAGACATGGTTGAGGCCGGTGCAGATCGGCTCGCCGGACGGCATGCGAACGGACTCGGGCTCGGGCATCGCGAAACCGGCGGGCGCGTCCCCGATCTGGGCGACGAGCCCGAGTTCGCGATCCGTCGCGAAGTAGGTCGCGCGGAAGCGGCCGGCGACGCCGGGCGCGCCGGCGAACTCCTCCTCCTGGGCGACGCGCGCGCCTGCCGACTCGAGCTGCTCGCGCGCGGTGTCGTGGTCGGCGACGCCGAAGCGGACGTGCTGGACGTGGCCGCCGCCCCGCTCGGCGAGAGAGCGTGCATACGGGCTGCGGTCGTCCAGCGGCTCGATCACCTCGATGCGAAAGCCGGACGCGAAATGCCCCATCGCCACGCGGATCGCGTAGTCCGCGGACATGCTCGACGGGTCTTTCGTCCAGACGTGCCACGGCCCCACGCCGTACCTCTCCGCCCAGGCACGGACGACGCGGTCGAGGCCGCGAGTGACGACGCAGACGTGGTCGATACCCGTGAACAGCGGCGCATACCTTCGCATACGATCGCGGGCCATGACGACGGCGACGGGCTCGGCGGCGGCGGAAGGCATCGCCCTCGACCCGGGCGAGGAGCGACGCTACCGCGAGCGGACGCCGCGCTCGCTCGAGCTGCTCGAGCGGACGAAGCCGCTGATCCCGACCGGCCACGGCGGCGGCATGTGGTATCAGCTCCCGTATCCCGTCCTGCTCGAGCGCGGCAAGGGCTCGCGCATCTGGGACGTCGACGGCAACGAGTACCTTGACCTCCGTCTCGGCGACTGGGTCATGATCCTCGGCCATGCGAACGAGCCCGTGCGTGACGCGGTCGTCGCGCAGCTCGAGAAGGGGACGCAGTTCGGCAGCCCCGACTGGGACCTCAGCTACCGGATGGCGTCGCTGCTGATCGAGCGAATGCCGTCACTCGAGCGCGTGCGCTTCCTCGTCTCCGGCACGGAGGCAAACCTCCTCGCGCTGCGGCTCGCGCGGGCACACACCGGGAAGACGAAGCTCGCGAAGATGCAGGGCAGCTACCACGGCCACTCGGATCACATGGTCACCGGCAGCTCGACGACGGCGATCGCGCAAGTAGCGGCCGGCATTCATCGGGGCGTCCTCGAGGAGCTCGTCGAGCTTCCGTTCAACGACCCCGACGGCGCCGAGGACGTGCTCGAGCGAAACGCGGCCCAGGTCGCCGCGGTGATCGTCGAGCCCGTTCAGGGCGGGGCCGGAATGATCCCGGCGACGAAGGAGTTCCTGCGGCGGCTGCGCGAGGTGACGGAGCGGCTCGGGATCGTGCTGATCTTCGACGAGGTGGTGACGTTCGCGATCGCCTACGGCGGCGCGCAGGCGTGGTTCGGTGTCACGCCCGACCTGACGACGATGAGCAAGGCGATCGGCGGCGGCCTGCCGCTGTCGGCCGTCGGCGGCCGTGCCGAGATCATGGACCTGCTCGACCCCGATCTCCATGCCGGGCTCGCGCCCGTGACCTCGGTGTCGACCTTCGGCGGAAACCTCGCCTCGCTGGCCGCCGGCATCGCATGCCTCGAGCAGCTCACGCCCGAGGTGCACGCGCGCATCCAGTCGGTCGGCGACCGAGCGCGGAACGGGATCGACGAGCTCGGCAGCTCGTACGACATCCCGCTGCACTCGAGCGGCCTCGGCCACCTCTTCGGCATGCACTGGGCGCCGGAACGCGTGGTCGACTACCGCACGAGGATGGAGGTCGACCGGCAGAAGATCGTGAACCTCCACCTCGCCCTCATGAACGAGGGCTACTACCAGATGTCGCTCGGGTACTTCCTGCTCAGCGCCGAGGTCACCGCGGACGACATCGACGGCTTCCTCGCCGCGCTCGACGATGCTCTCCGACGCCTGGGCTACGCCTAGCGCCGAACCTCATAGCCCGCCGACTCGCGGTCCCACACTCCGGGTGCGTCGACTCCTTCCGCCTTCAGTTCCTGTTTCAGGATCCGCTGCGCGTGGGACTTCGGCAGCTCGTCGACGAAGCGCACGAATCGCGGAACCGCGAAGTGCGGCATCTTGCCTTCGCAGAAGTCCAGCAGCTCCTCGGGTCTGACCTCGGCGTCGTGGCGCTTGACGACCGCGACCATCACCTCCTGCCCGCCGAGCTCCGAAGGAACTCCATACACCGCGGCCTCGAGGACCTGCGGATGGTCGGCGAGCACGCGCTCAACCTCCCAGGCGGACACGTTCTCACCCCGACGGCGAATCGAATCCGTCGCCCGTACGACGAACCAGTAGAAACCGTCGGAGTCGCGACGCGCGTGGTCGCCGGTGTGGAACCAGAGGTTCCGCAACGACTTCAACGTCTCGGCGTCGTTGTTCCAGTAGCCCTCCATCATCACATGGGGCCGCTTTGGCCGGATGACGATCTCGCCCGTCGCGCCGTCCGGGACGTCGAGATCATTCGCGTCGACGAGCCGGACGTCGTACCACGGCACCGGGACCCCGCACGACCCCGCCCGACGCCGCTCCCAGGAGCACGCCGTTATGGGCCCGGTCTCGGTCATGCCGTACACGTCGAGCACAGACAGACCGAACCGCTGCTCGAACTCGAGCACGAGCTCGGTCGCAGCTGCAGCGCCGAAGACGACACGCACGGGGTTGTCGGCGTCATCCGGCCGCTCAGGCTGCTTGAGCAGGATCCGGAGCATCTCGCCCTGCCCGTTGAAGGCGGTGACGCCCTCACTCCGGCAAATGCTCCAGAAGCGGCTGGCGGAGAAGCGCTGGTTGATCACGACGCGCGCGCCGGCGATCATCGCCGCGACCACGGTCGTGTACTTCGCGTTCGCGTGGAAGAGCGGGAACATCGTGAAGAGCACGTCGTCCTCGGTGTAGCCGACGGTCTCGACCGTGCCGCTCGCAACGTTCAGGTTGTGGCCGTGCGGCAGTACAACGCCCTTCGGGGGGCCGGTCGTGCCGCCGGTGAACAGGATCGACGCCGGCCGGCGCGCCTCGACCTCGAGTGTCTCCACCGGCGTGGCGTTCTGCAACAGCTCATCGAACCCCTCGCCCACCACGACAACGTGCTCGAGGTCGCGGAGATACGGCTCGACGTGGACAAGAAAGTCTTCGTCGACGACGATCGCCCGCGCGCCGGTGGATTCGAGGATGTGCGCGATGCCGGGCCCTCGCGCCGCGTTGTGCAGCGGAACCTCGATCGCGCCGAGCTTCAAGATGCCGAACCAGACGTGGAGGAACTCGGCCTGGTTCGGCATCATCACCGCTACCCGGTCGCCCTCGACTATCCCGAGCTCGCGGAGCGCACCGGCGAAGCGCGCTGCGCCCTCGGCGAGGCCGGCGTACGTCACCATGTCGTCGTCGAACGTCGCCAGCAGCCGATCAGAGAAGCGCGTGGCCTGCTCGTCGAGAAGTGCCGCGAGATTCACCGCATTAGGCTAACAACGTGAGTTGGCCGGTCCCGCGGATCGACGAAGAGAACGAGCCGTTCTGGACCGGCGGCATCGACGGCCACCTCAAGATCACGCGATGCGCCGACTGCGGCTACTGGCTGCACCCGCCCACGCCGAGATGCGGCCGCTGCTACAGCGAGCGCGTCGCGCCGACGCCGGTGAGCGGCCGCGGCCGCGTCTACACCTACACCGTCAACGAGCACGCGTGGATGCCCGGTCTCGAGGTGCCGTACGTGGTGGCCGTCGTCGAGCTCGAGGAGCAGCCGGGGCTGAGGCTGCTGACGAACATCGTCGGCTGCCCGCCCCGCGAGGTCGCGATCGACATGCCGGTGCAGGTCGAGTTCGTCGAGCGCGGGGCGGTCTTCGTGCCAGTCTTCCGACCGACGACGTGACCGAGCGGTTCGAGCAGTCCTGCATCATCTCCGGGATCGGCCAGTCCGACGTCGGCCGGCGCCTGACGCGCAGCATCATGGCGCTGACGCTCGATGCCTGCGTGGGCGCGATTGCGGACGCCGGCTTGCAGCCCGCGGACATCGACGGCGTGATCTCATGGCCCGGCGCCGTCTCGCGCGCCGAGGGGCTCGCGCCGAGCAGTCCCGGATCGTCCGGCCCCGGCGTTCACAGCGTCATCGATGCGCTCCGCCTGCAAACGAACTGGCACTACGCGGGACCGGAGACACCCGGGATGCTCGCCTCGGTGATCCAAGCGTGTATGGCGGTCGCGTCCGGAATGTGCCGGCACGTGCTCGTCTACCGGGCGCTCAACGAGGCGACAGCGTGGCGCCGAGTCGCCGAACGCATCACCGCCGATTCGGAAGGGGTCACCGGGGCAATGCAGTGGATGCTTCCGTTCGGCGCGTTCTCCGGGCCGAACTGGATGGCACTGAACGCGCGCCGGCATATGCATGAGTACGGGACGACGCGCGAGCAGATCGCCCAGGTCAGCCTGAACGCACGGCGGAACGCAGCGCTCAACCCGAAGGCCGTGCTGCGGGATGAGCTCACATTGGACACGTACCTGGCCGCACCGATGATCAGCGACCCGCTCTGCCTGTACGACTGCGACATCGCCGTCGACGGTGCGACGGCGGTGGTCGTCTCGCACGTCTCACACGCCGCCGACTCGCCGAATCCGCCGGTCAGGGTCGAGGCTGTCGGCAGCGCACTCCACGGCCGCGCTTCATGGGACCAGTGGGAGGACATGACGACCACCGCGGCTTCGAGCGCAGGCGCCCATCTCTGGTCGCGGACCGATCTCAAGCCGAGCGACGTCGACGTTGCGCAGCTCTACGACGGCTTCACCGTGCTCACCCTCTTCTGGCTCGAGGGGCTGCAATTCTGCGGCAAGGGCGAGAGCGGCGCCTTCGTCGAGGGCGGCGAGCGGATCAGCCTCCACGGCGAGCTGCCGCTCTCGACGAGCGGCGGACAGCTCTCCGGGGGTCGGCTCCACAGCTTCGGTCACCTCTACGAAGCCTGCGTCCAGCTTCGAGGTGCTGCGGGCGAGCGCCAGGTGCCCGGAGCGAAGGTCGCCGCCGTGTCGGCCGGGGCGGGGCCGCTTGCGTCCTGCCTGCTCCTCACCAGCTCCTGATCACTGCGCGGTCCAGCCGCCGTCGACCGCATACCAGCCACCCGTGCAGAAGGCGGCCGCGTCGGAGGCGAGGAAGACAACGAGCGGGGCGACGTCGGCCGGCACCGCGACACGCCCGATCGGCAACTTGGCGACGATCTCCTCGCGCTGCGTCTCGATCACGTGCCGGGTCAGAGGCGTCTCCGTCGTCGCCGGCCCGACCGCATTGACGCGGATCCCGTCACGGCCGTACTCGATCGCCGCGGTGCGGGTGAGGCCGACGACGCCGTGCTTCGCAGCCGTGTAGGCCGCGACGCCGACGCGCGCAACGACCCCGTAGATCGACGCCATGTTGACGATCGACCCGCCGCCCGCCTCGGCGAGCGCCGGGATCTCCGCGCGCATGGAGTAGAAGACGCCGTCGAGGTTCGTTGCGAGCACGCGGCGCCAGTCGTCGAGCTCGACCTCGGCCAGGCGGACGACGGCGGCCGGGGAGATGCCGGCGTTGTTGACCGCGACGTCGAGGCGGCCGAAAGCTTCCTCGGCAGCGGCCACCATCCCGGCGCACGCCTCCGGGTCGGTCACGTCGCCGGCGAAGGGCCGTGCGGTGTCGCCGATCTCCGCTGCGAGTGCCTCGGCGGCGTCGCGGTTGGAGTCGACGACGAGCACGCGCGCACCAGCGGCCGCCATCGCGCGCACGCATGCCGCACCGATGCCGGAGCCGCCGCCGGTGACGAGCGCGACCTTGCCCTCGAGTGCCCGGCCGCCGTCCAGGCCGGCGACGGTAGCAGGGCCGCGGCCGGGTATGTCATAGTCACTGACCTGAACTCGCTTCAGCAAGACGGCGTCGACCTCCTCGTCATCGGCGGTGGAATGGCCGGCCTCTCGGCCGCGGCGTGGACGGCGCGGCAAGGACGCTCGGTTGTGCTGGTCGAGAAAGGGGAGCTCGGCGGCAGCGCGAAGCTCGCCGGCTTCATCTGGACCGCGCCGACGTTCGAGGTACTCCGTCGCGCGATCCCCGACGGCGACCCGCGGCTGGCCGAGAAACTCATCGAAGGCTTCGCACCCGCGGTCGAGTGGGTGCGCTCGTTCGGCGTCGAGGTGCAGCCGGCAGTCCAGGTGCTGCGCTTCGGCCGCGGCCACCAGACCTCGATCCTCAACTACCTGCGCGCGTGCGAGCTCGCAGTGCGGGCGGCCAACGGCTGCGAGATCGTCATACCCGCCGAGACACGACGCTTGCTCGTCGAAGACGGCGAGGTGCGAGGCGCCGAGATTGCGCTGCCGTCGGGCGAGGCGCGCGAGATCCGAGCCGGCTCCACCCTGCTCGCAACGGGCGGCTTCGGCGGCGATCCGCAGCTGCGGGCCGAGCTCATCCATCCGCAAGCGCGCGACATCCCGCTTCGCGCGAACCCGTACAGCGGCGGCGACGGACTCCGGCTCGCGCGCGGGGCAGGCGCCGCCTTCGGGCCCGACGACGCCGGCTTCTACGGGCACCTGATGCCGTCCGGCATCACCTTCCTCGAGAACGAGGACTTCCCGGCATTGACGCTCTACTACAGCGAGCACGGCGTGCTCGTGAACCTCGAGGGTCGCCGCTTCGTCGACGAGACGGTGGGCGACCACCTCACAACGCTCGCCCTGCTGAAGCAGCCCGAGGCGCGCGGACTGCTGATCACCGACGAGCGTGTGCGGACGGAGTGGATCCTCCGTCCCTACGTCGAGGGCATCCAGGGGACGGACACGTTCGACGTCTGTTACCAGCGCGGCGCCCGAGCGGCGATCGCCAAGGAGATCGACGAGTTCGACTACCTACCCGAGGAGTGGGGCTACGACGGTGCCGCCGTGAAGGCGGCGCTGCTCGAGTTCAACCGCCAGTGTGCCGAGGGCCGGCCGGACCCGCCGCGCGAGTTCGACGCGGTGCCGATCGACACGCCGCCGTTCTACGTGATCGAGACGGTACCTGCGATCACCTTCACGTTCGGTGGTCTGCCGATCGACGAGGAAGCGCGCGTGCTCGACGGCGAGGGCCGGCCCATTCCAGGCTTGCTCGCCGCGGGCGCCGACGCCGGCGGCCTCTACGTGCGCGCCTACGCCGGCGGTCTCGCCGCCGCGCTCGTCTTCGGGCTCCGGGCGGCGAGAACCGCGCTCGACCCGGCGATGCGGATCAGCGCGTAGAGGCCGCGCGCGTAGCCCTGGTGATAGATGTCGGAGACGCCGACGAGCCCTGCTCAGCCGGACACCGAACCGACGACCTCGCGCGCCTCGAGCGACCAGTCCTGGAGCCGCAACCACTCGCGCATCGGCGTCAGTCGGATCGGGATCCGCTCGAGGACCGGCTCCATGTCGACGCGGAACGGGTTCGTCTCGTTCTTGAACAGGTAATGGCGCTCGAGCGTCGAGACGTACGTGTCGCGGTCGAGCCCCGAGACGTCGGCGAACACCTCGTACATCCGCTCGCCGAACTCGCGCGGCGTGATCTGCCGGTACGCGATCGGCCTCCCGAGCAGCTCGCCCAGCAGCGCAGCGACCTGCGTCGGCTGGAGCGTCTCCGGACCGCCGACGTCGAGCGTCTCTCCGACGAAGTCGTCGCTCTCGAGCGTGCCGATCATCAGCCGCGCCACGTCGTCGAGGCAGATCCAGCTCACCTCGAGGTCGCGCCGGTGCGGGTACGAGAACTCGCCGTGGTCGAGGAGATGCGGCTTCACCCAGCGCGTGAGCAGGTTGTCCATGAAGAGCGACGGCCGAACGACCGTGAGCGGGACGCCTGTCGCGCGCAGAGCCGCGGTCTTCTCGTACGCGGCGTCCATCGTCGGCACGCCGATCGGCTCGTCGGGATGCCACGAGGTCGTGTTGTAGACGAGCCGCTCGACGCCCGCGGCGACGGCGGCCTCGCCCGCGCGCGCCGCGTGCTCGACCGCTCGCGCCTTCTCCGTGAACGACGGCGAGGTGAAGAAGACGGCGTCGACGCCGGTGCACGCGCGGACGAGCGACGGCGGGTCGTTGAGGTCGGCCGCGACGACCTCGACGTCTGCGAGCGCCGGGATCTGCTGCCGCGTGATCGCGCGCACCTCGTAGCCGGCACGCCGCAGCTGCCGCACTTGTGCAAGGCCGGGACGGCCGCTGGCGCTGAACACGGCGACGGTGGTCACCGGGGTGAGCCTAGCGAGCTCGGTTCAGGAGGAAGGCTGCCGTCGCCCGGACGGCCCCGTTAGGTCCGTGCGACCCCGGCCGCGTGCGAGCCCGCGATGCGGCCGGTCACGGCAGCCGCGCAGAGGCCGCCCGCGTAGCCCTGGTGGTAGACGTCGGATGCGTCGCCGCCGACGGCGTACAGCCCGGTGATGGGCTCATCGTTCGCGTCGAGCACGCGGCACTCGGAGTCGATCTCGACCCCACCGAAGGTCATCGTCACTGCCGGGATCACGTCTGCCGCGAAAATCCGCCCGTTGCCGAGCCGCTGTTGCACGACGTCGTCTTCGAGCACCGCGCCGTCGAGCTCGTACCCCCAACCCCGGGCAAGCGGAAGCAGCTCGTCGACACCCGCGGCCGAGTCGGCGCGCCCGCCGCGATCGCGCGAGATTCTCCAGCGGTCCATCGGCAGGCTACCGCCGACGAACGGCTGGCCCCCCGCCCGCTGCTGCACCTCTTCCGACCAGAGCAGCAGCGCGCGGCCGCCGTGCGCGGCAAGTGCTGTCGTGTTGTTGTGGTCGCCGCGGGTCTCGTCCGCGAACCTGCGCCCGGACGGGTCGATCATCACGCCTTCCTCGCTCTGGTAGAAGGTGAACGCGATGAAGTCGAGTGGCGCGATCGCCCGGACGCCCTCGGCCCAGAGATGCCCGTAAAAGCCCTTGTTCTCGGTGTTGACCCGGCCGCCGAGGGTGGTGGCGATCTTGGCGCCACCGCCGTCCGAGTAGGGGTTCCCGCGTAGCGGGGGCACGAGCGCGCCGCCGGCGACGAGCGAGCGCCGCACGGCCGGATCCGCCTGGCGGCCGCCGGTCGCGAGCACGAGAGCCCCGGTCCGCACCGTGTCCGTGGAGCCGTCGCGACGGACCGACAGCACGAACCTACTGCCGTCGCGCGCGACGTCTGCGACCTCTGCGTCGACCGCGATCCGCCCTCCCGCGGCGGCGATCGCACGCGTCATGTACAGCTGTGTAAGCGGAATGTCGAACTTGTAGCCGCGCCCGTGCAGGTTCGGCTGCTCGGGCGTGAGAGGCGGTGCGTAGTCGGACAACCACCGAATCGCGTCGCGATAGCCCTCGACCACGAGGTGACCGTGCTTCTGGAACTCGCCCGAGTCCTCCCTGCGCAGGCCCTCGAGGTCGGTCGCCGTCCAGACGTAGCCGCCCGAGATCGCGGCCGAACCGCCGGTCGTCGGCGC
>Ga0070741_10011463_pt1 | contig 16363 bp, 16 predicted proteins | sample Coa_R1_4_FD_66440 | JGI IMG/M metagenome (GOLD analysis project Ga0070741, IMG submission 66440) | Surface soil microbial communities from Centralia Pennsylvania, which are recovering from an underground coalmine fire - Coalmine... | ecosystem: Environmental > Terrestrial > Soil > Unclassified ...
GAGGCTTTCGCCAGTAAAGGTATCCTTCTCTCAGACCAGAATACGATGATCAGAACAGTGCAACCGGGGAAACTATGGCTGATCAGCGATCCCGATCAGAACCAAAACTACAGTGTGACTACTGGGCCCGATGCGTTCAATGTCGCCCAACTGACCCTTGATACCAGACGTTGGCTGGTAATGGTGGTAAACAACGCTGTCCTTTTCTACGTTGATGGACAGCCAGTGTTGAGCTACCAGTTTGCGGAAGAGATCACGGGTCCGCTGGCACTCTTTACCAGCAACCAGGTTGCCTATAAAGACATCGTGATTTTCCAGGAACCACAGATCAGCCTGACCTATCAGGATGGCTGCGGTCGACAGATACAGACGCAGGTGTTGGAAGATGCCGTTCGCTCAGATGGTACCCCTGCTAGCAACCACTGTATTGTGACCGGTGTGGTGTATGATGAGCTGGGTCGCGCTGCAGTGAAGACCAAGCCGGTGCGCTACGAAAACACGTTGATCGAGTTCCAGAAAGACCTGGTGCAGTCGTTGGAGTGGAGGACGGGACTCATGCAAGGGGATGCAGCAACCTATTACTCGGCAACAGGAAAAGGATTTTCAGACGATCAGAGCTATCCCTATCTACGCACGCTTTTTGAAGATTCCCCACAAGCACGCGTTATAGCGAAGGGCAATCCCGGTCTGGACTTTGCTATTACGAGAGTGGACAACCTTGATCAGACCCACACACAACGCTATGAATATGCTGCCAATCAGGCTGGCGATATCTTTGCCGATTTCAAACTCTATGCCGGTGAGTATTACGTCAAGACGGCAATTGATCCCAACGGGGTAAAGACCTCTATCCTCAAAGATAGAATGGGCCGCCAACTAGTCACCAGAACAGTCGATGCCTCCCAGCCGAGTCACTACATCACACAAGGGTATGACTACGACAACGCCGGTCGTGTCGTCGCTACAAAGCCTCCCAATTATTACGACTCAGGGGAGGCACACTGGATTTCAACGAAAACCTACAATTTCCTGGGTCAGGTGATACAAATCACAGAACCAGAACAGGAGACACCAGCACAGTTTATCTATGATCAGGCTGGAAGGCCCCGATTCTTACAGCCCCCTGATGGAGCAACTGCACAACCCGCATATTTCTGGTACCAGAAATATGACGCCATCGGTCGTGCCGCTGAAAATGGGTTGATCGCGTATCCATGGAATCCAGAAGACCTCCAGGCAAAAGCAAACGATCCATCCTGGCCACAGAGCACAACGTGGAAAAAACGCTTTTTCTATGATGGAGATGGAACCTCTGCTCCGGCCATTGGCCGCCTCTCCAGGGCGCTGACGCAGAATGGTGAGAACGATCAGGCTGCCGTGGAGGAAACCTCTGTCTACGACGTTCGTGGCGCTGTCATCAGTACAACCATCAAGGTCAGTGCCTACGATGATAAGATCTACACTACTGGTTACGACTATGATAACCTGGGGAATCTCATGAAGATAACCTACCCAGACGCCACACAGGACAGGAAGGCCACTGAGGTCACCTACCACTATAACAGCTTGGGGCAACTCACCAGTGTTGGCGCATCGCCAGATCAGCCGGATAGCTATGCTGCTTACACCTATAATGCCAGCAGCCGTGTGGAAAGCGAGTCGTGGCACAAAAATGGCCCCCGGAGTATCCAACGGACATACCAGTACAATTCTCCGGGATGGCTTACCCAGATCGCTGACGATTTCTTGAGCGAAAAAATCTCCTATCTTCCTCAGAGTGCGAATGCTCACGGGTACTATGATGGTCAAATAGCGGCCACCGACTATAACTTCCAGTGGGCAAATGCCCCCGCCAGTTATAGCTACCATTATCAGTACGATGATGTTGGCAACCTGATCGTGGCTGAGAATAACAGCCTTCCCGGCGGCAGTATAGGTGTCGGAGAACCTGTCACCTACGATGGGAATGGCAATTTTCAGACCATGAAGAGCGGCGACGGTGTGGAAAACTATACCTATTGGAACGGGACAAATAAAGTACGAAACACGGATGGCAGCGGCGGTTCCGATTTTCGCTACGATGCCAACGGAAATACCACCGCCTCAAAGCGGAGCGCGCAGCAGGCTTCTCTCTCCAGTATCGTCTATGATCCTGTGACGCAGCTTGCAACAACGATTGAAGTAGGAAGCGACTCCCCAACTGTCGTCTCCTTCCAATACGGAGGCTGGGACAAGCGGGTCTTCAAAGAAGTCCAGGCCGCTAGCAACTCCAGTGGCAAAGGGGAGGCAAGTAATCCCAGGAAAACAAGTAAGCTGTACCTTCATGGGAATCTGCCCTATCCCCTGATTGAGAAAAACAGGGACAGCAGCGCCGAGTCCGATGTCCTCTATATCTATGGTTTGGGTGGTATGCTCGCTATGAGCAAGAACCGGACACTCTATTACATCTCAAGAGATCATCAACGTTCCACACGTGCCATCGTAGATGTTTCTGGACCAGCGGCAACTGTGGTTGCCTCCTTCGACTATACGCCATTTGGCACGCTCCTGCGCACCACGGGGGATCAACGGTTCATCAATTACCTCTATACAGGACAGGAATACGACCCAGAGATCGGGCTGCACAATTATCGAGCACGTCTCTACGATGCCGGCCTGCGACGCTTCTACGCACCTGATCCAGCTGCACAATTCAGTGGTCCTTACTCCTACGCAGGCAATAACCCGATTCTGTATACCGATCCGACCGGACAATTTTCCTGGTCAAGCATCGTAGGTTTTATGGTCAGCGGGTTAGAGGTTGTTGCTGGTGTGGCATTGGATGTCTTGAGCCTGGGAACGCTTGCAGATGTCGGTGGAGGGACGTTGCTTGGCGCTGGCATCAACGGTCTGGTGTATACTGCCACGCATATCAACGACTTTAGCTGGGGAGCGTTTGGGGTACAAGAAGCCATTGGCGCGGGGATAGGGACTGCAACCGCTGGTCTCGGCGCTGCTTTGGCAGCGGGGACAGAGGCAGGGGCTGACGTTGCAGCGAATGTGGCGAGCAACGCGATGGCTGACACGGCAGATGCAGGAGCTGATGTGGCGTCTGGGGCAGGAGGTGAGGCTGGAGAAGATGCCGTTGCCCAGGTGGCGAACACCTCATCGCGGGACGTATGCGAATTCAGTGATAGTTTTGAGGATGGGCCGGCGTGTTTTGCAGCAGGCACCAAAGTACTTACGGAATATGGCCTTGTTGCCATCGAACAACTCACCACAGGGGATCTCGTCTGGGCATTCAACGAGAGTTCGGACAAGATCGAGTTGTGCCGTGTTTCACGGGTGTTCAGGCGCACGAGCGAACGCGTCATCTCCCTGACGGTCAATGGTACACTCATTCAAACGACACCTGAACATCCCTTCTGGGTTGAAGAACAAGGCTGGATGCCAGCAGGCGATGTGCGCTCGGGGAATCGTGTGTTGAGCAAAAATGGTCAACTGCTGCTGGTGGAACAGTACAAGCCTTTGCAGGGCCGGTTTGTTGTCTATAACTTCGAGGTGGAAGGTTTGCACACATACTATGTAACGGAGCAACAGATCCTGGTCCACAACATGTGTTGGAGACAACAACCACAGTTCCAGGGTCTAAGGCCAGGGGGAAGAGACGGATATGTAGCACAGATGCTAGAACAAAGAGCAAATCTAAATGAACCAGAAATCGCTCGTACTATTGCGGAATTTGCGGCGCAACCACCTCCTCCGACAACGCTTCAACGTTTGTTAGAACCCTTGGGGCATTTCATTCGATGGCTATTATCTGTACCTGGATTTCCCATTTGGTGAGGCAAGCTCAACCGGAGTAGCACCGGAGGATGAACCAGTTTGATTTCCAAAGGAGGAACGTTATGGACTATCCAATCGGCACCATCCTGCCTTATGCAGGCTACATCGCGGACACAACGGCGCTGTGGCAAGAGGGATGGCTTTTGTGTGATGGCACTAGCCTCGGCACTCACAACTCTAATTACCAAGCTCTCCATGACATCATTGGCTTCACGTATGGAAGCGCTGGGAATAGTTTTTACCTGCCTGACTTTCGTGGACAGTTTCTCAGGGGCGCAGATAATGGCAGAGGGAAAGATCCCGAGGCGGCTACCCGAACGCACCCTCGCCCTGACCTTGCTAATCCTGGCACTTCCGGAGACAACCCTGGATCAGTACAAGATGGACAAATCGCTTCACATACACACACCTATAGTAAGTTTTCCGATGGTCACTATCTCCAAAATGGTCTTGGGTCTGACGTCAGAAACCTGGATGCAGGGAGCGCGATCTCCAGCGCCATAGGAGGAGCCGAGAATCGACCAGTAAATATGTCCGTCTACTACATCATTAAAGGAAAGTCAGACAAGGCTTCAGACACACCCATTGGAACAATTTTGCTTTACGCGGGTGCTATCACAGATGGCGGGGCTTCCTTACACTCGAAGGGTTGGCTTCCCTGCGATGGTCGACCTTTATTGGCGACATCGACATCTTATCAATACCTCTATGCGGTTATCGACGCTACATATGGCGCAACAGGGTCTACAGATTTCTTCGTCCCAGACTATCGCGGAGTCTTCCATAGAGGAGTAGATAGCGGCAAGGGAAGAGACCCGGAAGCCAGTGAACGTAACAGCCCACGATATGACACACCGGTTCCTCCACCTATCCCTGGCAATAAGGGTGATAACGTTGGGTCACTGCAGAATAGCCAGTTTGCCAATCATGCCCACAACTATTTCCTTTCCTCAGGGAGGCGTGACATCATAAATCTGACGGCCAAGGAGTGTATGAAGAATAACGCTTATTCCCGGACCTCATCAAACGCTTTAGATGCTCAAGGAACACCTGTTAACGGTACTGAGACGCGTCCTATCAACATCTCAGTACACTATCTTATCTGCTTTGACAATAGCACGACTCCATCTAGCCCGTCGTTTCAGATTCCAATCGGTGCAATCATAGGATATTCTGTCAAGATCGCCGATCCAGCAACTCTGACTGGGGATACCTGGATGCTTTGTGCTGGCCAGGATATGGATGTCACGCAATACCGTGATCTGTATAACGTTATCGGCACAATGTATGGAGGCGACCCAGAAAATTCAGTATTCTGTCTGCCCGATTATCAGGGAATGTTCCTGCGTGGAGTGGATCACGGCAGAGGGAAAGATCCAGATGCCAATACACGTTCTTCCCCGCGCCTTGATAAACCCTCTCCAGGTAATGCTAAGGATATGGTGGGCTCTGTTCAATCAGATACGTTCACCAACCACACCCACATATACACCATTTTTCAGGATACAGCATACAGTGATTATGGGTCAGGAGATAATTATATGAATGACAATACAGTTACCGAGAAATTTAATTCCATTGGAGGCTCTGAGACACGCCCCACCAATGCCTCTGTGAATTATCTCATCAAGGTCAAGGATGTAAGCACCAGTTGAAAATCCTCTTGGTACATAGGGTAGCTTCCTGTTCCACCAACTTCTTCCAGGTAAGCAGGAGTGGATCGTTGTGACTGGTCTGGAGCAGAGGAAACAGGCCGGGAGGATAGCAATGATTATCAATGGCTTCTTGTTTGTCTTTCTCGTGGGCTGTTTGGGAGGTCTACTAGGTGAGGCAATCAAGTGGTTCCAATTGCGCGAATCTGCCAACCTACCAGCTTACGTACGGAGTCCATTCTACTGGTTCATCACGTTTCTCATGATCGTTCTAGGTGGACTCTTGGCTACCTTATATGGCATCGATAATAGGAATGCCATCCTTATCGCGAATATTGGTCTTTCAGCACCGCTCATCATCAAAGCACTAGCTGAAACCAACCCAGTTTCATCAGGTAGATCTCACCTTACGAACCTGCAAGTTCCTTCGCTCGTCAACTTCCTGGCAGGTCGCTAACCTTCACAGGTTTATGCATTGAGAAAAACGAGATAGGAAAGGAAAGCATTTAAGGAGTAGTGTCAATGTTGAAATTCCATGGGAGAAACCTTGCTCAATCCGTGGGCGGTGAAACAGGCGGGAGTGCAGATTCATTGTGTGAGTCTGGCGAGAAACGAGGGAAAGACCATGAACGAACTGACCAATCTCCAAAACCGTGTCAATATCTTCCTCACGGTGCCCATGAAGCAGCCTTCTGCACAGGCCGTTACCGGTCAATGCTTCTCAGCATTTGACCCTGTTCAGATGCGACGAGTTCGGTAACTCGTCGCCCATTTCATGACACTTGCTAACTCAACAGAGGGAGTGGCAGGCTTGAGAGCAGTACTGGACGAAGCTGAGAAAGCAGCCGCGACGGAGAACCCCGAACTGGTAAGGTATGCGCTTCTGCTCTTCATGACCCATCATCCCCAGGGCCAGCAACTCAAGATCCGTCCCCTAGATAAGCGAGCTCATCACATGGTGCTGATAAGTAGACTGCTGGCCGCTCCCCCAGCGAGGTTCCCTTAGCCGCTACTCACACTGCGGCCCCGCCAGAAGCTTCGCTGAACTGGTTTCGCAAGGACCCGAAAGCAAACGAGTATCATGAACACTGGCATTTTGTCTTCCAAATCAACAGTTATTTTCGATTAATACATGCAATACAAGGAGCGTTTTTCGGACATGGACGACCAAAGAGCAGTGACCCAGATCGTGCTTTCCACCACCCAGATGACCCTGGCAGAGGCTGGTCATCTGGCCGACCAGTTTACAGCACAAGAAACCTTCGCCCGCTACCAAAAACGTCAGGCCCCTGACACCCTGCGTCGCCATCGCGCCGACCTGTCCCTCTTTGCGACCTATTTGCACCAGACCCCAGGTCTCGCTCCCTGTGGCGACCTCTATGGCGATCCCACCGCCTGGTCTGGGATGAGCAAAGGTCTGGTCGAGGGGTTTGTGCAGTGGCAGTTTGGGCAGGGCTACGCCATCGGCTCGGTGAATATGCGCCTGTCCACCGTGCGCCTCTATGCACGGTTGGCCCAGAGCGCAGGGGTGCTGGACGAACATCATGCTGCCATGATCCGCACGGTGCAGGGCTATCGTGGACGTAAGGGCCGACGCATCGATGCAGGGCGTTCCACTAAGAGGCTCGGTGCCAAAAAAGCGCAGTGGACCGAACTGAGCGTTGCGCAGGCACACGACCTGTTCAACCAACCCGATACGCCCCAGGGACGCCGCGATCGGCTCCTGCTGTGCCTGTTGCTCTACCACGGCTTGCGCTGTGAAGAGGTGGCAGCGCTCACGGTCGAGGCCTTTGACCTCACCAGGGGAACCTTCCGCTCTCTATTGGAGGCGGTATGGGAAAGAGAAAGATGCCAGCGTAGCAGCCTGAACTGTTTACACCAACGGTTCGCTATGGGTGGAAATCGGTGCGAACACTCAAAAAACAAGATCTGGTGGTCATTGGGCAAGAGGAGGTGACGATAGCCAGTGTCAAACAGGAGGGCAAAGAGTGGTTGATTGTCTCTACCGGCGAGGCCACACACCCCAAATTTGAACAGTTCTATCATGACCATGATTGCGTGTATGCTAAGCTAGAAGCTGATGAGCATGAATAATGAATTAATACAGAACATATGCCACAGATAGGCTATATACGCAAAATCATCTATATAGACCTTGACACCTTTTATGCCCAGGTTGAACAGCGTGATAACCCCGCGCTGCGTGGCAGGCCCGTTGTCGTCGGAGGCGATCCATATGGCCGTGGAGTCGTGGCGACGGCGAGCTACGAAGCCCGTGCGTTTGGCATCCACTCCGCACAATCCTGTCGGGTGGCCCTGCGCCTGTGCCCAGAGGCCGTCTTTCTGCGTCCACGCTTCGACCTGTACCGGGAGATCTCCAGAGAGATCCAAGCCATCTACAAGAGGCGCACTCACCTGGTAGAACCGCTCGCCTTGGATGAGGCGTTCATTGAAGTGACCGATATCGCTCGCGAGAGTGGAGCTACGCAGATCGCGCTCGACCTCAAAGCGGAGATGTTCCAGCAAACGGGACTGACCGCTTCGGCAGGCGTCTCCTCGACCAAATTCCTGGCGAAGATCGCCAGCGCGCACAGGAAACCGGATGGATTGACCGTTATTCCCCCCCCAGGCCGTTGCTGATTTTCTTGATGCCATGCCCATTGGAAAGTTTTTCGGGGTGGGCGAGGTCACCGAGGCAAAGTTGCGGGAATTGGGCATCACCACAGGAAAAGATCTCAAGCAACTCCCCTTGGAACGTCTCCAGGACCTCTTTGGGAAGCGGGGCACCATCCTCTACCAATTTGCGCGAGGTCAGGATGATCGAGAGGTTGAGCCTGAACGAGAGCGGAAATCGGTTGGCAAAGAGACGACGTTGGAGCACGACCTGTCGGATCAAGCTGAAATGCTGGCTGTCTTAGAGCACCTTTCCGAGCAGGTGGCCTAGCGGTTGAGCGCGTTGGGAATAGCTGGTCAAACGATCAACCTCAAGGTGCGCTGGAATGATTTCCAGATCGTCAGCAGGAGTCTGACGACAGCACACCTCATCCAGGATGCACAAACCATGAGGAACATCCCTAGCTTGAATGCCCCACCCTGGTAATGGGACGGCGCGATCTCAGCATGCATTGGAGCTATCGTCGGGAGGGCTGGTGGTTGCGCTTTGGCCGCCTGCCATTGTGTTTCTCCCTGAGCCGAGGTACCAAACATTCCCACTTTTCCATTTGACCACGGCTGGCCGGCAATCCAGGTGATAGTATCAGCGCCTTCTCAGGCTCGAGGTCAGACGTTGCGGTAAATGTTCCCTCGGAGGCTGAGCGGCCACGTACATCTTGAATGACCACCGCATATCCCGCTTGGAGGAAGCGATGAAGATCAAAGAAGAAGTCCACTGCCTCAACTGCGTCCTTGTTGTATGGCAAGCGCGTTAAAAGCGTGGGCACTGGTCCTTCCTGTCTTGGACGGTAGATATCCGTAGCGAGCTTGATACCATCACGCATGGGAACCATAGTGTTTTTTTCTATGATGACGTTTGATTGGTTTTCGTTAAACATGTGCATTTCCTCTCATCTCTGCTTTTCTGATATCTTCTGGCCAGAAACGTTTGGGGGGATGAAACGTCAAGCGCCTTCAGCTTCCTTTCTCTGGAGAGTGTAGCGCTAGGGAGATCAAAACGCATCTCAGGCGCGGAGCTCTTTTTCTCCCAGATGGCGAGCCCTGTCGATGAAACCCCAACCAACCCCTGAAATTCCACCAAAAACCGTTCGAGTCGTGCGCGCTGCTTTCCCCAAGGGGAATATCTACATGCTCGTCAACGGTTGCCCAACAGAGAGGAAGTTGGGCAACCGTCAGCGTTTACCCTTCCCTTGCGTTGGGCAACGTCCTGGCGGCAGCCAGACAGGCAGCCAGGTTGCTGAGGGAAGCCAGGTAGCGACTGTGCGTGTGCTTGCCCTCTTTTCTGGTCGCATAGACATAGGACTTGTCGCGCCGCTTTTTGAGATGCAAGCTCCAGCCGCGTGCTTTGAGCAGGGTACGGAGTTGCTCTATAGTTGGTTCTGTACCAGCCACTTGCTCCTGGAGCAGTTGTGCATGGAGCATACAGGTGGCAACGGTTCTCGGGTGAGCCTCTCCCAGAGACTGCTCGTTGATCGAGAGGGCAAGTTGAGCAAGCGCTATCGCCTCGCTCAACTTGCCCTGCTGACGACGCAATAGGGCAAGACCATGGAGCGTTTGCGCGGTCTCAGGATGCAGTGGGCCTAATTGTTGTTCCCGAAGGGAGAGTGCTCGTTGATACAAGTGCTCTGCCTGCTCCTCTTTGCCGAGGGCAGTATAGACTGTGGCCAATCCATTGAGGGGATGCGCCACGTCGGGATGCTCTCTGCCATGAGCCTGCTCCCCAATGGATAACACCCGCAGATAGAGCTGCTCTGCCTTCCCATACTTGCCCTGTCCGCAATACAACTCGCCCAGATTGTTGAGCGTGATCCCTACCAGCGCATGATCGGGACCCAGCATGCGCTCCTGCAGCCCCAGAGCGCGCAGGTAGAACTGCTCCGCTTTCGGATAGTCGCCCTGTTCTACAAAGAGGATCGCCAGGTTATTGAGGGCAGAAGCGACGTCAGGATGCTCTGGACCGTGCGCCAGTTCCCACAGCCGGAGGGCCCGCAGGTAGAGCTGCTCTGCCTGGGTAGACTTGCCCTGTTTCCAGCACACCTTCGCCAGAGAGTTCAGGCAGAACGCCACGTCAGGATGCTCCCCACCCACAGCGAGCTCGTGCAGTTCCAGAGCGAGCTGCCCGAGGCGCAACGCCTCAGCATATCGTCCGCTCATTTGCAGATACTCCGTCACTTTGGAAGCGAGAGAGGCCAGGGAAAGCAGGTCATCGTTGGGAGCCGGGTGAGAGGGCATGGGAGAGGAAACGCTCCCCTTGCTTCCAAAGAGCAGACTTCTTCGTCTGAAGAACGTCAGGAAACACGGTGTTCAGGGCTCCGACGACCCGTTTCCTCCATTGCTCTTGTTCTGCCTGTGTCATGCTATCTAGCAGCACTGCCTGGACCAGACGATGCAGCAAAAGGGTCTGTGCTTCTGGCTGGCGTGAGAGCAAGGAGCAGGAGCAGGCCACCGCGAGCAGGCGATCCCACTCCAACGGATCGCGACAGATGGCTTCCAGAGGTGGTCCGAAAGATGCAGCGCCCTGACGAAAGAGTTCTTCCGGGATGGCATCGGGCTGCAAAAGCGCACAGCACTGCAGAAGATCGCGGACCGCCGGGTGGCACCTGGCCGCCGAGGTGAGAGCCAGAGCGAACGTTGCCGAGACCGATGCTGGATGCTCACGAACTCCCTCGCCCCGGCTGTTGAGCAGATCGAAGCGCCTGGCATGAAACAAGTCCAGATAGGCCGACAGACCACAGTGCGTGGCCTCAAGATACGCTCCAGCCTGGTCAAGAGCCAGAGGCAGCCCTCCGAGGGCTTCCACCAGTGCAGTTGCTGCTGCGTAGGAAGCTGGATGCTCGTCGGCAAACTGGCATACCTGTTGGCTGCCAGCATCGTGCGCCAGGAGTTTGGCGCGCCTCAAGAGGAACAGAAGTCCCTCTTCCGGCTCCATAGGTGCCAGATCGAGGCAGCGAGCCCACGTCCCCAGGGTAGAGTTGCGCGTTGTGAACAGAATTGCCCCGGATCGGACGGCTGGGAGCAAGCGGTCGAGCAGCGTCAAATTTTCCACGTTATCGACAATCAGCAACCACTGGCTGTGTGAAATGAGCCAATGATGGACTGCCGCAAACAGACGCTGCTGATCCTTCTCGTCTTGCCCGGGTAGGTGCAAGACCTCGACAATGTGCAGCAGACTGGAGAGCATCTGCTCTTCGGTCTCTGCTCCGATCCAGAAGACGGCGCTGTACGAGAGGGCATAACGATACGCATATTCCAGGGCGATTTGCGTCTTGCCCACCCCACCCAGCCCATGCAGAGCCCAGGACTGGGTCAGCACGACCCTCTGATCGAGTCCAAGCTGGGTGTGTAAGGCTTCCAGGGTCTGCTCACGCCCGGTGAAATACGGGTTGCGCGGCAGGGGAACGCTCCAGTGGGGAGAGAGCGCGGTGAGGCTGGCTTCGAGCAAGTGGCGGGTTTCCTGATCACTCAGGTGCAGATGCCTGGCCAGTTCGAGCACCAGCGCTTTACTGGCTGGAAGATGATCCCCATTTTCCCATCTCCCTACGGCACGGCGATGCACGCCAAGCACCGAAGCTAGCTGGTGCTGAGTGAGATGGGCCCGAATGCGAAAGGCCTTCAAGACCGATCCAAAGGGGGAGAGATCGCTTTCGGTCAAGATCATGGGCCAAACTCCTTTTTTGCATGTGCTGTTGTGTTCTGCAATGGGACAGCGAATGTCACATGCTTCATTTTATACTCTAAACAACGAGCAAGGAAACCCATTCCAGCTCATAAGAGAGAAAGGAGATACAGCGTATGCAGAAGAAACAGGCATATGGCGAAAGCTGGGGGTTTCGCCAAAGTGAGCCTGAGCACCTGTCGTTTTTGTACAAGACAACACCCTTTTGTTGAGACATAATACCCGTGTCCGATGAAAAACAAAAAGAGAGCGAACATGGGTCAAGTCATTTCCAAAGATGACACGTCCAATGATGCAACGACGAAGCAGACAAGAGCCTTGCTTTTCTGCAGAGTGGTTGCTGGCCCTCTTTACATCGTCGTGGGAGTGATCGAAATACTTACTCGTCCTGGTTTTGATCCCATGCGTCAGGAAAGAAAGGAGGATGTATGTTACAAGGAAGCGCAAACGAGGGCCATGCTCTCAGATGGACACAAACGTTGCTGGCCTGTGGGGTGACCTCTGGACCTCTGTTCTACATCATGGCCGTGGCCCAAATGGTCACCCGCCCGGGGTTCGACGTGAGACATCATGCGATCAGTCTGTTGAGCCTTGGGGATCTCGGCTGGATCCAGACCAGCAACTTCATCCTGACGGGTATGTTGGCTCTCCTGTGTGCAGTCGGGATGAGGTGGGTGCTGCATCCCGGTCGCGCAGGGACATGGGGACCATTGCTCATTGGCATCTACGGGGTGGGACTGATCGTAGGCGGCATCTTTCATCCCGATCCAGGTCTTGGTTTCCCTCCGGGTGCCCCGGCAGGCATGCCCACAGGGATGAGTTGGCACGCCATGCTGCACAGTATCGCTTTTTATACGGCGTTCCTTTCTCTGATCGTGGCCTGTTTCGTCTTCGTCCGCCGCTTCACGTCCCAAGGACGACGGGGATGGGGAATCTACTGCGCCGCAACCGGTATCGTCTCCCCTCTCTTGATTGTCCTGGGGACAAGTATCACCAGCTGGGCCGGTGTCCTCTTCGCTCTCGCAGGGATGGTTGCCTTTGGATGGGTCTCGGTGATGGCTGCGAAGTTGGTGCTTGACCGCAATAGCGCTACGTACCAGGTACATTAAGCTCAGCCCCTTGGTGACGCTCCTTGCCACGCCGTTCGAGGTGCTGTCCTATGGACTGACCTGTGGGAGTGATAAAGCTACTGATGCGGCGCACGTGGCTGCCTTTGCCCTGGCCGGGGCCACCTGGTGGCTGGAGCACTTTGCTCCCCAACACACGGTGGAGCAGGTCCGTCACCGGTCAAGCTTGGACCCCCCACGCATCTCCTGACAGGCTATTCGGCGCAGAGATGAGCAATGACAAAAGAATCACCGGCTTCATCGACTACGAAAAGTGAAAGGAAAAGAACATGTTGCATGTCATGTTACCCGATGTTGTCGAGGCCACAGCCAGGAAGTTCAAGATCCCAGGCGTTGCCGTGGGGGTGTTCACGGACGGCAAGGAGGTCTATGCTTGTCACGGCGTAACGAGCCTGGACAACCCGCTGCCCATTGACCAGGATACGCTTTTTGTTGTGGCCTCGATCACGAAGACCTTTACGGCGACCACGCTCATGCGCCTAGTCGCAGAGGGGAAGGTCGAGCTGAACGCACCGGTCCGTCGATATGTTCCCGAGTTTCGGCTGAAGGACCAGCAGGCCGCGGACACGATTACAGTCTTGCATCTGCTCAACCACACCTCCGGGCTCGACTGGCGAGTCTCAGCCTCCACCGGTGAAGGGGACGATGCTCTCGCGCGCGTTGTGGCGAAGATGGCCGAGATGGAACTGATCGCGCTACCCGGCACCCGAACCTCCTACAGCCAGGCAGGCTATGACCTGCTCGGGCGGACCATCGAGAAAGTCACAGGTCAGACGTTCGAGCAGGCCGTGACTTCGCTCGTCTTCGAGCCGCTGGGGCTCTCGCACAGTTTCTTCGCGCGCGATAACATCATGACCCGGCGCTTCGTTGTTGGACATAACCCGGGCGAGGACGGAACCCTGTCCATTGCGCGACCGTGGCGGCATTCGCGCGGCGAGAACCCTGGCGGGGGCCTCGCAACCTCGGTGGCCGACCTGCTCCGCTTCGCTCGCTTTCATCTTGGGGATGGCTGCGCAGCAAGCGGGACCCGGGTCATCCCCACACACGTGCTGCAGCAGATGAAGGAGCCTACGGCGAAGTTGCAAGCCAGCAACCTCGGCGATGCCGTTGGCCTCAGCTGGTTCCTGCGCGACGTGAACGGTGTGCGCACCATTGGGCACGGCGGGTCAGCCAACGGCCAGTTCGCCGAGCTGCTCCTCGTCCCCGAACGGAACTTCGCGGGCGTGTCGCTGTCCAACGCCAGCCCGGGTGGCATCCCTTTCAATCAGGCAGTCCTGAGCTTCGTGCTTGAGCACTACTTGGGACTCGTCGACCGCGACCCGGAGCCCATCCCGTTTGATGTGGTGCAGGCCCAAGAGATTGCCGGGACCTACGCGAACGCGATGATGACCTTCACCGTTGACACGGTTGGGGCCAGGCTCAGGGTCGCGCTTCGGATCAAACCAGAGATTCGTGCGGCCGCCGAGAAAGCACCGCCCCCGGACCCCGAGCCTGCCGAGTTCGGCCTGCTGCCCGGCTCATCCGACGAGTACATCATCACCAGCGGCGAATTCAAGGGGCAGCGCGGATTCTTCACCCGCGACACGAGTGGCGCGGTCGTCGGAGTAGACCTTGGTGGCCGGTCATTCAGCCGCGTGCCGACGACCTCAAGAGGAGAATCGGTCGTTTGAACCTGACGCTGCTCTCGCTTGAAAGCAGCGAGCTGATGCACAACGAGAACGGACAGTGTTCTCTTCGCTCAAAGCCTTTCTCAGGGTTGCAAGGAGTCCTGTATACACAATGCTACTTTGAAAGATAGCACAATTACTATCTCGTTCGAGCAGATGGGAGAAAGACAGATGACGCATGCAATCACGACGCCGACAAGAGCGCTTCTGATCTGTGGCCTGATCGCAGGCCCATTGTATCTCATCGTCGGCTTGATCCAGGCGCTCACCCGACCCGGTTTCAACATCCTGCGCCATGATCTGAGTCTGCTTGCCAATGGAGACCTGGGATGGATTCAGATTACCAATCTGGTGCTGACCGGCTTACTGGTCGGAGCATTTGCAGTCGGGATGCGACGAGCGCTCTCTGCTGGTCCGGGTCAGATTTGGGGACCGATCCTGCTAGGCATCTACGGTCTAGGGCTGATTGGAGCTGGCTTCTTCACAGCTGATCCGGCCTTCGGTTTTCCTCCTGGAACGCCAGCCAATGCCCACACCATCAGTTGGCATGGCCTTCTGCACATCGTCACGGCTGGGCTTGGCTTCCTGGCGCTCATCGCGGCCTGTTTCGTGTTTGCCCGCCGGTTTGCCTCCCGCAAGCAACGGGGATGGGCAGCGTTCTCTCTGGCAACTGGGGTGATCTTCTTGGCGGCCTTTGTGGGAGTCGCCACGGGATCGGGTCAAACCTGGAGTGTGATTGGCATCTGGATCGGGGTCGTGTTCGCCTGGGCATGGATCTGGGCGAGCGCCTGGAAGCTCTTGTACGAGCAGCTCTCTGCAGAGAGCTAAAGCGGTCAGAGGACTCTGGCCTCCTAAAACCGAAGAGAAAAGTTTTATCTGAAGACAGGAGAACGTGATGAAATTTCGTGCCATCGTTGAGCAGAGCGGCAAGACCGCTACTGGTATCCAGGTTCCAGCAGAAGTTGTGGCTCATCTCGGATCGAGCAAGCGACCACCGGTCCGCGTTACCATCAATGACCACACCTATCGCAGCACCATAGCGCCGATGGGCGGAGTATTTATGCTCCCCATCAGCTCAGGCAACCGCATGCTCGCCCATGTCAGCGCAGGTGACGAGGTGGAGGTAGAGGTCGAGCTCGACAAAGAGCCTCGTGAAGTGAACGTGCCACCCGACTTGCAAGAGGCACTTGACCGCGATGCGGACGCCAAACGCTTCTTCGATGGGCTCTCATCCAGCAACAAGCAGCGGGTCGTCCTCTCGATCGAGGGAGCCAAGACAACCGAGACACGGCTTCGACGCATCGCCAAAGCAGTAGAGACGCTGCGAGAGGGCAAAATCTAGTGCTCAGTGGAACGAGGAGCATAGGAGTGATTGCTGTTAAAAAAGAGAAAACTGATGTGCTATACTGGCGTTGCATCTTTCAAGATGCAATGAAAAACAGAGGAGAAAACACTATTGATGGGGAACGCGAATATCACCCTTGCCATTATGACTGAGGGGTGGCAAAAGTATCAGAGCGAATTAAGCAAAGCCCTTGCCCCGTTATCCCCTGAGCAGCTTGCGTTGCGTGTTGCGCCTCATCTGCGTTCAATTGATGAGCTGGCACGTCATGTTATTGTAGCGCGTGCAGGTTGGTACCACGATGTTCTGCACGTGGGAGATGACGCTTTTGAGGCTCTCTCCTATTGGGACTCACCTGGTTCTCCAATACGCTCCGCCAGTGAGATCGTCAACGGGTTGGC
>Ga0070741_10011464_pt1 | contig 16361 bp, 16 predicted proteins | sample Coa_R1_4_FD_66440 | JGI IMG/M metagenome (GOLD analysis project Ga0070741, IMG submission 66440) | Surface soil microbial communities from Centralia Pennsylvania, which are recovering from an underground coalmine fire - Coalmine... | ecosystem: Environmental > Terrestrial > Soil > Unclassified ...
GCACGCGCTCCGGCGGCGGCGGCCGTCGCCGGACCGGCCACGACCAGGCCGCGAACGTGGACGCCAGTCAGGAGTGGACCCATGGGTGACGCCGTCATCGTCTCCGCCGCCCGCACTGCGATCGGGACGGCCCGCAAGGGCTCGCTGGTCGGCTTCACGGCCTTCGACCTGGCCCGGTTCTCGGTCGGGGAGGCGCTGAAGCGGTCGGGGATCCCCGCCGACGACGTCGACGACATCGTCCTCGGCGAGGTGCTGCAGGGCGGCGGCGACATCGCGCGCCACGCCGCGATCGAGCTCGGCCTGATCGACGTTCCCGGTGTGGCGCACAACCGCCACTGCGCGTCGGGGATGGCTGCGGTCCAGACCGCGGCGGGGAGCATCCGCGCCGGGATGGACCGCGTGGTCGTGGCCGGCGGCACGGAGAGCCTCACGCGCTCGCCCCAGACCTTCCAGAAGCTGCCCGGCAGTTACAGCGGCGTCCAGCCGTGGATGTCGCCGAGTCACCCGGCGACACCGGACGCGCCCGCGTTCGACATGTCGATCACGGTCGGGTGGAACACCGCACAGAAGTGCAACGTCACCCGCGAGGAGATGGACGAGTGGGCCTACCACTCGCACATGCGTGCGGTCGCCGCGATCGACGAGGGTCGCTTCGAGGACGAGATCTTCGCTCTCGAGATCCCCGTGGGGAAGGGCGAGGTCCGCATCTTCGACGTCGACGAGCACCCGCGGCGCGACACGACGATGGAGCGGCTCGCCGCGCTGCCGTCCCTGCACCCCGAGATCCCCGGGTTCTCGATCACCGCGGGCAACTCCTCCGGGCTCAACGACGGCGGGTGCGCGATGGTCGTCACCGACTCCGACTACGCGCAGGCGAACGGGCTCCAGCCGCTCGCGATCGTGCGTTCGTGGGCGTCCGCCGGCGTCCCGCCCGCCGACACGGGGCTCGGCCCGACCGTCGCGATCCCCAAGGCGGTGAAGCGCGCGGGGTTGCAGCTCGACGACATGAAGCTCGTCGAGATCAACGAGGCGTTCGCCTCGATGGCGGTCGCGTCCAGCCGCATCCTCGGCTTCCCGCACGAGATCGTCAACGTGAACGGCAGCGGCTGCAGCCTCGGTCACCCCGTCGCGTGCACGGGCGCGCGGATGATCACGACGCTCGTCTACGAGCTGCGCCGCCGAGGCGGGGGCTACGGCGTGGCCAGCATGTGCGCCGGCGGCGGCATGGGCTCGGCGACCGTGCTCGAGGTCCTGCCCGCCGCGTGAGCCCACCCTCCCCGCGTCGGTTACGAAACCCGTCGTATCGGCGGAAAAGTCGACACACGCGGAGGGACGGGCGCGCGTGAGCAACGCGGATCTCGAGTCGGACCTGGCGCTCGCGCACGAGCTCGCGGACGCGGCGGACGCGGTGACGACGGCGCGCTTTCGTGCCCACGACCTCGCCGTCGACACGAAGCCCGATCTGACGCCCGTCACCGAGGCCGACCGGCGCGCCGAGGAGCTGCTGACCGAGCACATCGCGCGTGCCCGACCCGGCGACGCGGTGGTCGGCGAGGAGTTCGGCGCGTCGGGCGCCGGTGACCGCTGGTGGATCGTCGACCCGATCGACGGGACGAAGAACTACGTGCGCGGCGTGCCCGTGTGGGCGACGCTGATCGGTCTCGAGGTCGCGGGTGAGCTCGTCGCCGGCGTCGTGTCGGCGCCGGCGCTCGGCCGGCGCTGGTGGGCGGCTCGCGGCTCCGGGGCGTTCGCCGACGGCGAGCGCATCCGCGTCTCCGCCGTCCACGACCTCGCCGACGCGCATCTCTGCTACAGCGACACGACCGGCTGGGACGACTTCGGCCGGGGCGACGAGTTCCGCGCCCTGATGCGCCGCTGCTGGCGCACCCGCGGCTTCGGCGACTTCTGGGGACACATGCTCGTCGCCGAGGGCGCGGCGGACGCGATGGGTGAGCCGATCCTGGCGCTCTGGGACGTCGCGGCGCTCGTCCCGATCGTGGAGGAGGCGGGCGGGCGGCTCACGGACCTGACCGGCGCGGGTTGGACCGACGGGGCGCCCGCGGTGACGACGAACGGGTTGCTGCACGACGCGGTGCTGGCGGCGCTGGCCGGGGGTCGCGAGTGAGCGGGGCGACCGAGGTCACGGTCGGCATCGACATCGGGACGTCGTCGGTGAAGGCGCTCGCGGCCGACGGCGACGGCAACGTCGTCGCGAGCAGCCGCATCGCGCACGGATTCCGGATCCCGACCCCGGACCGCTTCGAGCACGACGCCGACGTCGCCTGGCGCCGGGGAACGGCCGACGCGCTCGCCGCGCTCGGCGACCTCGACGTGAAGGGCGTCAGCGTCGCCGCCATGGTGCCGTCGCTCACCGCGGTGGACGGCTCGGGTGTCCCGCTGACGCCCGGGCTGCTCTACGGCGACGAGCGCGGGCGGGCCGCGCGCACCGCCGATCCCGGAGCGGCGAGCCCGGAGCTCGGGGAGTGGCTCGGGTTCCTGCGCTGGACGATGGCCGAGGCGCCGGGCGCCGCCGGCTTCTGGCCCGCCCAGGCCGTCGCCAACCACGCCCTCTGCGGCGAGGCGATCCTCGACACGACCACCGCGGCGACGACCTACCCGCTGTTCGACTGGACCGGCTGGAGCGAGACCGAGGCGGCCGCGGCCGGTGTGCGCGTGGAGCAGCTCCCGCGCCTGGCGCCGACCGGATGGGAGGCCGCACGCGTCGGTGGCGAGGGGCCGCCGCTCGCCGCCGGGTGCATCGACGCGCTCGCCGAGCAGCTCGTCGCGGGCGCCGACGACGACGGCGACGTGCTCGTGATCCTCGGGACGACGTTGATCATCTGGGCCGTCACACGCGAGCACGCCGACGTTCCCGGCTACATGGCGATCCCGCACACCGCGCCCGGGCGATACCTCGTGGGCGGCCCGTCCAACGCCGGCGGCCTGTTCTGCAACTGGGCCGCGGGCCTCCTGGCGGGGGAGGGCGCCGGACCGGCGGATCCGCACCGGGTACCGGTGTGGGCGCCGTATCCGCGCGGCGAGCGCTCACCGCTGTACGACCCGAGCCGCCGGGGCGTGCTCGCCGACCTCGACCTCACCCACGACGCCGCCGCCGTCCGCCGCGCCGCGTTCGAGGCGTCGGGCTTCGTGACCCGCCGCTGCATCGAGTCCGCGTCGCGCCACGCCGGCCTCGAGCCGCGCCGCATCGTGGCGACCGGGGGCGGCACGCGCGTCGAGGCATGGGTACAGGCGCTCGCCGACGCGACCGACCTGCCGGTGGACTGCGTGGCCGTCCCCGAGGGCGGCGCGCTCGGCTCGGCGTGGCTCGCCCGGATCGCGGCCGGGCTCGAGGCGCCGACCGCGATGCCCGACGCCCGGCGCTGGGCCCGCACGGGCCGCACCGTCGAGCCCGACCCGGCCTGGGTCGGCCCCGCGGCCGAGCGCTACGAACGCTTCCTGCTCCTCTCGTGACCTCGTGCCTCGCCGCGGGCGAGGACCACGGCTCGCTGCGCCGCACGCGTCCGGCGCAGTCGCTCGCCTCCGCGCGTCGCTAACCTCCTGGATGTGTCATCGGGTGAGAAGACCACCGCCGTGCGCATCGAGATCGACCGCGAGAAGTGCATGGGCTCGGGCAACTGCAGCTTCTGGGCGCCCGGCGTGTTCGATCTCGACGACGAGGGCATCGCATACGTCGTCGACCCGACCGCCGCGCCCGAGGAGAAGATCGCCCTCGCAGCCGAGGGCTGCCCGACCCAGGCGATCACGCTCCACCGGGACGAGTGAGTGGGGGCGTGGTGTTGCCCGTGGTCCTGGTCCACGGCGGGTCGCACGGCGCCTGGTGTTGGGACCCCATGCTGGAGTTCCTCGACTGCCCCGCGCTCGCCGTCGTCCTGCCTCCGAAGCGGCTGCGGACGGGTGAGACCCGCCGCGTCGACGCCGAGCTCGCCGAGCAGCTCGCCGCGCTGAAGATCGGCGACTTCGCGGATTCGATCATCGCCGACGTCGACCGCACGGGATTCGACCGCTTCGTGCTCGTCGGTCACTCGATGGCGGGTCTGTCGATCCCCGAGGTTGCCCGGCGCATCCCGCGGCGCGTCGCGCACCTCGTGTTCGTCTCGGCGACGACGCCGCCCGAGGGGGCGTGCGTGCTCGACTCCCTGACGCCCGAGATCCGCGAGATCACCCGCGACCACATCGAGCGGGCCAGCCAGGAAGGGGCGGAGGCGTCGGGTGTCCTCGACGAGGCGATGGCGCGCCTCATGTTCTGCAACGACATGGACGAGGAGCAGACCAAGTTCGTCCTCGACCGGGTGTGTACGGAGGCGGTCAACGTCGCGGTCGAGCCGGTGACGAGACTGGGAGTGCCGCCCGAGCTGCCGAAAACCTACGTCCGGCTGTCGCGCGACCAGTCGCTGCCACCCGAGCTGCAGGCACAGATGATCGTCAACCTCGAACGATCGCCGGGCGGCCGGGTCGAGGTCGTCGAGATCGACGCCGGCCACGACGTGATGGTGAGCCGTCCGCGCGAGCTCGCGGCGATCGTCAACGAGATCGCGTCCCGCTGACCGGCTCACCGGGACGGGAGCTGCAGCACCTCGCCGGGGAAGATCAGACCGACGTTGCCCGAGCGCACGGTCGCCCGGTTCGCGTCGCACAGCGCCAGCCAGTACGGCGCGACCTCCGCCGCGGGGACGGCCGGCGCGGGCCGGCCGGTCGCGCCGCCCACCACCTGGGCCGCGATCGTCCACAGGTTCTCGCCCGGCGCCACGACGTGGAGCCGCGGCGGCGCCGGGACCGCGGGCGCGGGGGCGGGTGCCGCTGACGGCGCCGGCGGGGACGTCGGGTGGGGTACGAAGGTCGCCGTCGGCGGGGAGGGGACGGCGGCGAGCTCGGTGCGCCCGGTGCGCACCCCGGCCGGGGTCGTCGACGTCGTGGTCGGGAGAGTTTCGTCGCGACGGTCGACGTGTCCGAGCACGAGCACCGGTGCGGTGGTGGCGGGTGGCGGAGCCCCCGACGCGGCCGGACGCGCCCCGGCGGCGGGGCCGGTGAGGGCCGTGCCGCCCACGATGGTCAGCGCGAGCGCGACCTCGACCAGCCGCCGGGTGCCCGGCATCGCCAGGCGGCCGCGGACCCCGCCGGCGGGCCGCAGCGCGACCAGGAGCCACCAGAGCGTCGACGCGAGGAGCCACCACGCGGCGGCGAGCGCTACGACCCGGAGGATCGCCGAGGTGGCGTCGATCGGAGGGGTGCGCCGCAACCAGGCCGCGACGTCGGCGCCGGGAAGGGCGAAGCCGGGCTCGGCGCCGAGCCGGTGCAGGACGGCGACGGCCGCCGTCTCGCCCGCGAGGAGCACCCCGACCCGGGCCACCGTCCGCACGTGCACGGCGCTGTACGTTATGCCCGATTCAGACCATTTGCAACACGAACGCTCGCCCGGGCCGGGATGCCCGACCCGGTACCGTGCAGCCCGTGAGCGGGAACGCCGAGACGCGGCATCTGCTGCTGGTCCGGCACGCCCGGCCCGAGGCCGACTGGCACGAGCACCCCGACTCCGCGCTCGATCCCACCGGTCGCGAGCAGGCGTGGGCGCTGGCCGAGGCCCTCGGGCCGGCGGGACCGCGCCCGCTCGTGTGCTCGCCGACCCGGCGGACCCGCGAGACGGCCGCGCCCCTGGCCTCCCGCTGGGGGATCGAACCCGAGATCGTGCCCGCCGTGGGTGAGATCCCGTCGCCGACACCCGACGTGGAGGCGCGCGGCGCCTGGCTGCGCGGCGTCCTGCAGGGCCGATGGGGCGACGTCGACGAGCCGGTCGCGCGGTGGCGTCGGGAGCTGCTCGCGGCACTGCTCGGCTTCGACGACGGCACCGTCGTCGTCACGCACTTCGTCGCGATCAACGCCGCCGTCGGGTACGCGACGGGCGAGGAGCGCATCGTCGCGTTCCGGCCCGACCACTGCTCACGTACCGAGCTCGCTGTCGACGGCGACCGGCTCTCGGTCGTCCGCCTCGGACGTGAGCGGGTGACCGAGGTCCGCTGACGCCGACGCTCCCCGGGGTCTCGACGCCGGCTCATGGGTTCCCGCACCGCGCGACGGCGCGGTGCTACGTTGCCGCAGGTTTCGGAACGGCCGTCTCGCCCGATCTTGCAGGGCGATCATCGAGGGGGGACGCTGATGGCGTTGGCGCTCCAGATCTTCGAGCGCGGAGGTTGGTATTTCCTGGCGCGCTGGGCCCACGTGGTCGCCGGGATCACCTGGATCGGCCTCCTCTACTACTTCAACTTCGTCCAGGTGCCGTCGTTCGCGCAGATGGAGGCGGCAGCCCGCAACAACGCCATCGACAAGCTCGCGTCGAGGGCGCTGTGGTGGTTCCGGTGGGCGGCGATGGCGACGCTCGGCTTCGGCATCCTGCTGCTGAGCCTCGGCAACTACGGCAACAAGGGCTACGCGATGTTCCACGGCGGCTACTTCAAGTCGCCGGAAGGCGTCGCCATCGCCACCGGCATCCTGCTCGCGGTCACGATGTTCCTGAACGTCTGGCTCGTCATCTGGCCGGCCCAGAAGAAGGTCATCGCCAACGCCCGCAACGTCCAGGCGGGTGGTGAGGCCGACCCGGCGGCGGCCGACGCCGGTCGCCGCGGCGCGCTGGCGTCGCGGATGAACACGATCTTCTCGTTCCCGATGCTGTTCTTCATGGTCGGGGCGGCGCACTTCTTCAACGTGTCGTTCTTCACCGACTCCGACCGTGCGGTCTACTGGATCGTCACCCTCGTGATCTGGGCCGTGCTCGAGCTGAACGCGCTCGGGATCATCGGTGGCCGCGCCGCGGGCAACATCACGAACTGGATCTACGAGACGCACCAGCGGGCTATCGTCACCGGCCTCGTGCTGGTCGTCGTGTGGTACGCGCTCTGGGAGATCATCTTCAAGCAGGGCGCGGCCCCGCCGTTCTGACTCCGGGCCCGTCCGCGGCCCGACGAGGCCGGCGCGGGCTAGAGCCCGACGAGGTCGGCGATGCGGGCCTTGTGGTCGCGCGCCGTCCCGAAGAGCTGCGCGCCCGACTTCACGCGGCGGACGTAGAGGTGCATGTCGTGCTCCCACGTGTAACCGATGCCGCCGTGGATCTGGATGCCCTCCTTGGCGAGGAGGCGCTGGCAGTCGCCGGCCGCGACCTTGGCGCTGGCGGCGCCGAGCGCACGCCGCTCGTCGTCCTCGGCGATCGTGAGCGCCGCGAAGTACGCGGTGGCGCGGGCCCGCTCGAGGGCCACGAGCATGTCCGCGAACTTGTGCTTGATCGCCTGGAACGATCCGATGGGCACGCCGAACTGCTCGCGCTGCTTCGCGTACTCGAGCGTGACGTCGAAGATCGTCTGGCAGGTGCCGACCATCTCGACCGCGAGCGCGACGGTCGCCTCCTCGAGCGCCCGTACGAGACCGGCGGCCACTCCCGGCCCGGGTGAGCCGAGCACCCGCTCGGGGCCGACCCGCACGCCTCCGAGCTCGATCGTGGCGAGCCCGCGGGTCGCGTCGAGGGCGTCGACCGGCGTGACCGACACGTCGGGCCGGGGCACGACGAACGCGCCGACGCCGGCAGCCCCGTCGCTCCCGGCGACCCGGGCGACGACGACGATCTCGTCGACGGTGGCGCCGTCGACGACCGCCTGCTTCGTGCCGGTCAGGACGTAGCCGTCGCCGTCGGCGGCGGCCTCGGCCCGCATGTGGGCCGGGTCGTAGCTGCCGCCCACCTCGGCGATCGCCAACGTGCCCGTGAGCGTGCCGTCGGCGACCGCGCCGAGGAACCGGGCCCGTTGGTCGTCGCCGCCGAGCTCACGGACGGCCGGTGCGAACTGGCCGGCGGTCGCCAGGTACGGCACCGGCGCCATCACACGTCCGAGCTCCTCGACCACGACCGCGAGCTCGACCATGCCGAGCCCGAGCCCGCCGTACTCCTCCGGCACGGTCAGCGCCGGCCATCCCAGCTCGACCATCTGCTTCCACAACGCGTCGGCGTCGGGGGTCGCGCCCTTCTCGACGACCGCGCGCACGAGGCTCATCGGGCACTCTCGCGCCAGCATCTGGCGGACGCCGTCGCGCAGTTCGTCCTGCTCGTCGGTGAACTCGAGTTGCATGCGCCGGCGACCTTATCTGACGGCGGTGTCAGGCCGGCCGGGCCGACGGCGCCTGCTCGCGGACGAGCCCGGCGAGGGCCCGGCGGTCCACCTTCTCGCCCGGCGTGAGCGGGAGGGACTCGACGACGAGGAGGTCCTCGGGGAGCTTGTAGGCGGCGAGGTGCTCGCGCGCGTGGGCGCGGAGCGACTCGAGCGCGGGCGGGTGCGCCGCGTCGCGCGGGACGACGACGGCGACGCCCACCTCGCCCATCACCGGATCGGGCCGGGGCACGACCGCGATCGCCGCCACCTCGGGCAACGCGGACAGGACGCCCTCGACCTCGACGGGGTACACGTTGTACCCGCCGCGCACGTACATCTCCTTGCCGCGCCCGACCAGCCGGAGCCGGCCCCGGTCGTCGACCCAGCCGAGGTCGCCGGTGCGGACGAACCCGTCGGCGGTGAACGCGGCGCGGGTCGCGTCGGGGTCGTGCCAGTAGCCCGACATCACGGCAGGGGAGCGGAGGCACACCGCGCCGACCTCGCCCGCCGGTACGGGACGGTCGTCCTCGTCGAGCACGGCGAGCTCGACCGCCGGGTGCGGCCGCCCGACGCTCACGATCGCGTCCTCGTCGGGATCGTCGAAGGCGGTCCCGAGGCCGATGCCGGCCTCGGTGCACGAGTAGCGCGTCGTCACCTTCGCGTGCAGGCGCGCCCGCGCCTCCTCGACGAGCCCGGGCGTCACCGGTCCGCCACCGAGGACGATGGAGCGCACGCACGAGAGGTCGAAGCGGTCGAACTCGGGATCGCGCAGGACGAGCGCGAGCTGCGTCGGGACGCCGCCCATCGTCGACATGCGGTAGCGCTCGGTGAGCTCGAGCGCACCGCGCGCCGACCATCGCTTCATGAACACGGTCGTGCCGCCCCGCCGCAGGTTGCCGGGCAACTTCGTCATGAAGCCGAGGTGCGCGAGGGACGTGCCGCTGAGACCGCATCCGCCCCCGCCCCAGGTGTCGCCGACGTCGGTCTGCGTGATGAACGACAGTTGGCGGTTGCAGTAGAGCGCGCCTTTGGGGAGCCCCGTGGTGCCCGAGGTGAAGAGGATGGCGACGGGGCGGGCGGGGTCGTCGGGCAACTCCGGCGGCGACTCGCCGTCGGCCCGCAGCGCCGGGAGGACGTCGTCGACCGACTCGGCCTCCCGGACAGCCTCGACGTCGAAGCCGGCCGGCGTGAACCCCGGCGCGGCGAGCACGAGCTTCGGCTCGGCGAGCCCGAGGACGGCCTCGCGCTCCCCGGCGGTGAGCCGGTCGTTGACCCCCGAGGTGATCGCGCCGAGCTTGGCGGCGGCGAGGTACGCGACGACGTACTCGGCGCCCGGCGGCAGGACGAGCGCGACGACGTCGCCGGTGCCGATGCCGCGCCGGGCGAGCCCGACGGCGACCGCATCCGACAGACGGTCGAGGTCCGCGTACGTCAAGGACCATCCGAGTGGGGTCACGTACGCGGTCGCATCGGCGTGACGGCGGGCGGCTTCGCGTAGGGTGGCGGGGAGCATCTTCCGGGTCCGGGCGAGCCGATCGTTCGGCTGACGGGATCCCCACGAGGGGGGTGGGTGGCCGAATCGTACAAGTCCCGCGCCGGCGCGCCGGCCGGCGCGGTCTCCGGCATCCCCGCGCAGCAGCGGGAGCTGCGCGCCCAGGGCCGGCGAACCATGCGCCGCCTGCTCGACGCTGCGCTCAAGGTCTTCGCCCAGCGCGGGTTCCACGCGGCGCGTGTCGACGACATCGTGCGCGTCGCCCGCACGTCGCACGGCACCTTCTACCTCTACTTCTCCAACAAGGAGGACCTGCTCCGCGCGCTCGCCGTCGACTGCGCCCACGAGATCACCGACCTCGCCGCCGGGATCGGGCCCGTCGGCCCCGACGAGGCCGGCCGGGAGGAGCTGCGGCGGTTCCTCGGCGAGTTCCTGGCCACCTACCGCCGCTACGGGCCCGTCATCCGGGCCTGGATGGAGGACCAGGTCGGCGACCGCGACGTCGACCGGCTCGGCGTCCGCGCGTTCACGGCGATCGGCGAGCGTCTCGGGATGCGCATGCGGGAATCGGGCGTCGAGATCGCCGAGAACGAGCAGGCCGCGGTGGGCGCGCTCATGGCGATGCTCGAACGGTTCAGCTACGGCGTGGCGTCACGCCGTTCGACCGCGAACGACGCCGCCGTCCTCGACACGCTCACCACGATCGTGCACCGCGGCTTCTTCGGCGCCCCCACCTCCCCCACCTCCCCCACCTCCTCCACCTCCCGCGTCTGTTGACGTTTCCGCCTCTACGGCGGATTTCGGAACAGACGCGGGTGGGTGTGGGTGTGGGTGTGGGCTCAGTCGACGCCGAGGATGGTCGTGCTCGCGGAGCTGAACCAGCCGCCGGTGCCGTTCACGCACGCGAGCCGCGCGCCGTCGACCTGGCGGGCACCCGCCTCACCTCGCAACTGCCGGACGGCCTCGACGAGCAGGAACATGCCGCGCATCCCGGGGTGGCAGGCTGAGAGACCGCCGCCGTCGGTGTTCGTCGGCAGCGCGCCGCCGATCCGCATCTTGCCGTCCTCCACGAACGCGCCGCCCTCGCCCTTCTTGCAGAAACCGAGGCCCTCGAAGGAGAGCAGCACCATCGGCGTGAACGCGTCGTAGATCTCGCAGATGTCGATGTCGTCGGGAGTGATGCCGGCGCGCCCGAAGGCGAGCTTGCCCGCACGTGCGGCGGGTGACTCCGTGAAGTCGTCCCACTCGCTCATCGTCGTGTGCGATGTCGCCTCGCCCGTGCCGAGCACCCAGACCGGCTGCTTGGGCAGGTCGCGCGCCCGCTCCTCGGTCGTGAGGACGACCGCGCCGCCGCCGTCGCTGCGGATGCAACAGTGCAGCTTGGTCAGCGGGTCGGCCATCATGCGGCTGTTCTGCACGTCGTCGATCGTGATCGGATCGCGGTAATAGGCCTCGGGGTTGAACGACGCGTTGTAGCGGCTCGACACGGCGATCTCGGCGAGCTGCTCGATCTTGGTGCCGAACTCGATCATGTGGCGCCGGGCGGCCATCGCGTACTTCGCGATCAGGCTGTGCCCGAACGGCGCGTCGAACTGCACCGGCCCGCGGCCGCCGAAGCCGAGGTTCGCGGTCCGCCGGCGGGCCTTGAGGTCGGCGCGGGTCGTCGAGCCGTAGACGAGCACGACGACCTCGGCGTGACCGGCCTGGATGGCGGCGGTCGCGTGCTCGACCATGAACTCCCACGTGCTCCCGCCGACCTGCGTGCCGTCGGCCCAGGTCGGGCGCAGGCCGAGGTACTCGCCCATCTCGACCGGCGCGAGCAGACCCATGCCGGCCGAGCCGAGGCCGTCGACGTCGGCCTTGGTGAGCCCGGCGTCCGCGATGGCGCGGCTCGTGGCCTGGTAGTGGAGCTCGAAAGGGGTCTTGGTGTCGACGCGCCCGCAGTCGGAGAGCGCGGCGCCGACGATCGCGACGCGTCGGGTGCTCACCGCTGGATGCGCGCGATGCCGGGGTTGACGGTGCCGAAGACGTACTTGTTCAGCGTCGGCCCGATCTCGGCGGGATCCCACTGCGTGGGGTTCCCGTCCTTGTCCGTGGAGAGGAACTGCTCGCCGAGCTCCCAGGGCTTGTAGAGCGCGAGGCTGTTGCCGACGACCCGGAGCACCTGGCCGGTGACCGGGATCGACTCGTCGGAGGCGAGCCACACGACGCCGGGCGCGGAGTTGCCCGGGTTCATCCCGTTGAACTCGGTGTACTCCTCCGGGTTCTTCACCTCGATGTCGGCCATCGCCTGGCCGACCATGCGGGTGAACCCGCCGGGGCCGATGCAGTTGGCGCGCACGCCGTAGCGCGCGAGCTCGAGGCTGGCGATGATCGTCATCGCCGCGATGCCCGCCTTCGCGGCGCCGTAGTTCGACTGGCTGGCCTGCCCCTGGAGCCCGGCGCTCGAGACGGTGTTGACGATCGCGGCGCGCGGCTGGTTGCCGGCCTTCGACTGCTCGCGCCAGTAGACGGACGCGTGGTGCATGGTGTTCCACGTGCCCTTGAGGTGCACGCTGATGACCGAGTCGAACTCCTGCTCGGTCATCGTGAAGATCATCTTGTCGCGCAGGATGCCCGCGTTGTTGACGAGCACGTCGAGCCGGCCGAAGGCGTCGAGCGCGCACCCGATGATCCGCCCGGCGCCGTCGAAGTCGGCGACGCTCTCGTAGTTCGCGACCGCCTCGCCGCCCCGCCGCCTGATGACGTCGACCACCTCGTCGGCTGCCGTCTTGTCGTGACCCTCGCCGGTCACGGAGCCGCCGAGGTCGTTGACGACGACCTTGGCGCCGTGGTCGGCCAGGGCGATGGCCTCGCCCCGGCCGACGCCGCGACCCGCGCCCGTGACGATCGCGACCTTGCCGTCCAGCATCCCGCTCACTTGCGCGTCCTTCCCCCCTCGTTGAAAACTGACATCGGCGTCACGGTATCAAGGCCGTGACCGAACGCGTCAAAACGCCTCGTCGGGATTGGGGAGCGCCACCGCATGGCCGTCGACACGAGCATCATCGGCAAGCCGACCGGGTCGTACCGGGTGCGCGTGGAACGCGGGCCGCTCGAGTTCTTCGCGACCGCGGTGAAGGACGACAACCCGATCTACCACGATCCCGCGGTGGCGAAGGCGGCCGGTTTCGACGCGATCCCCGCGCCGCCGACGTTCTCGTTCGCCATGCAGCACATGGGCCGGTTCACCGAGGAGCAGCCCGACGACCCGACCGGCGGCGAGAACCCGATGCACACGCTGATGGGCTCGCTGTTCGCGAAGGGTGGATTGATCCTCCACGGCGAGCAGGAGTTCGAGTACCACCGGCCGATCGTCGTCGGCGACGTGTTGCGCGGCGAGGGCAGGGTCGCGGACGTCTACGAGCGCGAGAGCAAGGGCTCGATCATGACGTTCATCGTCGTGGAGACGGCCTGGCACGACGAGGCGACCGGTGAGCCCGTGATCACCGAGAAGTTCAACCTCATCCACCGCCGCGCCGCGGGGTGAGGTTCGTCAGGCGCCGCCCGCCCGCGGTCGCGGTCGGCACCTACACCACGTGGACGTGGCCGCCGACGGCCGCGGGCTACGCGCAGGTCCACTGGGATCTCGAGCCCCGCACCGATCCGTCGCCGGTCGGTTACTTCTGGAGCCACCAGGTGGCGCTGCTCGGCGGGGACGCCGCGTACTTCGGACTGCAGACGCAGGGTTCGGAGCCCACTGGGAAGATCGCGATCTTCTCCGTCTGGGGCGCGCTCGGTGCGGAGGGGCCCGAACACGCCGGCGCGTTCGGGGGAGAGGGGACCGGGATGACCGTCCGCATCCGCCACGAGTGGGCGCCGGGCCGCCGGGAACGGTTGACGTTGGCGTCCGACGGCGACGGCTGGTGGCGCGCCGAGGTCGGCGACCGGCTCGTCGGGCGGATCCGCGTGGACGCGGGCTGGGGCGGCCTGGCGCCGACCTCGGTCATGTGGACCGAGCGCTACGCGCCGCCGCTGCGGACGTGTGCCGAGCTCGGGCATGCCGTCGCCTGGTTCGGCTGCCCCTCGGCCGACGGCGGCGTGGTGCCCGTCGCTCGTCACAACCACCTGGCGGCCCACCCGGCTGTCCCGGGTCGTGGGTGGGCGACGCCGAGGGTGGCGTCGTCCAGGTCATGGGCGCGCCCTCCTGAACGCTTAGCCTGTCGGTCGTGCACGAGCGCGAACCCGGCGGCGCGCGGTTCGACACGGCGGCGCAGGCAGCCGAGTGGGACGCGCGGTACGGCGAGGGCGACGGGCCGAAGTGGAGCGGGCGGCCGAACGGTCGCCTCGTCGCCGAGGTTGCCGACGTGACCCCCGGCCGGGCGCTCGACGTCGGTTGCGGCGAGGGGGCCGACGCGATCTGGCTCGCCCGGCGCGGCTGGGCGGTGACGGCGATCGACATCTCGGAGGTGGCCGTTCGCCGGGCGCGGGAGGCCGCGGAGGCGGTCGGCGCCGCGGTCGAATGGGTCTGCGGCGACGCGCTGCAGTCGTCGTTGCCGGCCGGCTCGTTCGACCTGGTGTCGATGCAGTACCCGGCCCTCCCCAAGGCGGCCGGCGAGGCGGCCGTGCGACGACTGCTCGCCACCGTGCGCCCGGCGGGGTTGCTCCTGGCTGTCTTCCACGACCTCGACGGCGAACACCGTGAGCACATGAAGTCCCGAGGCATCGACCCCGACGACTACGTCGGCGCCGACGACCTCCACCGGCTGCTCGGCGACGACTTCACCGTCGAGGTGCACGCCGTGGAGCCGCGCGTCGACCCGCCGCCCGGCACCCCGCACGTCGACGACGTCGTGCTCCGCGCCCGGCGCCGCTGAGCCTCACTCGACCGCGCCGGACTCCTCGAGCCTCTTGATCTCCTTCTCCTCGAGGCCGAGGAGCTCGCCCAGCACCCAGTCGTTGTCCTGGCCGAGGGTCGGGCCGGCGCGCCAATAGCCGCTCGGTGCGTCGGACAGGCGGAAGCCGTTGCGTTCGTAGAGACCGTCGCCCATGAACGGGTGCGTGAGCGGCACGAAGTGCTCGCGCGCCGCGACCTGGGGATCGGCGTGGAGGTCGCCGAAGTCGTTGACCGGCACGGCCTCGATGCCCAGATCCTGGAGCTGCCCGGCGATGTCGAGGCGCGTGCGGGTCCGGGTCCAGTCGGCGACGGCGGCCTCGACCTCGTCGATGCGCGCCTTCCGGGCGTCGAGGGTGGCGAGCCCGGGCCCGTCGAGGCCGACCAGGGGAGCGAGGCGAGCCCACTCGTCGTCGGTCCAGCACGCGATCGCGATCCAGCGGTCGCCCACGTCGCCCTCGTCGGCGCAGGGGAACGCGCCGTGCGGCACCGCCCGCGCCGACCGGTTGCCCTCGCGCGCGCGGTTGACGCCGTCGAGCGCGTAGTCGAGCAGCCACGGCGAGAGCGAGTAGATCGCGCTCTCGACCTGTGACAGGTCGAGGTAGACACCCCGGCCGGTGCGACGGCGGTAGTGGAGACCGGCGGCGAGCGCGGTGGCGACGAACCTGGGCGCGAGCGAGTCGGTGATCGTGGCGTGCGGCCCGACCGGCTCGCGGTCGGGCCAGCCCGTGAGCCAGTTGTAGCCCGACAGCGCCGAACCCTGCCCGCCGAAGCCGGGGTAGTCCTTGTGCGGGCCGGTCTGGCCGTTGAGGCACGCGCTGATCATCACGAGGTCGGGCTTGATCACCGCGAGCGTGTCGTAGTCGAGCCCGAAGCCGCGCATCGCGCGCGGGGCGAAGTTCTCGGCGACGGCGTCGGCCCACTCGACGACGAGGCGGCGGACGAGCTCGATCGCCTCGGGATCCTTCAGGTTGAGGGTCACGTTGCGCTTGCCGACGTTGAGGCCGTCGTACATCGGTGCGCCCTCGAGGCCGTGCGGGTTCTTCGGGCCGAGCGCGTAGACGCGCAGGAAGTCGGGCCGGCCCTTCGACTCGACCCGCAGCACGGTCGCGCCGTGCTCGACGAAGTAGCGGGTCGCGATCGGCCCCGCGGCGCCGGAGCCGAACTCGAGGATGTTGACACCGTCCCAGGCGGGTTTCCCCGTGGCGCGCCCCGCCGGCGCGGGCCCCGATCCCGAGGTGAACCCCTCGGCGTCGCCGACCGCGGGTGCGGGCCGGGACGGGCGGGCGGGCGCGGCCTCGCCGTCGGCGCTGCGGACCACGACGAAGCTGCACGGGAAGCGTTCGATGTCGCCCACGGATCCGAAGAAGTCACGCGCCGCGAGCTGCGCGCTGGCGTAGATCTCGCGGGGCGAGTTGGCCGGCGCGAGCATGAGGTTCGTCTCGCACGCGAGGTCGTAGAGCTCCTGCATCGTGTGGCGTGAGAAGTACTCGGCGAGCGGCCGTTCCATCGCGCGGAGCTCGTCGTCGGTCGCGGTGTTGGGGTTGTACTCGTTCCAGTCGCGGCTGGTCAGGAAGTCGGCACCCTCGACGCCCTCCTCGGCGACGACGCGCGCGATGGTCTCGAGGCTGGGGACCCGCGCCTTGCCTCCCCGCAACCCGAACGAGACGAAGCCGTCGCGCGTGGGCCAGATCTCACGGGTCCGGCCGATGGACGCGCCGATCCGCTGACCGCGGAACCCCGTCTGCGGGAACCGGGCCTGGGTCGCCATGTTGGCGGCGAAGACGACCTCCTGCATCGAGACGTCGACGCGGTGCGGGTAGCCGGACCACCATGCCGTGAGCGCCGC
>Ga0070741_10011465_pt1 | contig 16360 bp, 14 predicted proteins | sample Coa_R1_4_FD_66440 | JGI IMG/M metagenome (GOLD analysis project Ga0070741, IMG submission 66440) | Surface soil microbial communities from Centralia Pennsylvania, which are recovering from an underground coalmine fire - Coalmine... | ecosystem: Environmental > Terrestrial > Soil > Unclassified ...
TCGCCGTCTCCATGGGCCAGGAGCCGTCCCTGGGCTACGGGATCGCGATCACGCGCATCGAGCTCCAGCCGACGACCGGGACGGCGTTCGTCCACGTCGAGACGACCCGGCCGCGCCCCGGGCAGATCGTGGGCTTCATCGTCACGACGCCCGCTCACGTCGTGAAGGTCGCGAAGAAGGCGGCGAGCTATTCCTTCGTCGCCGCGGGCGTCGCGACGAGCTTCGATCAGCTCACGCTCTCGACGATCGGCGGCTTCGTCTTCGTGCGCTACAGCTACGTCGTCGCGTGGGACGGGACGGTGACCGTCCTCGAGGAGCGCGGGCTCGGCACGACGCCCTACACGGGCCACGCGACCCAGAAGGAGCTGAAGGCGATCGTCGACGCCTTCGCCGCGGCGGACGTGGCGACGCTCCCCGCGAGCATCCGCCCCGCACACTTGATCCCCGACATCGCGAGCTTGAAGGTAGCCGGGCAGCGGAGGCCATCGAGGTCCTCAAGATCGCGTCTACCCAGCCCGTTGCCGAGCACGATGTGCGCGCTCGGCTTGAGACGCGAGCGCGAACGCTCGTCGGTCGCGTCGAAAACCTCGGCGACCAAGAGCGTCTTGCCTCGGTCCTGCGAGATGCGGCCGAGCTCAGCGCGAGCATCGGCGATGCGCCCCGCATATCCGCGCCAGCAATAGAGCCGACCCGCGACCCAAGCCTACTCATCGCCAAGAACGAGAGACGCTGCGCGGGGCGCGAATTTTATCCTGTCCCTCTCAAGCATCTCGCGGATGCCGCTCGGCTCCGCGCCGCTCTCAGGGAGAAACGAATGGAAGATACGTCGTCTGCCGCTGCCGTGGCCGAAGCACCGGCGCCCGCGCCGGTGACTTCCGAGGCGTCCCGGACGTGTCACATTTGCGGGGAGGTCTTTGGATCAGAGAACTCCGTTTATAGCCACCGTCGACGCCATCATCCCGATGCGCCCAAACGAGCATCTGGACCAAAACTCTTGCCCGGTCAAACAACAACCCCGTGTCCTGATTGTGGGAAGCCCATCAGCAGCCGTAACAGTTCGATGTGGCAGCATCGCAACAAGTTCTGTCCCAATCGGTCCATGAAGCCCGCCACGCCAAAGGCGCCGAAGCCCGTCGCCGTTGCAGGTGACACGCGCGCCGATGGGCTGGATGCACTTCGGACGGCACTCGAGTCCGTGCCGATGGCGGCGTTGCCGGAGAGGGCGCGCCGGCACGCTCTCCGTCTCTTGCTGGCTCTCGAGACACTCTGAAAGGAAGAAGAATGACTTTCAAGACCGAGACGTTTCCTCCCGAAACCATTGAGCGACTCCGCGATGGTCGGAGGGCGTTTCTGATCCACGAGGCCGGTTACAAGGATGGGCGCAAGTTCGTTCGTGAAGCGAAGGCTGAGGACTACCGTGCAATCCGGTGGTTCGTGCGCTCCGATCTCAATTGCTGGGCATGGGCCGACATGCAGGATGTGCTTCGGAACGAGCGAGGCCACGGCCTCAACGGGGTTCTCAGCAAGTGCTCCAGTGTCGATAACGCAAACGAGTACTGGGAGGGCTTCCGTTGGGGCGTGCTGGATCAGTGGACGCCCATCGCCGATCGTGTGGAAGCGCCGTAACTCCGATGCCGCCCCGATGCGTCGACCGGAAATCTTCGATATCAACTGAAGACGCCGTCTTCAGTTGAGAACAATCCAAGACAGCCTCCTCCAATCGGGTTGATCCCGCGCTAAAAGATGGCTCAGGAGCGCGTGGACATGGCGAAGAAGGTCCCGGGCGTGCAGAAGCAAGTTGGCGTGCGCTTCTCCGACGAGACGTACGCGGCCGTCGAGAAGCACCTAGCACGGATGCGTGCGACGTGCGCCCCAGGCGTTGAGATCAAGCTCGCCGATGCGGTCCGCAATCTAATAATGCTCGGCCTCGAGGCCGCGAAGTAAGCGATCAACAGGGACGCGAAGCGGCTCGCCTCGGGGGAGGCGCGGCCACTTCGTGCGAAACGGGAGGTGGCTCGTGTTGACGATAGCTCAGGCGTGCAAGTTTCTCGGCGTGACGCGGTCGTTGTTCCTGACGTGGATCGCTTCCGGGCTCAAGCCTTCGCGAGGGCGCCGCTTCTCGAAGCGAGCGCTCCTGGCCTGGGTCAAACGGCAGTACGCCGTCGCCGTGACCGTCGCGTAGCGTCAACCGCACCGGCACGGTTCCTGTCCACGGCGTTGACGATCGCGGACGCTATGGCACGCGAACGCACACTTTCCTCTTTGGCCCGTTGGACGCTACCCACCGGCTTCCTTGCGCCTTTTCTCGCAATCCGAACGCTCGGTCTCGCCGGCTTGAGCATCGAAATAGTCATTCCCGCAGTGACACAGCATCAAGTGCTCTTTCCAACCGCAGTCGCATGCCTTAACTGTTGCGGGCTTGAGGGCCTTGCCGCATCTCGGGCAGTTGCTCATGTCCACATGCTGGCAAGGGCGCCGGAATCGTCAAGGGGAGCAAGAGATGGGTCTCTACAAGCGCGGCCGAAAATGGTGGATAGACGAGTTCGTTACGAACCGCGCCGGCCACAGTGAGCGCGTCCATCGGTCGCTCAAGACGACTGACAAGAAGTTCGCCGAGTCTGAGGCTACGCGCATTCGCGATGCGATCCGGCGCGGCGAGGTCGAACAGGAGGAGACTCGCGGGACGCGCCCGTCTCTCCTCGTGGACGAGTACGTCAAGCATCTGGAACGGCTCAAGAAGTCGGCCGTCTATCTCCGAATCCTGAAGACCCGTCTTCTTTGGTTTCTCGGCAGTGCGCACTCGCTCGATGAATCCACTCCTGAGAGCATCCGAAAGGCGCTCGCTCGGCTCGCCGAGACGGAGCTCAAGGGGTATCGCCATGAGCACGGGCGCCTGCCGACTCCGAAGACGATCAACAGTTACCGGGGTGCCCTGCACGCCTTCTTCGCGTGGCTCATCAAGCATGAGCGTTGGGATCGCAACCCCGTCGTACCCGTGGCTCGTGCGCCGAAGGCACCTCCGAAGCATCCTCGCCGCGCGCTCGAACTCGTGGAGCTGGAAGCCTTCCTCGTTCAAGTCCCAGCTCGTCGGAGCGTCATCTATCGCCTTGCAGCGACGACGGGGCTGAGGCGAGGCGAGATGGCCGCGCTTCGGTGGTCGGACTTCGACCTTGAGGCTGCGACCGTGACCGTGCGGGCCGCCACGTCCAAGGGCGCCAAGATCGCCAACGACGACCGTGACGTCGTGCTCCCGTTGCCGCCAACCACCGTGGCATCGCTCCGGGCGCATCGCGGGGCTGCGAAGCCGAGCGATCCCGTCTTCAAGTCCATCCCGACCGTGGAGACCGTCTACTCTGACCTCCAGGGCGCGGGGATCGACCCGAAGACGCCTGACGGGAAGATCGACCTGCACGCGCTCGGCCGAGTCACGTTCATCACGTCCCTGGCTCGTACCGGTGCGCCCCTGACGCTGACCCAGCGCATGGCCCGGCACTCAACGCCGGTGCTCACGTCCAACGCGTACACGAAGCTTGAACTGCACGACGCGCGGGCCGCGGTTGAGCGTCTAGATCCCGCAGCACGAGCCCGCCGAGGTGTGGGGAGAAACGTAGGAACCGAGGGAGCGAAAGGGGCCGATCCGCACCCCAAACTGTCAAAGGACTCCAGCAAGGATGTCCGTAGAACCGCGCACAAGAGAAGCAGCGAATTCTCAGCCGAAACGGCCAATTCTAAGCAACTTGTGAGTGTGGCGGGGGGCGATGAGAATCGAACTCACCTACCCGGTTGTTCGCCGGGCACAGAGGGTTTGAAGTGCTCGGAACAGAATGCCGTAACCCTTGCCGCTACGCTAGATGCGGGTGTTAAGAAAAGCGACTGTGGGGAAAAACGGGTATATGCGGCGCGTCACGATTCCACTGCCGAGGAGCTTGCCCGAGAGCTCATCGCGAGGGCCGCGACGGCGCCCGATCCGAGCCCGCTTCTCGAAGCCGCGAGGGTGCTGCTCGCTCAGGCGCGGGGCAGCGGCGCACCGCGAGGCGCGAAGCACGGGTAGAGAAAATTCAGCCCCGAGCTTGCACCACCTCATGGCATGTGTATAATACCCTCCGAAGAACGAGGACGCGGAGATGGTTCCGGCAGCCTGTTCTTCGAGTCGAATTTCTATTTTACGTTTTGAGGATCGTTCGTGCGGTCCTCCCCAAGGCCATGTTGGGCAATTCGCGGTGGATGTAGCGACTCTCCCGTACGCCCTTCGTGCCGATTTTGTTGTACGTTCGTCAACCATTCCCTAAGACTCGTTGACGGTGTAGAGGGTCGCGCGCGAGTCCCGCGGGAGCTTCGAGGAGACAAGACATGATCTCGCCTCCTTGGTGCTCTTGCGCTGACCTCCGGGGAGATTCCACGGAGTTCGCGCATGAGTGCCGCCGGTCCGTCGTCGTCTGAAAAAGTAGTCTTCGACCTCGACCGCTTTGGTGACCTGACGGTCTCCGAGCGAGCGCGATGGTACTTCCTCGTCATCGGTGTGATTGGATCGCTGCTCGCGCGCCTGCGGGGAAGCGATCTAGCCATTGCGATTGCGGGGATCGTGATTGCGCCCGTTACGTGGCGGCCCGCGGACATGCCGACGCTCATCGTTAGCGTCAGCGTGATCGGGGCCATCGTCATGGCGCGGGTGCTCAAGGAGCGCCATGGCTCGGCTGCCGCGAGCAACACAGAAAGTGCGTCTGAACCTCGACATGTCGGAGGAGGTGAAGCGCCGCCTAGAGGAGCTCCGGGACCTGACACAAGCGGACAGCTTGTCCGAGGTGATCAGGAGGTCCTTGACCGTCTACGACAAGCTCGTGACGGAGCAGAGAGACGGGTGGACAACCATTCTCCGCCGGAAGGAGAACGGGACGAGCCACGAGAAGGAGATCATCCTCCCCTGACTGTGACGGGTGCCGCATGACCCGCCGCGGGCACCGTTCGCGCAAACATCGAGCACGCTCGAGAGGGAAGGGGCTGACCCCCACGTTCGAGCGAATCGGCGGCATCACCGGCGTAGCGGGTACCCTTTTCGATGTTTTCTTGGGTCCCGAAGTGAACGGAAAGATTGACATAGTCGTCCGCAGGGAAGGTCAGACGCCGATTGTGCGTCCGGTGGAAGTCGCGTTCTTGAATGAAATGCGAACTTCCTTCGACGCTAATGGTAAATGCACGCTGCTTTATTTTGCGGAGGCGATGGAAGACTGGGCGCATTCCCACGAACACGGGATTATGTTCTCGCGTTCATATACATCCGACCTATTGGGATGGCCGAACGAGGGCCCAGGAACATCTATCCTTGAACGGCTAGCCCGAGCGACGATGGACTCGCCAGTTCCCGTCCGCTGGGGCGGGTCGTTTGCCACTCCAAACGCCCGGACCAAAATCGTTGGCTACGTCTGCACCACGGGTAAGGAGGAACGGACGTTCTCAGCCCGAAGCATCAAGGAGCAGGCAACCATCCTCACTGTCTTTGCGCGCGATCACGGTTACCACCTCTCGGCGATGTATCGCGACATGGGACTTCCCTTGAGTGATGGCTGCACGCGGACAGGGCTCGTGAAGCTCCTCGACTCAGTGGACGATGATTGGGAGGCGGTCGTCGTCGTCGGCATCGACCGTCTTGAGACGCGCGACCCATCGCTCAATGCCGTGCGAGAGCTCAAGGAGGGCGGCAAGCGCTGCCTCGTCGTCGGAGAGCCGGCCGCGACTCGGTGCCTGGCACGGGCGAAGAACTACTCGCCCATGACGCAGTGGTTTATGTAAGCGCCCTCTACACCGTCTCCGTCAACGGCGTAGACATCCCCTCCAGCGAGGAGAAGGCAGACGAACGCAACTGAACGAAACTGAAGCGCCAACGCGTTGGCATGTCGCATGCAAGAGGGCTAGGCGCACGATCCAAACACATTGTGGGTGGTCGGCGTAGAATGAGTCGCATAGAGACAACTTGAGTCGTCCAAACCGCGATGAGCGGTCGGAGCCCGAAGGGCTCTAAGGCGAGCTGGACCGTAGGTTCCGGTCCTACCCCGAAGTGGGGGAACAAGCGCGCGGCCGGGTAGCCGGATCGGCTACTAGGGACCAAACGTAGCGAACGCGTTTGGTGACTTGTGCCCAAGAAGTTCTGGTCTCGAGTGGCGCTCCGCAAGGCGCTCGGGATGAAGCCGCGCGCCTTTAACAACTGGGTCGCGCGCGAGCGCCTTACCATCTATCGTTTCAGTGGCCGGTCGATCAGCTTCGACGCGGACGAAGTTGCAGCAGCCGTCGCACGCGCCGCCAAGCGGCCGCCGACTCCGGCATCGGGGGCATGCAGCGCGTGACCTCCGCAAACAACGTCGGCCCGGAATCGCCCGTCAACAAGACGAGCGACTCCGGGCCGCAAAAGGATCATAAGCCCGAGTATCTTCTCAATGCCTACCGACAGCAGGCGATCAAGAAGGCGCGTGACTTCGCACCGGCTGCGTTCCGGCTCCATAACGAACTGGCGGGACTCCTCTCGCACGAGCTCGTGGACGGTCTTTGCGAAACCCCCGCCGACGAACGCAATCAGATTCTCCGAGACGTGGGGCGACTCCCCCTTTTCCGGCGATCCGTCAAGAGCCTCTATCGCGCCATCGCTCGCTGGCCGAAGCCGGCGCAAGACGCCGAGCGCTTGGCAACGGACTTGAAAGAGATTCCGTTAGACCAACCAAACATCCCGCTCGCCATCGCTGACGTCGAGTACTTCGCACACAAACGTCTGCTCTCGACGGCCGAAGTCATTGCAGCGGCCGAGCGTCTTGGCATCGGCGAGTACTGCGTTGTCGGCGAACGCTCCCAGCCGCATCGCAACGCGACATGCGCCGAGGTCCTTCGCCTAGATGCGGAGCGAGTCGGCGTGCGCGTGACCCGTGGCCCGATCTCCGAACGGTTGCTCATCGCCACGATCGCGCAGAGGCCGGCGTGACCGCACTCAACATCGAAGCCGTGCCGGCGTCGCTCCGCGACATCCCCCAGTGGCTTCTCTGGCGGCGTGAGGAGCGGAACGACAAACAGACGAAGGTCCCGTACTCGATCAAGGGTCACCGGGCGTCTTCCACGGACCCTGCGACGTGGGCGCCCTTCGAGACCGTGGCGCGAGCGCTTCACGAGAGCGGCATGGGCTACGACGGGGCCGGATTCGTGCTCACACCCGAGACAAGCATCGTGGGCGTTGACCTGGACAAGTGCCGAGACCTCGACACGGGCGACGTCGACGCTTGGGCCAAGGCGATTGTCTCGGATCTCAATTCTTATACGGAAATATCGCCCTCCGGCACCGGGCTTCGCATCTTCACGCGTGGGAAGATCCCGCCTGGCGGTCGCAAGAAGGGGAGCATCGAAGTCTACGACCGCGAGCGCTTCCTCACGGTGACGGGCAACAAGCTCGCGGACGCGCCGGCTGGACTCGAGGAGCGCACGACGGAGCTCGCTGCCTTTCACCTGGCCACGTTCGGGCCGCCGGAACCGGAGACCGTAACGCCGGTGAACCGGGCGCCCGTTCCGATTGAAGACGCCGATCTCATCGCCCGAATGCTCGCGTCGTCGGCCGGTGACACGCTTCAAAAACTGTGGGAGGGCGACTGGAGCGGCTTCTCGTCGCAGTCAAGCGCTGATCTCCGTCTGTGCTCAGCACTCGGCTTTTGGACAAACGGCGACGCGCCGAGAATGGACCGGCTCTTTCGCACGTCGGGCCTCATGCGAGGCAAGTGGGACGAGCGCCGTGGCGAGCGCACATACGGACAGCGGACGATCGCCAAGGCCATCAGGAGCATGGGTGAGGGCTACAGCCCCGACATCAAGCTCACGGACCTGGGCAACGCCCGCCGCCTCGTGCGCGCACATGGCGATGACATCCGCTTCAATCAGGCACTCGGCTGGCTCGTCTATGACGGAAAGCACTGGGTCCGCGACGAGACCGGGACCATCGAACGCCTCGCGCGCGACGTGCCTCGGGAGCTGTTCTCCGAAGCGGCTCGAGTTGAGACGCGAGCGAGCAAGGCCAAGAATCCGAAGAAGGTCCGTGCCCGGGCGACAGCCCTACGGAAGCACGCTGAACGCACGGAGGGCGAGCCGTCTCTCCGGCGTCTCGTCAAGCTGGCGCAGTCCGAGCCCGGAATCGGGGTGCGCGTCGATGAGCTTGACCGTGACCCGTGGCTCCTGAACGTCGAGAATGGAACCGTCGATCTCAAGACCGGCACCCTTCGCCTTCACCGGCGAGAGGACCTGATGACCAAGCTGGCGCCGGTTGCCTTCGATCCCGAAGCCAAGGCGCCCATCTGGGAGAAATTCATCCAGCGCGTGACGGATGGCAATGAAGCTCTCGCGGGTTACATCCAAAGGATCGCTGGTTACTCGCTCACCGGCGACGCGAGCGAGCAAGTCATCTTCTTGTTTCACGGCCACGGTGCTAATGGCAAGAGCACGTTCATAGCGACGTTCTCGTCCCATCTCGGTGATTACGCGCTCGCAGCCCAGTTCAATACCTTCACGATGTCCAAGAACTCGGGCCACGGGCCGCGTGGCGATATTGCGCGCATGCGCGGAGCTCGGCTCGTCTCGGCCGTCGAACCCGACGAGTCGGGAACACTCGCCATGGGGATGCTGAAGCAACTCTCAGGCGGCGATGCCGTGGTCGCGGCGTTCAAGTTCAAGGACGAATTCCAATTCATTCCGCAATTCAAACTAATTCTTGCCGCCAACGAGCGGCCCACGATCCGGTCGAACGACTACGCGACGTGGCGCCGCATCAAGCTCGTTCCGTGGACCGTGACCATCCCCGCAGAGGAGAAGGATCCTCACCTCAAGGAGAAGCTGACGGCCGAGGGCCCCGGCATCCTCGCCTGGGCCGTGCGCGGTTGCCTTGACTGGCAACGTCGCGGGCTGGCGGAGCCCGAAGCCGTGACCCGTGCGACGGGCGAGTACCGCGCCGACGAAGACGACTTCGGGACCTGGGTGGCGGAGCACTGTCTCTTGGCGCCGAATGGCGAAGTCGGCGCTCGCGCCCTGTACGAGTCGTACGCCGAATTCACGCGCGGGCGGGGGAGCGAGCCGATCTCCGAGAAGAAGTTCTCGGGCAAGCTCGCCGGTCTCAAGATCGCGAAGCGGCACACGAAAACGGGAGCGCGTTGGGCGGGCATCGCCCTCCGGCCCGTCGAGACAGCCACGGGGGGGTGAGGGGTGACGAGTGGTGGCGGGTCATCCTGGAAAGTGCCTCACGCGCGCGCGCATGAAGAACTTCTCCGAAAGTCCCGTCACCATCCAACACCCACCACCAACCGTGGACGTGAGGCGCATGCAATATGCCACCGGCCGTAATGGGTGAAAAGAAGTCGGACAGTGCGTCAGAGGCGCATCGCTGTATGTGGTATAGCAACTGGTAACTTAGCCTGTGCTCGCTATTGCATTATCCGCTGTGGCCCGCGCTAATGTGGCCAATAACGGATTGTATTGGCTTGAGGCGGATCATATGGGCCGCTGTGTGCCATTGTATAGCCCATGCCAATCGACGCAAGTGAAGGTGTCCGTTGTGAGGCGTTTGCGAGGCGAAGCGAGGCGAGTAAGTGCTTCAGGCTGAAGGGCCTACGCGGGAGGGAGTCTGGCCGAGGCGCAATGGGTCCTCCTGACGCAAACCCTTGCCGCGCCAGGGTCGGCCCGAGAGACGTGCCAGTGCCGTTTTCCCGTCTATTCGTGAGGCGATTCATTAGGCGCTGTGGTTGATATCTATACCGGTTATGGCCAATGGCTTGGAATGTCAACCAATCGCCTCGTGTCCGTGGACGGGCACTGTGCCCTGTGAAAAGGAACTTCGGATGAGTTCAGAACCGACCCATGACGACCTGCTCTCCCGCCTGGATCGCCTCACGCTTCCGGCGAAGGAGTTCGAGCGCGCTTACAAGTTGCCCGCCAACATGTGTGCCCAGATGCGCCAGGGCAAGTACACGTCGCTGCGAGCCCGCCCGTCGCTCGAGAAGCTCGCCGCTGCCCTGGACGCCGAGGACGCACGCCAAGCGACTGGAGAGCCCCTGGCAACGCCACAGGGCCATGCCGTTGGCCGACCCCGCGCGAAGGCTGACGAGTCCGTTCAGGCTGACCTTGTCGCCCGCATCCAAGCGGCCGACGAGCCCGGGAAGATGGGCGAACTCGCTCAGTACGTCCTCGTGCTCGCCGCACAGGGCAAGGTCTCCGACTCGTTCGCCAGGCTCGCCAACGAGTCTCTGTCGCGGCAGCAACAGCTTTGGCAGAAGCGCGTGGAGGCCGAAGCGGTCGGCCGAGCCGGGGAGCCTCTCGTGGTTGAGATCACGCACATCGGCGATTGGAGAGGGGGAGGTCGATGCCCCTACTGCCTTGGTACGGGCTCGCTGGACGAAGGGAAGAGGAAATTTGAGGCTACGAGCAGTGAAGACGGCTGAGCGCGCCCTCGCGCGGGTCTTTGAGAACAGGCGCGACCCGAAGGCGCTTGATACGGCCGTGGCGGCGTACGCCGAGCTCGATTACCCGCCCGAGGAGACCCGCAACTACATCCTGCGCGCGATCGACCCGTTTGCGAGCGACGATGAGATCCGCGATGCGCATCGGGAGCTCGCGCACGCGTTCACCGGCGACGGAGACGTGCTCATGGCCTTGAGCGAGAGCGTTGAAGTCTCGATCGCCACGAGCCGGCCCATGCGGCGGAGTAACTGCGCCGTGCTCAAGCTCGGGGCCGTCATGAAGGCGATCGGCGTCGCGATCCGTGCTGGGGAGACGGCGAAGGCGACCGAGCTCCGTGCCGAGGCCGATGCCCTGCTCGGCGACGTCCTCCCACCGTTTGACGGGATCATGCGCGACCTGCTTGACAAGCACCGCGAGATTGTCGCCGCGGGGAGTTAATAGCTAAGGAATGAGTAACACTACCCAACACAGGATGCTTCTCGCCGCTCTTGCGGTTCAGCTTCGCGGAATCGATGAGGCTACGCACACCGCAGATTTTGTGGCTGCGACTGAGCGCCCCGTAGCGGTCGGACCGTGGGAACCCGAGGCTCTCCGCATGGGCGGCGTGAATCTCACACGGTACCGGAAGAACCCGGTCCTGTTGGACTCGCACGACCGCACGTCCCTCGCGTCCGTCGTAGGCAAGGTCGACGTCTCCGTCAAGGATCGCAAGCTCATTGCTCGTTGCACGTACGCCCCGACCGAGCGGGGCAAGATGGCCTGGGAACTCGTCCGTGGCGGTTTCGTCAACGCGTTGAGCATCGGCTATCAGGTCGATCGTTCAAGCGTTCGTCATCTCCGCGAGGGGGAGACGGACGGTGAGGGCGACGCGCTCGTGCGCGGTCCGGCAACGGTCGTGAACCGCTGGACGCTCCTCGAAATCAGCACCGTCCCGGTGCCCGCAGACGAGGACGCCGTGCGGCGATCGTTCTACAACTCAATTGGAAGGAATTCGGAAATGAGTATCTATGAGCGTGCGAACCTGCCCGGCTTCCCGGATTCGGTGCCCGCGCCCCCGCAGGGCGGCAGCGTCAGCGGCAAGCCCGGCCAGGGCGGCAGTGAAAGCCGAGGCACCGTGAAGTGCCCGTCTTGTAACTATGAGTTTCAGCCGGAGCCCGATCGCGACGCCGATGACGTGTCGGAGCTTGATCAGAAGCCCGATCCCACGGCGCCGCGCGAGGCACCCGACGTGCGTCGCCGCCGCATCATGGCGATCACGCCGACTGGGTTCGAGAAGATCGCGGAGCGGTGCATCGCAAAGGGGCTCAGCCTGGAGCAGGCCCGCTCCGTTCTCTTGCGCGAGTATCGCAAGCGCCCTACCCCGGAATCGCGCTCGATCCAGACCATGGACGATGTCAGCGACGAGATGCTCATCCGCTCACTCGAGGCGGTCGGGGATTTCGTCTCGGGCGACAGCACTCAGGCCAGGTCCTCGCCGCGCGAGATGGCTGGAATTTCTGACGATCAGTTGGTTCGCTCGCTCGAGAACGTGAACGAGATGAGCGGCCACGTTCCGGCGGAGTCCCAGCGCTCGGCCTCTGATGACCTGGGCGTCAGCGATGACGTGCTCATCCGCTCTCTTGAGAGTCTTGGCGGAGACTGAATCTTGACCGAGACCGCACCCAAGAATCCCTACCCCGTCAACCTGCACTCCATGCACAGCAACTTCATCGCCCTGAACAGTGCATGGAGCGCCGGCTATGCGGCTCGGCGCGCTGGCGAGCCTCGTGCGCCGGGAGAGTCCTGGGGCCTCGCCTCGGCCTCCGGCATGTCCCTCGCCGTGGAGGCAGACACGGCGCAAGAGCGACGGGCCTGGCTCGAGGGCTGGGACGCTGCCCCGGCTCCGCCCCCGAAGCCGGCGCCGAAGCCGGCCGAGGCGCCCCCGGCACCGAGGCTGTCGATTCGTGACCGGGCCGTGGGGGCTCTGAACGGCTGGCGCAGGCTCATCGGATCCAAGTCACCCGAGCCCGCGAAGCTTCGTCTTGATGATCTCGGGCACGCCGTCCTCGGCGCTCGAATCGAGGGCCGAGCCGCGATGCTGGCGTGTGCTCTCGCCTTCGCGCGTGGCGAGCCGCCCGACCCCGCCGCGCTCATTGACAAGGACTTCGAGCAGTTCCGCGGCCTCGCCGCACGGGCCCGCGCCGCGAACCGTTATCGGACGCGTGCCTCCGAGTTCGTGTCCCTGAAGGGGGAGAAGGAAAAGGCTGATGCCGAGGTCACGAGGACTGAGGCCGCGCTGCGCCAGGCCCGCAGCGGGTCCGGCATGGATCAGTCCCGAAGGGTCTCGGAGGCAGAGACAGCCCATATGACCGCCGTCGCTCGCCGCAGTGAACTCGCCACGAAGCTCACTGAGGCGGCGCGCGCCTCCGATTATCTCGCGCGAATCAGTGATGACCTGGCTCGGTTCGTTGAGCGCGGCAAATTCGATGAGAGTTGCGAGAAGAACCCTTCCATTCTCGGTTTGATCGACAGCGATTATGACTGAGGGCCCGTGCTCCCGTTTCCGAGAGCGCTTGGAGTTGGAGATTCTCAGCTACCGGCTGGATCTCTCCCGTTGGGCATCGGAGCTCGCCTCCGGGCAAGAACCCGGCCACGGGCGTAAGCCATCTATCCCGGCGATTTTCGATCTTCTCGCGCGGCTCGGGAAGGATGTGGACTTCTTCGAGTTACTGATTGCTGCTCACCGTGCCCGGATTCGCTTCGAGGCGACGACGGCCGAGCATGCGGCGCAACTGAACGCCGAGGCTGCACGTCTTCAGAAAACGGCCACCGAGGAACGAGAGAAGATGCGGGCGACGCTCGCGGAGATTCGCTCTCCGATTCACCGGGCGGCCAAGCATCTTGATCTCTCCGTCGAAGTCCGTCAGCGCGAGGACGCCGTCACTAAGATGGCGGCCGAGGCGCGAATTGCGGAACGAGCGACCATCCACGCCCGCGAACTCGCTAGTGCGATTGAAAACTGGGAGCAATTCGGATTTCTAGGCACCATCGACCGGGCCGAGTCCAACGTCCACGCGCTGAGCCGTGGCCATGCCGGTGCGCCGTCGCCGGTGCCCGTCGAGACGCGTACGCCTTTGACGAAGGCGAGTCCTCTTTTCGAACCCTCTGATTGGGCGTGATTGCATGACTGAGCGCAAACTGTGGGAGATCCTGCCGGAGTTTCGAAGGTACTCAACCACAGCGCGGCCGTATGTGCGGCCGGATGCACCCAAGAAGCGAGCTGAGCCCGCTCCCGGACCGAGTCAGCCGCTCGCTCGCCTGCATCACCCGTTCGCCCGCCACTGGCTCATGGTCGCCCGGAACGGTAACCGGACTTTCTACGCTGACGCTCTCGCGCGGCAGGCTCAGACAGGCGGGCACTTCATTTTGTGGCGCTTGTCCCTCGCGGACTCGCAGACGTGCATTGAAATGCTGTGTGACCTCCACAAGCGGGTTATCGTCGTCGCGCGGGGCGCGGGGCCGGCGTATCGGTTCCCCTTCGAGTGCGAGAAGCCGGCGCGCGACGACTACGCCGTGCCGATGCACTTCATGGAGCGGGCGGCGGAGCTCCTCCATAAGCTCGAACTCGAGCGAGGGACCGATGCGGTGTTCGGCCCCGATGCTGTGGGAGAGGCCGGGGCGTTCACGCCGGCCGCTGGCGTTCGCATGAGCTCAGTCATCCCGAACCCGAATCCCAACGCACCGGCGCAGCCGCCCATCAACATCTTGCTGAAAGAGGCACCGGTCAACGTCGCCCTGCATGAGGCCCCGGTCAACGTCCCGCCGCCCGTCACGAACATCAACGTCGTGCCTGAGGTCCGCGTCAAGCTGCCTGAGCGTAAAGTGGAATTCGAGCGCCGGAATGGCGAGATCGTCTCGGGCGTGTCCAAGGACGTTGAGTGATAGACAACACCCAGTGGCTAGCACTTCGCAACCAACTTCGTGAAGCTGGCGCCGAGAGTGTCCTCAAGGTCATCGGCGCTGAAGCCTCCCGCTGTTATCGGTGCGAGAAGATCCCGACCGTGATGCGCCGCGCATGGCTCTATTGTGGCTGCGGCGCCTTTGACGTTGCCGACTACATAGCTCGCGCAGTCATGGCGAGGCACGGAGCAGGCGCCGTGGCCGAACTCATCGCCGTCGCCCGGAACCTTCTTCGGAGCATTTCGAGATGACGCAGTACATCGCCAAGGTCGCGGGCGCTGGTTTTGAAGTCAGTGCTACTCTCGACGGTGAGCATTCCTGGGAGATTATTGCGGGGTTCGTGGCCCCGATTCAAACGTGGATTCTCCCGGCCGGCACGGTCTCGCAAATCATGGATCAACTCAAGGGCTCGACCGGAGTTGATCGCGAAGTCACGCTCACGATGGGCGACCCCGCCAACCCCATCACCGTCAAGCGCGTCTATGTCCTGGGCTCGGAGCCGGCAGACGATCCTCAGCGGGCGAAACTGCTCCTGACCGACGTCCGTTTCTACTTCTCGCGTGCCGTCATGGTGTACGACCTGAACGTGCGCCGGCGCATCGGCGACAAGCGCCTGATCGGTGACACGCTCACCGGCGCCGGTGGCTCGGCCCTGGGCTCGGTCGCCGACACCGTTGCCTATGCCTCATGGTCCATCAAGAGCGGGTCGGCGTACACCTGGAAGACGGCCAAGGATGACGTCCTCACCTATCTCACCCTGGCACGTCACGGGCGACCGGCTATCGAATGGGTGACCGATGACTTCTCCATCGACATCGACACCCAGGTCATTCAAGAGACCGTTTCGGACGGCGACGGTACCCTGGGCCTGGCCCGCGCGATCGAGAGCTTCCCGGGCGCCGGCATCTATGTGGACCTGGATGGGAAGGTTCACGTCTACGATGCCCTGCCCGGCGCCGAGAAGGCAACCGTTGAGGCGCTCCCCAACACGCTGTGGAAGCACGGCGATCTCCACTTGGTCAACCTCGCTGGCATCCGGCCGTCGCTCTACCGGATTTACGTGGACTATGCCTTTGAAGTCCGCTTTGACTTCAACCCCGTCAAGACCTCTAGTGCCGCCCTCGATGCAGCGCTTGGGGTCACATACCTTGAGAACGTCCTCCAGGTCACGGATCCGTTTCTCAGCATCCCCGCCGGTGCCTGGGGCGACGCGCGCACCGTTGGGCAAGGGACGTGGATCACGCTTAACGAGGCATTCGCCGCGTGGGGTGGCAAGAGCTGGGGTAGCTACAATCTCCCGCCGCTGACCACGGAGATTGTGGCCGCGCACTATCTCGGGAACTCGCTCTATCGCTATGCGAGCGGCGGCGGTCTCACGCCGCACGATCCGGTTTGGGCGGCGCGCATTCAGCAAGTGCTCAAGTGCTTCCGCACGTACTTCCGAGTCAACAGCGCGTTTTGGGACAAGATCCGTCACCTGTGGAACGTCCGGGCGGCGGTGTGGGACACGGTCACCGGGACACGGGCACCGTCGCCGGTGTACGCGAACTTCCACTATCGCCAGTTGGATAACTGGGTTGCGTCCAACCTGGACGTTTACGGTCAAGACGTCAAGACGTCGTTTGACGCGGCTTCGGGCCTGCTCTCGAAGGGGATGCCGAGCGGGTTTGAAGTGGAGATCGTGGACCCGGATCTCTTGATCATCGCCATTTCTCGCGACGAGCTCAAGTTCCAGGGGCACGCTGACGTGCTCCCGTCGCCGGTTGACGTGCCGGCCACGTTCGATAATGCGGATCCGGCGCTCAATGAGGCAACTCTCCAGAGCCTGGCCAAGGACAAAGACTTCACGCTCGCAACGGTCATGACCGTGTCGCCGGCCTCGCCGAATGATCTCCGGCGCCTTTATGAGATCAAGGCGCCCGTCTCGGATCTCTGGGAGAAGTACAAGATGGAC
>Ga0070741_10011466_pt1 | contig 16360 bp, 13 predicted proteins | sample Coa_R1_4_FD_66440 | JGI IMG/M metagenome (GOLD analysis project Ga0070741, IMG submission 66440) | Surface soil microbial communities from Centralia Pennsylvania, which are recovering from an underground coalmine fire - Coalmine... | ecosystem: Environmental > Terrestrial > Soil > Unclassified ...
GAGCTTGCCTTCATGGTTGACGTGAGTGGAGAGGGTTACGGTGAGCGGGCTCGTACGCGGCAATCTGAGGCCGGTCACGTGCAGGCTCAGTCCTTCGAGTTCCAGGGAAGCCGCGGGAGTGACTTGCCGGTCCTGTGCCGACACATGCAGCCCATCCACCCGAACGTCGGGTACTGAAACCTGCCACGTGCCGGAGGCGCTCCCGGATGCGGCCGGCGCGGTGGGCGCGGTGGGCGCGGTGGGTGCGGTGGGTGAGGTCGCAGCTGGCGAGGATTGCGAGGGCGCCGTTGGGGCCGGCGCGCTGCTCTGAGCCCCCGAGGGCCCCGATGACAACTCCAGGATGTTCAGGTTCCCGCTGGAATCGAGCCAGGTGCGGATCGTGCCCCCGGCGAGGTGCACGTTGCCGACCGTGACTGACCGGCTTGCCAGGTCGGCGCGCGTCTCCGCGATTTCCACCTTGCCGAGCTTCACGTAGTCCTCCGTGCCTCCCTTGGGCCGTAGCGCGAGATCCGACACAGTCAGATCGTGCACATTGACCGCAAGCCCGACTGGAGAGGTCGATGCGGTGAAGTTGTAGTCACCGTGCAGGGAGATGGCACCCGAGGGCAGCTCGAAATGCACACTGTCCCGAACGTAGTTCCAGAGCGTGTGCGCCTGGAGATTGGCCACTTCAAACTGGCCGTGGGAGCTCAAAGGGCTGGCGGCCAGCGAGCCGGCCCACTTGAACTGCTCGCCGGCTTCCGAGGTGGCACTCAGGGAATAGGAGCCGGCCTCGTTGCCGACCGTGCTGAAATCCCGCAGCTCGAAGTTGATCGGCTTGATTTCCGCACGGAAGACACTTGGATGCGCCCGGTCCTCGAAGGCAACGTTGCCACCCCGCACGCTGAAGTGGTTGATGAACAGGCGGCCAGGTCCGGAGCTCGGCTTCGAGCTGGGCTTCTGGCCTGAGGCCAGATCCTGCAGGTTCAGCTTGCCGTCGGGCCTGATCAGCACTCGGGCGTACGGCTGCTCGAGCACGATGGCCTCGAAGTCCGGTCCGAGCCGCCAGAGGCTTGCGATGGTGGCGTCCACCATCAGGTGCCGGAAGGCAATCATGGGCTGCCCGTCAGAGTCCGGCAGCGTGAAATCGCTGACATCGAGCCGCAGGGTGAACGGATTAAAGCGGATGACACCAAGCACAACGCGGCGCTGGTAGTGCTCAGAGACATAGTCCTGCACGCCGGAGCGCAGCAGGCGCGGAACGGCCAGGAAGCCCAGGCCGGCATACAACCCCACGAGCAGCACCACGGGCAGCAGGACCCACAACAGCAGCCGACGCACGCGCAGCTCGTTCATGATGGGCACTCTATGCCAGCCCGAGAAACAGCTCCAGAACCGCAAGTCCGCGCGTAAAGGCGCGCCGCTGGGCCGGCGACATGCAGGCGAGCAGCTCGCGCTCGCGATCGAGAGCCAGGGGCACGAGCGCCTGGTACAAGCGGCGGCCCGACCTGCTCAGGCGCAGCTCCATCTCGCGGCGATCGTCGGCGCTCGACGCGCGCTCGATCAGACCTCGCGCCACCAGGTTGGCGATCGCGCGGCTGACCCGGGTTTTGTGCATCCGCGTACTGCTGGCGATGTGCTGCGCAGTGCAGCCACGCACCGGACCGACGGTAGCCATGACTCGCCATTCGGGGATCTCCAATCCGAAGCGCTCGCGGTAGATCTCCGCCAGGTGATCACTGACGGCTGCTGCCAGACGGTTGAGCCTGAAGGGCACGAAGGCTGCCAGGCGCAGGGCGGGGCGGGCGATGGGTGCAGCGCTCAAGGTCCTCTCCCTTCGGAAAGTTGCGTGCGCAACTAATTGTGCCATGATATGCGCATGAGCGCCTCACCGAAGCCGACGGCCGGCGCGGATCCCGGCGGCCTGCAGTTCCAGCAGGGATTCGGCAATCACTTCTGCACGGAGGCCCTGCCGCAGGCTCTGCCGCAGGGACGCAACTCGCCGCAACGCTGCCCCTATGGGCTGTACGCGGAGCAATTCTCCGGGACCGCCTTTACCGCACCGCGACATGCGAATCGCCGCAGCTGGCTGTACCGCATCCGCCCTGCTGCGCTGCATGGGCCGTTTCATCGCATCGAAGACGGCAGCCTGACGAGCGACTTTACGGAACTGGAGGTCAACCCGAACCAGCTGCGCTGGGACCCGCTGCCGGTGCCCGAGGAACCCACCGACTTCATCAGCGGCCTGCGCACAGCTGGAGGCAACGGCTCCCCGCAGGCGCAATCCGGGTGCGGCATCCACTGGTATGTCGCGAATCGCTCCATGTACGAGCGCTTCTTCTACGACGCCGATGGCGAGCTCCTCATCGTGCCGCAGCTCGGGAGACTGCGCCTGGCAACCGAGCTCGGGCTGCTGCAGATCGAGCCGCAGCAGGTCGCAGTCATTCCGCGGGGTCTGCGCTTTCGGGTGGAGCTGCCCGACGGTCAGGCGCGCGGTTACGTGTGCGAGAACTTCGGCGCGCCGTTCCGGCTTCCCGACCTGGGTCCGATAGGCTCGAACGGGTTGGCGAATCCCCGCGATTTTCAGACGCCGGTCGCCTGGTACGAGGATCGGGTTGGCGAGCTCGAGCTGATCGCGAAATTCCAGGGCCATTGCTGGTCCGCTCCGATCGATCATTCACCCCTGGACGTCGTGGCCTGGCATGGCAATCATGTGCCCTATCAGTACGACCTGCGGCATTTCAACACGCTGGGCTCGGTCAGCTTCGATCATCCGGATCCCTCCATCTATCTCGTGCTGCAGTCGCTCAGCGACACTCCCGGAGTGGATGCGATCGATTTCGTCATCTTTCCCCCGCGCTGGCTGGCCGCAGAAAGCACATTCCGGCCGCCCTGGTACCACCGCAATGTTGCAAGCGAGTTCATGGGCCTGATCACTGGTGTGTACGATGCCAAGTCAGAGGGGTTCGCCCCCGGCGGCGCATCGCTGCACAACTGCATGAGCGGTCACGGACCGGATGCGGCCACCTTCGAACAGGCGACCCGTGCCGATACCTCACGGCCCCAGCGCATCGACAACACGATGGCGTTCATGTTCGAGACCCGCAGCGTGATCCGCCCGACCCGGTTGGCCCTGGAATCGCCGCAACTGCAGAGCGACTACGCGCGCTGTTGGCAGGGCTTGCGCAGTCATTTCACGCCTTCTTCCCGCTGAGGACTGTGTGCCGCTCAATGCCACGCACGATCCTGCGCTGAAGAGCTGGCTGGAGTCGGCCAACGATGCGCAGGCCGACTTCCCCATCCAGAACCTGCCGTTTGCGGTGTTTCGCCGGCGTGGCAGGTCGCAAGCGTGGCGCGGTGGGATCGCGATCGGCGATTGCGTGCTCGATCTTGCTGAGCTGCACACGCTGCGCCTGGTGCAGGGAACCGCCGCCGATGCGCTCGCGGCGTGTACCGGCTCCACGCTCAATGGCTTCATGGCTCTGGGTGGCGAGGCGTGGTCGGCGCTTCGAGCCGCTGCCTCAGAGCTGCTTCGTACCGGCGCGGATCAAGCCAGCACGGTGCGGGCAGCGCTGGTGCCCCAGTCAGAAGTTGAATACACGCTGCCGGCCTGCATCGGCGACTTCACCGACTTCTACAGCTCCATACATCACGCGACTCGCGTGGGCAGGTTGTTCCGGCCCGACAACCCGCTCCTGCCCAACTACAAGTGGGTGCCTATTGCCTACCACGGCCGAACCTCTTCGATAGGCGTGTCCGGCCAGTGCTTTTCCCGCCCGGCAGGACAGCTCATGCCGTCCGGCGCATCACAGCCGCAGCTGCTGCCCACGCGGCGCCTGGATTACGAGCTCGAGCTCGGGATACTGATAGGACCAGGGAACCGCGCCGGCTGTCCGATACCCATCGAGGATGCCGAGAAACACATCTTCGGTCTGTGCCTGCTCAATGACTGGTCGGCACGGGATATCCAGGCATGGGAATACCAGCCCCTGGGCCCTTTTTTGGCGAAGAACTTCGCCACCACGCTGTCTCCCTGGATCGTGACGCTCGAGGCTCTCGAGCCGTTCCGCGTGCCTTGGACACGCAGTGCGCAAGACCCGCAACCCCTTCCGTATCTTGATGCGCGGGAGCTGCGCAATCGCGGAGCGGTCGACATCCAGCTCGAGGCGTACCTCGAGTCAGAGCAGATGCGAGCGGCAGGCGCACCCGCGCACCGACTTTCGCACTCCACATTCCAGAGCGCCTACTGGACTGTGGCGCAGATGCTGGCGCACCACACGATCAACGGGTGCAACCTGCGGACAGGAGATCTTCTCGGAACCGGCACTCAATCGGGCCCTGAAGGGGGCCAGGGTGGCTCACTGCTGGAGCTGACTGCAGGCGGTCAGCAGCCCGTGGTGCTCGCCTCCGGAGAGACCCGCACCTTCATAGCCGATGGCGACCGGGTGAGCTTTCGCGGCTGGTGCGAAAAGCCCGGCTGCGTACGGATCGGGCTGGGCGAGGTGGCCGCCACCGTACTGCCGGCAAATCAGAAGGCGAAATAGGGCCCCATACCGCCGGCGGTGTTGCGGTTCTCGAACGCAGTGAATACGTGGCGCCCGAAGTAGAACGGCAATCCCCAGTCGAATGACTGGGTGGCATTGAAGGAGCTGTTCGAGATCCCGGCCCCGCCCAGATCGCTGGCTGCTGCAATGACGATGCTCTGATTGAAGAGACTGTCAGCATTCGCGATCGAGAAATTAACCGGCGAGCTCGTATTGTTCTGCCCCGTGATCGTGGCGCTGAGACTCAGCGTCGAGCTCGGGCAGTAGAATGGATCCTGCTGCGGGTCTGGGCAGCCCGGAATGCTGCTGTCGGTGAAGAAGAAGCCGTTGGATCCGCTATCGATGAAGCTCTCAGGCAGAGCCTGTCCCTTGTATTCGGTCGAGAGGCTGCCGTCCGAGGCGAGTGTGAATACCGCGGCGCTACCCAGTCCGTTGTTGCTCTGCGTGCCGATCCCAAACACCAGCGAGCCGCTCACCGATGCCGCGCCCGTTGCACCCACCGAGGGCAGCTCGATGATCACACCGTTATTGTCGGTGGCAAAAAACGAGGCCGGGTTGGAAACCTGCGCTGTGACATCCACGGCCGTGTTCTGGCAGGAACTGCTGGAGGTACAGGCGTAGTAGATGGGATTGGGCACGATCGAGCAGCCTGATCCACAATCGGAAATGAACGGTCCCACGCCGAGGATGCCGTTGGCTCCGAAAGCCGCGACCGTGTCTTCGGCTTTCCCGACACTCGAACAGGCCGAGGGCGCGCTCGTGTCGGGGTAGGCGGCATCGCCGATGACCTGCACGGCGATTCCTGCGGCAGACTCCCCGGCAATCTGCAGGTCCGCCGTCCGGAGGGGGCCCCAGCTGAAGCCGTCGACGAACTGAGTGCACTCCACGGTTGCAGCGCCACTGGCATCGGTATGCAGGGGCAGATTGAGCGTCAGCACCGACCCCAGAATCCTCAGTCCCGAGGAACCGGTATCGACCTGGATGTGATCGATCGTCTGGCAACTCGTCGTGCTGCCCGGCACGCAGACCGTAACCGTGACGAAGAGGGTATTGACGTCCGGGGTGTTGGACAGGGCAGTCGGGCCGCCGTCCACGATCACTGCCTGCACGTTGGCGGCGGGACCGGTGGGCTGGGTCGACTGCGAGCCGAGGCCGGATCCACCACCGCCGCCTCCGCAGCCGGCCGAGAGCAGCGCCCCGATGAGGGCCGTTGCAATGATTGCGCGCACTCTTGCGCCTCCGTTAATTGATCTTGGCGACCGAGAAATTCGGCGGCAACAGCGAGGGGACCCAGGCTTCGCCAAAAAAGGCGCGCATGTGGCCATGCGAGTGCACCACGAGATCCGGCTGCTCGATGCGCAGCCGCCGGTGACCGGCGTGCGGTGCGCTTGCCGCTTCCTGATACTGCGCGAAGTAGCTGCCCAGGGTTTGACGCAAGTCAGGAAGCAGCGGCCCCTGCCACGTGACGGCGAAGACGCGCCCCGCGGCAGACACGTACTCCTTCACCACGGTGTTGCCGGGTGTGCGGATTGCGTGGATCGTGTAGCCTTCTGCGGCGCTCGTCACCTGTAGCCCACCGCGCATCTGCTGGCGATCTTGCTCAACCGAGCTCACATCCTCACCCAGGGCCGCCAGCGCCGGCTTCCAGGCCGGGATCGACAGGATCCCAGCAGTCACAGCGACCCATACGGACAGGCTCGTGCGCCTTGCGCGTTTCACGTTGATAGACCCTTTGAATTCCGGGGAAACCCAGGACAGCCGGCTCAGCTTGATCCCGGCAGTACGGCAGGCTCATACCCGCCTGAGCGATGGTAGCGGCAAATGCCCCCGGGTCAATGCGGACCCGGGGGCCGGTCCTGGAATCGAGCGATCAGTCGCACTTTCCGGCTGCTCAATTGCTGCCGGCGGCCTGCTGCTGCTGCCAGGCCGCGCGTCGTTCCTGCGCCTTGGCCTTCATACCGGCGAGCACCTGCGGAAGCTGCGCTTTCTGCTCCGCGGTCAGCACATTGTAGATCTGCCCTTGCAGCTCGATCTCGTTCTGCAGCCGCGTAGCGAGGCGCGATTTGGCCGTCTGCAGCGCCGTGGCGTAATTGGGATCGCCGGGGTTGGCCAGTACGGTCATGTCCAGCGAGGCGGCGCCAGCCTTCTCATGCTGCGCTCGCGCGGAGCTGAGGATTCCCTTGATCGTCTGCTGCTGTTCGGCAGTCAGATTGAGCTGATGGGTGGCACGGAGCATCGTGCCCACGAGCATCGACCCTCGATGATGATGCCAATGCTTGCCCGCCGTGGGGGTGCTCGTGGCCGTCGTGGTAGTCGTTGACGCCGGCGGCGCCGCGGCCACCGCTGCGCCGATCCCGACGCTCGCAGCCACTATCAGCAGTCCCAATGTCCTATTCAACTTCATGGCTTCTTCCTCAAAAGTTATAGAGCAATTGTAACTATCTTTGCAGTGAATCTCGTGCGCCTTCCGCCGGCAGGCGCAGTGTCGGTGGGCTGTCCCGAGATCACGTGAGTTGCAGATGATTCACTCATGGGAAGCACAGCGCTCAACTGTACCGGCCGTTGACAGCCCGACTGTAAGCATCTGTGCGCAAATGTGTAACGGGGGAGGAGTGTGGCATCGGGCTCGATGCAGGCCCCGCACCTGAACGGCAGCTGATTGGAATGCATCGGGCCGCCGTGCCCGGCGTCATCAGCGGCGGCGCTCGATCCGTGCGCCGATCACTCGACTGGGGTGAAGATTCTCCAGGCCTGCGTGGGATGTCTCAGTGCCCACCACAGCGCCCCGAAACCGCCGGGGACGTCCGGAGTATCGGGGTCACTCTGCACTTCGACGGTCGCGGACTCGGACTCCTGCGCCTGTTGCTCCTGTGTCGGCAGCGGCTCCTGCAACTCCTGCGGAGACACAATCGTGCGGACATCGGGCGGGGTGAGATTCAGTGAGCCCGGAGCGGCAGTCGCACTGGCCGCAGTTTCCCCTCTGGTGGAGGAGGAGTCTTTCGTGTTGGAAGAGGCGTTCGCGCCCGCGGTCCGCTCCGAAGCGGCCGCACGCTGCGAGCTGTGCCCATCACTCTGCTGTGATGAGTTGTTGCCGAAGCACTGCAGGGTGAACTTGAAGCACACCACGGGCGGCCCGGCGCTGGCCGTGGACGTACCGCTTGGGCTCGAGTCGGCTGCCGGAGCCGGTCGAGCGGAATCCTCGCCAGCCGACGCCACGGGGGTGCCCGCCGAAGAAGGGGTAGCTGCCGCATCCTGGGCCTGCGCGCCATGCAGCATCGAAGCCAGCGCGCCGAGCGCCCAGAGACCGCAAATCTGCGCTTTTCCGCGCCTCAAGTGAACCTGCCATGCCGCGCCTCGAGCGCGGCCTTTGTGTCAAAAGGCTACTCCTGTCCGCCACTGAATAACAGCAACCGCTATGCCCGCATTTCGCGGCCCGGGAGGCCTTCCCAGGGCCCTAGCGAGGGTTCCGCGCCCGGCAGGGGCCTTTCAGGGGCCTGCGGATGCAGGCTGTAACGTCGTTGCAACAGCGTTGCGATATTTCATTCACGGTCGACACCGCACTGCCACAGTTCAGGAAACACCATGCAAAGTTTTTCGCAAGCTCTGCAAACTCAACGCTGGGATGACCATCGCTACTACCACCACAGCCGGATCAATCAGTCGCTGCATCTGCTGAGCGCAGTGAGCTTCCTCGCCGCGTATGTCCTGATATTCACTTACCCCGTTGCGGCCGCCCTGGTGGGCTGGCTCGTGGCCATGGTGAGCAGGCAGCTCGGACATTTCTTCTTCGAGCCGAAGGGCTACGACACGGTCAACCAGGCGACGCACGAGCACAAGGAGGCGATCAAGGTCGGGTACAACTTGCGCCGCAAGCTCGTGCTGCTGTCGATCTGGGCTCTCGCGCCGGTGCTGCTGGGGCTGGATCCGACACTATTCGGCCTGTTTCCCGCCGCAAGCGGGGGATTCGTGCAGCACGTGGGCCAGCTATGGCTGGCGATCGGCCTCGGCGGCCTCCTGTTCCGCACCGTGCACCTGTTCTTCCTCAAGGACGTGCAGACGGGTCTGGTCTGGCTGACCAAGATCCTCACGGACCCGTTTCATGACATCAAACTCTATCACCGAGCGCCGCTGCATCTGCTGCGCGGGGAGCTGATCGCGCCGATGACGAGCGCCAGCGGGCTCGAAGCATCTCTGTCAGTACACGACGCCTGATGGACTTGTTGCTGAGGGCTGCATCGGACCACCACCAGCCATCGGCCTCCATGGCCGAGGCCGCCGCGACGATTCGTGCGGCGACCTCGGCGAAATCGCGCTCGGAGTAGTCGATGCTGAAGATGAAGCGCCCGGTGCCCACCCAGCTCAGGGCCAGACCTTCGGCCCGCAGATAGTATTGGAACATCCAGTTGTAGCGCGATGGCCGCAGGTAGCAGACCGTCCAGATGGAAGAGAGATTGCTCACCCGGACGGGCAATGCGGCGGCACCCAGACGCTCGTTGAGCAGCTGCGCCCGGTTGTTCCACAGCTCATCCAGGCCCGCGTAGCAGGCACCGATCGGCCCGCTCTGCAGGCGCTGCAGGAACTCAAACATGGCGCCCATCACGTAGGGATGCGAGTTGAATGTCCCTCGGGCGAAGCAGATATCGGCCGGCCGGTCGTCGCGAAAGCGGCGCATCAGCCCGGCACGCCCGCACAAAGCGCCCACGGGCAGGCCGCCCCCGAGCGTCTTGCCATAGGTCACCATGTCGGCGCGAATGCCAAAGTACTCCTGAGCACCGCCGAGAGCGATGCGAAATCCGACGAACACCTCATCAAATATCAGCACGACGTCACGCGCGGTGCAGACTTCGCGCAGCTTGCGCAGCCAGCTCGCGTAAGCCGCACGATCGAAGTGTGCGCTGCGCGCGCTGTCGATCAGCGCAGAGTCTCCCGGAGCATTCGAGTTAGGGTGCAGCGCCTGCAATGGGTTGACGAGCACGCACGCGATGTCGCGGCGCTTGCGCAGCACGCGGAGCGAGCGCTCATCCATGTCCCGAAGCGTGTACGTGTCGCGCGCATCGAGCGGGTTGCCCACACCCGGCTGAACATCTCCCCACCAGCCGTGATACGCACCGCAGAAGCGCACGAGGCGCGGGCGCCTGGTGTGATAACGCGCCAGTCGGACCGCCTGCATGACGGCTTCCGTGCCGGACATGTGGAAGGAGACCTCGTCGAGACCGGAGATTTCCTTGAGTCGCCTGAGGTTCTCTGCGACCACAGGGTGATAGGCGCCGAGGACCGGACCGAGCCCTCGCACCCGCTGGCTGCCCTGCTCGATGCAATCCTTGTAGAACTCGTGTCCGAACACGTTCACACCGTACGAGCCGGTGAGATCGTAGTGCCGATTGCCATCGAGATCGGTTACTACCGGACCATCGGAGGACTGCAGCACGGAACCGAGCCTGAGATGCTGTCGGACCAGCCGGCTGAACTGGAAGGGCACGCGGTAGCGGGACGTGAACTGCAGGTCGGACAGCGCTCCCTGGATTTCGGCGGTGGCCTCCACCGTTTTGGGATAGCGCTGTGCAAAGAGCGCTACCAGGCGCATGAAGCCAGCCTGGCGCCGGCTTGCGATCGCGGGTGGCGCCGAGTCGACTGCGAAGAATTCCGAGGCGGCGTAGTCGTAAAACGGAATCAGGGCCGCGAGTCGGCGCGCAATCCGTGCGTGGCCGGCAAGAGAGCGATGCTTGGCGCGCGAGAGCTCGAGGCGCAGCTGCAACCTGCGCGCCGCGGCAATCACAGCCAGGCCCACGGCGAGCGCAGCGGCGAAAAAGGCGAGCGATGTCGGGTTCATGGGACTCCTCAGACCGGCAAATTTTATTGCAGTTGAGTGACAGCCAGATGACCACCCGAACCGTGATCGCCCGCATCGTCCGGCATGAGAATCTGAACTTCCTGCTGACCAACCGGATCCCCCGCCGCTGGCTCACTCTGCTGGTCGGGCGTCTGAGTCGCGTGAGACAGCCGCTGGTGCGCGCTGCCTGCCTCGCGCTGTGGCGGCTGTGCTGTGACCTGGATCTCAGCGATGCCCGCAAGACACACTTCGACAGCCTGCACGACTGCTTCACACGCGAGCTCAAGGATGGAGCACGTCCAATCGACACCGACAGCAGCGTGCTGACCAGCCCCTGCGATGGGATCATCGGCGCCTGCGGCGCGGTCGCGGAGGGCATGGTGCTGCAGGCGAAGGGATTTCCGTATCCGGTGGTGGACCTGCTCGGCGATACGGAGCTCGCCGCTCATTATCGCGACGGCTCCTACGTGACCCTGCGACTGACCTCGAGCATGTATCACCGCTTTCACGCACCCTACGACTGCACGGTCGAGCAGGTGACCTACATCTCGGGGGATACCTGGAATGTGAACCCGATAGCGCTGCGGCGCATCGAGCGGCTCTTCTGCAAGAACGAGCGGGCGGCGATCCGCTGCCGGCTTGCTCAGACTGATCAGCTCATCACACTCGTGCCGGTGGCAGCCATCCTCGTGGCGAGCATCCGCTTGCGCTTCCTCGAGGTGCCGCTGCACCTGCGCTACCGCGGGCCGAACCGCATCGGCTGCCAGGCGAAGCTGCTCAAAGGCGAACAGATGGGCTGGTTCGAGCATGGATCGACTCTCATCGTGTTCGCGCCCAGGGGTGTGACGCTGTGCGAGCAGTGGCATGGCGGAAACGTGATTCGCGTCGGCCAGCGGCTGTTCAGGATCTGATCCAGAAGGCACTGCGCGGGGGGTCCGTCAGCGAAGTTGCGACCCGCGTCAAATTCGGGCCGCAAGCGAGCTGGAGGGCGGTTTCTGCCACGCCGTTGGCCGACTGCAGCGGCTGGCGCCGGGGAGCGGCGGCGCGCGTGATGCAGGGCACATCTTCCGGGTTTCTTTGTCGGCCGCACGGGATCGCCGGTAGTAGTATCGGTGTGGCGTCACTCCCCTGATTTTCTCCTCGATGTGGGCATTCAGAAAGTCTCTCCGCCGATTCACGATCGCCGCGGCATTGCTGGCAGCGCCCTGCGCCTGCCAGGGCGCCGAGCGCTGGGCGGGACTGGCTGACGCAGTTTTTCAGGAGCTCGCGCATGACAATGAGCTTCCCAACGCTGCGCTTCCCACCTCCGTAGCCCAGGACCGTGATGGCTTCCTGTGGATCGGCTCGCAGAACGGACTCGCGCGCTGGGACGGTTATCATTTCCGCGACTACCGTTCCGATCCCGGCAAAGCCGGCTCGCTGCCGGACAACTTCATCCAGACTCTCTTCAGTGACGTGCACGGCGTGCTCTGGATCGGAACGATCTCGGGCGGTTTGGCGCGCTATGACCGCGAGCGCGATACCTTCGTCTCTTACCCGGCAGGCCCTACTGGACTGAGCAGCGTCAGTGTCCGGGCCATTGCCGATGACGGCACTGGCGGCGTCTGGGTGGGAACCGATAACGGGCTCGATCACATGGTTCCCGGGATGGCGAGCCTCTCTCACCTGCGCCACATCGAGGACGATCCGCGCAGTCTGCCGGACAACCGAATTCGCGGCCTGCTGCATGACCGGGAAGGTACGCTCTGGGTAGGTACCGCCAGCGGCCTCGCCCGGCTCGATAGCCTTGCGACCGGCTTCGTTCCCGTGCCGCTGCCCGCACCGGAAGGCAAGCTGCCGGCGGCCTGGAATTTCCTCGAGGACAGCGCCGGCCACATCTGGATCGGGACCGTGCGCCACGGCGCCTACATCATCGAGTCGCGCGTGAGCGGCGTCGCGCGTGCGGTCCAGGAAAGCGATGGCGCACATTCGACACTGCAGGATGAGGGCGTAGGGGCACTCATCGAGCCCGTCGCCGGGCAGGTCTGGCTCGGTACGGTGGGGCAGGGCATCGTAGCGGTGGATCTCGCGACGATGCATACGCGACGCATCCGTCACGATCCGACCCTGGCATCGAGTCTCCAGGAGGATACGATCCAGGCTTTCTACAAGGACCGCTCGGGGCTCATCTGGATCTGCGGCAATCGCAGTGTCAGCCGTTTCGATGCGGGGCAGTCAGCTGTCCTGACAGTCTTCGGTGCCTCCAGGCGTCCGGACAGCATCTCCGACACCAACGTCGATGCGGTGCTGCCGCGGCCCGACGGTCGGGTCTGGGTGGGCCTGGACAGCAATGGCATCGACATCCTGGATCCGGCCGGCGCGCGCGCCGGAGCGTTACGGCCCGATCCGGCTCATCCCGGAACAGCGCTGCCGAAAGACTTCATCAACGCCTTCGCTGCTGCTGACAACGGGGACGTCTACATCGGCACCGAGCAGGGCTTGTATCGAAGTGATCCGGAAGGCCATCGGGCCGTCCGGGTTGCCGTGCCGCTGCGTGACCCGGTTGCCCCCGTGTGGACGTTACTGATGGATGAGAACGTGCTGTGGCTCGGCGGCTCCGACGGGCTCTGGCCTCTCGACCTCTCGGGGGGCAAGCTTGCCCCCACCACGCATGCAGACCTCACGAACAGCCTCACCGACCAGCGCATCACCTCGCTCGCACGCACCGGCCGCTTCCTGTGGGTAGGTACGAAGAAAGGCCTCAATCGCCTCGATCTGATCAGCCATGCCGTCGAGCGCATTCTGCCGGTGGCAACGGATCCAAGCGCGCTGAGCGCAAGCTACATCACCTCGCTGCTCGCAGATTCGCGTGGCCGCCTCTGGGTCGCGACCTTCGGCGCCGGAGTGGACATTCTCGAATCGTGGGACGCGAACGGCCGACCCCGTTTCCGGCGCCTGGGAATCAAGCAGGGCTTCGTCAATGAGAATGCCAACAAGCTGCTGGAGGATCTGCAGCACAACGTCTGGGTGAGCACCGACGACGGTCTCGTGCGCATCAACGAGAGCACGTTCGCGATTCGCACTCTGCGGCGCGCCGAGGGCCTGCCCATCTCCAGCTACTGGGTCGGCTCCGGCGCAGTCACGCAGCAAGGCGAGCTTCTTTTCGGTGGCGTGGGCGGCCTCACCGTCGTGCGCCCGGAGCGGCTGACGCCCTGGAGCTATCGCCCACCCATCGTGATCACCGATATCCGCATCGGCGGCAAGAAAGTCGCCCCGGGGAGACTCGGCGTGGATGATGCCGCCCCCGCTCTCACCATCGCTCCGAACGCCAACAGTGTCGCAGTGGAATTCTCAGCGCTCGACTACTCCGCTCCCGAGCGCAATCGCTATGCGTATCGTTTGGAGGGTTTCGACACCGCCTGGGTCGATTCCGAGCCCACGCGACGTCTGGCGACCTACACCAACCTGCCGCCCGGAGACTACCGGCTGCACCTGAGAGGCTCCAACCGCGAGGGCGTGTGGACCGAAGACACCCTGAGCGTGCCGGTCCGGGTATTGCCGGCCTGGTACCAGACGATGACCTTCCGCCTGCTGGTGGCACTGCTCGGGATCGGTGTCATTGTGGCGCTGGTGCAGATCCGCACGATGTACCTCAAGCGCAGCCAGAGGGACCTCGAGAGGCAGGTGGTCGAGCGCACCGCGGAGCTGCGCGAGAGCCAGCGTCAGCTCGAGCAGATCGCCTACTACGACACGCTCACGGCACTTCCGAATCGCAGAATGTTCACGGAAGAGTTTCGTGAGCTGATCGTACTTGCGCGCCTGCAGACGGGGCGCTTTGCGCTGCTGCTGATCGACCTGGATCGCTTCAAGCAGATCAACGATTCACGCGGCCACGACGCTGGCGATGCGCTGCTGATCGAAGCTGCGATCCGCCTGCAGGCTGCGGTCCGCAAATCCGACTGCGTTGCGAGACTCGGCGGTGATGAGTTTGCGGTACTGGTCGCCCACAATCCCGCGGCCACTGACATCGAGCATATCTGTCACCGCATCATCGAAAGCTTCATCATGCCAGTCCCGGTGAATGGCGCCGGTCTCAAGAGCAGTGCCAGCATCGGCGTCGCGGTGTTTCCGGATCACGGCTCGACGCTCGACAACCTGTATAAGTCGGCGGACCTGGCCTTGTACGAAGCCAAGCGCGCCGGCGGCAACCAGTGGCGCTGGTTTGGCGCTCAGACCGCCAGCATCGATACTGCGCAGAATGCTCTCGGCATGCTGTGACCGGCCGTTGGCCCGTCACAGTGCCGCAGCGCTACAGGTGCGCTGTGTGGCCGAAAAGTCCGAGCAGACCGATCAGGATCAGGTAGACCGCGACGATATAGTTGAGCAGCCGTGGGATGATGAGAATGAGAATGCCGGCGATCAGGGCGATCACCGGGCCCATGGAAACGGTCATCGTCATGGAAGTGGCCTCATTGTTCAGTGAACACTGTGCGCTCTCCGGCAGGCCGCGCACCGCACCAGCCGCTGAAACGGGTACTACACGAGCGCAAGAGATCTACGCTCGAGGGCCCTCCCGGTTCCGGGGTTAGGGCGCAGCGTGCGGTCCGCTCGAGCAGAAGCGGCGGATGCGCCGGCAGGCCTCATCGATCTCCGCCTCGCTGGTCGCAAAGCACACGCGCACGAACCCTTCGGTATGGCCTCCGAAGGCGGCCCCATCCATGACGCAGACGCGCTCGGCTTGATACAGCGAACGCATGAACCCGTAGCCCGAGAGACCGGTATCGCGTACGTCGAGCAGCATGAACATGCCGGCTTGGGGCACGTGCGCCCGGATGCCAGGCACACCGACAACCCCCGCCCGAAGGCGCTCGCACCGCGTGCTGCAGTAGGTGCGCATCCGTCCCTCGGCCTCCGGTGCAATGGACAGCGCCACGAGGGCGGCCTCCTGGATGAAGCCAGGCAGGCCGAACAGCATGCACATCGCCAGAGCTTCCGCCTGACGCGCGAGCTCGGGCGGTCCGACGAGCCATCCTGCGCGCCAGCCTGTCATGGCATGCGATTTCGAGAGGCTGCCCAGGGTGACGACCCGTTCGGGCAGGCTCGCGGCCAGGCTCGGCACTCGACCTTCAGGGGCCAGCCCCGCATAGACCTCATCGGAGATCAGCCACAAATCGAAGCGGTGCGCGAGATCTGCGATGACGGCGAGTTCCGCCTCGCTGAGCACCACGCCGGTCGGGTTGTTGGGCGTTGCCCAGGCGATCGCCCGGGTGCGGGAGGAAACAAGTGCAATCAGCGAGTCCAGGTCCGGACGAAAATCCGCGCGCGTCGGTGCGCGTAGTAAGCGCGCACCGGATGCCTGCAGGGTGGCGGGATACGTTGGATACATCGGGTCGAAAGTGATGACTTCGTCGCCTGGTCCGGCAAGAAGCATCGAGGCTGCGAACAGTGCGTTTTGCGCCCCGGAGAGGAACACGACGTTTTCGGCTCGAGTCGCCTGACCCGTCCGTCGCATGTGCGCAGCGGCGATGGCCTCGCGCACCGCATCGCGTCCCGGTGCAGGCGTGTAATGCGTGTCACCGGCACGAATGCGCTCGATCGCGCGTTCGATCACCGGTTGCGGCGTCTCGAGATCCGGATCGCCGACGCTGAGAATAATGACATCCTCGCCACGCTCCCTGGCCGCAGAGGCCTCATAGTGCGTCAACCAGGCATCGGCGCCCTCGCCGCTGATTCTTTCGACAAGAGGCGAGAATCTCATGCGGGACGATCACGACTCCGGCGCATTGCGCGTCAGGATCTCCAGCTCCCGCAGCCGATAGTCGATGATGATGGCATCGAAAGAGCCGAGCACATCCATACCCAGCAGCAACGTCGGCTTGCTGTTGAGTTTCAGATGCTCGAACAGGAACGTGTCCGCGAACGTGACGCTGACGTGCTGGATCTTCAGGGTTCCGATGGTGATGGGTGGGGCTGCGATCATATCTCCCCGCTGAAGGTCGAGCGTGACACCGACAATGTCCTCCGGCCG
>Ga0070741_10011467_pt1 | contig 16359 bp, 13 predicted proteins | sample Coa_R1_4_FD_66440 | JGI IMG/M metagenome (GOLD analysis project Ga0070741, IMG submission 66440) | Surface soil microbial communities from Centralia Pennsylvania, which are recovering from an underground coalmine fire - Coalmine... | ecosystem: Environmental > Terrestrial > Soil > Unclassified ...
CAGGCCCAACCGAATTCAGCAGCTGATTGAGCATACCCGCTCGTTGGTTTGGATCGGAATGGCTGAACAGAGTGGCCAACATTTCGGGGAACGGGGGTGTTTGGTCCGAGCGAAATGCCTGGGAGATCCCGCTGGCAACTACATTTGGCGGAGCTGCGCGCGCAACCTCCTGAAAATCGTTATGTGGGTCGTCCGGGGCCGCGGCTGTTCCGCTGCCCTGTCCTGAGTATCGTTGCAAGATGCCTTCTACAGCGTTCATCCAGTTCATAGAGTTTACTCCGGAATGACGAGCCGCTGCCCTGGTTGGATCTCGTTGGGACTCCTCAACTGATCCCGGTTCGCATCGAAGATCTTCATGTATCGATTTGCATCGCCATAAAACTGTTTGCTGATTTTTGAAAGCGAATCACCGGGCTGGACCGTATACGCTTCGGTCCTCTGGCCGCCACTCACGCCGGCGCCGGCCGTCTGCGTCCTTGCCGGCTCGGAGGACGCAGTAACGGTGATATCGGCGATCAAGTCTGAATGCGTGGCATCTACCAGCTTGATCTGGTCCCATATCCGGCTTTTCGCGTCCTCGGACGGTGCCTCGGCTCGCATGAAAAGCTTGTCGCCCTGCATGTTGACATTTTGCAGGCGGACCTGATGCTGCGTCATTGCATTTTGGACGGACTGGTACTTTTGTTTCAACTCTTCAAATCGCTGATCTGCCTGTGCCATACTTTTCCTTTCGAGGCCAATTGAATGGGCTTTGCACCCTCTCAACGGATGCCATCCTCGAGTGAGTGGATTGCAGAAATTAGATCGAGAACGGCTCGCTTGATCTTGCGAGGGCTTACTCCAAAGGAAATTACCCGATTCCACGAACAGCGCGAGCCCGGCGGAGCGAAGAGGCGCGCTGGTTGTCTTCAGGTCCCGGCCCCGGTCGGGTGAGGTGCTGGATCGGACCGGAGGCGGCCATTCAGGCGGACAAGTCCGCGGCCGGGACCAAACGAAGCGGTTTCAGAAGTTGAACATCCATTGCAGCATCGGAGCCCAACCGGTAAAGCCCGAGTTGTACGGAGTAATCACCGAAGAAACGGGGGCCTTCACGATTCGCAGGCCTTCTGCTACGAGCCAGACACGATGATTCGGCACAACGTACCACTTCACTCCGGGAGCGTATTCGTAGGAATTATCGAATTGACCGAAGATGAATGAGGTCCGGCCGTACAATTCCCACTTCTTTGGAACGATGAACTTGCTGAGCTCCATTTCGAAGCCATGATCAAATGTCGACGTCAGGGGGAGAGGCCCATCGGCCGTGAATCTGTTTAGCCATCGGGAAAAATACTGCGCGTTAAGGGCGAGGCCTCGCCATTTCACGCCGCCGTCGATCGCAAGCATGCGATAGGTGGCATCGTTAACCGTCACACCGGGCGCAAAGGCTCCGGTGGCGAATGTGTTCACTCCGTCGGAATTGTAAAGTCCGGTGTTCTCGGGATTGTCTTGGCCGACATTCGAAAAACGATTTTCTCTGGATTTGGTGTAACTAGCTCCGACTCGAATTACGGGTTTCTTGCGATTGTCGTAGTCGTCGTACATACCGCGCGCCCGTCCGGCAGTTCCATACACGCCGAGCGGCTCCCACCAGAAGCTGCCCGAATAAACCAGATGCGAGTCAATTTTTGTCGTAGGGACGGTCAACGTGTTGAGACCGTTACCTACGAAGAATTCGTAGTGTAGGCCGTTCCACACCTCTCCATCGATCCAGCTTCCTTGGGTGAATCCCGGGCGGAAAAACTGGTCCGCCATGCTCCGGTCGAGCTGCACAAAGTATGGGAACGTGCCGGTCAGCGATCGCGTCCCGGGGGAGCCCCAATAACCTGCGTAGATGGTGATCGCCTTATTGAATTTCCACGACACATATCCGCCTTCGACAAATGCAGCGGACGAGTTGGATGCCCACCCAATGAGATTAAACTGCAACCTCTTGTCAAAGATATAACCGACAAACTGGAGCAGGTTCCGATTGAGGCTGAAATCATTGCGGCGTATGACAGGACGGAGAGCGCCCAGGTGGTCCGTGTAGTCGCTGTTTCCGAGCAAGGTATTGGTATAGCGAAGTTGCGTGACGTCCCAGAGTCTCAACAGGATCGGGAACCTTGCGTCATCACGCGTCTTCACCAAAACAATGCCCTCGTCGTAAGGAAAGGCTGCCGGATCCTTCCCCTGGTTCGGGTCTGGCTGTGCAGGCGCAGGGGAAACGGCTGGCCCGGTTGCCGGTGGTTCGGGATCGGATTTTGCCGGTGCCGGGGAAGGAGAAGGTTGGTCGGCAATCGGGCTCGGCTGTGGATCGATACGCCGCCGCAACTCGTCCAAGGCCTGCAGTAATGTCCTCTGTTGCTCCTCCATCTTCCGCAATTGCTCACGAATGAGACCGTTCTCGTTTCGCATCTCAAGAAGTTCGCTCTCGATGCCATTCGGGGCAGATTGCGGAGCTTGCGCGTGAACCGGCGTCACGCAAACTCCCAGCCACATGGCAAACAAAAACGACAAACCATGGAGGAATCGACGAATGGGCGAGCATGATCGTTCGATTGACCAGGTGAACCGTTTCGGGAGCGCGTGCCTCATCAAACACCTTTCTCGCCCGCTTTATCGACTTGTCGCTGGGCCGGCTTGCGGGCATTAAAATCTGTAACCGGCGGTGGCATTGCGTTGAACGAAATAGCGATCCGAGGTTCTTGACCGGTGTACGGATGAACCCAGTGATAGAGCCAACTGGGGAATATCACGAGCAACCCGGATTGCGGGCGCACACGGAAAAGCTCACCATACGGATCACCCGGAGCCGTCACCGTCTCAACCCCGGACCGGGGGTCGAGAAACTCCAACACCCCGCTGAGCGGCTGATCCGGGTGGCTGCTGCCCGGATCCACGTAATACACGCCCGACCAGGCACTGTCCGGATGGCAGTGCGGTGCATGGTATGCCCCCGCCCGGCAGATCGTCGCCCACGCGGCAGTCGATAACTCTCCTTCATATCCATCTGCGCCGGTGGTGGCACCGATCATGCGACGCAGGGCCCAACCCAACCAATTTCGAAAGGCAGAAATGGCGGGCTCGGACCGGTTCAGAAGATCGGGGCGCGAATGCCATCCTCCGATATTGCTCCTTCCGAGGCTCGGATACTCCGCCTCTTCCGCAACGATGATCGTCTTCAACTCCAGATTCATCGCTTCGGGATCCGGTATCGGCAGCCGGCCGACGAGAGTCGGAAAGGGTCGTATAACTTCGAGCATAGTCCCGGGCTCGGTTAGCAGAGTGTCACAGATTGTGCGAGCCCGGCCTGGCTAGTCTCCTTGTATTTGGTGTTCATGTCTTTGGCCGTCTGCGCCATCGCCGTTATGGTTGCGTCCAGATCGATGCGATGCCTGGATGCGATCTCGTTGCTGGCAATCGCCCATGCTGTCCACGCTTTCACGGCGCCAAACGCACACCGTTCGATGCATGGCACTTGGACGTATCCGGCCACTGGGTCGCACGTCATGCCGAGGTGATGTTCCAGCGCTGATTCCGCCGCGTTCTCGATCACTCGAGGTTCGGCGCCATACGCCTCCGCGACGAGTGCCGCGGCCATTGCCGAGGCTACTCCGATCTCCGCCTGACAGCCTCCCTCCGCGGCCGAGAGCGTCGCGTTGTGCTTACAGAGGTACCCAATCGCCGCCGCCGCGAGCATGCCTTTGCGGATCTTCTCCGGCGCAAGCTTACGCCCTCCCTCGCCCAGAGCATACACAAGCGATGGAAGAACGCCGGCCGATCCTCCAGTAGGGGCAGTGACGACGAGATGGCCGCGTGCATTCTCTTCCGAACCGGCTAACGCATAGGCTGCGAGCGTACCAATTCCCCGGTCAGACTGAAACAGGTCATCCTGAGCGCGTTTGTAAACCGTTGCGGCCTTCGACTGCAGCTTGATCGGCCCTGGCAAGACGCCTTCCGGCGCGTTGAGTCCCGATTTTACGATTGCCACCATCGCGCCGGTGATCTTGTCGATGAACGCGTAAACTTCATCTTGACTCCGGCCAGGGATCGCCATTTCATTTGCCAAAACGACATCCGCGATTGATAAGTTGTTCCTTTCCGCATGTTGCCGCAACTCTTTCATCGTGGAGAACGGATACTTCGGCGGATTCTTTTTGGGAGGCGCGTATCCTTTCCACTCGATGAACCCTCCGCCTACGGAGTAATACTCCTGATCGAGCAACGCCTTGTCGCCGGCCATCAACTTTACCGTCATCGTATTGGGATGCGGAAAATTTCCGTCCGTGGCATCGAAGATAATGTCTTTCAAGGTGACATTCACGGTTTTTGTACCTAGTCTCACGGCGAACGACTGATCCGGCCTGTCGCGCAAACTATCTAAAAACGCTGGGTCGACCGTCGCAGGTTCCTTTCCCACCAGCCCTGCGAGTGACGCGCGCTCGGTTCCGTGACCCTTGCCCGTGGCGCTCAGGCTGCCAAACAGGTGCACCTCAAACTTCGTGGCCTGGGCGAGTTGGGCCGGTGGCAATTTCGTACAACGCTGGTAGAAATCATAGGTGATGCGCATCGGGCCGATTGTATGAGAGCTGGACGGGCCCGGTCCCACCTTGTAGAACTCGTCCAGGATCGTCATCACTGGCCCTTTTTCATCTTTCACCACCTGTAGGGACTCGGAGAGTGGCGGTGTGGGTGGATAGCCTTCTTGCAATCGGTCTGCTCTATCCTGACCGGTAACCGGGCGGCCCGTGATCACGGCGGCAGCGCTGATCAGAGCGCTTCGCATCAGAAACTTTCGGCGGTCGACCCCCGCCGGTATCTGTCGCGAGACGAATTCCGCCGGCAACCCTAGCGGGTCGGCCCCATGGTGTTTCTTCTTTGACTCGAGGCTATCGTCAGACATTGCTTTTCTCCTTTGATAAGTCTTCGTTAAGACGCCGAGCACTGAAGCCTGCTCCATCGCACATTGTCAATAGTTGACACGGATGTTTATAGCCTGGAACATCAGTCGCGCGGGTACTTGTTAATGTAGTAGGTTATGCTCGCTTGGATACGGGGTGCGATCCACTTGAAGCCGTCCTTGCGCTCCAGGGATCCATAGATATACTCTGCGCCGAATAAAAGCCGAGTCGTGGGTTGAAAAATGAAGTTCGCCGTGGCGTAGTTACTGACATGGTAAGTACTTCCGGGATCCGCCGCCGGACTATTAATTCGTAAATATCCATAGCTCACGGTGCTGCGGAGAACCTTTGTCCAGTTGTGGGTATACCCGAACTGACCGGAGCCGGTAGGCGTTGCTACTAAATAGCCGCCCGCGGCGAACCCCACGTCTGTTCCGAGACCAAAATTGTCGTTATAGTAGTTCGAAATACCTTTTCCAAAAACTAGCTGGAATACGACGCTGTCATTCCTGAAGAAAGGCAGGCGCCATACGCCTGACAGTGACTCGCCCACGGCGAGGGTGTGCCTTCCCAGGTTCTGTACTTGTTCGTTCGGCACAATCCCACCGACATTCCGGAATAGGGTCGCTGCGTGCAGATGGCCGTATTCGCTTTCATATCGGTAGAACGCGACCAAATCAGGAAACTTCGAGGTGCCGATGGGGACTCCGAACTGCGTGCTGAATGGCGTATCGGTGCCGGATTTCTCGACCGAAGCTCCGATGGAATGGTGTTGGCCCAGGGGTTGGGTGTAACGGATTTGGGGAAACCGTGCTGCTATGATGCCTGGCGGACCTTCAAACTCCAGAGTATCGGGAAATGCATCGGGATCAGAGAAGGCGCTCCAGGCCTGCCCGGCCAGGAGATTCTTATACTGTCCGTAGAACTGGCGCAGCCGTATCGAGTTCCGGTCGTAGTTGCTCAGGAAATCGAACTCGAAATACACCTTCGCCTGGTTGCCGCTGTTATCGAGAGTTCCCTGCCGGGTCTCCCAGGTAAATCTCGTTGGCCTCATTGAAGCAGTTGAATTTTCTGAATGCGGAGTGGGCGAAGACGGAAAACTGGAAGGAACATATGCCCCGTAGTACGAGCCGGCATAGTTCAAGTCATAGAAGAGGTCCGTCTTTACAAAACCTCCGAATTTCATGTAGGTTTGTGTGCCGGGAAGATGAAAGAAACCCCGTAGTTCCGGATCCAGCGGCTCATTATCAATTCGGGGCGCCCCTTCTTCGTTCTCTCCCGCGGTCCGCCTCGATTTGGTTTCCGTTCCATAGTGCTCCACCGGAAAATGCACGACTGGAATTTCTGCGGTTTGGGGCGCCGTGGGTGTTGGCGGAGCAGAGGGCAATGGCTTCTGCGTTTGTTGCAGTGCGGCTATTTGCGCCTTCAGATCTTCAATCGTCTTTTGAGTGGATTCTTGGAACTGCAGGAGCTTATTTTGTAGATCCTGGAGGCTTGGTGTTTGGGCACGTACTGCCGCAGCGCCCACGGCACATAACAAGGCAAAACGCCAAGGTGTTTTGGCGATCACTGGGTTCTCCTATGCGAAAGGAGATGTCATGTAGTTAGCGGCGACTCAAGAAATTCCACCGGAGCCGGATGGCGGTACGGAAGGATATAAGTTACAAAGTACCAATCCTGCCCAACTATTTGGGTCTCGCCGCGATCCAGTATCCAGGCCTTGTCAGTAATTTACTAACGTCAGTTCGGTTCGATACTTCAACTGTAATTTCGTGAAAGCCCCCCTCTTCTTTGTTATTTGGGTTGTAGCTGATCAGGTACTGGCTGTGCACCTCTTCACCGATCTCTTGGATCGCGTTCTCCAGGCCTCGCAGCTTGTAAAAGCTGAATTTGCTGCCTCCTGTCCCCTTCGTGAACAGCTCTACCGGGTTGTCGTAGGACACCGCCTTTGCATCTTTGAACAGTTCGGTCATCAACGGAACGAACTGAGCCGAGTGGCCTTCGAGACCGAACGCCTGATCGATCGTAGTCGGCGTGCGGGGAAATCCTGCTGCGAGCGGAGGAAACGACGCGGGAGGGGCCTGCACCCATCTCGGTTGCACGACCGGGCCCGTAAGAGTAGAGACTAACCGCGACATGTCTGCGGCGTAGAATCCTACATTGCACAGTTGCAGTCCGATCAACGTTTCGCGTGCGCGCATTTCACTTCCAAGATCGCGGGTTTCCCCAATCAGCAGTAGGACGCGACGTCGGTTCTTCGGTCGCGTGTCGAGCATGCGAGTTCCTTCTTCGACTGCGTCGATCATTCGATTGGAAGTGCCGCCCGGAGTAATGCCCTTCACGGCTTCCGCAATCGCGTCTGGATTTGAGGTGAAGTCCTGAAGCTTGCGTATGCGTGAATCGAAGGCGATTACCGCGGCTTCGCCCCGATCGCCAATCACCAAGGGGGTAATCATCCCGCCGATCTTGTGAACCTGCGGCAGAATTGCTTGGACGTTCCAGTTTGACTGAATCGCAATTACCAGCGAAATCGGCTGGTACCCGAGGTCCACTTGAATGGTTTGCTTCTTGCCGTTGTCGTACAAGTGAAAGCGCTCGGGCTCGATGCCGTTGATGTAGGCTTCACTCCTGTCTAGCACCGAAACCGGTACTACCACCAAGTCCGTGCTCGTGCGGAAGGGCGGGGGAGCGTCCGAAGGCGGTTCACCCGTATGGGCGAGGAGTACGGTGCAGACGAGACTAATTGAAAAGAATCGGGTCATACCTGGTCAACGCTCCTTCAGAATCTACTGTCGATCAGGACTTAATCGCGGGGCTCTAGACGCAGAGGCTGGGGTGTCGGCCGCACGTTCATGGATGCGTGCCAATGAAGACGCGAACTTCTGAGTCTTCTCAAGGTGCTTCTGCATCTGGAAGTCGCATGACTCCCCCGTCCTCACTCTCCGTCCGCGAGATGAAGGTAGTGATGCTCATCGCTTCTGGTCTTTCCATGAAAGAGGCCGCACGGAAATTGGGAATTGTATTCGCGGTGACGGCGCTCCACCACCGGAACGCCATGAGGAAGTTGAGGGTAACCAACGCCCTCGGCCTGAAGCGCGCCGCCATCCGGATGGGCTTGATCGTTCCAGAGAGGTGAACCTCCGTGTTGTGGCATCGAAGGGTCGGAATCATGTGTCGGAAGAGTCCCGGGATTGCGGCCGGGCTCATTGGCGTGGCTTTGTTGCTGCCATTGAGAGCGCAGGTTGATCCGGAAGAAGTCGAGGGCCTCAACTTCAAGCTGGGTGGAGGCGTTTCCGTTCCAACCAATCCCATTGGTCGGTATTTGGGACTCAGCGGCAACGTTGTTCTGGGCGCTGGCGCCAACTTCGGGAATCATAGCTCGGTCGCAGTCGATTTTCTGTGGAGCGGGCTGTCTCCGGAAACATCATTGGCCCATCCGTCCACTCTTCCCACAGGGAGTGTGAATGTATATGCCATTACCGGAAATTATCAGTACTCCATCGACAGCATCTGTGCTTCGCCTTTGGGCGTGTACGTGACAGTCGGCGGCGGCTGGTACGATCGTCATGCCTCCACCCACAACAATTACACGGTGCCGCCCGCGACCGCCTGCCAGCCCATTTACAACTGGTGGGGATATGCCTGCGACGCCTCAGGCTTTGTCTTTCCCGTCGTTGTCACACACGGAAGCAGCGCAGGTGGTGTAAACGGGGGCGTTGGTTTCACGATCAAGGTTCGTGATACCGGTTGGAAATTCTTTGCGGAATCCAGATATCATTACGCTTGGACTAGAACCTACCCAACTACCCTCATACCGATCTCGATTGGCTTCCGATTCAACTGAATGTAGCGAACCGTGAATCCGCCTTGTCCCCTAGGGCAGCCACGACCTGAGGTTCTTATCAGGGTTTGCCTGGTACGTTAAATCAGTTGAAATGGACGCCCGCGAGAGCTGGCCACTGCTGCCATTCGGGTTGACGAAATGAAGCTGATCACGGTCAATCCAGACCATCGTGGCGTGGTGCACTGTTTTGTCGTTGGTCACTATCGAAAATACCGCTGCTGTGTCGTTCGGGTTTACGTTTGGCCAGCTATATTCATGGATCACCGGCCGGGCGGGTTGCGGTGGCGGAGGAGGCGGCTCCGGCGCCGGCGGCGACACGGGAACCAAAACGATAGTACCTGGCGCGGATTGGCCGGCATCGCCGATGGGCGTGCCGTGGTCGTCGCCATAGTAAGCTGGGTATCCCCATCCGGAATTTGAGAATCCCGCTCCGGAGGAAAAACGGTTTCCGATGAAACGCACACCGGCCCGGCCGCTAAATGTACGAGTTCCAATACGAAATCCGCCAAACCCGCCACGAAATCCGCCGCCCATCCGACCGCGTTGCGCGAGGGCATTCCCGACAAGCAACGAACATAGGATGAGTTCGAGAGGCATCTTCATAAATGACACCGTCCTAGTGAATGTCGTGCTTTTGTTAAGATGCGGAGGCACTTCGTTGCGATCTATTGTTTTCGCCAAGCTAGCCGCCGTTCGTCGTCGCGTCCATCCGGCTTGTCCTCCTCGGTAAGCTTCGCAGACCGCGAATGCCTGAGGCTTGCGATGATTTTGGACCTGTTTCAGTTCTCGCGAATTTGTGAACGGGAAGCAGGTTCCCTCGGGCTGCAAATATTTGTACAAGCACCGGCTATGACCCGATTTCATTTGTAGAAACGGAAGAACGCCTCCGTATCACTGTGCTCCCTTATTGCTCATGTGAGCCTGTCCCCAACCCCTAACATCGCGTCGCGCTTCGTCGAAGATCCGCTCATAGTTGGTCTTCCGCACTTCTTCGCTTGTCTGGGCCGACAATGAACTCCACAGGGGTTCATAAATTCGGAAAAACTCTCATGTAATCGTATTCCGTTTTCGGCGCAACTTCGTCAGTCCCGAAAAGGAACCGATCTGGGTACCGCTCCAGCAGGGCGGCCGTGATTTTCGTCGCCTGCGGACTGGCGACCACATATTTGGCTATTTCGTCCCGGGAAATATCACAATACACGCGAAACGCGCTTACTTAAGAGACGTCGGACCGAGCCCAGGAGGGCTGTTACCTCAAATGGTTTGGCCATGATCTCCGTCGCATTGCTGGAGCCGATGTCGAGGTAGTCGGAGCAGCCCGAGAGGATAAGTACTGGCAAGTCTGGATATTGCCTTTTGAGGTTTTCAGCCAACGTCAGGCCGTCCATCTCGGGCATCATGACATCCGTGATTACGATGTCGATTTCGCCCGCTCGCACCGATTCAGAGGCAAGGGCTTCCAACCCGTTTGCAGCTGTAAATACCGCCAAACCCTCCTCCTCGAAGATGAGACGCAGCATGCGGCGCATCGACGGATCGTCATCCACAATGAAGATGGTCGGCACAGGCCTCCTGAAATTTACGACGCTCAGGGTCTGCTGGCGATCCACCAAATTCGTGCGAAAACGGACATTGCAGTTAGCGGAAGTGACCTGGATCGCAGACAAGCGGTTCGATGGTTTCTAAGCTTCGAGCCACTTTTCAAACTGATCGTGTAAAAGGATATGACAAGCTACCCTACGTTTCGGTGCACCGAGTTCTCACGATCGAACTCCGCCAGAATTCGCGCTGTCTCCGATATGTCTGGTCCCGATTGCAAGTTTCCTGCGCCCGTCGAGTGGACCTCGAAGTGAATGCCTTCAGGAAGTTTCTGCATAAGAATGGTTCGGCCGTTTCGAAGGGCGATAGCGTCCCGATACTGATATTCGATGGCGCTGATCTGCGCAAACACCACATCCATGACCGCGCGAATTTGGAGATCCCGAAGCGTCGCGGAAGACCAGCAATACATTCTCAGACGTGCGCCTGGAGGAATGCACACAGCCCCTACATCGCGAGTCTGCCGTCTGGTCAGGAAACAGTGTTTCAGTGCGGACCACCACGAGCTCCTGTCGGCTTCGCATGAGGTAGACGCCTCCGGCTGTACTTCGATTCGTGAAGCAAGCCCGATCGATCCAGTCGGAAATCGATACGTAACCAGCCACTCCCCTTCAATAGCCAGACGACTCCGGATTCCGTTTAAGGAATAGTCACACATCAGAGTTACCTCCCATCGAGTGTCACTTTATAGCAAGGCTCCATGCCTTACGGCTGTGACCCGTTGTTTGCTGCGATGCGAGTTGTGACGCAGACGGCTTGGAATATTTGCAAAGGGAAGCAGCCAACCTACCCCTGAAGGGACAGGACCGCGTAGTGGCTGCCGGTGTTCGATAAGAAATCGTCGCACCGTGGGCGGATCCCGCCCCCCTAAGGGAAGGATCGCATCAGAATACGTAGCTAAGTCCGCCCAGCGGCAAAACGTCGTAGACCCATCCGTGTATCTGTGTTAAGGGGCGGGTAAGCTGGATGACTCTGTCTGGCAGAGGCGTCGTCACCATGTGAACATCCAGGCGAAACTGAATGTGCTTGGGTAGCAGATATTTCAAACCCGCTCCGACGCTAATGGCCTCTCTGACCTGTGTTACCGGCCGGAGCACAGCGAAAGCGGCGAGCGGCTGATTAATATCCCGAAATGAGCCCGTGTACACCTTGATGCCCGCGCCAGCAGCGACGAACGGGCGGATTTTGGATTCTCGAGGAGTCAGATGAAACAGGAAGTCATAGGTAATCGTGTTCGTATATCCAAGGGCTGACTCCGTTATCCCGTTCGATTGCAATTGAGGCCCCCCAAAACGGAATAGCCAGCGAAACTCTCCGCCCAGATGATTGTATGGATTTTCGCCGGCCACGATCCCGACCGCTGCGCGCGCCGGGAAGCCGGCGATGCCTGAGTCCGGAGGATTCGTGATCGAGGGATTGCGGTACCACCCGTACCCTCCTACCACACCAAGTTCCCAGGTTTGCGCCTGGCAGAGTGAACCGAAGACAACTGCGAGGACGATTCTGAGCGGAGTCGAATGCATAAGTTTGCTCCTCTGGTGTTTGTGACTAATAACTGGAAAATCGCGATTTAGATTCCAGCAAGACTCTACAGACTCTTTTTTTCGTGTCGGCTTAAAACGCACTAAGTGCAAGTTGGCAAGTGTCACCCACACTGCATGGATATTCAAGCCGAAATCGTCTGCGATCAATTCGTGGGCGCCGCATCAGGGCTTTACAGCAACACCATCCTCCTCAGGAAAATTGCGAGCACGGGGGGTTTGAACCGCAGCAAACCGCCCGCTTTAGGAAGAGGCTACGCTCCCTCCTCCGATCTCTACGGTTTTTTAGATCTGGGGCGCGCCGTCCGCACCGGCTACCAGGCCAGTTTCAGGGCGAGTTGAATCAGGCGCGGCGCCCGGCTCGATGAGATGCGGCCAAAGTTCATGCCCGCGCCCGCATTCGCGTTGGGGGGCTGGAACTGCGTATGGTTCCAGGTGTTGAAGATCTCCCCTCGGAGTTCCAGCCTCACCGGATCTTGCGGCACGACAAACGATTTCTGCAATCCCATATCCCAATTGTTGAGACCGGGGCCGTTGAGTACGGTTGGCCCGCTATCGCCAAAGAATCCGACGGCTGGAACCGGAAAGCAACCCGGTTCGAACCAGAGGAGTCCATTATTGCGAATATTGCCGGAGAGTTGGCCTTTGCGGCCGTCGCAAACCCGGTTGGGAAGTGAGTTGAGTAGCGTGCTGCCCGTCTGATTCGGTCCACTCAAGAGCATGGCCTGTCCGGTCGCGACGGTCATGATCCCCGTGATGGTCCATTTCCCCAATGCCACGTCAGCCCAACCCGGCATGCCCCCGCCCACGCGTTGCCCCTTTCCCAACGGCGTCTCCCACACCAAACTGCTTACCGCCCGATCGCGCACATCGAAAGTAGCAGGGCCTTTGGAACAACGCCGGCAGTCGGAAATCTGATTGTAAAGTGCCTGCCCGGACTGGAAGGTGTCGGTTAAGGTCTTGCCTAGGGTATATTCGAAGCGCAGATCAAGTCCCGAAGCCACGCGGTGCTGGTATTTGGCGAGAAAAGCTTCGTAAGACGAATTGCCACTGCTGTCGACATAGAGCAGTGTGCTATAGCGAGGCCAGGGCTTGGATGCTGGATCGCAATATAAGCTCCCACTCGGCCTGCATTGAGCGAGATCGTAAACATTCAATAGCCTATGCCCACTCGCGCCCAGGTAGTCCAGTTCAATCGAGTCGCTCCCGCTGAGGCTGTGTTGTAGAGAGAGGTTCCACTGGCTGACGTAGGCCGTGCCCAAATCGGGATTCACGGCCGAAGCCAGCGTTCCGGCCGGTAAGCTTTCCGCATAGGTACTGGTGATGGCTCCGGAATGAACCGGGGGGAAAATATTCAAGCCCATGATGTAAGTGGCCACCGGATTGGTCAAAGCGTTAGTAAAGCTCGCGCCCGCTCCAATGGGCGAGCCGTTGAGGAGAGAGTCCGGCGCCAAAACCCAGGGAAACGCCGCATAGTAAATTCCGCCGGCCGCCCGAATCACTGTCGCTTTGAGCGCCGCCGGCTTCCAGGCCAACCCAAAACGCGGAGAGAGATTATTTCCGTCTGTCGCCGCCGCCTGAGGATTAATTTGTCCAAGTGCCGCGTAGGTAAGCAGGCCGGTGGCGGAATCGAAGCCGTGGACGTCTTTCCGGGCCCAGCCCTGCGGATCGGGCGGGGTTTCCCGGAACCACGACAGCCCATAGTTCAGGGTCAGATTACGGCTGATCCTCCAACTATCTTGAAAATACGGGGCGAACTGAGTCGCTCGGTACTTCACTACAGGTATACCACCCAAAACCCCGTTCACCGGCAAGCCGAGAAGAAAATCCGCAAAGGAATCGCCGGAGTTGGGTAAGGGCAGCGGTTGCCCTGTGGAGTTCAACGCCAATTGTGCAGTAAAAGCAGATTGGAAAGATAGCGTACCCAGTGCTTGTGAATTTCCATTCAGGTGCCACCCCAGGCGGTACCGCAGCCCCAGACCCAATGCCAAGCTGTGGGCACCACGGGTGTAAGCCATCTCACCGTCGAGTTGCCACGCATTATCCTGGTTGCCAACCTCGCCATTCGATCGTCCGAAACCCGAGTAGCCCTGCAGGTTGATCGCCGTCACGCCGTGAGTGTCGTTGGTGTTCGATATTCCCACCGTGGGGAGGATTGAAGCCCCGCTCTCACCCTCATTGCCGCCGATCGCAATGTTACGGAGAAATCCGATTCGCAGGCTATTCACCGCAGAGGAGCTTACAGACCAGATATATTCGAGCATGGCGAGTTGCGACTCGTTCCGATACAAAAGCCCGCTGAGCGGGTACAGCCCTGGAGCGTCCGAAGGAGTCGTTTGTCGGAAGAGCTGAATAAATGTTTGCGATCGGGGGCTCACTCCCACATCCAATCGTAGGCCGCCCTGGTCGTCGTTCAGCCTATTTCTAGGGTTCCGGTAAATGTTACTGGGCGTGTTGGCCAGACTCGTTCCGGGAATGTAGTATTTGAGCAGATTCCGCGCCACCGGGTTCACCTGGCTTGCCGGAATGACATTATTTGGAAATGGGTTGCGCGTTCCCGACGATGCGTCGTACGTCGCCGGATTGTAGATGACATGGCCGGCCCCAGCGAAATTCCCGTCGAACATTGCCCGTGTCGGACTATATCCGGCCGTGGAAAATGCGGTGAGTTCCCGAAGGCCCTCATAAAATCCGTAGAACCAGACGCGCTCCTTCCGCAGCGGTCCTCCCGCCGCGACTCCGAATTGGTTCTGCTTCAGGTCCTCGGGGCCTGTTGCAAAGAAGCTTCTCGCATCCATGCTGCCATTCCGTAGGAACTCGAAAATCTGGCCATGGAACTGGTTCGTACCGCTTTTCGTCACGATACTGACCGACGCAGGATTGTTACCCTGGTCCGGCATCAGGAAATTCTCCTGGACTTTGAACTGATCGATGGCCGCTATCGAGGGACTAAGCGCCAGTTCGCCATCCCTCGACCCGGTGATATTGATGCCGTTGAGCGAGTAACTGGCCGAACTGGGCATAGTCGCGGGCAGGACAATCGTCCGGGACGGCGGTCCCACGTTGCTGGAAAACAGGTTGTTGGCGGAGTTGACATTGAGCGTGCCTGCCGCGAGCAACCCCAAATCCAGAAAGTTGCGGCCGTTTAGCGGGAGCTGTTGTACTTGGTTTGAATCTACGACCGAACCGATCGTACTGGATTCCGCGTTCAGTTCCGCCTCCGTAGGAAGCAGAACTTTGACCGCAGTGCGGATTTCTCCGATATGTAAGGAGAGGTCGATGGATGCCACCCCACCCACCTCAATCCGCAAGTCGTTCATCTGTTCGCGGTTGAAACCCTCCTTTTCCACGCGCACCGAATAGAGGCCCGCAATCAGCGACGGAAACGAGAACGAACCGTCGCGGTTGGATTCTGATTCGCGAATCAGCCCCTTGGATTCCTCGGTAAGAATGATCTTTGCGGCGCCGACGGACGCGCCGGAATCGTCCCGGACCATGCCACTCAGGGCTCCCTGACCCAGTATGGTCTGCGCCACGACTGGCGCCCAAAGGATTAAAAACAGCGTCAAGGCATTGCGAATTTCCGGGATCAAACCACCAAGTTCAGTGCTATTTCTGCATACCATATTACTGGTCCTTGAAAGTATGCCCGTCCGGTGACATGATCGAGTATAAGCCCAAGGAGCGCTGTGCACGAGTGAGTTTTTTTAATTCGCTTACTGAACGCGTCCGCGGAACTCTCAGACTGCGCGGGTCTTTGGCGAACGACCCCACAGCACGGATTCTTCATAATCTGGTCTTGACCCTGGCGCTCTGGCTTACATTCGCCACCCTCTTGGTTTACCTGTTTACCGCAGTAGTTGCCCGTCTGAATCTCATTCTCGTCCCTTCCCTGCTCGCAATGCTCGTGGCGGCTCTCATGCTGCTTCGTTTTGGTTTCTTCCGAGCAGCCGGCCTGGTTTACCTGGTGGGAATGTTAGTATACGTCACCATCATCATCGTTTTGGCTGGCGGGATCCGGAACGCGCCGGCGCTTGTATTCTATGCCGCCCTGCCGATCTCGGCGGCCTGGCTCCTCGGATACCGCGCGACGGTATGGCTAGCAGGCGTCTGCATCGGCATTGCGCTGGTTCTGGCGCTTTTCGACCTCAACAGTGTGAAGCTGCATCCCTATCTGCCCGCCAAACCGCTGGCTGCGTGGTCCTTTCTGGTGATGGCCATCTTGGTAGCCGCTCTTCCGGTTGCGCAGGTCCTCAAAACTCTGCAGGATGCCTTAGCTGAGTCACGCCGAAGCGAGCAAGTCCTCGGGGCGGAGCTTGACGTCGCGCAGCGTCTGCGGCACCTCGCCACGCAGTCGATCAACTCTACCGGGGTGCAGGCTCTCTACGACCAAATTCTCGATACGGCCCTGATGATTGTGCACGCTGACCTCGCGAGCATCCAGATGCACCAC
>Ga0070741_10011468_pt1 | contig 16359 bp, 13 predicted proteins | sample Coa_R1_4_FD_66440 | JGI IMG/M metagenome (GOLD analysis project Ga0070741, IMG submission 66440) | Surface soil microbial communities from Centralia Pennsylvania, which are recovering from an underground coalmine fire - Coalmine... | ecosystem: Environmental > Terrestrial > Soil > Unclassified ...
CATCCACTTCCATAATCGCTCGATTGGATTTAGATTGGGGCTATATGAGGGCAAAAAGTGCAGCTTTATTTTTGAAGTCCTAAGGTATTCTGTCACAGCCTTATTCTTGTAATACCTGGCGTTATCGCAAAAAAAATGTGTCAAGTTAGTGAACGCTCACTTACAAATCTGCCGCCCTCAGCGTTGGCAAATTCTTCAGCTTTTAAGTGGAAGCAGTATAGATCCAGCCTTTCAAGGTGCATTCTTCGCTGCGACGCAAAGTGCGCAGCGCGAGTTGCCAATCGTAAGTTTCCCACTTTAGGTTTTTGCCCTTTTGTGTGGAGCGATTGGCGCGAAGAAGGTGGCCAAAGAATTGTCCTTGGCCACTTTCTAAGTGTACTTCAATCGCTAAGCAAAAATCTCCGGAGTGAAACTCGATTTTATCCCCAAGCTGAAAAGTAGTTGCTTTTTTGCCTTGAACGAAGATGTGCTGGTCAGGAGCAAGGTTGAGAAAAAAGGAGAGCTCAATGGCTTCCTGCCCTTCTAGTTTTTTTGAAGGCAAAGTGAGGTAGAATGCGACCCCATTATCTTTTCTTTCAAAAACGCACTCCCCTGACTTAGCATCGAGCAAGAAAGTGGTTAGCCTTTCAGACGTTCCCCAAGAAAGACTATAAGATGAATTGGAAAGGCTATGGCAGGGGATTTCTTTTTCAAAGATCAAGGCTTTTTCGTCTAGAGGTTGAATCAGACTGGCTAAAAGGTGTACATTGCGGTTATTAAGAGCCCTTTGCGAATAAGCACCGCAGTAATGACCCATGAAGAGATCAAAAAGCGTGACTTGTGGCTCTTTTCGATCTTGAAATTGCGGGCCAATAAACGTGCACAATTGAGGATGCCATATCTCAAGAGCGGACTTGAACAACGCATTAGAGCCTGTCATTTGGCAAGTGATGAGCGCACCCGCCCACTCCTCGGGAGTGGAAGGGATCCAGGATGGAGATTTCTTTTCAAAATAGCTCTTCAATCTAAACTCAGAGGCACTGCAAAGAGGTCTCTGAGCGTGCATCCTGTACCCATGGCTCAAGATGCGTCCGATCAACATTTCAATAGATTGAGCAAGAGACTCACCAAGGGCAGAACGAAAATCAATAACAAGCCAATGAAAAACAGGTAACAGACTTAAAGAAAAATCGCGGTCTTTGCATCCGGGGTATTCATGAAGATAAACGGGGAAATTGCCATCGACTTCAAATACAAGCAATTTTTCAAGAAGAGCTTTGCCCTCAAGAATGTTTTCCGCGATGCGACTGCGGAAAAGCGCGAGCGAAAAGCAAAAATTTTCAAGAAGAGGAATCGTATCGTGTCGCGTTTCCTCTTCATAATTGAGATGGATGTACCCCGTCTGCGGACTCAGCGCATTCCGAGCTGCAGCAAGATTTAGGTCATTCAACTTTCGCTTCAAGTCTTCTTCTAAATCAACGCCCACGGGTTGCCTCAGTTAATGCAGCAATAATGCCGTGCTGTTTACCGTGTTTTGCAAGGATCGTGGCGAGCGGGATCATTTCAGCAGGGGCTGTAGACATCACGATTTTAATATCGGCAGCTTTAAGCATGCTGAGGTCATTGAGATCATCGCCAGCCGCGATGGTCAGCCCTCCTTTTCCCATCGTTTTTTTAATGGCATTAAGAGCGTTGCCTTTGGTCGCAAGTTTTGCAGTGACTAGTATGAGATAGGTGTTATCAGCGAGTGGATCCCGAATCATTGTCGCTGAAAGTGTTGGCACAGCGTGCAAAAGAGAGGAGATCCTTTCCATCGCTTTTTGGGTGCCAAGGCATTTGGCAAGAGGGAAAGAAAGACCATTCTCAAAATTGTAGTTTTCAACAGGCTGCCAAGGCTCAGGAGAAAGGGGAAGGATGTTGTTGCAAATATGTTCAAGGAAAGCCGGGGAAAAACGCTCAGGTCGGTAGTAGCAGAAGTCTCCTTTTTCATATCCTGCGTAGAGGATATAATCTTCTTCTTCCCCCTCAAAGGCTGTTTCAAGAAGAGGGATTGCGCTGTCGTCGAGGTAATGGCGCACCACTCGCTTTTTTTCCGGCATGCGGAGGATGTCCGCCCCATTTTGGATCGCGAGATAGTAGGGAAAATCAAATTCTTTGATGACTTTCCATGCAAAAGAAAAAGTGCGTCCAGTAATGAAGACGATTTCCCACCCGCTTTCTTGGAGCGAATGTAAAAATTGCACCACATCTTTGGGGGCGTGGTGGGTCTTATCGGTGATTGTGCCGTCGAGATCGAGTGCGATCCAGCCTTTATGCTCTCTCATAGAACTGCGAGCATATCAAAGTTGAAAAAAAAGAGAAAGAGCTAGAAACTAAAGACTTACCCAAAAGGCCCTTTCATGAAAAAATTATTACTGACTCTTTCTCTCCTTTTCACTGTCTTTGCGCACACGGCAGATTCGAAAACATCTCCGGCGCCAACCCAAACTCAAGATATTTCTACTCAAACTGCTCCTTCTGAACCTGCAAAACCAGATTCACTCCAAATGCCGCCTCCTCTCCCCTCTTCGGAAGAAATGACGACTTCTTACGAGAGTGCCTTTGTGAGAATGCTGGTAACATTGCTAGGCATCCTATTCCTCGTCTTTGCTACGTTTTGGATCTTGCGCCGTTTGGGAAGCGGAAAATTTAAAATGGGACCAAATAGCCGCACAATTCAAGTGATTGAAAAACGCGCCTTAAGCCCTAAGTCGATGCTCTATGTCGTTGAAATTGGGAATAAAAGAGTCCTGATTTCCGAGTCACAGGCGGAAGTGAGAGCACTTACCACTCTGGACCAGTCGCGGGACAGCGACTCTTAAACTATAATTTTTCACGCGCTTTGACAGTTACCAAGCGATCTCCAGTGTTTCCTCGCACTTGAAAACAATGCGCGAGATAGAAAGTGTGACAATCCAAAACGTCTTTAACGAAAGCCTGCCAGCAGTTTTCATTGGGACGTTCCGGGACATTTCGCAGGTCTTCTTTGTAGGAACAGCCTTGCTGCCATGCATTTTCAAGCAAGGCTTCGAACTTTCTAGCATGATAGGGCTTAAAAACGCCATAAGTAGCTGCCAACATACAACCGATCCCGAAAAAAGGAGATTTTCCGATTTCAAAAAGACCCGTGCTTAAAGCGACATAAATCTGCTCTGCTCCGAACAGATTCTCTTTCGCTGCTCCGAGATATTCTCCTGACGAGAATAGCTGCTGCATTTTCATTAAGGTGGCTTGAGCAATACTTCCTACCTCTAATGGGGTTTTAACGGCATGCCAAACCATTTTCCCCAAGGTATAAAAGGGCATGCCAACAAAAACACCGACGCATTTGAATGCAACAACGTACATGGACTCATTCATGTATAAGTCACCCGTTTTCACATCTTCAATATAAGTTAGTTCTGAAATGCGTCTGATTTGACCCGTATTTGGGTCTTTCACATCGTAAAATCGGGTGTTGCCGCTGTTATCGCGCTTGGTGATAGTGACGCGTTTAAATGCGGAGTCGGTACTTTCCATTAAAGAGTCAAGTAAATCAGCAGCAATGCCAAAAAATTTCTGAATTTGTGCAGTAGGACTTAAATAGCTTGCAGATACTGTCGTTGCCATATGATCTCCTTATCATTTATAAGGTCTATTCAGAATTTCTTTCAAAACAAACCCCTCACGCAGCGATCTGCCTTTCACGAGCCTGTTTGCATAAGACTGAACTTTTTTTTTCTTCCTAGGTGGGGGTGCAATGGATTCAACAGATGCAATTCGAGTTGGGATGGGAAGAGGCACCTGTTTTATTGATGTCGTTTTTTTGGGGGGAGGCTGACGTCGCTGCTCTGCCGTTGGATCTTTTGGAGGCTCTTTTTTCTTTTTCGCGTTGAGCACGAAATAGAGAAAGAGCATCACGAGGGGAATGATAAAATCGCCCAACTTCCCCAATTCCATTATTCATTCCCTTCTTTAGAAATGGACTTGCGCATCTCGGTGTCCGCCTGAACATTTTTTAAACGGTAGTAATCGAGAACGCCCAAATTGCCTTTGCGAAATGCCTCTGCAATTGCCATAGGAATTTGAGATTCCGCCTCAACGAGTTTGGCTTGCATCTTGCACACTTCGGCGCTATTCTCCGTTTCCATCGCAACTGCCATCGCGCGACGCTCTTCTGCCTTAGCTTGAGCGATTTGCTTATCGGATTCCGCTTGAGCGGCGCGGAGCAAAGCCCCAATATTTTCCCCGACTGTGATGTCTGCGATATCGATGGAAAGGATTTCGAAAGCAGTTTGCGCATCGAGGCCCCTTTCTAAAACAAGACGCGAAATGCGCTGAGGAGATTCGAGAACGTCCGTATGACTCTCCGCCGCTCCAATGGCATTGACAATCCCTTCGCCGACGCGTGCGATGATCGTGTCTTCCGTAGCGCCGCCAACGAGCTGAAGCAAATTCGTGCGCACCGTAACGCGAGCGCGACATTTGAGCTGGATACCGTTCTTAGCAACGGCCGTGATGTAATCATTTTTATGGTCGGGGCAATCGATGACTTTAGGATTCACAGAAGTCTTTACCGCCTCTAAAAGGTCCCTTCCCGCCAGGTCAATTGCCGTGGCCTGACGCCAGGTGAGCGGGAAGTTCGCTTTATCCGCGACAATCATCGCCCGAACGACATTGAGAACGTTTCCACCGGCGAGATAGTGGGTTTCTAGATCGGCAACAGTGATCTGTTTAAGGCCTGCCTTAAATGAAGTAATTCTTGCGCTTACAATCACGCGCGGAGGAATCTTTCTCAAGCTGATTCCAATGATGTTAAATAGAGAAATGGGAGCTCCAGAAACAAAGGCTTGAAACCAAAGGCTGATGTAGCGAAGAATCATGATGAAAAGAGTGACGCAAATGAGAGCAACGACAGCGATGAGGAGTAAGAGAAAGCCGCCGAGATGGGAAACGCCTTCTGCAAGAAGTGGATTACCGATAAGCATGATGATGAACCTATGTTAAAAATTTCCTCTAACGATGAGATGGGAGCCTTTTCCGCCGACGATTTTGACAGAGTTTCCTTTGGAAATAAAACCTGTTTCAGAAAGAGCCTGATAAACGTGTCCTTCAACAACGATGTGTCCAGCAGGCTTTAGCTCGGTAGAAACAATTCCCTCCTTTCCAATAAGCTGAGGGTCGAAGGCGGATGCGAGAAAGCCTTCCTGATCTTCTCCATGATAAAAATGTCCTTTTTCCTGAGAACGTTTGACTTGCCACAGAGCGAGCTTGCACGTAATAAATACCGCTAGAAACACCCCCAGCATAAAAATAATTCCCCAAAGAGCGGAATATTGGACGAAAAAGAGTCCGATGCTCACCAAAAGGGACAGAGTTCCCAGTACAGCCATCACTGCTCCCGGGAGGAAGAACTCGAGGAAGATCAAAACAATGCCAGCAAAGGCAAGAAGAAGGATAGTGGCCATGAGGAAATCGAGGTGAAAGTTAGAGAGACCCACAAAACTCCAGCGTGCGAAAAATCGCTGAAGCTTGGCGGGTTCCCTCGTTATTTTTTCGCTACGATGATAGCACTTCCCAGAATTTTAACAACAACGACTTTTTCTCCCTTGTCGATAAAACCAAGGTAAGCCGTTGCATCGTAGAATCGCTCGTGAATAAGCACTCTCCCTCCTGGTCGAAGAGAGGTAAAGGCCTCTCCTTCCGAGCCGATAGGTGGCAGCGTGGAAATTGCGGGACCCGCGATGCTTCCCTCTTGATCCGTATCAAGAATCATTTTATTCTTTTTCATCAGGCGAGGAGAGATATAGCGCGAAAAAAGAATCATAAAAAGAAGAGATAAAATCAGCGCCCCACCTAGGTACACTACCCGTTCAAAAAACTCTAAAGCATGGATATCCCACTGGCCCCAATCCCATGTAGGGAATGCATGAAAATTGGGCAACATCATTGCGATGAGTCCGAACAAAATGAAAGCAGCTCCAATAGCGCCCAGTAACCCAAATCCCGGAAAGACAAAAACTTCGACCAGAAATAGGAGAACACCGATGACCACAAAGAGAATTTCAAGCCAGTGGATGACATGCGTCGCAAAATTAGAAATCAGGATCAAAACCAAACAAGTCAGGGCGATTATCCCTGGAACCCCAAATCCCGGATGGCTCATCTCCATGTACACTCCGATCGCAAGTCCCATCATGAGCAAAGAAGCAATCAGCGGATTTGTCAAAAAGGCGAAAAAATCAATTTTCCAATTGCTATAGCTAATGAGAGATAGGTTAGGGATTTTGGAAAAGAAAGGGTAAGCAAGAAGAGAGCCCGATTCCACTTTAAAATCTGCCACTTTCAGAGCGATCAGCTGCTCAGCATCAAGGGTGAGAAGTTTTCCACGCGTTGTCACCCATTCATAACTGCCCTTTCGAAAAGATTTAGCATCGCTTTCTTCTTTAAGTTGGATGATTTCATTCCCTTTTTTGATAAGGATGATATCTTTATCGACCATCGCTGTCGCAATGAGCGGATTGCGGCCATAAACCTTCGCCAAAGTAGCAAACTCCGCGCGAAGCGCCGAAACAATCTTCTCAGGCGCCGACTCCATTTTCCCCTCTGCCCCTGTTGTCACCGGCTCCGCTGCCCCCATCAGCGCTGTTGGACTCACAGCAATATATCTGCACGAGTAAGCGAGCATTGCGCCTGCCGAAAGTGCCCAATTATCGATGACTGCTACGACAGGAATATGATGCACTGCATCCAAATTTTGCAAGAGCTCGGCAATCTTGATCGAGGGAAACACTTCCCCTCCTGGAGTATTCAAGTGTAAATACACACAAATAACCCCTTGTTTGATATACTCCTCCAAGGCGAACTTGATATAAAGATAGGTCGATTGATCGATCGGCCGATCCCTAGGAATATCCAAATATCCGACGCGGTTTCCACCCTCATTTTTATAAAGAATGTGTTCCGCAAAAGACTGCTCAATCCCCTCCGCTCTGCAAAATACTGTGGCGTAGATGAACAAAAAAATGAGAAATGATTTCAAAACGTATCCAAATAATCCAAAATGAGATGTTGGGCTTTTTGCAAATTTTCATCGCTATGCGCACTCGAAATGAAGTGAGCTTCATAAGCAGAAGGGGAAAGATAAACACCTCGATCGAAAAGATACCGAAAAAAGTGCTTAAATCTCTCCTCATTCATCGTAGCCAAATCTTCCTTGCTGTCGACTTTTTTTAACCCAAAGAAAAGCGTGAACATCGATCCCGCGCTCTGAAGAGCAATCGGCAGATCTTTTTGTTCAATTTTCTTACGAATAGGTCCCAAAAAGCCCTCTAACATCTCTTCCATAAAAGTATAAAAACCGGGTTTCTCAATGGTCTTTAGCGTTTCATAGCCCGCACACATGGCGAGAGGATTCCCCGAAAGCGTTCCCCCTTGGTACACCGCTCCAAGCGGAGCAACCTGGTCCATGATCTCTGCCCTTCCGCCAAAAGCTGCCGCCGGAAAACCGCCCCCAATCACTTTTCCAAGGCAAGTCATGTCAGGCACAATCCCGTAATATCCTTGCGCCCCCTTTAACCCTACTCGAAATCCTGTGATCACTTCGTCAAAAATAAGAACAATTCCCTTCTTGGCGGTTTCTTCCCGAAGCATTTCCAAAAACTCTCTTTTCGCGGGTACTACACCGATATTGCCCGCAACTGGCTCGAGCAGAACAGCAGCAATATCCTCATGCGAGCGCAAGAAGTCCCTACAAGTCTCCAGATCATTGAAGGGAAGCGATACCGTCAACTTAACGAGCTCTTCAGGCACTCCTTTCGAAGAAGCCTCAGGGAGATGGGTAACTCCCGAGCCCGCCTTAATCAGCAGACTATCCGAATGCCCATGATAATGCCCATTAAACTTGACAATCACCTGCTTGCCAGTAAATCCCCTCGCCAGACGGATCGCTGTCATCGTTGCTTCCGTTCCAGAAGAGACGAACCGCAGTTTTTCTATTGAAGGCAAGTGGCGGACAATGATCTCAGCCAAATTCTTTTCATAAGGCGTTGCAATGCCAAAAGAAGTGCCCTTTGCCAATTGCTCGCTGGCTTTTTCGACAATAAGTTTCGGCGCATGGCCTAAAATCAACGACCCCCAACTCTGACAAAAATCAATATAAGAGTGGCCATCCACATCCCAAATCGTGTCCCCCTTCCCCTTCTCCACCATCAAAGGGATCATTTCCATCCCTTTAAAGGCGCGAACAGGAGAGTTTACTCCCCCCGGCATCAGCGCGCACGAATCCAAATAAAGCGTTTCCGAATTAGGCCGAAAGTTTCGCATGGCAACCTCACAAAGTCAAAAATAGAATTTTTGTAACACACCTTTGCGATACATTCAATTCAGAAAATGTCCCGTGCCCTGATGTCCTATGCCTTGCCCATCAGAACAAGAGGTTTGTGTTTTTTTTGTAGGGGGCGTATTTTGGGTTTCTTTGTAATGGAATGCGCTCCCTCATGTCTACACGTTTTTTTATTGCAACGCTGTTTTGTTCTCTCTTGCCGGTATCCTTGGTGGCGGGAGGAATCTCCTACAGCGTGGATTTTGAGGGATTAAACGACAGCAAAGCGCTGAAAGAGATTAAGCTGGCCTCTCATCTCACTTCTTTAAAGAAGCGCCCTCCGGCTTCGATCAACGCGCTTCGCTACCGGGCGGAGTCGGATATCCCCGCTCTTCTCAAAATTTTACAGGCGCATGGCTATTACGAGGCATCCGTTGATGTCCAGATCGTCGAGATTTACAGCGACGTCAATGTCGTCGTCCGGATCAATCCGGGTCCACGGTACAGTCTAGAAAGTTTTGATATTCAGCTTTATTGCGAATCGCCGAAGATAGAGAACACCTGCTGTACAGTGCCTTTAGAAGACATTGGAGTGCAGCTGGGCAAGCCTGCATTGACTGAAGCAATTTTAAATGGCGAGATGCGCGTCCTTCAAAGGTTATCTGAATGCGGTTATCCCTTGGCTAAAGTGGAAAGTCGCGAAGTTGTCGTCGACGGCAAGACAAAAGAAGTGAATGTATCGCTCAAAGTGAAGACGGGAGAAAAAGCGGAGTTCGGGCCTACAGCCATCGTTGGCACGACAAGAGTTAAGCCGCGCTACATCCGACAAAAACTCCAGTGGAAAGAAGGCGAAGAGTACGACAGCAGCCTTGTCGAAAAGACGCAGAATGTTTTGGTTGACACTGGTCTTTTCAATTCTGTGCTGATCACGCATGAGGAAACCTTATCAGCAAATGGAGAGATTCCCCTTAGAGTAGAAGTGAGCGAGTCGAAGCATAAAAACGTCAACTTCGGGGTAAGCTATCAGACCGTTTTTGGGCCGGGTTTCACCTTTGGATGGGCCAACAGCAATGTCGGTGGAATGGGAAGAACATTAAGTCTTCAAGGCGATATAACCCGAATCAGTCAAACAGGAGTGATGACTTACCTCCACCCCGATTTTGGCCGCATCGGGCAAGATATGATCGCGCAAGGACAAGCAGCGCATGAAGATATTTTTGCCTATTCGATGCGCTCATACAGTCTTATGGACCGTTTTGAGAGGCAGATTAATCTCAAGACCCGCGGCTCCCTCGGGCTCAAGGGAAGTCGCCTTTATGTGACGGAAAGCGTTCAGAATGGCAATTTCTGGCTGCTTGAAATGCCTCTTTATCTCAGATGGAGCAACGCCAATAGCCTGCTCAACCCAACACGAGGTGCGACGATCCAATATACCGTCACGCCCGCTTTCAACATCGCCGACTCTAAAGAAGTCTATTTGACTCAGCAATTGACTGCAGGCGTTTACAACGCTTTAGATTCAAAAGCAAGAGTCGTTTTCGCCAATAAGCTTACATTCGGATCCATCACAAGCAATGGTCTTCTAGCAGTTCCTCTATGCAATCGATTTTTGGGAGGAACGGAAGAAGATTTGCGAGGCTACAGGTACAAGAGCGTCAGTCCGCTTAAGAAAGGAAAGCCGCTTGGCGGAAGATCAGCGATCTATTACACCTTTGAAACCCGCTTTCGTTTGACGGAAACGATTGGTCTAGTTCCATTTTTTGATTTGGGCAGTGTTTATACGACGGAATACCCAAAAATGGATGGGAAGTGGTTTAAATCTGCGGGACTGGGTTTTCGCTTTTTCACGTTCATGGGCCCCTTTCGCGTCGACCTGGCGTTTCCTCTCGACCGCAGAAAAGGGATCGATGGAGCGTTTAAAGTTTATGTCAGTATAGGACAAATGTTTTAGGAGAGCGATTATGTTTTTTCGTCTGTTGTCTAGATTCTTGCGATTCGTCTTTTTGCTGATGGCTATCTTGCTCATTCTCTGCTGCATTCTTTTTGCCATTCTTCAGACGAAATGGGCAAAGATGCAAATCGAAAAAAAAATCGCCTCTAACCTCAAAGAGGCAGGGATCGATGCAAAAATCGACGGTCTTGAAGGTCAGCTTCCTTTCACGTGGACAGCGCGACATGTCGATTTGTATCTAGGCAAAAAAGCTCTCATGCTTTCTCATATAAAATTCCGGTTCGCCATACTTCCACTTTTCAAGGGAAAAATCGCGATTAATTTTCTAAAAGTTGAAGAGGCAGCGTATGTGCTCCCATCGGCGGATTCTTCTTTTAAATCGCTCAATTATGATAGTGCAAAAAATCAGGTTAAAAATTTTCTGGAAGAGTTAAAGATTCCTTTCGATATCGATTTGGGTTACTTCAGGATTAGCAAACTTCGACTCATCGACGAAGAAAACGGCTCAGAGTCCATCGTCGGTATTTCAGGAAGCACCAAACTCCATCGAAAAAACCCTCTCTTCATTTTTGATCTTTCGCTTTTTTCCCCAGATACCAACAAAACCTATCTCAGCACTTACATCTCTGGCAATGAGAAAGGCAATTTCATCTCTGCCGCGCTTAAAATGAATGAAAACTGCTTGCCAGCGTTCTTCGGCAGCGACTTTGATGTCGAGACAGCCTTTGAGATGGAAATCAAAGGCTCCTGGGTAAGTTGGAATGAGTTCATACGCGGTGAAGAGTTAACGCATGGACCTCTCTTAGGAATGATAAAAGGGAAAATCTCTCCGAGAGAGCTCCCATCTCAAGAACCATTTTTAAATTTCTTGAACCAGGGTTGGAAATTCAAGACTCAATTTTCTCTTCTATCTGAGAACGATATCTCTTTGGAAAATTTGCTTGTCTTGAGCGATCTCATCCATCTCAAAGGAAAAGCAAAGCTTCGCGGATCTTATGAAAGGAGTTCGCTTGTACTCGCCTTTTCAACTCCCGATCTTTCTACCTTACAAATCCCCTTTCATCTACGAGGAAATTCAAAAGGAAAAATCAGTTTTGAAAAAGGGGATTTTCAGCTCTCTTTTGAAACACAGAATTTGTTTCTCGATTGTTTTAAGGCAGGTACCCTTCGGGGAATCATTGACGGAACTGCAAATAGAAAGGCATGGATTGCCCATGCTGAAATCGATTCCTCCGATGCTGCGATACCTTTTGACTGTTCCTTTAATCTTGAACTTGTCTCAAACGATACAATCGCCTTGAATGACTTCGTTTTGACCGCTGCTGCTTCTGAGATCCAGGGGAACCTGAATTATCGCTTTCCCGAAAAGCTCTATGATGGAAAACTTATCGCCAAGCTAGATCAACTTGAAGAACTAGGCGCCTTTACTCGAGAAAAACGAATCACCGGAGAAATAACCGCAGAACTCTCTCTCTCTTCAGACAGCGGTGGACAGGATCTGCAATGCGCTCTTGTCGGAAATGCAATGCGATATCACACAATTCTTCTTGACGACCTCTCTGTCTATGCGGAATTTGAAAATCTATTCCAATCTCCTCGAGGCAAGTTCAATGTCCTCCTCGAAAAAGTCTACACGCCAGGTTTCTACTTAAACAGCCTGACTTTTGGAACCCAGTCGGACGAGATGCAATGGCCTTTTTATTTTGATGCAGAAGGCAGAATTGAAAATCCCTTTGAATGCTCTGCCAAGGGGTTCTGGAGAAAAGATATTTCCCTATTCACTCTTGAGCTGACTCGCTTTTTTGGAACACTTGCAGAAACTTCATTTGCTTTAAAACATCCCTGTGAATTGGAATGGGGCGCGGATTACTTGAATTTAAGCCCCATTGATTTTAGGATCGGCCAAGGAACTCTCTTTTCTACCTTTGAACTGAGCCCAGTGCGTTCTTTAGGACAATGGGAACTCAAACATTTCCCCCTTGAAATTCTCAGCTGTTTTAAGCCTCGATTTGCCTTGATTGGTGCTATTTCCTCCAGTGGCTATATCGACGCTGCACCAGATAACATGCACGGAGTTTTCCATGCCGTCCTGGAAGAAGCAGATCTATTGCATTTCGGGAAGAAAGAACCATTCCAAGCAAAAGGATCGATACAAGCACATTTGAATCAAGGAACACTGCAGGTCCATACGGTTTTAAACGCTACCGATGAGCAGTTTCTCGACTTCAGCGCGACTCTACCTACAATTCATAAAAGCTATCCTCTCTGCATTTCATTGGATAAAACAAAAAAAACGTCTGCAGAGCTGCTCGCAGAAGGAAAACTGCAAGACCTTTTCGATTTTATGAATATGGGAACCAATAACCTTACCGGTTGGCTTTCCTGTCACCTTTTTCTCTCTGAAACTCTTTCCACCCCCTTGCTAAAAGGGAATCTTGAACTACAAAAAGGGACATACGAAAATTATTTCACGGGCATTGAACTTCGCCAAATCCACGCCCAGTTTGAAGCAGAGGGCGACGCAATTCGCCTCATTTCTTTAAAAGCAAACGATGACGAATCGGGAGAAGTGAACGCAATCGGCAAAATTTTACTTCAACCCGAGAAAAAGTTCCCTTATGCCTTCGAAGCGGAGATGAAAGAACTGCATGCAGTGGGATTTGACATGATCGATTGCGATTTGACAGGTCCTCTCTACCTTACTGGAAATTTGAACACGATGGATGCTCAAGGGAATTTCTTGGTCGATGCCGCCAGAATCCAAGTCACAGAACGACTTCCTTACGAAATCCCTTCGATGCCTGTCACCTACATCAACACCCCGGTTCATCTCACCCCACGGTCAGGTCCTGACTCTAAATTTGAATTTAAAATGGATTTGGAAGTGACCTCAGAAGGAAATGTGCGCGTAGAGGGAAGCGGTCTTAACGCCGAGCTGGAAGGCGACGTCCACCTCTATGGAACCAACACGAACATTTTAGCCGATGGAGCTCTCAAACTGATCAAGGGAGAATACGTCTTTGCAGGGAAAATCTTTAAACTTACCGAAGGCGAAGTCCTCTTTTCCGATAAACCCACCCCTTCCGCCTATTTACATCTCAATGGAACACTCAACTTGCCAAGCATCACAGTCACAGCCATGCTGCGCGGCCCACTCACCTCGCCCCAGCTCACCTTCCAGTCTAACCCCCAAAAACCGACGAGCACGATCTTGGCTTTGATCCTCTTCAATAAAGACATCAGCGAAATCAGCCATCCTGAAGCCATCCAGCTAGCCAGCACCCTCGTTAGTCTTTCGGGAGGCGCTGGTCCCGATGTCCTCGAATCGATCCGCAAAAGCATCGGCATCGACCGCCTCAACATTTCCTCCAATCCAGGCTCAGACGAACTCGCTGTTCAAATCGGCAAATACCTCACCCGAGGCATCATGATCACCCTTTCCCAAAGCGCTACAAGCAGCCAGGTCATCGTCGAGGTCGAACTCCCCAAAGGTTTTATTTTCCAGGCCGAAACCCAAGAAGAAGGAGAAGGCAAGTTCTCCCTCAAATGGAGAAAAACCTATTGAGCATTGGCGACTTCTCGGCAGCTAATATCTTATTTATACCCAACGCGACTGAAAATTTGGTTTCGGACCGAAGCGAAAGCTCCCCCGATTGGCACGATCGAATCGTCGCCCCTATTAGGGGCTAGATTCGATCGTCCAATCCCGAGGCTTTGGCTCGGTCTTAAATCCAAATTTTCAATCGCGTTGGGTATAACTATTCGATTGCCGATAGGGATTGTTGATCAATGCAGGAAGTTCAATGTATAAAAGTATCTACCAAAGCGTTATAAATGAATGCAATCACAGCAATATACAAGGGGAGTAGGCAAAACTGGAGACTCTCTCTATACTTCTTTTGTGAATACCGAGACCAAACAAAATAAATAGCAAATGGTATTGATAAAGGTACACAAAAGCATAAGAATATGATCGATAAACCAAAGGGGATCGACATGCTGGGACTATCAAATATCATAATACTTGTAGCCGCAAACATAAAAATAAATGGAAGAAGAATTAAATAAACAGTTGTTGCTACCCATGCATATATTTTCGTTTTTTTGTTATCGTCTTTTACATCGATGGAAACATTCATAAGCAATCTCTTAAACAAAGGATTCGATTAATAAATCTTGCGATGCTACCAATTTAACGCTGGTCCTGTTTTTTTGATATTTATCAATGCACTCACTGACAATGACTTGATAACTCGTGTTTTTGAAAGAATGTTCCCACATACTCCCAGAATCTACAACTGTAACATTGCTAATTTTTTCAAACTCATTACTATAAAATTTACACCTTTCTTCAACATATCTTTCATGAACATAAGGATCTAAACAATCGAGATCTTGAATTGCATCTCCAAAAGCTAAGCGTCGAATGATTTCACTATTGTTTAAACCTTCTTTTAAACCCTCATATCTTCTGATTGCGAGATATTGAGAGTCATAGGAACCAACCCGAGGTATTAGATCCCCAATACTTGCATAATTATGAGAATCAGGATGGGCAGCATCTGGAGCAATAAAAGACCATCCCCCAAATGTAAAAATTCGAATTTTCTGTCTCTCTTGCTTAGGAAGTAAAGCAATAGCATGTTCCGCAATGGCTGCGCCCTGACTATGAGCAAATAAAACAATCGGAGAATTTTCTTGTTTTTCCGAAAGCGAAAGTAGATATCGAAGAAAGAGAACTGCATTTTTAACGATAGGTGTATCGATACCTAGTTTCAACAGTACAGCGACACTTGCTTCTTTAGCTCCCCACAAAACCTGATCATTTCGCAATGAAATTACTAATTCATTTCCTGCTTTTTCTGAAATTAAATTAGACGATTCAATTGCCTCTTCCCTCGTATTCCGAATGCCATTAATGAAACCCCATATGCATTGATCTGGACTCTTTTGTCCAACCATGCGAGCTAAGACGTCCAATTCTTCGGCTGCTTCACGATGTTGTTCCCATATTAATTTTAATGGTTGCATGTGATAACGAGGCCGAGAACGCAAGCGAGTCCCATTGGAATGACGTACTATGACAGCATCTAACTTATGAGAAAGTATCCGGTTTATTGCTTCTTCTTGTGTTAAAACAACATCTTTACCAATAAGATAAAGATCTTGTGTACCAGGATATTCAATTTTTGCAGCTATTTTAGGTAATAAATAAAATTCCTCATTCCCTATTCGACTAAACGCGCATAACTTTTCTATAGAAGAACATAATGTGTCAAATTCAATCTGAGTTAAATCTTTGAGTTTAGTTTTAGGCGGTATTTTGCTAGACGCTGCTAAAGCCTGTGCAAACTGTTCTGGAAAAGCTATTTTGTAATGTTTAGCAATACCAAATAAATCAGACTTTAACAGTGTTTTCGAGTGTAGCCATTCTTTGAGGGCTTGATGCCCTTGACGAGGGTTTGAGAAAATAGCGAATTTCCCCCAAACCCCTATCGAGCCATTTTTCTTTGCATAACCACAGTTGTATTTGACTAATCCAGGATTATTAATCCGCCAAGACAAGTTCCCGTTTTTTGCTGCATATTTGTGATCCAAATTGTCTACATAAAAGACTGTTTCATCTTCTTTCCAAGCAGATTGATAGATCATTTCCATTGTTAAACTCTCCAAACATGTCGATTCTTCTCATCGCTGAAGTTTCGAAACGGCCATTCTCCACACTTTTCTACCTCAAGTATATTCATAGTCAAGAAAAATCTCAACAGAGTAAGAGCTGTTTAAATATCCTCATCACCCGCTTTTTAGTTTTATAGGGAAATTTGGTAGGATCAAAGCAAAAATTCCGTGTCGATTGAAACGGAAGCAAAATACCCAACGTGATTGAAAATTTGGATTTAGGACCGAGCCAAAGCCCCGCGATTGGCACGATCGAATCGTCGCCCCTATTAGAAATAGGGGCTAGATTGATCGTCCAATCCCGGGGCTTTGGCTCGGTCTTAAATCCAAATTTTCAATCACGTTGGGTATAGATTCGATCGTCCAATCCCGGGGCTTTGGCTCGGTCTTAAATCCAAATTTTCAATCA
>Ga0070741_10011469_pt1 | contig 16359 bp, 17 predicted proteins | sample Coa_R1_4_FD_66440 | JGI IMG/M metagenome (GOLD analysis project Ga0070741, IMG submission 66440) | Surface soil microbial communities from Centralia Pennsylvania, which are recovering from an underground coalmine fire - Coalmine... | ecosystem: Environmental > Terrestrial > Soil > Unclassified ...
CCCCACCGGTCCTTGCACCAGCCGCAGGCGCTTTCTTCGCCGCCGTTGTCGACGATCGCGTTCCAGTAGCGGTCGGTCTCGGCCTGATCCTCGGTCACCACCATGAAGCTGACCGCTTCGTTCGGTGTGAAGTTGGGGCCGCCGTTGAGGCCGACGAACTTCTGGCCGAGCAGGGTGAACTCGACGGTCAACTCGTTGCCTTCCTGGCCGCCCGGGAAGTCTGACGGTGCCTTGTGGGCGGCGCCGACATGGCTGTCGGGGAAGACGGAGGCGTAGAACTCCGCCGCCTTGCGGGCTTCGCCATGGTCGAACCACAGGCAGGTGATCATCGTGTCGGTAGCCACTTCTGCTCCCTTCTCTCGTCGTCGTGGTCGTGGTCGTGGTTGAGACGGCCCTATCCTGGGAAACTCATCGGTGCCTCAGTGCGGGTGGTCAGGGCACGCACCGGCCCAGCGGTGCGGTACCCGGTATCGGAGTTCGCGGTGCGCTACGGCGCGAGCGTCGAAGAGGAGACCTCCGACCCGGCGCAGGTGCACGCCGAGCTCGACGGTTCCGCCGGGTGCGGCCTTCGTAGTGGTGCCGGCGCCGTGGGCGTAGGTAGCTGTTCCGCCTCTAACCGTCTGCTCGAGAACCGCGAGCGATGACTCGCTCAAAACATCGAAGCGTCGTTCGGGCAGGTGACCCGCCGGAGCAGAAAGGTGATAGATGCCAAAAGATCTCCCAAGTAGGAAGTCCAAGAGGGGAGGGGAGCGGGTGTGCTGGCGGTACGGCTGCACCATGACGGCTTGAAGGTCGAGGAGGTCGAGACGCCGTCGCCGGGTCCGGGCGAGGTGCTGGTGCGCGTGCACGCGGCGGCGATCACGCGTGACGAGCTGGAGTGGCCGGTTGATCGCCTGCCGGCGATTCCGTCGTACGAGCTGTCGGGCGTGGTCGTCGACGGCGGCGAGGAGATGTATGCGCTGACACCGTTCGATCGCGACGGCGTTGCTGCCGAGTACGCCGTCGTCCCAGCCGGTGTCCTTGCACCGAAACCGTCGCGGCTGAGCCACGTCGAGGCCGCGGCTCTGCCGATGGGCGGGCTGACCGCCTGGCAAGCACTGTTTGTACACGGGCGGCTCGCCCGCGGCGAGCGGGTGCTGGTCACGGGCGCCGCGGGCGGTGTGGGGCACATCGCTGTCCAGCTTGCGCGACATGCCGGCGCGACGGTCGTGGAGAGCGGGCCGGCCGATCTGGTCTTCGACACTCGCGGGGCGAGGTTCCCGCTGGCGGCCGCGTGGTCACGATCGCGGAGGAGATGCCGGGCGCGACCTATTTCATCGTCGAACCCGACCAGAAGCAGCTGCTGCAGCTGACAGCGCTCGTGGACGCAGGGGAGCTGCGCACGGAGGTCGACTCCGTCTTTCCGCTCACAGAGGCCCGGGCGGCGTTCGAGCGACTCGCGGGCCGCGGGAAGCACGGCAAGGTCGTGCTCGAGGTTGGCGCGCACTAGCGCCGGACCGATGCGAGTCGCGGGGATCACGGCACTCGGCGAGTCCGTCGAGACCCTTGCGGTGGACGAGCCGGCGACGCTTGCCGCTGACGAGGTCCTGATCGAGGTCGTCGCCGCCGGGATCGGCAACTGGGACGAGCTTGTCAGGATCGGCGGCTGGCAGATCGGCGGCCCGCCGCCGATGGCGCTCGGGACGGAGGCGGCGGGGACCGTCGCGGCCGTCGGCTCCGCGGTGACAGAGCTGCGCGAGGGCGACGAGGTGATGACACATCCCCTGCCGCTGCGGCGTCACGGGACATGGGCGGAGAGGCTGCTCGCGCCGGCGGCAAGCGTCGCGCTCCGGCCGCCGGAAGTCTCATGGGAAGCAAGCGCAGCGTTTCCGATTCCGGCGCTGACTGCGGCTCAGGCACTCGACGAGGCACTCGGGATCGAGAGCGGCGGCTGGGTCCTCGTCAACGGCGCCGGCGGAGTCACCGGTGGCCTGCTCGTCCAGCTCGCCGCGGCTCGCGGCGCCCGAGTAATCGCGACCGCGAGCGCGACGAAGGCCGAACGGATCCGCGGCTACGGCGCGTCGGAGGTGCTCGACTACCACGGCGACTGGCCCGCCCTCGTTCGCGCGATCACCGGCGGCGGCGCCCCCAACGCCGTCAACGCCGCCCGCGGGCAGGCGGCCACCACGTTGAAGGCGGTGGCCGACGGCGGACGCCTCGCCACGATCACGGGTGACCCGCCGCCCGAGGAACGGGGCGTCGCGGTATCCAACGTCTACGTTCGACCCGACGGTGGCCAGCTGTCGGCACTCGGAGAGTTGCTGGCCCACGGCACCCTCAGCGTGCCGATCGCGTCCGTCCGACCGCTCGAACAGGCAGCACAAGCGCTGCGCGAGGTAATCGCGGGAGCGGACGGTGCGATCGTCCTGTTACTCCGAACCTAGTCTGCGCGTCTTGCGCCGACCCCCGCTTTAGCCGGGCTCGCCGGGCGGGTAGGTGACCGAGCGGCCGGTGTCCCGGTGGTCGCAGCGAATCACATGCCGGCCGCCCTCGGCGAGCATGTGGCAGAAGCCCTCGTCCCACCAGAGCATCGACGCCCCGATGCCCATGACGAGCAGCATCGGCGCGTCGGCCGGGTCGCCCAAGGGCTCTGTGCACAGCTCCACGCCGTTCGCCTCAATCATGCGTTCCGCCATCGCGCTCCTCCTGCGCGTCTCGAGATTCGACGGCGAACGTTGATGTCACCACTCGGCACTGGCACGTGTGACCGCCGGTTTCTAGACACCGAGCTGCTCGAGCTGCACCTCCGCGTCGACGGGGTTGTCGATGAGGCGAGGACCGCCGCCGAGCAACACCGGAACGACGTGGAGCTCGAGCTTGGCTTGCGGAGCGGAGGAACGGTGTGAATGCATCGTCGACCTCCTTGGATTTCCTCAATTGCCGCCGCGGGGTCTGCGGGGAGGATGGCCAGTGAGTCGATGGCGCGCAGTGCTGCCGGGTCGGTGTCGGGCGCGGTCATGAACGGCGCGACCGTGTCGCCGACAACCGGGACGTGGAGCGCGAGCTCGACGTCGTCGCGGAGGCCGCGGAAGTCGCGGGCGAGCCGGGCGATCTCGATGCCAGGGTCATCCGCCATCGCGACGAAGGTAACCGTGTCCGCCAGGTCGGCAGCAAGTGCTCGACCCTTCGGCCCGCGCACCGCCATCACCACCGGTGTATGCAGGTCGGGGCCGTCGAGTTGTCGCAGCGCCGTGACGGTGTCACGTACCTGGGCGAGCCGCTCGGCTCGTGGGACCACGGGCAGGCCGAGCTCGCGGAGCTGGTCCTCGATCCCCGGCCGTCCGAGACCGATGCCCATCTCGAAGCGACCCTCGCTGAGCACCGACAGCGAGTGCGCCTCCCACGCAGTCGTCCAAGCAGGGCGTACGGGCGAGGCGTATACCCAGGTGCCGACCCGTATTTCGGCGAGCTCCGCCGCGAGGGCCAGTGTCGGGCCTGGCGCCGGTTGGCAGCCGGGGACGTCGGGCATCAGCAGCGTCGAGTAGCCGCTGTCTGCGATGCGACGAACCCGATCTCGCCAGGCCCGCAGGTCAGTCATGAGCGGACAAACGACCCCGAACCGGAACGGTCTGGTCACGGACGTGGACACTTCTCCTCCTTCGATCGCCGAAGCGGCGCGCTCATCGCGGACTCGACGACGCACACCACATCGCCCAGTCGTCTCGAAAGTGTGAGACCGCCGGGCGGCGCGGAATTCATCGCTTTACGAGCGCGCCTGGAGGAAGTGCGCGATTGGGCCAAGCTGCCGCCGGAGCGGCGACATCGGTCGTCGCGCGTAGCCGCGTTTCGTCGGCGTGTCGGCTCGATTTCGTCGAGCGGACGCTCGGGTGTGTTAGGTCCGGCGCGCGGTTGCTTCCGCGGCGCTGGCGGTCGCCCGGCGTCGGTGGCGCGGCGGCGCGAGTTCGCGGTCGACGTCCTCGATGAGCTCGGCGTGCAGGTCGAGGAACCGGCGGAGGAACTCGATCACGAGCAGGAGGTACTTCTCACGGTGCGGGAGCTCGTGCGCGCGTCGCTCGCTGTCGTCGAGGCGTACGCGCAGGTCGTCGAGGTCCGCGCGAAGGGTCGCGAGGCTCTCGCGCGTGACTTCCTCTCCGACGAGGTCGCAGATCAGCAGCCGCAGCAGCGGGTCGCTCTTGAGCGGCGTGACCGTGACGGGTGTGCGTGCGTAGTCGAGGAGCGCTTGCCGGCCCTTGTCGGTGAGCGTGTAGATGGTGCGCTCGCGGGTCTTGCCGGGCTCCTTGCGCGCCTCGAGGTGACGGAGGCGGGCCAGCCGCTTCGGCTCGACGTAGTACTGGCTCTCACCGGCCCAGTCAAGGATGCGGCCGTGCCGCGCCATCCGCAGCAGGTCGTGCGGGCCGGCGCCGCCCTCCCCCACCAGGCCGAGGATCTCGTGCGAGAAGAGCGACAGCTCCTGCTTGACAGGACTATGAGACATAGTCTAAAACTACGAACCGTAGTCTAGCGGGAGGAGTGGACGATGTCGACGTCAGCCACCGAGACCGGCAGCGCGAGCCGCTGGGGGCCGCTCTGGGGGGCGCGCCCCTCCGATTGGGCGCTGACCGAGGACATGCAGCTGCCGACCTACACGGCGGCGTTGGAGCGGACCGGACTCGAGCGCGGCTGGCGCGTCCTGGACATCGGCTGCGGCGCCGGCGCCTTCCTGCAGCTGGTTGCCGATCGAGGAAGCGAGCCGCACGGCGTCGACGCCTCCGAGGCGCTGATCGCGCTCGCGCGAGAACGCCTGCCGCAGGCCGACCTGCGCGTCGGCGAAATGGAGCAGCTCCCCTGGGAAGACGACACGTTCGACCTGGTGACCGGCTTCAACTCGTTCTTCTTCGCCAACGACATGGTCGCCGCCCTGCGCGAGGCCGGGCGCGTCGCCAAACCAGGGTCGCCGGTCGTGATCCAGGTGTGGGGCGCGCACGAGCGTTGCGACCTCGAGGCGATGAAGCAGATCGCGCGGCCGTTCCTCCCACCCCGGCCGCCGGATGCGCCGCCCGATCCCGACCTCTCGCAGCCCGGGCTGCTGCGCGAGCTCGCGACGAGGGCCGGCCTCAGCCCCGAATCGGAGTTCGACGCGACGTGGCCGTTCGAGTACCCCGACGACGCTACCCTCGGCCGCGCGCTCGTCGCCGTCGCGGGACTCGCTGTCCTGGCTGGCCCCGACCGAGAGGAAGAGCTCAAGGCCGCGATCGTCGACGGGCTTGCCCGCTACCGCCGTCCCGACGGCAGCTACCGCCTGTCGAACGAGTACCACTACCTGCTCGCGCACACATAGGCGCCAGTGGGCGGCGCGGTGTCACGCCGCCCGCCGTGACGCTTCTACGGGCGCAGCTCGTAGAGCCGGTTGAAGGGGTCTTCGATCGGCACTTCGCGGACGGTGCCGAAGCCGGCGCCGTGGCCGATTCGGTCGACGACCGCCGGTGGGCAGCCGCAGGTGCCGAGCCCGGCGCCGCCGTGGGCGAGCGAGGTGGTCATGCAGTAGAGGATGCTGAACCCGTATAGGACGGTCGCCAGTGGGCCGCGGTTCTTTGCGTGCTCGTCGGCGCAGTTGATCTCGAGCATCAGGTAGGTGCCATCGTCGGCGAGCGAGCGGCGGATGCCGGCGACGAGCGCGTCTGGGTGGATCGCGTCGTGGACGACGTCGAACGTCGAGATCGCGTCCCAACGTCCCGGGATGCCCTGGGCCGCGTCGGCGACCTCGAAGCTGACCCGGTCGGCGACACCCGCTGCGGCGGCGGCGGCTCGCGCCCGCTCGACCTGGGCCGGGAAGGCGTCGAAGCCGGCGAAGGTGGACTGTGGGAACTCCTGCGCCAGCCGGATCACGGCGCGGCCGGCGCCGCAGCCGACGTCGGCCCAGCGGATCCCGCGCTCGAGCCGCTCGCGCAGCTCGGGCAGCAGCGGCAGCCAAGCTCCGAGCAGGTGGTGGTCGAACCAGGCGGCCGTGAAGCGCGCCATCCCCGCATACGCCTCGTCGGGGTAGGCAGCTTGGGGCACGCCGCCGCCTGCCCGGAATGCCTCGATGATCCGCTCGAGCGCGGGCAGCATGCCGCCGAGCTCCTGGAAGGCGCCGCCGACGAACAGCGGGTTGCCCTCGCGGGCGAGGACGACGGCGTGCGCCGCCGGCAGGGTGTAGCGGCCGTCCGGGCCCTCTTCGACGTATCCGGCCGAGGCGAGGCCGCGGAGCCATTCGAGTGCGTAGCGCTCGTCGATGCCGGCGCGGGCGGCGAGCTCGGCGGCGGTGGCCGGACTCTCGTCGAGCGCGCGGAAGAGCCCGAGCCGGTCGCCGACGATGCAGAAGATGGTCGTCATCGCGCCCGCGATGTCGCTGATGCCGCGGCCGATGAACTGCTCGACGGCGGCCGTGTCGGGTTCCTGCTGAACGACGGTTGCCATTGCTGACCTCCTGGTCGTGTGGACCTAACGAGCCCAAGATCGCGGTCGACCGCAAACGCACCGCAAACGGCGCGCAACCTGTTGTGCCGGCGTTCTGTGGCAGTACGCTCGCGCGGCGATGCTGCGCGTGCGTGTCCTGGGCCCACTTGAGCTTGAGCTCGAGGGGCATGCCGTCCCGGCCCCGACCGGGAGGCCGGCACGCTCGCTCCTCGCGTGGCTCGCGCTTCATCCGGGGACGCATCCGCGCGCGGCAGTCGCAGCCGCGCTCTGGCCGGACGTCCTCGACACGAGCGCACGCGCGAGCCTGCGGACGGCGCTGACCGCGATTCGTCGCTGCGTCGGAGATGGGTCGCTCGACGCGACGCGGGAGCGGGTTGGTCTCGCGCAGGACGTATGGGTCGACGCGCGCGAATTCGACGCGCTCCTGGACGTGGGCGAGCTGGAGAAGGCGCTCGAGCTCGCGCGCGGAGAGCTGCTCCCGGACCTCGATGACGACTGGGTGCTGCGCGCGCGCGACCGGCATCGCGACCGTTGGAGCTCGGCGCTCGCCGCTGTCGCGGCAGCGACAGCCGATCCGGCGGCGGCGCTCGAGGCAGCACGGCGCCGCGCCGAGCTCGATCCGTTCGACGAGGCAGCCCATCGTGACCTGATGGGCGCGCTCGCGGAGAGCGGCGAGCCGGCCGCCGCGCTCGCGGTCTACGAGCAATTGCGGAAGCGCCTGCGCCGCGAACTCGGCCTTGCGCCGTCCACGACGACTCGCGACCTTGCCGCCTCGCTGCGCTCGGGCGGCGCCGCCGTCGGCGAACAGCCGCCGCTTCCGGCGCGGCTGCGGCCGGAGCGCTGGCGGACGCCGTTCGTCGGCCGGAATGCTGCCCTGGCGCGGCTGTCCGCTGTCTGGGCGTCGCTCACGCATGGTGGCGTCGGTGTTGCGCTTGTCGTCGGTGAGCCGGGGATCGGCAAGAGTCGTCTTGCGGCGCGCTTCGCCGCCGAGGTGCACGCCGGCAGCGCCGCCGTGCTTGCCGGGCGCGCCGAGCGCGAGCTCGACCAGCCGTACGCGCCGCTCGTCGAAGCGCTCGGGGCGGAGTCGCCCGATGTGCGCGGCGCATCGGACGTCCAGGCCGGCCGCGTGCGACTCCACGATTCGCTCGTCGAGGCGATCGAGCATGCGGCGGCCGGGCGGCCGCTGCTACTCGTGCTCGACGACGTGCACTGGGCCGACGCCGCGACGCTCGCCTTCCTCCACCATCTGACAGCGCGGGGTGCAGTCGTTCCGGTACTCGTCCTCGCCACCTCACGGCCGGAGGGACACGCCGCCTTTGCCCACGAGTTCGAGGCCGTGCCGGTCCCGCTTGAGGGCCTGTCGCTCGGCGAGACGGAGGCCCTGCTTGCCGGTCGCGCCGATGCCGAGCTGCTCCGAAGCCGGACCGGCGGCAACCCGTTCTTCCTCGAGGCGCTTCTCGACGCCGGCGCAACCGAAGAGCTCCCAACGGGGGTGGCGGAGCTGGTGACGACGCGTGTCGCGACGCTCGGCGAGGCGGTCGGAAGCGTGCTGCAGGCGGCGGCGATCCTGGGGCGCGAGTTCGAGGTCGAGCTCGCGGCCACGGTCGCCGGCCGCGCCCTCGACGAGACACTCGCGGCGCTCGACGCCGCCGCGGCGGCGCGACTGCTGGTTCGTACCGCCGGCGACCCTGGTCGGGCGGCATTCGTCCACGCCCTCGTCCAAGAAGCACTGGTGCAGGCGACACAGGCCGGGGAGCGCGCCCTCCTGCACGCGCGCGCGCTCGAGGTCCTCGAGTCGCGCGGCTCCAACGAGGCGCTCGTCGCCGCAGCGCGGCACGCACTCGAGGCCGCGCCACTCGTCCCGCCGGAGCGTCTGGCAGCGCTTGCCGAAGCCGCGGCCGCAGTGCTCACGCACGGATACGCAGCGGCCGACGCCGCCGACCTGCTCGCCCGCGCGGTCGCGCAGGTACGGACTCCTGCGCCGCGCGCCCGACTCGAGTGCGCACTCGGTGAGGCGCTGTTGCAGGCCAACCGCCCAGAGGACGCGCGAGACGCGTTCGAGCGGACAGCAGCAGCTGCGCGGCGGCTCGGCGAGGGCGCGCTGCTCGCGCGGGCGGCGCTCGGCCTCGCCGGGGCCGGGGTGACCATTCTGGCCGTCGACCGCCAGCGGGTGGCGCTGCTCGAAGAGGCCCTCGACGCGCTCGACGACGACGAAGCCGAGCTGCGCGCACGGCTCCAAAGCCGCCTCGCGATCGAGCTCGCCTACGACGCCGATCGGGCCCGTCGCGACCGGCTCGCCGCCGACGCCGTCGCAACAGCGCGCTCAACCAAAGACCCGCGCGCGATCGCGGCCGCGCTCGGCGCGCAGCATGTCGTCCTCTGGGGGCCCGACCACACACCGGAGCGGCTCGAACTCGCAGACGAGATGCTCGCGCTCGCGCGCCGGGCGGAGGACGCCGTGCTCGAGCTGCAGGCGCGGACGTGGCGGATCGTCGACCTCGACGAGCTCGGCCAGGGTGACGCGCTCGAGGCGGAACTGGACGCCTACGCCGCCGCCGCCGCGCGCAGCGGCCTCTCCGTCTACTCCTGGTGGGTGCCCGCCTGGCGCAGCGCCCGCGCCTACCTCGCAGGCAGCCTCACCGACGCAGCCCGGCTGCAGCGGCGCGCAGGCGAGCTCGGCCGCCGCGCGGGCGACCGCAACGTCGAGTTCACCTACCTCCTGCACTGGGCGATCCCGCTCGCCGACGACCGCCCGGAAGATCTCGACCTCGAATGGCAGCGCGAACGCATCCGCGCCTCGCCCGCGAGCTGGGCTTACCGCTCGATGTACGTGTGGATGCTGGCCGCCCTCGGCGAGGAGGCCGAGGCGCGCCGCGAGCTGGCCGCGCAGCGCGCGGAGGGAGCCCCCCGCTCGTGGCCACGCGATATGAACTGGCTCACCGCGATGAAGGAGCTGAGCGAGGCGGCGGTGCTGCTCGACGATCGCGAGCTCGGAGCCGAGCTCGCGCAGCTGCTCGAACCGTTTGGCGACCGTCTCGCCGTCGCCGTGCGCGGACTCATCTCGTACGGGAGCGTGGCAGGTGCTCTCGGGCGGCTCGCCGTGCTTGCGGGCGACCCCGCCGGTGGTGCTCCTCGATACCGGCAGGCGATTCAGGTCGAGGAGCGAGCCGGCGCGCCGATCTGGGCGACCCACCACCGTCTTCGCCTCGCCGAGGCGCTGGTCGCAGCGGGAGACGCGGAGGCCGCGAGGCTCATCGAGCGCGTCGCAGCGGAGGCAGAGAGCTTCGGCCTCAAGCATCTCGCCGAGCGTGCGGCTGCACTTCGATTGGTCTGAACCCTCGAGCAGCTCACCGATCTCCCGCTGACGCGGATCGAGCGAGAACTCAGACCGAGGATCTCGAAGCGGCTGATCGGGCAAGCGGCTCTTGTAGCAGCGCGACCCGCGACGGCCCATCCAGCATTCGCCTGCGCCTGCGCGAGAGTTCGGTCGTTACCGATCGAGGAGGACTGGCAGGTGTTGCAGCAGGGGCAGGTATTCATGCTCAAGCGGCGTGGCCGCGACGGCGAGCCGCAGTGGGCCTATCGCTACCGAACGGGCGGCCGTGATTCGCGCCGGATCCAACGCGGCGGCCACGCCAGCGAACAGGATGCGATCGAGGCGCTGGAGCGCGAACTCGACCGCGTCCGCCGCGAGTGGCGCATCCCGCGCAGCCTCGTCTTCGCCGAACTGGTCGAGGTGTATCTCGCCCAGCACGACGTGCAGCCGGTCACGATCGAGAAGCTGCGCTGGCTACTCAGCAAAGCGACCGCCGTGTTCGGCGATCGCCGCATAGGTGAACTGACCTCGCAGGAAATCGCCGAGTGGCGGATGAACCTCTCCCGCGGCTACCGCTTCGAAGCCACCCAAGCCGTCCGACAGGTCCTCAACCGTGCCGTCGTCTGGGGGATGCTGGACATCAACCCGGCCAAGATCGGCGTCGACAACCCGACGCCGCGGCGCAAAGAACAACACCCGTTCGAGACCTGGGACGAACTCGAAGCCGTCGCCGCCCGGTTGGGCCGCCGCTAGGGCCCGATGATCCTCTTCGCCGCCGCAACCGGTCTCCGGCCGGCCGAATGGGTCGCGCTCGGATGGCGCGACATCGACCTCGACGACCGCGTCGCCTTTGTCCGCCGCTCGTATACCCGCGGCCAGCTGAAACTGCCCAAGACCGAAGGCAGCCTTCGTGCCGTACCGCTGCAAGCGCGCGCCCTCGACGCACTCGACCGCCTACCCAAGAGCGATTTGCCACTCGTCTTCCCCGGTGAACGAGGCGGCTACCTCGACATCCACAACTTCCGTCCCCACCAATGGCGACCGGCACAGAAGGCAGCCGGGATCGACCCGCTGCGGCGCGTCTACGATCTCCGGCACACCTTCGCGACCTTCGCGCTCCGTGCCGGCATCTCAACCTTCGACCTCTCCCGCTACATGGGCGCCAGCCTGACCATGATCGACCGCCACTACGGCCACCTCGCCCGCGACGGACGGGAACACGCGATCAAGCTCCTCGACGCGCTCAACGCACCCGAATTCGAACCGTGGACGCTGGTGGACGCTCGGTGGACGCCGAAACAGCCGGCCGGCGTCACGCCTGAAAACGAAAGCGATGCATAAGCAGGGAGAAAGCTGAAGCCCTCTGACGGACTCGAACCGTCGACCCCCTCCTTACCATGCTCGCCGTTGGCGCCTCTCTGGGCGACCGTCGAACTGATCTCGGACCTCGTCCACGGCGGGCCGGAGACGAACTCGGCCGGCGCCCTACCCGAGCGGGAGCGGTCGTCTGGGTCTCGAACAACATCGCCTTCGCGCTCCTCTACTGGGAGCTGGAGGGCGGCGGCGGCGCCCGCGCACGGAATGGGGAGGCACCCCGACGCTCTCCCGCAGCAGCTCAATCCAGCGCTCGGTTGGCAGGACTGGCGACCGCGGTTCATCGACTACCTCTACCTCGGCTACCAACGCGACCGCGTTCAGTCCCACCGACGTCATGCCGCTCGTCCCGTGGGCGAAGATCACGCTGGTGTCTCGCATCAAGGCAACAGAAAAGGCCATTTTGCTGGTCTTCTCTAAAGCCCTCTGACGGACTCGAACCGTCGACCGCCTCCTACCATTTCACGTCGAACCCATCCTTGCCGTCTCGATGTGTTCGGGAAGACCGAAGCGGCCGGGCAGCGCGGGGTCGGCGAAGAAGGTGATCTCGTCGACCTTGTTGCCGCTCAGGGTGAGGACCATCATGCCCCGGGGCTGCGAGCGCAGGTAGTAGCCGAAGGCCGGCTGGCCGTTGGCACGGGTCGGGCGTAGCTGTAGCGGGGCGCCGCGGACCTGGGCGCGGTCGTCGAGGAACGCGCCGATCGCTTCGTGTCCGATGAGCTCGAGCGGCTGCGGCGGCATGGTCACACGAGCGTCGGAGCTCAGCAGAGTTAGGAGGCGCGCCGTGTCGCCGGCTTCGACGGCGTCGCTGAAGGTGGCGAGAAGGTTCCGTTCGGTCGGCGAGTCGGGAAGCGGCGCCCGCTCGCGTTCGAGGGTGTACGAGTCGAGCGTTGCGCGTGCGCGCTGAAGCGCGGCCTTGACCGACTGCGGCGTCGTCTCGAGGATCGAGGCGGCTTCGTCGGTGTGGAAGCCGAGCACGTCGCGCAGCACGAGCGCTGCGCGCTGCTTCGCGGGCAGCTGCTGCAGCGCGACGATGAACGAGAGCTGGATCGCTTCGCGCTGCTCGTAGCGTGCTTCAGGTCCGGGAGCGGGATCCGGAAGCGCGCTGTCGGCGTAAGGCTCGAGCCAGCTGGGCTCGACGGCGCGGCGGGTTCTTGACGGTCTCATGGTGTCCTCCGTGGCGGGGCGGCGCCCGCGTTCGCGAATCGCGTTGAGACTCCGGTTGGTTGCGATCCGGTAAAGCCAGGAGCGCAGCGACGCCCGCTCCTCGAAGCCGTCGAGCCCGCGCCAGGCGGCGAGCAGTGTTTCCTGGACGAGATCCTCGGCGTCCTGCACGGAGCCGAGTAGCCGGTAGCAATGCAGTTGGAGCTCGCGCCGGGACGGCTCGACCAGCGACGCGAACGCGCGCTCGTCGCCTCTCTTGGCCCGCTCGAGATCGACGGTCATCGCATCAATGACACCAGGTCCGTCGGAAACGGACCGGCGATCCGTTCCGCGGCGTCGCGGTGTCTTTGACATCGACACAACCGCGAATCGGAGATGATCTGATGCAGAAGCAACGTCGGGTGTTGGTCGCCGTGGCGCTGGCCTCGTTCCTGGTCAGTCTCGACGCGCTCGTCGTCACGACGGCGCTGCCGACGATCAGGCGCGCAAAGTGAGTAGCGCGCTCGCACGTGTGTTCGCCGTTTGGCGTACGGGCCTACCGAGGCCTGTCCTCGTTCTTCAGGGCGGGAACGCGCTCAACTACTTCGGCACTGGACTGATCCTTCCCTTCGAGATCATCTATCTCCACGCGGGCCGGGGCTTCTCGACGGCGACCGCGGGGCTGGTGCTGGCGACGGTCATGGGCACGGCCGCAGTGGTAACGCTCCCTTCGGGTGCGCTCCTCGATCGTTTCAGCGCGAAACGGATCCTGATCGCGGGCAATATTGTGAACGCACTCGGTTACGGGGGGTTGGCGTTTGTCGACCGTCCTTGGCAAGGCTTCGTCTGCTCGGCCGTCGGCGGTGCCGGCTTCGGATTCGTGGGAACCGCCGGCCAAGTCCTGACCTTGACCCTGGTCCCGGTGGAGCAGCGCGCCGCATCGACCGCGCTCCGACGAGTCGCAGGCAACTTCGGTCTCGGCCTCGGCGCGACGGTTGCGGGCTTGATCGTCGCGGCCACCCATCATCACCTCCAGGCGTTCCAGGGTCTCTACCTCTTCGACGCAGTCACGTTCGTCGTCTTCGCGCTGGTTGTGCTCGTCTGGATCCCGGATCCTGGCCTCGCGGATGCTCCGTCGGCGGGCGAGGGCGCACAGGGTTTCCGAGCTGTTGCTCGGGATCGGCTCTTGCTCGCTTTGATCGCGGGCAATCTCGCGCTTGTGATGATCGGCGGCGCGTTCTTCTCCTACGTCCTCCCGCCGTTCGCGGTAGAGCACACACCTGTCGGGGCGGGCGAGATCGGCGTCATCGTGTTCATCAACACCTTCTTCATCGTCGTTGCGCAAATACCAGCGACACGGGTCGTCAAGCGAATGCGCCGCACACACGCTCTGGCCGTCACCAGCGCGATATTTGCAATCGGCCTGCTCGCGGTCCTGCTCGCGACGCTCACGCACTCGACGCTCGCCGCTACCACCGTCTTGGCCGGCGTCGCGATCCTGATCGCGATCGCTGAGTGTGGCCAGTTCATCGTGCTCGGCCCGCTAGTCGCGGAAATCGCGCCGCCGCATCTGCTCGGCCGCTACATGTCGCTCTACCAGCTCAGCTTCATTGTCGGCGTGGCTCTCGGCCCCGCGGTCGGCGGCGTGCTGCTCGCAACGTCGCCCGACACCATCTGGTGGGGCGGCGCCCTGGCGCTGGCACTGACCGGAGCCGGCTTCCTTCGACTCGGAAACCGGATACCAGACCCCCTCTTGCCGACGAAATCGCCGCTGCTGCAGGCCGCGTCAGAGGCGACCTGATGCGCCGAGGGATGGCGGAGGCGGGGATCACCGATGTCAAAGCGACGATACGCAACGGCGAGGTACGCGTCTCGTGTCACGCCTATAACGCGCCGGCCGACGTCGTCCTGGCGGCGAGCATGCTCGAACCGCTGATGGCGACATGCGACCTTGCAGCGGCCAGAAGCACAAAAAGGCAAGAGACCTAGCTAGCAAGAGTCCTGCAAACAAGGGATTTCTCGCCTGCCCCGCTGACCCCCTCCTTACCCGCGATACAGCACAGACAACGCGAAATCGCGATTAGCAGGGCTTTAGAGCCCTCTGACGGACCCGAGTTCCGCACGAGGTAGGCGCCCGTTGAGGCCGCGATCCCGCGTGGGTACTGGGATTGCGGCTGTTTTCGGGCGTGTGGAGGGGTGTGCCTACGCCGCCTGGGTGGCGGCGGGGGTGATGCGGCCGAAGCGGGGCGGCTCGGGGATGCCCAGGGCGGCGTGGAGCTCGTGCTGGCGGCGGGTGAGCTCGCTGGTCTGGGTGAAGTCGCCCTCGCTGGATTGGAAGTGGCCTTGGCGGATCTGGCCGAGCTCGGCGCGGATCGTGCGCCAGGTGGCGCCGCTTCTGGTCTCGGCCAGCCGGACGAGGACGAGCGCGAGGAAGCAGATCAGCACGTGGGCGCGGATCCGCTCGTCTTTGCGGTGGAAGACCGGCCGCAGTAGGAGCGTGCCCTTGAGGTCGCGGAAGGAGCGCTCGGCCTCCTGGAGCTGCTTGTAGCCGAGTGCGACGTCCTCGGCCGACAGGCTCGCGTCGCTGGTGGTGAGCAGGTACTTGCCGTCGAGACGCTCCTCGGCGGCGATCCTGTTGCGGTCGAGGACGAGCCGGCCGCCCTTGGTCTGGCGCAGGTAGCGCGACAGGGTCGGGTGGTCGCGCAGCGCGCACTCGCCGCGCAGATGCTGCTCCCGCTGGGCCTTCGTGGTCGCCCTCTGGCGCTGCTCAGCGAGGCGAGCGAGCTCGGCCTCGATCCGCTCGACTTGCTGCTCGCGGCGGAGGCGATCGCGTTCGGCCTCGGCCGGGTTGTGGCAGACGACAGAGCGGACTGCGGCGTCACCATCGCCGACACGGACCTCCTTGACACGCAGGTTGTCGCGGACGGTGCGGTAGCGGCCCTGGCGAGAGAGCGCTGCCTCGGTCTCCGGCATGCCCGAGCGGAGCTTGAGGCCGGCGATGTAGTGGCCGCCGCCCGAGCGGAGGTGGCGCAGGTTGTCGCGGCCGGAGAAGCCGGAGTCGACGACGTAGATCGCGCGGCCGAGCCGCCAGCCGGCGAGATCGGCCTTCACCTGCTCGACCAGCGTCTGGTCGTTTCGGTTGCCCGGCCAGACCCACACCCGCACGGGGATCCCCTCGCGGGTGACCGCGAGCCCGATCACCACCTGCGGCAGGTCGGGCCGGTGATCCTTCGAGTGGCCGCGCTGCCGTAGCGGCCCGGAGGCTGGCCGCACGTCGGCCTGCTCGGCCGCATCGTCGTCGCCCTCGATTGCCTGGCCGTCGACGTCGACCTCGAAGTAGGTCGAGGTGGTGTCGAAGAAGATCACGTCGACCTCAAGATTCAGGAGGTTGGCGAGCGAGAAGAAGACCGACTCCTGCACCCGCTCGGAGCAGGCGAGCAGGAAGTCCATCGCCCGATAGAGCTCGTCGTCGGAGACGCCCGCGATCCCGTCGAGCACGACGTCGCGGCCGAGCCAGCGGGTCGCCTCCAGCTTCGAGGCCGGCCCCAGGCAGCGCTGGCAGACCATCGTGAAGACCGCCCGCTCCACCCCGGAGCGGCCACGGCCCTTCCCCGCCACGCGCGTGATCGCCTTCCCGATCCCCAGCTGCGACCACAAGGCGTCGAGGACATGCGGGCCGCCCGCCTCCGGCGCCGAGATGAACCGGAAGCCCTCCGGCGCCTGGGCGCGCAGCGTCTCCTCGCCGCCGAGGAAGCGCTGGATCGAGGCGACCAGCCGCGCGAGCGCCTCCCGGTCGAGCTGGTCCTCGCGGCCGAAGTTGTGGATCACCCTGGCCACCGGCACCCCGCGCTCGTTGCGCTCGTTGTGCGCCAGCTGCAGGTAGCGCACCGACTCGCCCCGCTTCGTCCGCTTCACCGTCGCCCGCAGATACATGATGCCTACACGATGACACTTCCACCGGACAGCACAGGCAGAAACCCGACAAGCGGTGTGCCTACACGATTCCGAGCCTTGAGAAGCCGAAACCGCTCAACCAAGCCAAATCGAGCCACCGAAACCGCCGAATCGCCCTACCTCGTGCGGAACTCGGG
>Ga0070741_10011470_pt1 | contig 16359 bp, 10 predicted proteins | sample Coa_R1_4_FD_66440 | JGI IMG/M metagenome (GOLD analysis project Ga0070741, IMG submission 66440) | Surface soil microbial communities from Centralia Pennsylvania, which are recovering from an underground coalmine fire - Coalmine... | ecosystem: Environmental > Terrestrial > Soil > Unclassified ...
CGACCAATCGGCTCTCGAGGCAAGGCTGGCTATAGCGAACGCCGCCGGAGCGCACGTTGAGATCCTGGAGGGAGACGATCCGGCCCGCGCTCTGCTGGAGTTCGCAAGATCCCGGGGCGTCACGCAACTGTTTGTCGGACACAGCCAGCGCACGGGACTCGCGCGTCTTCGCGCCAGCCCCCTCGATAAGCTGATCTGGGAAGGTCACGGCATGGATGTCCGCATTTTTCCCCAATAGCTATGGCCGAACGACGGCGCGGAAAGCTGAAGATCTTCATGGGCTACGCCGCGGGAGTGGGCAAGACCTATAAGATGCTGGAAGAGGCCCACGAATTGAAGAGGGCCGGCGTCGATGTTGTGGTCGGTTATTTCGAGCCGCATGGCCGGAAGGAAACCATCGCTAAAGCCGAAGGACTTGAGATCATACCCCGGAAGAGGATCGACTATCGCGGAACGATTTTCGAGGAGATGGACGCAACCGCCATTCTGGCGAGAAGTCCTCAGGTCTGCGCGGTGGATGAATTTCCGCATACGAATGTCCCCGGATCGGAACGTGCGAAACGCTGGGAGGATGTGGAGATTCTGCTCGCGGCCGGGATAGATGTACTCACGACAATGAACATCCAGCACCTGGAGAGTTTGAACGACCAGGTGCTCCAGATCAGCGGTATCCGTGTGCGCGAGACGATTCCGGACTGGGTTGTGGAGAAGGCGGATGAAGTAGTGATGGTGGACCTCACGCCTCGCGCTTTGCTGCACCGGCTCCAGCGAGGCGTGGTTTACGAGCGCGAGAAGGCCGAGCGGGCGTTGCAGAACTTCTTCCGGGAATCGACGCTGGCGGCGTTGCGGGAGCTGGCGCTCCGGCAGGCTGCCCACGAAGTCGGGCAGCGGTTGGTGAATGCGGATCAGGCCGCCGGCGGAGAGGGGATCTTTCCCTGGCGGAAACACCATAAGATCCTGATTCTGGTGACTGCCGATCCGAAAACGGCGATGCTGATCCGCCGCGCCAGGCGCGTCAGCGATTTTACGGATGCGGAATGCTTCGCTGTTGCGGTGCAGTCTGGGGCCGAGTTGGCGCGGCTGCCGCAACCGGAGCGGGAGGCATTGGAGCGTCATTTGAATTTCGCCCGCAAGCTGCACATCGAGACTCGGATTCTCAACAGCGATGACGTCGCCGGCGCGATCGTGGATTTCGCCCGCCGCAATCAAGTGACGCAGATCTATCTAAGCAGGCCGCGGACCAAGACGTGGGTTCCGGCGTTGTCCAAAGATCCCACGCGGAAAATCATCGACCTTGCGAAGGACATGCAAATCGTGATCGTCTCCGATCGGGAACCCAGAGCGCAGTAACTGAGTTTCAGCGGCTTTGAAGCCCGGGCGGTTAATTGTATAACAAGTACTTAGCACGGATCGCGCGAAAGTTCTCCAAGTCTTTCCGCGCGGCGTCCAGAATCTCGCGGCCGCTCTTGCCCGCCTTCAGCTCCGCCAGAACCTTGTCGCTGCCAAGCAGGCGCATCGCAGGCTCGAACTTGCCCGGGTGAAACCGGATGGTGGCTGCAAGCAGTTCCATCCCCATCCGGACCGGATCAAACACGGCGCGGTCCACAACCTGGATGTCCAGACCGTGACATTCCTCTCCCTTATACGCCGAGGCCGCTGGGCGGAAACGGCGGTACAGGAACCGCACCCCCGGCAGCTCGAGCTCATTGAGGTATGCCGCTACTTCCCGCGCCCGATACCACGGTGCGCCGACGATCTGGAACGGAGTATCGGTTCCGCGGCCGACCGAAATCTGGCTTCCTTCCAGCAGACAGGTTCCCGGATAGAGAAGCGCCTCCGTCAGGTTGCGGATGTTCGGCGACGGATTCACCCATTCGAGTCCGGTTTCGTCGAACCACATCGAGCGCTTCCACCCTTTCATGGGTATTACGTGAAGATCCGCTGCGAGCTTCTTTTCGCCATTGAAGTAACGGGCCATCTCGCCCATGGTCATGCCGTGGCGAATGGGAAAGCCGGGCATATAGGTGACGAACGAAACGTACTTGGCGTCGAGCAGCGTTCCGGCGACATCGACGCCGTTGATGCCGTTCGGCCGGTCCAGGACGTAATACGGGAGGTGGTTTTCCGCGGCCGCCTCCAGGAGGTAGGCCATCGAAGTGACGCTCGTATAAAAGCGCGCCCCATTGTCCTGCTTGTCATAGACCAGCACGTCCACGTCCTTCAGCATGTCGGGCGTCGGCTTGCGCACATCGCCGTTGTAGAGGCTGTAGATCGGCACGCCGGTAGTTTCATCGAAACTCGATTCGATCCGGTTGTCTTCGCGAGTTCCGGCTATGCCGTGCTCGAACGAGAAGATCGCCGTTAGCTTGAGATTGGGTGCGTGGGCGAAGATGTCGATGTTCCGCCGTCCGTCGCCGGCGATGCCGGTCTGGTTGGTGGCCAACCCCACACGCTTGCCCGCAAGCGGCTGAAAATTTTCTTCGATGAGGATGTCAAGGCCGGTCCTCACTTGGCCCCGCGCGGGTCCCGCGCCAGCGGCCAGGCTCAGCAGGGCTGCCGCAAGACAACAGGACGCCGCCCTCACCCGCTGTCCGGCGCGTCCGGGAGCGTGATCCCGAAGCTCCCTTCTCTGATCCATCGGTCTTCCCAGCCCCCTTGGTGGATTTTAGCCGGACTTGGAGAACAGCAGCGGCGCCCTGAGCGCCCGCATGAAGCCCGGCCGAGTAACCCGTGTGTGGATGCCTTTTGTGCCATCCACCGCCTGCCAATCGCGCTCCCAATAGGGAGGAAAGCAAGGGCTGCCTGTTACAGGCTGCTGCCCCGCGCGGAGGTTAGGACTAACCGGTGTGAGCCATCGAAGAATTCGGTTCGACAACTCATCCGATACACTTTTCCGCCATACAGCGTGCAAGCCGGCGCCGGGACGGATTGCGGATCGAGCCAAAGAGGCGGCCCGGCATCCAGTTCGGGCTGCATCGCAGCGGCCGAGCCCGCGGGGGCGGGCTCTCAAACACGCAGCCCCAGCGTCTGGACCATATAGTCCCTCATGGACCGATTGGCGCCGCCGCCTTCCCCCATCACACAGCCGGTAAATTCGGTGTCGCGGAGGAATTGTATGAGAACCGGCATCTTCACCACGCCTTGTCCAAAGGGAACCATCCGGCCGCGCAGGTGCTGGCCGTTCCTGTCGTACTCGGCGTCGGGGCTGTAATCCTTAAGGTGCGTGCCGATCATGCGCGAGCGGTATTTTTTGTATAGCGGCAACGGGTCCAGGCCGCAGGCCGCGATGTGGCCGACATCCGGCATAAAGTCGAAATAGCGGGGATCAGCGCTCTCGAGAATAGGCTCATGGATGCCGGCGCGTATGTCGCCTTGCTCGGGATGGTAACCGATCCGGATGCCGGTTTCCTCGCGAACATGCCGGGCCACCTCATTGGCATTTTCCACATAGGCTTTGACGTCCACCCGCCGGTACTCGTCGTCCTCGCCGTTGGTCAGCCGCGCCCCAGGGGCGAGCAATTGCGTGATGTATCGGCCTGCGACGGCTTTCAAAAAGCGGGCCACGCGCAAGTGTTGCTCGACCAAATCCTTCCGCAACGCGCGTTCGTGCATGTGGGAATAGACCGCGAGGCCGGCGAGGGTGAGGTGACGCTTGGCCATCTCGTCGCGAAATTGCGAGATGCGGCTCTCCCAGGAATCCACGAGGCGTCGGTTGGTCGTATTGAACTCCAAGTAATGCAAACCCAGTTGGGAGCACTCATCGCAAATTCGCAGCAGGGCTTCGTCCCGGGCTGCTTCGGGGGCCGGCGGCAGCCCAGGCCCTCCCACGGCGCCGCGCGCGCCGCCGGCGGGGCCGGAAGGCGCCAGTCCCGCAAGAAACATTTGCTCACCCGGCAATTGCGCCCCCACTGCCCGCACGCTCGCCGCCAGGGCGCCAGCCAGAAATTCTCGCCGCTTCATGCTTTGCCTCTCTTCCTGTGACCGCCGGACTGGCTCCGCCATACACTCACACAACTTGACATAGGGTTCTCGAACATGATACGGAACGAGGCATTGCTGCGTCCACACGTGCGCAATCAAAGAGTCACCCTGAACGCGGGGCGGCGGAAGAGGAGCGAAATTCTCATGCCTCAAATCTCTCGAAGGAACCTTTTATTGACGGGCACGGCGGCTATGACTGCCGCTTCCTATTCCCGAATCCTCGGCGCTAACGACGTCGTCCAACTGGGACTGATCGGCTGCGGCGGCCGCGGCACAGGCGTGATGCGCACGTTCCTCTCCACCAAGCAGATCCTGGTGACCGGCCTATGTGACATTTGGGGCGACCGCGTGGCGGCCGCGAGGCGTCACGCGCCGAACGCAGCCGGTTTTTCCGATCACCGGAAGCTCCTGGAGATGCGCAACCTGGACGCGGTGCTCATCGCCACCCCGGACCACTGGCATGCGGCTATCGCGATCGACGCTGTCAATGCCGGAAAGGACGTGTACTGCGAGAAGCCGTTGACGCTGAAGATAGAGGAAGGTCCGGCGATCATCAAAGCAGCCCGCATGAATGACCGCGTTTTACAAGTAGGCATGCAGCAGCGGTCGGGCGCGCACTACATCCAAGCCAGGGACGAGTACATCAAGAAAGGCCGTTTAGGCAAGATCACGCTTGTGCGGACCTGGTGGCACGGCAGTTACTATTCGTTTGTCCGCCCGGTGCCGGCGGAGTTGAAAACGCAGCCGTCCAACCTCGATTGGAAACGCTTCGTCGAGCCGGTTGCATGGCGTGATTACAATCCCTATCAGTACTACACTTACCGCGCGTTCCTCGACTACGGCGGCGGCCAGATAACGGATCTGTTCTGTCACTGGCTGGACGTCGGGCACATGTTCATGGGCGAAGACCGCCCCACGGCCGCCTCAGCGCTGGGAGGCATCTACATTTATGATAAGGAAGGCAGCGGCCGCACGGCCCCCGATACGATTTCAGTACAGTTGCGGTACCCGGGAGACTGGGTGATGACCTTCGAGGCGCAGCTTCTTCCCAATGTCAACGACGGCGGGCTGGAGTTCTGCGGCACTGAAGGCAAACTGTACATCACCCGGCAGGGTTTTGAGTTCACGCCGTACGAGCGGCCTCAGCCCGGCAGTGCGGCCGGGGGCAGGAGAGAGCTCCCTATCCGGCCTCCAGTGACCAACGCACAGACCGAAACCGTGCGAGCTGCAAGCGATTTGACGCTGGCCCACGTGCAGAACTTCCTGGATTGCATGCGGAGCCGAAAGTTGCCGAATGCAGACGTCGTCATCGGACACCGGTCGGCCCAAGCCTGCCATCTGGCCACCATGTCCTACAAAGAAAGGCGTCAGATCAAGTTCGATCCAATCAGTGAGGAGATCCTTACCTGAAGATGGCGGGGAGCGGGAATTGGGGTTTCCCGGCTATCGCCGCGCATCAGAAGATGTGCTCAGGCGGCTCGCGGTGTCTGCCGGACATTGACAGCAGGACGGCGGTTGACTACTATTGTCCCCAACGTCCACGCACGCGTGCACAGGCGAAGTCAGCGAAAGGAGGGGCCATGCCAATTTCCGTCCGGCTGGTGATCGCGGCAGCGGTTTTGTTGTCTTTTGTCTTTCCTCATCGCCTCTATTCCCAAGCGGTCTATGGCGGCATCGTCGGAACGGTGACCGATCCTCACGACGCGAGTATCGCCGGCGCCAAGGTCACGGTCCGCGACTTGGATCGCGACGTAACGTTCACCGCGGAGACGAATGTTGCCGGCAACTACAGCCTGGGCCATCTTATCGTCGGACGATACCAGGTGAGGGTCGAGGCGCCGGGCTTCCGGACCTTCGTCCAGGACAACGTGGGCATTTCGGTGGATTCGGTGGCCCGTTTGGACGTGAAGCTGGAAGTCGGCGAGGTGACTCAGTCGGTCGTGGTTACCGGGGAAGCATCCGTGCTGAAAACCGAGCGCAGCGATATCGCGATTACCTATGACCAGAAAGCGATCAACGAGCTTCCCATGTTGAACCGCCGGTTTTCCAACTTCAGTCTGCTAACGCCGGGAGTCGTGATGCAGAGCGGCGGCCCGAACTCCACTGAGTCGGAGAACCCCATGGGGTCGTACCGGCTGGAGGTTAACGGGCACATGTACTCGTCGGTATCTCACTTGCTTGATGGCACGGACAACCATGATACGGTGCTCGCGTATCAGGTCATCAATCCGACGCTCGAGTCGGTGACCGAGGCGAAAATCACTACCAGCGCCTTCGACGCGGAATTTGCCAACGCCGGCGCCATGGTGGTCAGCTCGCAGACCAAGTCGGGCACGAATGAGATCCACGGCAGTCTTTTCGAGTTTCTACGGAATGATCATCTGCAAGCGCGGGATCCGTTTGCGCAGGCGCAGCCTATTTACGGCGCGAACGGGCGGACGATTCCGGTGACGATCTGGAACCAGTTTGGAGGCTCGCTGGGAGGTCCGATCAAGAAGAATAAACTCTTCTACTTCGGCGATTACCAGGGCACTCGCCGCCGGACGGGCGGCAGCAAGACCGTATGGGTGCCCTCGGCGGATAACAGAGCCGGAAACCTGAACGACCTGGGCCTGAACATTTTCGATCCCAACAGCGGCGCCACCCCCGCCCAGCGCACACAATTCGTCGGGAACATCATTCCCGCCAGCCAGATCTCCCCTCCGGCGAGAAACCTGATCAATTTGCTCCCGCTGCCGAACAAGCCGGCGGCTCCGAATCAGCCGAACTATCAGGGATCCGGCAGTATCGCTTTGCGAGAGGACTCGTTTAACACACGGATCGACGATTATCAGACGGACAAACTCCACCTTTTTGGCCGCTACAGCCTCCAGCGGTGGGACATGTATGCGCCGGCCATTTTCGGGCTGGCGGGAGGGACGGGATTTGATGCCAGCAACTTCGCCGGAACCTCTTATTCGTTGAACTATAGCATTGCTTCCGGATTCGATTACATTGTTAGCCCGACTCTGGCGACCGATTTCCGGTTCGGATTCTTTCGCTACCATGTAGAGGTCAACCCGCTCGGCCTGGATACTGCGCCGGCAAAGGACGCCGGCATTCCGGGTCTGAACCTGGGCACTTCGATTACCGGCGGCATGCCGCAGTTTACCGGCCTCGGCACCTCGTTCGGCTTCGGCCTCGGCGTGAACAACTGCAACTGCCCGTTGCTCGAGAATCAGAAGCAGTTCCAGTTCGTGAACAACTGGACAAAGGTGCACGGGAACCATACCAGCAAGTTTGGGGCGGATGTGCGCCGGGCCTATAACTTGCGCGTTCCCAGCGACAGCCACCGCTCTGGGCCGCTCACATTCAGCTCAGCGCAAACGCAGGGGCCGACCGGCGGCGGCAGCGGTTTCGCGTCCTATCTGCTGGGCGACGTGGCCAACTTCGCGCGATATGTCAGCAATGTTTACGACGCCAGCGAGCGGCAGAATCGTCTTTTCTTCTATGCGCAGGATAACTGGCGCGTCACATCCAAGCTCACTCTGAATTACGGCTTGCGGTGGGATATCTACCGGCCCGAGTACGTCAACGGACCCGGCAAGGGCGCCAATATCGATCCTGCGACTGGCGAGAATCTTGTGGCCGGCTCGCAGGGGGTCAGTAACAGCCTCAACACGAGCATCCCGCCGCGGACTTTTGCACCGCGGGCCGGTTTGGCGTACAAGATCACCGATAAGACGGTGATTCGTGCGGGCTATGGCCGTGGATTCGACCTTGGCATATTCGGGTCCATCTTCGGCCATAACGTGACGCAAAACCTCCCTGTATTGGCGATTCAGAATGTAACCCCGGCGTTTAACTATCAGAGCGTGTTCACTTTGACCCAGGGCCCGCCGCCGGTGTCCGACCCTGCCGCCATTCTCGCTGCGCAGCCGAAAGGGCCAAACGGCCGCCCGCTGCAGCCGAATGGATTCACAACCGACATTGTTCCTCTTACTCAGCGAGTACCGACTATCGATACCTGGAATTTCACATTGCAGCGGCAGTTGACCGGCACGGCGTCTCTGGAAGTGGCTTACGTGGGCACAAAGGGAACTCACGAGCCGCCGGCATACAACGGATACTCCAATACGAACGAGCCGACGCTGGTCGGCTATACGGCGGGTCTATCGACCAACCAGCGCCGGCCCTATTACGGTCTCTATGGATGGACCCAGCTTGTGCGCTATTCCGGCAATGACTCCAGCAACCGCTATCACGCCCTCCAGACCAAGCTCGAGAAGCGATTTTCCCGAGGCTTGCAGTTGCTGGGTCACTACACCTGGTCCCGAGCCTTGGATTATGACACAACCCAATACATCTACAGGCGAGATCTGGGCTTTGGTCCCAACAATGCGAACCGAAACCACATTATTACCGCCATGGGATTGTGGGAAGTTCCCGTCGGGAACGGCCGTAAAGCGCTCAATCACCTTCCCAAGGCGTTGGATTCCGTAATCGGGGGATGGCAAACAAACTTCGTGACGACCTGGATGACGGGGCTGCCGTTTACGCCCAGTTATCAGAATTGTAGCGCCGATGCGGATACGGGATTCTGCCGGCCCAACGTGGTCGGACCATGGCAAACCAGCGATCCCAGCCAATTCGGCTGGTTCTCGACAGCCGCCGCATTGTTGTCGGCTAATGGTCAGATCAGCGGACCATGGCAGCGCCCGGACCGGGGACAATTCGGCAACGTCGGCCGCAACACGCTGACCGGACCGCGTTTTTGGCAAACGGATTTCTCAGCCTTTAAGCAATTTCAGTTGAAGGAGCGTATGAAGCTCCAGTTCCGCGCGGAGGCGTTCAATTTCTTCAATCACACCAATCTCGGCCAGCCCGCCGCGTGCGTGGATTGCCCCGGAACAGCCGGACGAATCTTTGCGACCGCGACGACCTACCTGCCGCGGATGTGGCAGGTGGCGGCGAGGATTCAGTTCTGACATTGGCGGCCTGAACTGTTGATCGGCGAACTCGCGAGGGCCGCCCGTGGGCGATAATCACCACAGGCCTTGCTGCGGCAGAGGTCTGGACGGCGACCATCTCCCTGGTTCCGTGGCTGAAGCGGATCCACCGCGGGTCCGGGAGGAAGTCCAACGCGCCGGCGCGTCGATTTTAACCGTAGGCGCAGGCGAGACTCATTTTGGAGGGGAGCATCATGAGGGTCACGCGGAGGAGATTTGTTGGCAGCGCAGCCGGGCTGGCTGGTTTTGCCGGCGCGGGCCGGCCGCTGATGGCGCAGGCCCGCAAGCCGGCCAACCGCCAACAGGCGACGGAGAATCCTTATCTCGGTCTGGTGAAGGCCAACGACGAAGCCGCCGCCGCACTGATTTCCGAATCCGGCCGCAACGAAGGCCGCGGGCGCATTCGCCAAGTGGGGGAAGCTCTCGAAACTCTGGCGGCGGCTTTTTGCGCTCCGGAGTCGCGGTTTTACCGGGCGGATATTCTCCTTTCTCCTATGGAGCAACTATCGGCCGCGCTGCGGAAGGCGCAGCACGCCGACGGCACGATCGATTCCGGGAATCTCCATTCGCCTCCCGACACCGGCTTTGTCGTGGAAACGGTGGCCACTGCGCTGGCGGTGTTGCGCCGCAACGGAGACCCCCGGCTGTCGAAGAGTGAGGAGAACATGGCTGCTTTTCTCCGCGGCGCCGGCGAGGCTCTGGTTACTGGCGGGGTACACACGGCCAATCATCGGTGGGTGGTCTGTTCCGCCTTGGCTCGCATCAATGCACTGCTGCCGGCCGCGAAATACGTGGATCGTATTGACGACTGGCTGGGCGAGGGCATTGACATCGACGCCGACGGCCAATATAGCGAGCGGAGCGCGGGAATTTATTCGCGGGTGACCGACAACGCGCTGATCACTGTAGCGCGCCTGTTAGATCGGCCCGGTCTGCTGGATCCAGTGCGGCGAAATCTGGATCTGAACGTTTATCTCATGCATCCGGATGGCGAGATTGAAACGGTCGGATCCCGGCGGCAGGACCAGTTTATGATCGGCTCCATATCGGATTACTACCTTGCCTACCGCTACCTGGCCATTCGAGATGACAACGCACTCTACGCCGCTATAACGGGATTTATCGAGCAGCAACGTCTGGCGTCGCTGGAAAGAACGAACCGCGCGATCCATTTCCTGGAGGAACCCCTTCTGCGAGAGGCGCTTCCAGCGGGCGGCGTTATTCCTTCGGACTATGCAAAGGTGTTTCCGAACAGCGGGCTGGCGCGGATTCGGAGAGGAGATGTGAGCGCTACGGTCTATGGAGGCTCCGATTGGCCGCTCGGGGTCGCTTCCGGCCTGGCCAGCAACCCTACCTTTTTCACTTTTCGCAAGAGCAAAGCGATTCTGCAATCGGTGCGGATGGGCGCAGCGTTCTTCAGCCTGGGGGCGTTCCACAGCGCCGGGCTTGAGGCCAACGGCAATCGCTATTCGCTCCACCAGCGTTTTCACGTACCTTATTATCAGCCGCTGCCGAAAGCGCAGCGCAGCGCGCGAGGCGACTATCCGCTGACGCCCGCAGCCGACAAGCGATTCTGGAACAAAATGAACTTTCCAAACCGTCCCCCGAGCAACGTCCAGACCCTGGAACAAAGAGTGACAATCACGGAGAATCACGGCGTGTGCGAGTTAAATTTCGATATATCGGGCCAGGCGGGCGTGCCGGTCACTATTGAGCTCTCGTTCCGCACTGGCGGGAAGCTTTCGGGCTCGCTCCAGGAACTGCCGAGAGAGAAGTGTTTTCTTCTCAAACAGGGTTTTGGCAATTATCGCGTGGGAGACGACGCGATTGAGTTTGGTCCCGGGCAAGCCGAGCACCAGTTTTTGAACCTCTCCGGGCACTCCTATATAGCGCATGGGGGCGCGCTCAAGGCGGGCGGCGAGTGCGTCTACATTACGGGCTTCACACCCTTCCAAAAAGTAATCACGATACGCGGCGCCAGCGCTTGATGAACTCATACGGGCTCCCGGCTGGCTCGAATAGCCGGTCGCGAGGCGGGGGCGACCCAACCCTCCGACGCAACAGCAGCCGGCCGCTGCACGGGCCGCCGCCCAGCCCGCCCGCGCACAAGGTAGGATTCTGGTTCCGACGATGACCATTTCAGCGTACGGCCAGCGGCGCAAATCAGCAATGGTAGAGAAGCCGGTTGTCCGCATTGCCTGTTTGTACCAGCAAACGAACAAAAGCAATGGAAAATGTTTGCTTCTCTGAGAACGCGCGGCCGGCGTCCGCGCGATCTGATCCCGGCAGATCTGGGACCGCTCGAGGCTGACCCTTCCTGCTGATTCATGAAGCAGCGGAGCGGTTCTTCAGTTGCGGATGTAGTGTAGTTCGAGTATTTTGAAGATACGGTGAGGTGCGAGAGCGGTTGAATCGGGCGGTCTCGAAAACCGTTGAGCCTTTACGGGCTCCGTGGGTTCGAATCCCACCCTCACCGCCATACTTACTGAAAATAAAGGTTTTAACATCATCTAACTCTCTTTTTCTTGCCCGTATCTCTTTAAAAAATCGTCCGTGGTCAACCCATCCTCACCGCCCGGAAATCACTCACTTCGCAAGGGCCGCGGGCAATGCTGGGGGTTGCGGGCAGGCGGTGCTCCGATTTCAAGCCCTGATCCATGTGGGCGGCGGCCAGCCCGAAGCGCAGCTTCATACAAACACCGAGCGTGCTTTCGGTTTCTAATGATTTGGGTATAGTCGGAACAGCGGACTCCGGAGGGGCGTGTGGCGCAGGCAAAGATCGAACTCAAGATCGGTGACTTGGCTTTCAGTCGTGATGCTGATGCCGCATGGCTCGAAAAGCAGCTACAAGCTACTGGACCTCGCCAGAAGCGCGGGTGTCGACCAGAACGTGGAAAGTGCCGGTGCTGAAACTGAAGTGACCTGCGAACGGACCAGCAACTGTGGGACTCTGAGTGCATTCCTAAAACCCACACTGCGATAGGGAATCAGGTTCGCAAATTGCTCGCTACTGCGACTTGGCTGACGCTCGGCGGACAGACACGACTCACTACGTCGCAAGTGACAGAGTGCGGTGGCCCCCAACTCGCCCTTCGGGACCAGATCCTTGTCCTATTGGCGTCCTCAGTGGGCGCAGTCCAAGTCACAGGGCTCCAGCGATGGACAGAGGCGAAGAATCTCGCGCACTTTCGAAATACCCTCAGGGGTCTGCACAAGGCCCGGCTGATCGAACTGTCGCAGGCCAAAATGGAGGTTCAACTCTTGCCGCCTGGTTCTAAGGAAGCTTCGTTACCCGTCGCACACCACATTGCCTGAGCTATCGCGCCGGTCACGTTTGGCGCCCTGAATGTACAAAATCGTCTTAGACGCCAACGTCATCGTGTCTGCCCTCCAGTCCCGGCGCGGAGCGTCTTTTGCCATCCTCCAGCGGATCGGCGAAGCCTGGCAACCTTTGGTCTCCGTGCCGCTCATCTTTGAATACGAGGGGTGGGCAAGAGTGAAGCTGAGAGGCTGGTGACTTGGATATGCTGGAGTCCGTGCGCAGCATCGGAACGGAGCAAAATCAACAGAAAAGAGAACTTTATGCCGCGTTTCATTGGAATTTTTGCCGGACTTCGGAAAAACGGTCTTCCGGCGCTCGCCACAATCTCGAGCGAATGCAGGCAGCTGGCATAGTGGAACCGGAGGTCGAAGCCCGTAAAATGCAGGCTGCGCCTTGGGCGCCAGTTTCCGCGGTCCCCAACGAAATACACCAGATTATTGCGTGTTCACGCGGCGCTGCTCGCGGTATTCGCGAGGCGTCATGTGCACGAGCTTGCGGAATATATAGCCGAAATAGCTCTGGTCGCAGAAGCCGACTTCCTGGCTGACTTGTGCGATCGTCTTATTTGTCGAGGCAAGCAGCGCTTCCGCCTTCGCGATGCGGAAACGGTTCAGATACGACATCAGCGGTTCGCCCGTAACCCGGCGGAACAAACGCATGAAGTGCGAAGGACTCAAATGCAGAATCGCGGCCGCCTGCTCCAGCGTCAGGCGTTCGGAATAATGACGCTCGATAAAGTCCAGAAGGGGTTTGAGGCGTTCAAAATCCCTCTCCCGGCGATGCAAAAACGTCGTGGAGCTGAGCGTGGCGGTGTAGTAATTCATCAACAGGACCAGGATCATCTTGAGATATGTCTTGGCCACCAAGCGATTCCGGTCGGATCGTGCCGGAAGCTCCGAGCGGATCCTTTCCATCAAATCGCGAACCTGAGCCGGAACGCCGGTGGCTGCCGGCACGACGTGAGAAAATTCCTCGTTCTGCACGAGAAACGGCGTCAGATATTCGATATCCTCGTGCGTCATATCTCCGGCCCGGATCAGCTCGGGAAGAAAATGCAGCGCTATTCCTCTGCCGTCTTCGCAAACATAGGTATGCACGCGGTGTAGCAGCGCGCTCCCCATAACAAAGAGATCGCCCGCCCGCATCGCGACCAGCCGGCCCTCAACTTCGAAAACAATTTCCCCGACCTCGAGAAATACCAGCTCAAAATACGCATGCCGGCACAGTTCGGCATGAAAATCGCGAGCCAATGCCGGCTGCACTTCCAGGGGAAAGCTCTGGTCGAACGGCCAGGATAAAATTTCGGCTGCCGCCATTCCGGCCGGCGCGACGGCGGCCGGAAGTTCCGAAGCACTCTTCTTGCTGTATAGGGCCCCCACGAATCACCCCCGATTCGTATTTATGCCCCTTTCACCCCGGGGAGACAACGCTGGTATTTTATAGCATTATCCCCCGGCGGATACAATAGGCATTTTTAATTTGGCGCGGCTCGTGGTAGTCTTTACGGCGGCGCCCGCCCGCCGGAGTCCGCCATTGCCCGGCCCTCAGGGAGCCTCCTGGTCCCGTGGTTGCCGGGGGGGCGTCGGCCGCACAGTCTGGCAGGCCAATTGGACGGGCCGGCAAGGTGGCTCAGGAAGCCGGCCAGTGCGGGGTTACGCCGCCGCGTCAGCGGCGCCGGGGGCAGGACTCTGCGGCTATTCTCTTGCTGTAATTGTTCGCCATCTGATCGATTTTGACCATGATACTGGACTCGGTTTGAAGGAGGGAAAGTGGATAACGTAGATCGACGAGACTTCTTGCGGGGCGCCGCCGGCGCATTCGCAGCGGCTTCGGCCCTTGCGGCTCCGGCCGGAAATGAAAAGGTTCGGGTGGGCTTGTACGGCACCCGGTATTCGCATTTGATCGGAAAAATCGGAATTATGAAACGAGCCTCGGATACGTTCGAAATCGCCGGGGCTTATGAACCGGAAGGGACGCCGCCGGATAACCCCGCTTTTAACGGAATCAAAATAGTTAGCGAGGATCAACTGCTTGGCGATCCGAGCATCCATCTGATCATCGTGGAAGGGCAGGTCGACAAAACTGTCCCCTGGGCCCGCAAAGCGATTGCCGCTAACAAGCACGTCCACCTCGAGCGCCCCCCGGGCGTCGAGATGGAGCCGTTCCGCCAACTCGTCGAAGAGGCCCGCCGCCGGAAATTGCTGATTCAGGTCGGCTACCCGTGGAAGTTTTCGCCGGGCGTTGTGGCGGCATTCGAGGCCGTCCAGAAGGGTTACCTGGGCGACGTTTACATGGTTCGCGCCACGGTGAACACCGATATTGACGCCCGCGCCCGCGCCGGCATGCAGCGTTTCAAAACAGGCATTTTTTACGATCTCGGGCCCTACATGGTGGACCTCGTGGTGGCGCTGCTCGGCAAGCCAAAAGAGGTGAAAGGCTGGTTCCATCACGACGACTCGGGCTTTCCAGACAACATCATTGACAACAGCCTCGCCGTTTTGGAATATCCGAAGGCTTTTGCCGTCGTGAGCTGCAACGCAAGGCAAGCGGGATCCCGGGAACAGCGGCAGTTTGAAATCATCGGGACTGATGGCTGGGCAAACTTGCAGCCGGTCGAGCCCGGCAGACTGCACCTGCATCTGCGCGAAGCCCGCGGCCCGTATAAAGCCGGACCTCAAGAGGTGGCGCTGCCGGTTCCGCCGGTCCCCCGCTGGACCGGCGATCTTCTCGAAATGGCTCGGGCCATACGCACGGGCACGCCGCTCAAGTATTCCTACGATCACGAATTGCTCTTGCAGGAGACCGTGATGCGGATTACCGGCGGGCGCGGGTAGCTCCTCCGCAACCCGATTCGGAAGCGCGGCGAAGCCGAAAGGAATTGCGGCTTTGGCTGTGGTTTTTCGCTTCGGATGTGGTTTTCGAAGCCTCAGCCCACGTGCGGGCGAAGATCCCCCGCGAAAAATCCTGTTTCCGCGGGCTCAGCCAGGCCTGGATCCCAAATCGCCTTCATTTCGCGGCGCCCTGGCCCGGAGCTCGAAAATAAACTCGCTGACTGGTGATGGCTTCACTCCCGCCGTGTGCTATAGTAAAGGTGCGTTTGAAGCTCTTGGCTTTCGTTTTGATCCGATCTTGACAAAACCCGCGGCGCAACTGCCGCGCGGTTTCTTTTTTGATCCTCAGCCGACCAGCAGGAGTTCGAATAGCTCAACAAAGGATTTTGTGTTTCATGAAAGAAAAAGGTACCGTCAAGTGGTTCAATGCGGCCAAAGGTTTTGGCTTCATTCAGCGAGACAACGGAGACGATGTTTTCGTGCATTTCTCCGCGATTCAGGCGAACGGCTATCGCAGCCTGGACGAGGGTGCGCAAGTGGAATTTTCGGTCAAGAAGGGTCCCAAGGGCCTTCAGGCCGAAGATGTAGCTGTCGTCTGATTTGTTTCGAGCGCTTTGCTTCCGGGGCGCACCTCATGCGCCTCGGATCTCGAGCTACGTCCTACAGTTCCCGCCTCCCGAGACGCATTGCCTTTTGCGCCGGAGTGTCCTAATCTAAAGGCTGCTGATCCCTCCATCGCCATTACCCGGGCGGCTTTGCTGAGATCAACGAATCCATCAAAGGAACGGGAGTGTCCCTATGAGTGGAACGATAAAAAAATTGATCGCCGAGAGAAACTTCGGCTTTATTCGCGCCGAGAATGGCCAGGACGTTTTTTTTCACGCCTCGGCGGTACAGCAAAACGGCTTCGCCTCATTGGCCGTTGGGCAGGCGGTGAACTTCGATCTGGAACGCGGCGAAAAAGGGCCGAAAGCCTCGAATGTGCGGGCGCGGCGGGAACAGCCTTTGTCATGACCGCGGCGAAACGGGAGACGCTATGCAACTGCAATACATAGGATTCACCCAGACCGAGAATACCCGAGAATACATTTTCCACGGGCTGGTGCACGGCGAGACAACCCGGGTTTTTGTCATGAGCGCGGATATGGCATTGTTCCTCAAACATCGTGTCGGCGTGCAGGAAGGCCCCGTACTGTGCTTGCGCACGCTGACCGCCGAGTTGGGGGCGCAGGACCAG
>Ga0070741_10011471_pt1 | contig 16358 bp, 9 predicted proteins | sample Coa_R1_4_FD_66440 | JGI IMG/M metagenome (GOLD analysis project Ga0070741, IMG submission 66440) | Surface soil microbial communities from Centralia Pennsylvania, which are recovering from an underground coalmine fire - Coalmine... | ecosystem: Environmental > Terrestrial > Soil > Unclassified ...
CATCCCGAGCAGGCGGTGCATCCGGGGGCCCTGAATGCCATGTGCCTGATTGACGAGGCGCTGCACGCCGTGGCTGCTCTTTATCGCCAGCAGCGCGATCCCAAGGCCATGATCGATGCGCTGGCCTGGTTCCGCTCGCGTCTGGGCGAGCAATCGCTGGAAAAGACACTGCTGGCCTTCGCCGAGCACTTTCCTGTAGTCGCCGTTTACCGCGGCCAGCAGAAGGCGGCGGAATGGCTGGCTGCTTCTACCGCTGGCGTGCCTCATCGCGCGGTGGCGCTGGAAGAGCTGATGATGCTGTGGCTGGCCAACGTGAATCCGGCGTTCAAAAAATTCAAAGAGCTTTTTGACGACAAAGAGCTGGGTGCAAAGAGCGCCTATCCGCAAATTGCGGCGGCGCTGCGCGATTACTTTGAGACCCGGCCGCGCTTTGGTCCGGAGAACCAGAACCTGGTGGACATGCTGCGCGCCCCGGCGCTGGCCTCGCCTGATTCGCTGGAAGGACAGTTGGCCTATATCCGCGACACGTGGGCCGACCTGCTGGGCGACTTCATGCAAAGAATGTTGATCGCGCTCGATGTGCTGAAAGAAGAAGAGATGGCGATCTGGATGCGCTTTCATCCTCCTGACCACCATCACTTCGGCGGCGGGTTAACCACGGGCGATTCCAGCGCGGCGGCAATTCTGCAGTTTCGCGGCGCCGAGTACGAGTATGAGCGCTTCAGTCCGGACCAGCACTGGATGCCGCGCTCTGTGATGATGGCCAAAAGCGTTTACGTTTGGCTGGACCAGATTTCAAAAGCCTACAAACGTAATGTGCATAAACTCGACCAGATTCCCGATGAAGAGCTCGACCTGCTCGCCCGCCGCGGATTCAACGGCCTCTGGCTCATCGGAGTCTGGGAACGCAGCCGTGCCAGCCAGCGCATCAAGCAGCTCTGCGGCAATGCCGAGGCGGTGGCCTCAGCTTACTCGCTGCGCGATTATGCCATTGCCGAAGACCTGGGCGGCGAGGCGGCCTACATCAACCTGCGGAATCGCGCGGGAGCGCGCGGCATACGGCTGGCCAGCGATATGGTGCCCAATCACATGGGTATTGATTCGCGCTGGGTGATCGAGCATCCGGATTGGTTCTTGTCGCTGCCGTACAGTCCTTACCCCTCGTACAGCTTTCACGGGCCTGACCTGTCGAGCGATGGACGGGTGGAAATCAAGATTGACGACCACTATTTCAATCGCACCGATGCCGCCGTGGTCTTCCAGCGCCGCGACCGCTGGACGGGCGACACACGCTATATCTACCACGGCAACGACGGCACCAGCTTTCCCTGGAACGATACGGCGCAGTTGAACTACCTGAACCCGGAAGTCCGCGAGGCCGTGATCCAGACCATTCTGCACGTGGCGCGAATGTTCCCCATCATCCGCTTCGATGCTGCCATGACCCTGGCCAAACGCCACTATCAGCGCCTATGGTTTCCCGAACCGGGAACCGGTGGGGCCATTCCTTCACGGGCCGAGCACGGCCTCACCAAAGCTGCCTTTGACGCCGCCATGCCGGTGGAGTTCTGGCGGGAGGTGGTGGACCGCGTGGCCGCCGAAGTGCCCGATACCTTGCTGCTGGCCGAGGCTTTCTGGTTCATGGAAGGCTACTTTGTCCGCACCCTGGGCATGCATCGCGTCTACAACAGCGCCTTCATGAATATGTTGCGCGACGAGGAGAATGCCAACTACCGCACCGTGATCAAGAACACGCTGACCTTCGATCCGGAAGTGCTCAAGCGCTATGTCAACTTCATGAACAACCCCGACGAGCGCACAGCGGTAGACCAATTCGGGAAAGGCGATAAATACTTCGGCATCTGTACCCTGATGGTGACTCTGCCCGGCCTGCCTATGTTCGGCCACGGGCAGATTGAGGGATATACGGAGCGCTATGGCATGGAATACCGCCGCGCGTATTACGACGAGCAGCCCGACCCGTGGCTGGTGGCGCGGCATGAGCGCGAGATCGTCCCCCTGCTGCATCGCCGCGATCTTTTCGCGGAAGTGCACGAGTTCCTGCTCTATGACTTTTACACCGACGACGGCCACGTCAATGAGAATGTCTTTGCCTATTCCAACCGCGAAGGCAACGAGCGCGTGCTGGTGGTCTACCACAACCGCTATGCCCATACTCGCGGCTGGATTCGCGTCTCATGCGCCTATGCGGAAAAATCGCAGGGCAACCGCCTGCGGCAGCGCACGTTAGGCGAATCGTTCGCACTCTCTACCGATCTTTCCATGTTCGTGACCTACCGCGATGCGCTCACCGGGTTGGCCTATCTGCAGCGCTCGCGCGACCTGGCCGAGCGCGGGCTGTGCATTGATCTGCAGGCGTATCAGTGTCATGTGTTTCTGGAGTGGCGCGATTTGCGCGACGATGGCACGCATCCCTGGGGGCTGCTGTGCGACACGCTTGCGGGCCGCGGCGTTTCCAGCCTGGAAGACGCATTGCGCGAGCTGCAACTCAAGCCGGTGCATGACGCGCTGCGCGCCGTGATTGACCCTGCGCTGGCAGAGGCGCTGGCCGATTGCGCGGCCAAGCCGGAAAGCACGGCGACGAAGGCGCGGATCCTGTCTGTTCTTGAAACCGCCCGCCATCGCACCGGATTGTTCCTGGCTGAAACCAGGCGCTATGTTACGAGCGGCTCCGGGAAAACCGCCGGCCTGATGCCAGACGAAAAGTGGAGTGGAGACCAGGAGGCCGCCGAGCAGGTCTTCGTGCAGCAATTAGGCGCAGCTTTGCGGCTGGCGACGCTGCAGGACCAGGATGAGGATCCCGATGAGCTTCCACCCTGGCCTGAGGAAGCCTGCGCTGTATTGCCTGTGGACGGAGCGCCGCACCGGCAGGCGATCGCCATCTGGAGCACAATGCTGGCGTGGTGCGCCGTGGACGCGCTGGGCTACCTGCAGAATCCCACAGAACACGAATCCGCCTCAGCCCGGCTTTTTGATGCGCTGCGGCTGCGCGATCCGCTGGGAGCCGCCTTCGCCGCCGCCAGCCTGGCCGACGACGAGCGCTGGCGCGCGGCTGCGCGGCTGCGCGCGTCGTTTGCACACAGCTCGATTGCCATCGCGCCGTTCAACTGGCTGCACGACCCGGATGTGGCCTGGGTGGTGGGCATCCACAAATATGAGGATGTGAGCTACCTGGTCAAAGAGCAGTTCGAGCGCCTGCTGTGGTGGATGAACCTGCGCGCTCTTCTGGAGGCCGCCGCGAGTCAACCACCCGATGTGGAAAAATTGATCTCTGTGCAGAAGCAGATCAAAGTTCGCATGCTCGCCGCCGAAGACGCCGGTTACCGCGTAGAAACGCTGGAGCAGGCGATCACGACAGAAAAGCCAAGATAAAAGAAAATTCGCTGCGGATGAACGCGGATTTTGTCGGTTTGTCGTGCTGAGCGTGTAGCTTGGGCTTGTTTCACTTCCTGGTGAATCGCGTGAGCTGGGTGAGAACGCAAGCCCACCGTTCATTCATTTTTACAAACACATCTGTGGCGCGCTCCTCGGTCGAGAATTCCTGACCCATGAATTTACCCCTGGTTCTGGTCAATGCGGTGACCACGGCAGTGTTGCCATACAACCGAACCCTGGCATCGTCGGATTCCATTGTTTCGTGCGTAAGGAGGCCGGAACGGACCACCCCCAGAAAGCGCGCTTTGTCGATGATGCCGCCATCGGGATCAATAATGACCCAGTCGTCAGCCAGGAATTGATTGATTGCTTCGGCGTCATTATTGACGATGGCCTGGCAGTATTCCTTTTCCAGTTTCAAGAGGTCTTGCTGCATGCGGTTCTCCTGGTCCTGCGAACATACACAAACAATTCAGGGGACGCAAGAAGTTCATACTACAATCGAGCTTATGAAATCCAGATTCATCTGCTTCACGATTCTCCTGGCAGGGCTCGGCGCGACAGCCGTTTGCAGCGGTGCTTTGCAGGTTGCGCAACAAAGGCAGCCGCCGGCGCAATCCACTGCGTCTACAGTTGAGACGGGCGCGACCTATGAGGATCTGGGACGACAGATTGTTGCCGATCTGGCGGCGCGACAGTTTGACAAAGTGTGCGCGCAGTTTAACGAAGCGGTTTCGGCGGCGCTGCCGCCCGACAAGCTGGCCGGGACCTGGGACAGCCTGCTGACACAGGCGGGAGATTTTGTATCTATCGAGAAGAGTTCGGAAAAAGAGCGGCAAGGATTCCATGTTGTTCGCATCACCACCGTTTTTCAAAAAGCAAGGTTAGATGCGGTTATTGCCTTCGATGCGCAGAAGCGGGTTGCCGGGTTACATTTCGTTCCTGCCGAAACCACATCGGCATGGCAGCCGCCGGCATATGTTAAACCTGAGAGCTTTCACGAACGCGAGGTCACGGTGGGAAGCTCTCCATGGCAGCTTCCCGGCACGCTTACGCTGCCCAACGGAGCAGGGCCATTTCCGGCCGTGGTCCTGGTGCATGGCTCGGGACCGCATGACCGCGATGAATCCATTGGCCCCAACAAGCCTTTCAAGGATTTAGCCTGGGGCCTGGCAGGCCGCGGCATCGCCGTGCTGCGCTATGAGAAACGCACACGGATATATCCCCAGGAGATGGCGCAATCAGGGAATCTGACGGTCAACGACGAAACCGTGGACGATGCGCGCAAAGCTGTGGATTTGCTCGCCACGCAACCCGAGATCCAGGCAAAGCACATTTTTGTTCTGGGGCACAGCCTGGGAGGATATGTCGGGCCGCGCATTGCCTCCGGCGATTCGAAGATTGCCGGGCTGATCATCATGGCGGGCAGCACGCGTCCCATGGAGCAGATGGTCGTGGAGCAGGTGCGCTATCTGGCCACGCTCGATGGAAAGATCACGCCCGAAGGCCAGAAGCAGATTGACGAAGCGGAAAAGCTTAAAGCAGCGGTGGAAGATCCCAACCTGAAGCCGGGCATGACGATCAATTTTCTGGGTGCGTCAATGCCTGCTTCTTACTTTCTGGACCTGCGGGGTTATCATGCGCCAGAGTTGGCCGGGAGCCTGCAAGTCCCGATCCTTGTGCTGCAGGGCGGGCGCGACTACCAGGTGAGCGCCGCGGACTTTGATGGCTGGAAAAAGGCGCTTGCAGCGCAGCCTACTGCCAGCTTCAAACTCTATCCAGCGTTGAATCATCTTTTCATGGCTGGAGAAGGTCCCTCCTCAGGCGTCGAGTATGAGAAGCCGAATCACGTGCTGGAGGAAGTAGTGCAAGATACCGCGGAGTGGGTTCGCCAGAAAAGCCAGGCGGTCATGACAGGGAAGACGGGAAAATGAAGTGTGATTTTCGATTTATGATTTGAGATTTAAGTCGAAGTTCACAGCCGATGGTCATTCAGGAAGGGCAAGGTTTCTTTGTTCCCAGCGTAGCTCATGACGGGCACAGTACGGGTCATCGAAGAGAAAGCCTGGCCACGGTATGGTATTGGGGCTGACTATGCCGCCGCCTCCGGCGTTGGGTTCGTCTGCTAATTTACAGTAATGCTGTCTGCAATTCTCCCGTATTCGTTTTCCGACAACAGGCCCTTGGTCACCAGCTCGTGTTTGTCTTCATAAGGCCGGGCTTTGATGATGGCATCGGCGTTGCGTTGCGTGACACCAGGAAGGTTCAGAAGCTCGGCTTTGCTGGCGGAGTTGATGTTCACAAGTCCTTTCTTGTCGCGGTTCCAGCCCTCTTTCACGCCTTGCGCGATGGCCGTGCTGTCTTTCTTGATCTCCTCGGTGGCGGCGGCCGCACCTTTGCGTAACTGGTCGCGCGAGTCGTTGGCCTTCTGCTCGCTACAGCCTGCTATGAACAATAAGATACCTAAGATCAGAATAAGACTGGCGGACTTGAACAGTTTAGAGAACATCGAGTCACCTCTTCAGCTTCTTAGAATTGAAGCGGGCCGCGGGAATGTGGTTGTATCAGCCTTCGAAGATCAACCACAATAAGATTAACCCCAAAGAAGACGAAGGTTTACACCAACGACACAAAGTTTAAAGACAGGCATTGATTGCGCAACCTTCAATTGTGTTAAACCGAGGGTTGCTGTAGGTTGTTAGTTTCAGCAATTTTGTGGAAAAGGATTATGAAGATCGAGACTTTGACCGTACACGCCGGGCATAGCCTGAACCCAAACGAAAACGAGCCCATCGTTCCTCCGATCACCCTTTCGACAATTTTCGAGCGGGGCGAAGACGGAAGCTATAAGCACGGCCACGTCTACACGCGCGCCTCCAATCCCAACCGGCGGGCGCTGGAGCAGGCGCTGGTCGAACTGGAAGGCGGAAAGGCGGCCGCGGCATTTGCATCAGGTTCTGCAGCAACGCTTGCCGTCTTTCAGGCGCTTGCGCCGGGCGACCACGTGATTGCCACGGAAGGTTTTTACGGCACTACCAAGCTGCTGCAGGAGGTAATGAAGCCCTGGGGCCTGGAGTGCAGCCTGGTCAACACCAGCGATCTGGCGGCGGTGAGCGGAGCAATCAGGCCCACAACCAAACTTATCTGGTTGGAGACGCCTTCGAATCCGAAGATGCGGGTGAGCGACATTGCTGAAGTGGCCAGGCTGGCCCACTCCAGGGGCGCACGGCTGGTTTGCGACAACACCGTGGGGACGCCCATTTTGCAGCGCTGCTTTGACCTGGGCGCCGACGTGGTGATGCACTCCACAACCAAATATCTCTGCGGACACAGCGATGTACTGGGCGGTGCGATTGTGAGCCGCGAGGAAGATGCTTTCTTCCAGAAAATTCGCATGATTCAGGCTGTTGCCGGAGCAGTGCCCTCGCCCTTCGATTGCTGGCTCTTGCATCGCGGCATTCGCACTATGAGCCTGCGGGTGCGCACGCAATCAGAAAATGCTCTTGCTATCGCGAAATTTTTGGCGACGCATCGCGCGGTGGAGCGATCTCTTTATCCCGGACTTGAAACGCACCCCGGCCACGACATCGCGAAAAAACAGATGAAGCAATTCGGCGGCTTGCTTTCTTTTCTCGTCCGCGGAGAACGCGAGCAAGCCCTGCGCGCCACCCAGGGGCTTCGCCTCATCAAGCGGGCCAGCAGCCTGGGAGGAACCGAAAGCACCATTGAGCATCGCGCCTCGGTCGAGCCGCCGAACTTTGGCACGATGGAGAACCTGCTGCGGCTTTCCGTCGGCATCGAACACGTAGACGACCTGATAGCCGATCTCGATCAGGCCTTGGGAAAAGTCTAGAGCAATTCCAAAGTTGGTGTATCCTCGCGCCGCCGGGGCTAGAGCAATTCCCCAATTGGTGTATCCGCGCGCACCGGGGCTGAAGCCCAAAAAATAATCAAAAGACACTCAAAGCACGGCTGAAAGAGGCTGCGGAAAAACCCATGACTGCGGAAAAACATGAGTTTTACGATCATGCTGCATTGTCATTCCGAGGAGCAACGCGACGAGGAATCCCTATGAACTTTCAGGGTTTATGGGTGGTACACCATAAGTTCTCGACACAACAGGGATTCCTCTCCCGCTTTGCGGGATTGGAATGACAAGGAATTGAGTTTTTCCGCAACCTCTGAAAGCCGTGCCCTTCCACGGTGGTGGATACAGTAATTGTAGAACCGCCATAAAGCCCATTTGTTTTTGCATCTTAACGCCAGCCTAAAGGCCGGCTCTTCCACGGTAGAGGACACAGTAACTGTGGAATCGCTATAGTCAGCCGTTGCCAACCGCGGAGGCGCAGAGACGCGGAGAAGAAATGGGAATGATTGGAGCAAAAAAAAGAGCGCCGGGAGAAACCCGGCGCTCGAGGCTCAGGAGGGAGCAAATTTAAACTCTAGGGTAGCACGTAACGCAGGTCCACGTAAGCCATGCTTAGGTGCGCATTCTTGGGTGCCCCAGCGGGGACGAACCACGGCGAGCGGGTCAAATAGGAATACTGCATGATCAACTGCAGTGAACCGTATTGCGGGTTTTTGAAGAAGGTCTGGATCCAATCGAAGGTGCCTTCCTGCAGGGCGCGATTGGCGGTGTTGGGCGAGTTAGGACCGCCAAACCCGATGAAGGGCTTCCCGCCGCAAGTACCCACCGACGGTGACGTCACATCGCAGAAGAAGTTGCGCTGGAAGTAGGCCCCGCCATAGTAACCAGCCAGCGTAATGCTATTGCTGACGGGCGCCTCGAATCCCATAACCGTTCCGCCGGCGTGCACCATAGAGGTACGCAGATCAAATGGAGACCCTAAAACACCCGCGCCGACCGGACGGACGACAGCCTGCGGCCCCATGCCGAACAGGTAGCGACCTCCGCCATAGCTGTAGAAGGCGCTTCCTACAAACTTAAGCTGCTTGAACAGATCAACGTTTATGGCCCCGGAGCCACCGCCGCCGGTTGTGGAATGGTTAACAAAAACACCAAATGGAGAAGGATTCTGTATATCGGTAAGTTTTACCGTAGTCAGCAATCCGGCCACCTCGCCGTGGAAATGTCTGCCACCACCGAAGTTGTTGTCATAGGTGATCTTGGGAATGATGTCAGGGTGCAGGTTGGGCGTGCCAGGGTTATTAGCGGCATCGAACTGTACTCCCAGTTGAGCGTTGAAAGCAAAGGGGAAAATTGTTTCACCAATGCCGACGTACTGCTGCGGATTTTCCACCCCGAGCGCCAAGGCCCAGTGTTCATCAGGATGATAGCCCAGGCGAAAGCCGGCCTGACGCGCCCAGGCGAGGCCAACTTGGTAATTGGTATCCATGTTGCGCGTGCTAAAGACGTCGTTAGGGTCGGGTGATATACCAACGCGGTTGGGGGTCAATAAGCTCCAGGATTGGCCGCCCAGAATTTCCCACTTGCCGCGCTTCAGATCCACCCAGTACAAGCGCAAGCGGTTGGTATGGCTGTTGGTGCTTACAAAGACATTGGCAGGATCGTTGCCATTGAAGTCAGCCTCAACATAGCCCGCAATCTTGTTTTCGCCATAGTTGGTGTTTACCTTCATGCTCAGACGAGAGTGCTGCGCCGACATACGGAACTCGGTAAGGTGCTCTTGTATCGTGTTGTTGAAGGGTATGAGGTTAAAATTCGTTCCGACGACGTTGCCAGTATTCGTGGTACGGAAGACGCTGGTGAAATCCACGAAGCCGCCGGGCGTGAAATCGGCTGCGCCGATGCGGAAGGAAAGCGGCGAGTTCTTGGGCTGCTCCTCTGGCGTGGACAATGCCGTATTTTGCGCTACCGCCGCCGGAATGGCGAGGCCATCCACCGGTTGCGCGGTGTGCATGGCCGCGTCTACAACATGGGCTTCCGGCTTGGCGGCAAGCTGGCCGCGCAGAGCTTCAATCTCCTGCTGCTGGAGTGTGATTTGTTTTTGCTGCTCAGCCAAAGCATCTTGCATTTTCTTCAACTGATCAGCCACGTTGGAATCGGAAGCCGCCAGGGTCGACGAAGTGGGGGTCTGAGCCAATGTTAAGGTTGAAAACAGGACAAATAAGGTCAAGCTTTTAAGGAATCTCATTCAACACACCGCTCCTTTTGGAAAGTGTTAGAAAACTTTTTTAGTTGAGGGCCGTAAATTGTAAGTTTGTGGAGAGTATCACATTGCAGCTTGAATTCCGATAACCAGGCAGGCACGGAAATTTGAACTGCACTTTGCCATCACTTATCGACCTGGGATGATTTACAATTATCTCCCGAGTTTTCAGGCGCCGAACGGAGTTCCAATGTGGGATAGCGTGTTCCAATTCAGGAAGCGACAGGAATGAATTTCACTGCCCGGCTTCAGGAAAGTTTTTCGATTGCTTGCGTGAATTCAAGAAGTTCTTTACGAAAGTCTTGCGGGTTGCCGAATTGGAATTGTGCGGGCGACAGCGGTTTGAGCATGTTCTTCAGGTCGTCGCCGGAATGCCCATTCCCGGTCTGCCGCAAGTAGAAAATTTTGCAGTTACACGAGGGCTGGATCTGCGGTTTGGCGCTTCCCGATGGAAAACTTGTTCCCCGCGACAGAACCGCAATCATGTGGACAGTAGTGGCGGAAGCCAGTTTGCATAGCGGGGGTTGTTGCTGCGCCATGGTTTGCTCGACTTCTTCGTGAAAAAATCTGCCGGCCTGCTGCTTGCCCTTCAAATCTTCGACACTCACCATGACTTTATCCGGAGAGAGGAGCTGGTCTCTTAGTTTGCCCCAGTTCACCTCGTTGGCGGATGTGCGGGGCAGAACGATATGGCGGCGGAGAACGTCGAGGGCAGTGATCTGGATGCATCCCTGTTTCAAATCGAGCGCACCCAGGACGCTGGCGATTTGCAGAAGCTGGCTTTGAGCGTATATTTCCTGCGCCGCCGAAGCCTCTTCCATCGATGCTCTTGTTGAGGCCGCATCCGGCCACTGGCCTGGTATTGGCCGCCTGATAGGATCGGGGTAGAGCGGCCCATACAAATTCTGATGCTCTTGTTCCTCGCCTGTGCTGAGATCGACAATCAAATCGAGCAGGACCTGGCGTTGCGTGGTAACCGGCAACGAAAGGCCTCCTGCTCCCAGGGGCGCGGCTTTATCTGGAGGCGGCAGAAATTGAATTTTAGGCAGGCCGTAGAGCAGTTCGGGAAGCGGGTCCTTCCCAGGGGCGGCAACTTGAATTCGATTGAAGAAAAGACTTCTTTTTCCTGACGTTGCGTCGTAGACGATGGTGGCAATGGTATAGACGCCCGGTTGCACATAAAAATCAGCCATCATCTGCAGTTCGCCGCGCGGGTCGAGGGCCTCTTCGACCCGAAGATGGCTGTAACTTTCCCCATAATCCCATGAGCCGGGGTCAGGCGCCACTTTGACGATGAAATGAAGATCATGCTGAATCCCTTGCTTCAGCAAGATATTGTCGTCAATTTCGGCCGTAACTCTGACCAGGTTTTGCAGTTGATACGTGAGCACAGGCTTGCTGACAGAAACCCTCCAGGGAATATCGGCCCGCTCTCCTTGGGAAAGCCATTCCTGCAGGGGTAATTCGATTTTCCTGATTAACGCTCGCCCCGGATGAGGCGCTTGAGCAGTTTGTGAGAATGCAAAATTACTGGATGCCAACAGCACAAGGCTGAAGGCAAAATTCCGGTACAGCTTGCGCGAAGGGCGCATAGTTAGATTATAGATTCGAAGTAGAAGCATTTTTGTGCGTTTCTTTTTGACTTCGTGCGCCGGCTTCGTGATTGCTTAACTTTCGGGTGCACAGGTTTTCGCCAGTCAGCTCATTAATCCGGCAGGCCAATAGCGCAGAATCGTGCTTTGCGTGCACCTGAAAGCGTGAATTCTGCATCAAAGAGCAGAAGTCTTTCTCTGTCCAGAAAGGCTGCCTTCAGCGCAGCTCCCATGAAAGGGATATTCACGCCTTTTTCCGGGTAATCCCTCGAGATTACAAAGGAGACGACTGTAATGACTGCAACCCAACATAGTCCAAAAGCTCTTGCGCCGGCTCAGCGGTGGATTCTGTTTTTCATTTTTACGTTAGCTATTAGCTTACTTGCGCTTGACGGATGCGGCGGAATGCACAACAACTCGATGATGCAGCCCCCGATGGGACAACCCACCAGCTTTGCTTTTGTGAGCAACATGGGCTCCGGGACAGTATCCGCCTTTGCCGTGAGCGGCTCGGGAAATCTTTCAGCCGTTCCGGGTTCGCCATTCCCATCAGGCCCGGGCGCCGAATTCATGGCATTGGATAACGTTCACAGGTTCCTCTTTGTCAGTAATCAGAGCTCTAATACCATCTCGGCTTTTTCCGTGAATACAACTACGGGCATGCTCACCAGGGTTTCCGGCTCCCCGTTCGCAACCGGGGCAACGCCGCTGGCAGTGGCCGTGGATCCGATGGGCAAGTTTGTCTTCGTCGCCAATCAAGATGGCAATAGTGTTTCCGTCTTCAGCATCAACAGCAGCAACGGCGCGCTCAGCGAGCTGCCAGGTTCGCCATTCACCGGCATCAGCAATCCCTTTGGCGTTACCGTGAGTCCGAACGGCGCGTTCTTGTTTGTCAGCAGCGCCAATGCCAGCCTGGGCACCGGCAACACGGTCTCAACCTTTGCCATAAACCCCATGACTGGATCATTGACTCTATCGGCCTCTCCGTCGGCAACTTCTAATCCCCCGGGAATCACCTCTCCTATCGGCATGGCAACGGACGGCAGATTTCTCTTTGTTGGAGATCACATGGCTGAAGCAGTGGCGCCTTTCAGCATTAACGCTTCGAGCGGCGCTCTCACCCCGGTCTCGTCTTTACCCGCCCCGGGCTCAGGCTGCGGAGTCTCTTGCCATCACAACCCGCTGCGCCTGGCCGTCGATCCCATGAACAAATTTATCTTTTGGACCAACGTGCAAGCCGGCACTTTGTCTGCCTTCAATATCAACAACGGTTCTTTGACCGCAATCACGGAGGCGCCCACCGGCCAGCATCCGTTCGGACTGGCGTTTGACCCCAGCGGCAGCCTGCTTTTTGTGGTCAATAAAGTTGATAACACCATCTCCGGCTTTTCCGTGAACTCAAATAGCGGCATGGTCTCACCCCTTGCCGGGTCGCCGTTTCCGGAAGGCAACAGCGCGCCTACAGATATTGTGATTATTGCCAGACAATGAATGAGATGTGAGGCGTGCAAGGAAAGCGCCTAGCAAAGATCTATTCTGGAAGCAATTGCAATGTAATTTCTCAAATTCTTCCGGAAAAATCGGCGCTTTCCTGAAACGCAAGTTCACAGAATTACAGCAGCTTACGAGAATCCAGACCTGCCACCCACTTTCGCGCCTATTGGCGCGAGTAGAAATAGATTCATGTTGTATCAAAACAAAGCCCGGCAGAGCCGGGGTTAATCTGGCAATTGCGAACTAATGTTCAATTTCTTTCAATACAGAGATATCTGGAAAAGACTCCGATACGGTCAGGAAATATTCAGGCGGACGCTTGCCATTCGTGAGCGCATCCACAAAGGTCTCAATCGCAAGCGGGGGATTCGCGGGGACTACCACGGTCGCTGTGAGCTTTCGAACCGGGACCCAGGCTTGCCCACATTTAGGCAATCCGTCACAACCCAGGAATGGGAGCGAAAGCCACCGATGCTGCTCGGCGCCCGCGGTCTGTTCAGTAAATGCGCGCTTTGCGCCCATTGCCATCCGGTCATTTTGAGAAACGATGCACTTGATATTGCTGCTGCGAGATGTGGAAAGAGCTAGGAACCCAGCCACCGACTGGTATCCGCTTTCTTCGGTCCATTTGCCTTTGAGCTGTCTCAGGTTTATGTTGGCCGGCTTTGTTTCCTGTATGCCTTGCGTGCGTTGCCGGGCTGCGACGTTGTCAGAAGGGCCCTGAATCAAAAGTGCATCACCGCCCTGCGGAACCAGCCTGGCCAACTGTCTGCCCTGAATCCGGCCGACCTCGACATTGTCAGCTCCAATACCGAAAACTATGCAGGAGCTGGACGTGCGCAGTTTGAGCAGATACTCAGGTTTGAGATTGAGGACGCACAAACTGATTCCCGCGGCGACGGCGGCTTGAGCTACGTGCGGTAAGCCAGTTTCGCTCACCGGCTCAAAGATCAGTGCGTCGGGCTTGCTCCCAGCTTTTGCCTGGATAACGTTGAGCAGTTGCTGACTCTGGGTGATCGCATCGCGTTGCGCATAGAGGATTTGCAATTCAACCCCGAAGCGCTTGGCCGTGGTTTCTGCCTCAAGCGCCTGCTGGCGCTGGTATTCGCTGTCGTTACCCACCAAGCCGAGAAGGAACTTAAGCTGCTTCATGTTCACCTTGCCATTGCTCCCCGGGCATCAAAACCGGCCAGGGAGAGTCTGGGAACAGGATTGTCAGCCGCGCTGGGCAAGTCCATCCTGGTCCTCAAATCACAATCAACGATTTGTTTTAGATAACGCTGCCGATGATCCGGGATTTCCTTTTTGGCATCCAAAACTGCAAAGATTGTATATCGAGGTTTCCTCCTTGGCACGTTTGAACAATCACTGCCATCTCAGTTCTTCCCGAAGTTCTGCAAAGGGCCAGCAATTCTCGATACTGGCTCCGATTTTGAGTTCTTCATGAGAATTTAGTAGACAACTTTTTCCCTTGTGCTCGGGTTTGACCGTTTCTGTTCCGAGCTTATAAATGCAGCTTCTCTCGTCAGGAATCCAAGCGAGTAGTGCCACGGATAAAATAAATATGAATGGCATCAACATTGATCATCTGACCGAAGCTGAACTCGTAGAGCTGAATCGTGGGATCGTGCAGCGTTAAACCGCATTCGAGGCTAAGGACAGAATCTAACCGGGCGATACCAGAGGCATGTTAGCCCCACCTCGGGCGAGAACCCAAGGTGGGGCGATTTGGTTTAATCGTCGTCGGGGTCGGTTGGGGGCGTCTTGTCATTGATAAAGTCCGCCGCGGTCTTTGAAGTTGGGATGGGGACAAATGACCTGGGTGTGCGAGTGAGATCGTAGAACCCGGAGAGATTATTAGTGGCGCGCTTGTCAGCGAAACCCAACGCTCCTTCCCCGAGATTGAAATTGTGTTCGATAAAGCGAAGGATGCTGCCGAAATCATGCGAATTATTGTTGATGTAGTGCATTGGCGTGTAGGCGGAGACAAAGAGCATAGGCACGCGGAATCCGAGCTGGTAGCCGCCTTCAGGATTAGCCAGTATGGTAGGCGGCTCGTGATCGTAAAAACCTCCCCAATCGTCCCAGGTAATCACAACGGCTGTGTCTTGCCAATAACTAATAGATTGGCCATTGATCGTGTCTGTGCATGGACTTTGGCCCAGAGCATTGACAATGCTGGCCACCCAAGCCGGTCCGCCGGTGCTGCTGCCAGGATGATCTGAGTTGGCGCCGGTCGGAATGACCCAACTGACATTCTTCAGATTGCAGTTGCCGCCGTTAGCGCCCAGATCAGTCAGAACCTGAGCGGGGTTAATTACAACATGGTCTTTCCACTCCGTCCCGGTGCAATTCTGAAACATTGAGTCGGGTACGCAAATGGCTTCAAGGGCATTGGGAGCAGTCCAGATCGAACCACCTTTGTCCTGGCCTTGGCCCGGACTGCTGTAGTAGGTCCAAGTTAGATTAGCGCTGTCTAAGAGATCGGCCATCGTATTTCGTCCACCCATACTCTGTGGCGGGATACAGACTGTCTTGCCGGTAGAGTGGTCAATCTTATACGTGGTCTCGGTGCTGTCCGGATGCGCTAATTTCGTGGTTTCATTATCCTGCGCATAGCAACCCGCGGCCGAACTTGTTCCATTGGTACTAAAATTTTCAGAGACGAAAATGCCGTTCACATTATCATCGGTGGCGCTGAGCGCTGAAGTGCCGCCAAAGATAAACTGATGCGCCGGGAAACTTGGTCCTTGATTGGTTTGGAACATGCAGTTTGCCCAACCGTAGGATTGCGCCAAGCTCAGGTAAGGAGTCACAGTCCCCGAGCTATTCGAAACGAAAATGTAAGTGCCATTGTTAGGAGAAGTCTTGTAGGCTCCATCCATCTTACATTGCGTTGGCGGAGTTCCTCCATCGCACATGTTCTTCCATCCGGAATGGGAATGATCAAGGTCGTAACCGTTATTGATCGGTTTTCCCACGGGCTCGGTTACACCCGTCGGGGATGACGCGTTGAGCCAGTTGTGCAACTGGATATTATAAAAGTTACCGGTCTTCGTGACACACGGGTCAGGCGTGGTATTGCAGTTGTTGCCAGAGCATAGGGAGTAAAAGAGGTTGTCGGGCGTTCGGTTTTCCTGGAACACCACGATGATATGTTTGAACTGCGTGACTTGTGCCTGGGCAGCAATCGCTAACAGGCCCGCAAAAAGGAACAGCGGAATCTTGGAATTGAATTGCATATCGCCTCCTTAGAGATTAGATTTTTCAGGGTGATGGGTTATTAGCTGGTTAATCCAGGGAATTCTGGACGCAGTGACTTCCGGGAAGTGTACAGCAGGATCCGATTCCGGACAACACACAAGACTAATCTTTAACACTCTTTTAATAACACTTTTTTAATGCATGATCCGCCTTACATTCAGTTGCAGCCGCCTGGAAATGTAAAAACTCCAGGGGGGAGAACTCCCCCCTGTAAGCGCATATCATTTTATCCACCTCTCGTTAGTGTTTCTAGGGAGTGAAGCGAGCGTAGTAAACATTGCCGCAATCGTTCCCAGCCTGAACGCACAGTGAGGGGTTTGTCCGCGCGGCGAACACGTAAACTGAGGTGCCGTTCTGGCTCACTACCGCCGCGGGATTGGCGTTGAATAGGTTGCTCGCCGTCCCCACCATCTTGATGCCGTTGCCGTGGGTGCCGACGGTTAGGTCCCAAGCGTCCGCAGGCTTGTCCACTCCCCAAATG
>Ga0070741_10011472_pt1 | contig 16358 bp, 19 predicted proteins | sample Coa_R1_4_FD_66440 | JGI IMG/M metagenome (GOLD analysis project Ga0070741, IMG submission 66440) | Surface soil microbial communities from Centralia Pennsylvania, which are recovering from an underground coalmine fire - Coalmine... | ecosystem: Environmental > Terrestrial > Soil > Unclassified ...
AGAGCGAGCCCGCGAGACCGCCGACCGCGGCGGCGGCCGCGAACGCGCCTGCGAGCAGGCGCTCGCCCGGGACGCCGAGGCTGGTCGCGGCCGCCGCGCGGTCGCGGACGGCGCGCAGCCGGATCCCGGTGGCACTGCGGCGGAGCGCCGACAGCGCGACGACGGCGACCGCGCAGAGGACGAGCCCGAGCTCGTAGTGGCCGGTCGGGCTCGGGCCGGAGCCGACGACGTAGCCCTGGGCGCCCCCGGAGATGCCGGGAAAGGCGAGGGCGCCGAGAAAGGCCAGCCAGGTCAGGATCCACGTCGAGACCGCGAGCGCGAGCGGCGACAGCCGGACGACCGCCAGACCGCCCGCCGCCCCGGCGGCGAGGGCCACGGCGACCGCGACCGGGACCGTGGCCTCGGCGGGCCAGCCCGCGCGGGCGACGAGCAGCCCGGTGGTCAGCGCGCCCGCGGTCATGAACGCCCCCTGCCCCAGCGACGGCAGTCCGGCGAGGCCGACCGCGACGACCAGGCCGCTGGCCGAGAGGGCGAGGTAGAGCCAGGCGGCGAGCTCGTCGACGTGGATCCAGCCGGGGGCGAACCACGGCAGCGCGCACGCGGCGGCGAACAGGGCGAGTGCAAGCGCGTACGGCGCCCTCCAGGCGGAGCGCGCGTCGGCAAGCCCGTCCCGCAGCGCCGACCCCGTGCGGGCGAGGACACCGGTCATTCGGGCTCGGCCGCGCCGACGCGCCCGCGCACGGCGAGCAGGGCGAGCACCGCGAGGAACGGGATCACCTCCCGGTACGACGGGCCCAGGCCGTGGCCCGAGATCCGCCCGCTGGCGATGACCGCCTCGACGAGGCCGAGCGCGAGCCCGGCGGCGTACGCGCGCAGCGGCGAGCCGAAGAGGACGACGAGCGCGGCGACGAGGCCCTTCACGCCGAGGAGCGAGCCGGTCGTGGCCGAGAACGGGCCGCTCGGCGCGGCCGCGACCGCGATCACGACCGCGACGGCGCCGACGAGGCCGAACGCCAGGCCGACGAAGCGGTCGCGCGGCACGCCGACGACGGCCGCGCCCTCGGCGTCCTCGGCGATCGCCTCGAGCCCCCGGCCGAAGCGCGTGCGGCCGGCGAGGGCGCCCACCGCCGCGGCGAGCGCGAGGCCGAGGACGATCACGAACAGCGACCGGAGCTGGAACGTCGCCCCGGCGACCGAGACGACCCCGTCATTGCCGGCCCGGTGGAAGGGCAGCGGGTCGGGGAAGACGTAGGCGGGCCGCGCGAAGACGGCGAGCAGGAGGCTCTGGATCGCAAAGGCGATCGCCGCCGTCGCCGCCACCCACCTGAGCGTCGACCTGCTCGCGACCTGCGGCTCGATGATCGCGAACCAGCTGCCGGCGGTCAGCAGCGGGACCGCCACGATCGCGACCGCCAGGCCGGCGGCGAAGCGCCAGCTCGACGCCGACGCCTGCGTCACCGTCCCGTGCCCGGCGGTGACGAGCAGCGCGACGAACACGCCGAGCCCGACGAGGTCGCCGAGCGCGAAGTGGACGATGCCGGTGAGCCGGTAGACGAGGACGTAGCCGACCGCGATCAGCCCGTAGACGCTCCCGGCGGCGAGCCCCGAGAGGACGATCTGGAGGCTGAGGCTCACCGCGCGAGCCTAAGCGACCGGCCCGCAGGAGCAGGACGTTGTGCCCGCGCTGCGGCTAGGCGGGCGTCGAGTAGCCGCGCATCCCGTCGACCAGGAGCGCCAGGAAGCGGTCGGCGAGCGCGTCGGTGTCGCGGCCCGGGCGCAGCCACGTGTAGGCCCAGTTCGCCGCCGAGAGCAGCATCAGAACGGCGGCGGCCTCGTCCACGTCGGCCCTCAGGTCGCCGAGGTCGCGGCCCTCGCGGAGCAGCTCGCGCAGCCGCTCCTCGTACCGGTGGCGCTCGGCCACGAACCGCTCGCGGCGCTCGCCCTCGAGGTACCGCCACTCCTGCACGAAGACGGTCGCGACGTCGAGCTGCTCGGCGACGACGCGCAGGTGGCCGCGCAGCGCGAGCCGGATCTTCTCCACCGGCGCAGCCTCGTCCGGGATCGCGTCGAGCGACGCGTGGAACGCGCCGGCGCCCTCCATCAGCGTGTCGAAGAGCAGGTCCTCCTTCGACGAGATGTGCGAGTAGAGGGACCCCTTCTGCACGCCGAGCGCGCCGGCGAGGTCGCCGACGGACGTGCCGTGGTACCCCTTCTCCGCGAAGAGCCTCGCTGCCTCGCGCGTGAGCTCCGAGCGGCGGGCGGACATGGTACGGTCAGGAGACTAACGATCGTTCGGTAGGAGGACGCGGTGAACGAGCAGCAGTTCCTCGAGTACGTGCAGGCGGGCGGTCAGGTCGAGGCGGACGACTGGATGCCGGAGGAGTACCGGGCCCGCCTGATCAAGTTCATCGAGATGCACGGCAACTCCGAGCTGATGGGGGTCCTGCCCGAGCGCGAGTGGATCCTCCGCGCGCCGACCCTGCAGCGCAAGCTCGCGCTGACCGCGAAGGTGCAGGACGAGGTCGGGCACTCGCAGCTGATCTACCGGGTGGTCGAGGACCTGGGGAAACCACGACGGCAATGCCTCGACGACCTGGTCTCCGGCCGGTCGAAGTTCCACAACGTCTTCCACTACCCGACGAGGACGTGGGGCGACGTCGGCGTGATCGCCTGGCTCGTCGACGCGGCGGCGATCATCTCCCAGAAGGCGCTGCTCAAGTGCTCCTACGCGCCGTACGCGCGGATCATGAAGAAGATCTGCTGGGAGGAGTCGTTCCACATCCTCCACGGCCGCGACGTGGTGCTGACGATGATGAACGGCACCGACGAGCAGCGCGAGCTCGTCCAGGAGGCGGTGACGCGCTGGTGGCCGCCGCTGATGCAGTTCCACGGCAACCCGATCCCGCCGGACGACGACCCGGTCGTCCGGTGGCGGATCAAGACGCAGGGGAACGAGGAGGCCAGGCAGCAGTTCCTCGACGGGTACGTGCCGCAGATCCGGGAGCTCGGGCTGGCCGTCCCCGACCCGAAGCTGCGCAAGCGCGACGACGGCGTCTGGGAGTACACCGAGCCCGACTGGGACGAGCTCAGGTCGGTCGTCACCGGCCACGGGCCGAGGACCGCCGAGCGACTCGAGTTCCGGCGTGTCTCCCGCGAGGAGACCGAGTGGGTCCGCCGCGTGATGCTCGCCGAGGCGGCGTGAGCGTCTACGAGGTCTTCCGGCAGGAGCGCAAGGGGGTCGCGTTCGAGCACGCCGGCTCGGTCGTCGCCCCGGACGAGGGCTTCGCGCGCGCCTACGCGCACGAGCAGTACGGCCGCCGCGGCGAGTCGGCGGCCCTCTGGGTCGTGCCGCGCGAAGCGGTGCTCGAGGTCGAGGACTTCGTCGACGAGCTCGGCCGCAACTACCACCGGGTCGACGGGTACTCGCTGAAGGCGAAGCTGGCGGAGGCACGTGGACGGGCCGGAACGGCAACGGCTTCTCGCGATCGCTGACGACGAGCTCGTCCTCGGCTGGCGCGACTCCGAGTGGACCGGGATCGCGCCCGTGCTGGAGGAGGACGTCGCCTTCTCGTCGATCGCGCAGAACGAGATCGGCCACGCCCGCGCGATCTACCAGCTCCTCTCGGACGACGCCGACGCCCTCGCCTTCGACCGCCCGCCCGAGGAGTACCGCTCGGCGCAGCTGGTCGAGCTGCGCTTCGTCCCCGACTGGGCGAGGACGATCGCGCGCCGTGTGCTGTACGAGGCCGCCGACGAGCTGCGCCTGCGGACGTTGATGGCGTCCGACGACCGGGCCGTCGCGGGCCTGGCAGCGAAGGTCGACCGCGAGGAGGCGTACCACCGGATGCACGCGGAGATGTGGCACGACCGCCTGCGTGACGAGCCCCGCTACCTGGCCGCGGTGGACGAGCTCTTTCCGTACACGTTGGCCATGGCCGATCCGGACGACCACGAGACGCTGATCGCCCGATTCGAGCCGAAAACCAGACCAAGTAACACAGTGTTACAAGCTCACGCGCGCGGGACCCACGCCGACGGCTGGGTCGAGCTGTGGGCGGAGATGACCGAGGTGCGCCGGTCGGTTCCCGGCGCGCGCTGGTGAGCCCCGTGGTGACCGCCGAGGCGGTCTGGTCGGCGCTCGCCGGGGTCGAGGACCCGGAGATCCCGGTGATCTCGCTCGTCGACCTCGGCGTGATCCGCGGCGTCTCGGTCGACGGCGGGCACGTCCACGTCGAGTTCACGCCGACGTTCCTGGGCTGCCCGGCGCTCGAGGTCATGCGCGCGCGGATGACGGAGGCGATCGAGGACCTCGGCGCCGAGGCCGAGATCGAGGTGGTGATGGACGACTCGTGGTCGACCGACCGGATCACGCCGGAGGGCCGCGAGAAGCTGCGGGCCGGCGGCTTCGCGCCTCCCGCGCCGCGGGAGGCGGGCATGCCCAGGCTCGTCCAGCTGCGGAGCGGCGCGTTCCGCTGCCCGTACTGCGGCTCGACCGCGACCACCCTCGAGAACATCTTCGGCCCGACCCCTTGCCGGTCGATCCGCTACTGCACGGCTTGCCGCCAGCCCTTCGAGCAGTTCAAGACGATCTAGGCGAGGGCGGCCGCCAGCCGGGCGGCGTACCAGTCCTCCCACCGCCCGCCGGGCCGCTCGGCGGTGAAGTCGCGGTCGAGCTGGACGAGCGCGTGGACGAGATGGCTGCGCACGGGACGGGCGCCGAGCAGGTCGGGCAGCTCGGAGAGGTTCAGCAGCCAGTCGGCGTACCAGGAGGCCCAGTCGGGATCGTCGCCGTCGGTGATCCGGTAGACGACGTGGTGCGTCTCGGCAGCCTCGTGGAGGAGCTCCGCGATCCTCTCGTCGTCGCCCATCGAGGCCTAGCCGCGTGCCCTGGTCGGGGCGGGCGTGGCGCTCAGCAGGTTGACCAGGTGCTGGAGCAGCTTCCAGGAGACGTCCGGGTTGGCGTTGACGAACCGCCGGAAGTACCACGACGCCATCGCGGCGCAGCGCACCGGGCCGACCGCCGTGACCGTGGAGTTGCGCTCGCGGGAGCCGATCAGGGCCAGCTCGCCGAAGTGCTTGCCCGGGCCGAGCCGCGCCACCTCCTCGCCGTTCTGGGCGACTGCCACCTCGCCCTCGAGGATCACGAAGAAGTCCACGCCGCTCATGTGGCCCTGCCGGACGATCACCGCGCCGGGCCTGAACGTGCGCTCCTTGAAGTCGCGGCTCAGCCGCCTGAGCTGTCGCTGGCTCAGGCTGCTGAAGAGCGGGACCTGGCTGAGCTCGTCCGCCAACGGCACCGGACGATCCTACCGCCGCGCCTACCGCAGAAGGAAGCCCTCGCCGAGCTCGTCGTCCGGGTCGAGGACGAACTCGTGGCGGCCGGTGAGGTGCGCGCTGCCCTCGACCTCCGTGACCACGCCCGCCGGCGTCTCCTCGACGACGCGGCCGGTGAACTCGCTGCCCACGACGCTGAGGTGGCGGAGCGGGGCTCCGGCGGGGAGCCGCCCCTCGTCGTGGAGCAGCACGAGCCGCGCCGACGTCCCGCTGCCGCAGGGCGAGCGGTCGACCTCCCCGTCGGCGAAGACGGTGACGTTGCGCTGCGTGAGCGGCGCAGCGCCCTCCTCCTGCCAGAAGATCACCCCGTAGACGTCCCGCAGCTCGGGCTCGTCCGGGTGGACGATGTCGTTCGCCGCCTCGAGGTCGGCCTTGACCGCCCGGCCGAGCTCGATCAGCCGCGGCAGCTCGCGCGGCTCGACCGTCTCCTCGAGCGACGCGTAGAACGCGCCGCCGAACGCGACGTCGACCTCGCGGCCCGCCGCCCGCAGGCCCCGCCCGTGGACGAACGCCGGAACGTTGCGGAAGCGCACCGACCGGACGCGGCCGCCGTCCAGGCGCGCGACCGTCGGCAGCCGGCCGGACGGGACGTCGACCACAACCTCCGGGCCCTCCACCAGCCCGCTCTCGATCGCCCAGGTGACGAGCGCGATCGTCCCGTGGCCGCAGGCGGTCGAGTAGCCGGCGTTGTGGAAGAAGACGGCGCCGAGATCGGCGCCGTCGTCCTCGGGCTCGGTGACGAAGCAGCCGTACATGTCGGCATGCCCGCGGGGCTCGTTGACCAGCAGGCGGCGGACGTGGTCGAGCCGCTCCAGCGCGAACCGCCGCTTCTCGAGGATCGTGCGGCCCTCGAGCCGCTCGACGCCGCCCGTGACGATCCGGAACGGCTCGCCGCCGGTGTGGTAGTCGACCGCCGAGACGGAGGTCAATTGCCGGTGAAGGACGCCGGGCGCTTCTCCAGAAAGGCCTTCACGCCCTCGGCGAAGTCGGCCGTCTTCGTCGCGGCCGTCTGCAGCTCGGCCTCCAGGGCCAGCTGCTCGTCGAGCGTCGCCTCCTGGGCGTGGTCGAAGAGCCGCTTCGTCATCCCGATGCCCCGGGTCGGGCGCGCGGCGAAGTCGGCGGCGAGCTCGGCCGCCCGCTCGGCGAGCCGCCCGGCCTCGACCACCTCGTCGACCAGTCCCCACGCCTGCGCCTCGGCCGCGCCCAGCTTCCGGTTCGAGCTCATCCACATGAACGCCCGCGAGGGCCCGAGCAGGCGGGCGATGAAGTACGAGCCGCCCGAGTCGGGGACGAGACCGATGCCGATGAACCCGGGCACGAACGAGGCCGAGTCGGCGGCGATGCGGTAGTCGCAGACGCAGGCGAGCGAGAGGCCGGCTCCCGCGGCGGCGCCGTTGACCGCGGCGATCACCGGCTTCTCCAGCGCGCGGATCGCGCGGACGTTCGGGTGGTAGGTCGCCTCGAGGTGCTCGCCGACGTCGTGCTCGAGCCCGCGGAACTCGGTGATGTCCTGGCCGGCGCAGAACCCCTTGCCGGCCCCGGTGACCACGACGGCGCGCACGTCGTCGGCCGCCGCCTCGTCGAGCGCCGCCCGCAGCGCGGCGTGCATCGAGGTGGTGAAGGCGTTGTAGGAGTCGGGGCGGTTGAGCGTGATCGTCAGGACGGCGCCGTCCCGACCGGTCTCGACCTCGGCCATCGGCGCAGCCTATCGCCCTGCTGGTATCACTGGATCATGGGAGCGCTGAGGCTGATCTCGAGCACCACGGCGGCCGAGGAGTCGCCGCTCGACGCGTACTCGCGCGTGGTCACCGAGGTGGCGCGCCGCGTCTCGCCCGCGGTCGCCAACCTGCGGGTGTCCAGGCGGCTGCGCCAGGGACGCCGGGTCGACGGCGGGGGCTCCGGCGTCGTGATCACGCCGGACGGCTTCGTACTCACCTCGGCGCACGTCGTCGAGGGCACCGACCGCGGCGTCGCGTCGCTCGCCGACGGACGGGAGCTCACGGTCGAGCTGATCGGCTCGGATCCGCTCTCCGACCTCGCCGTCCTGCGGGCGGAGTCGAACGACCTCGTCGCCTCCGAGCTCGGCGACGCGGCGGAGCTCCGGGTCGGCCAGCTGGTCGTCGCGATCGGCAATCCGAACGGGTTCGGAGGCTCGGTCACCGCCGGCGTCGTCTCCCACCTCGGCCGGTCGCTGCCGACGCGCTCGGGCTCCGCCACCCGCATCGTCGAGAACGTGATCCAGACCGACGCGGCCCTCAATCCCGGGAACTCGGGCGGCGCGCTGGCCGACGGCTCCGGCCGCGTGGTCGGGATCAACACCGCGGTCGCCGGCGTCGGCCTCGGCCTCGCCGTGCCGATCAACGCGACGACGCGGAGGATCATCGGCGCGCTCATGTCCGAAGGGCGGTTCCGGCGCGCGTACATCGGCGTCGCCTTCGGGCCCAGGCCGCTGCCGCCGCGCCTCGCCGCGTCCCTCGGCCGGCGCTCGGGCATCGAGGTCGTCGAGGTGGTCGAGTCGAGCCCGGCCGCGCGCGCGGGACTGCGGCCGGAGGACATCATCGTCGAGGTCGACGGCGAGGCGATCACGGGCACGGACGACCTCCAGCGGCTGATGGCCGGTGAGCTGATCGGCCGGACGGTGACCGCGAGGCTGCTCCGGCAGGGCACCGAGCTGACGGTCGAGCTCGTCCCCGACGAGCTCGAATCCTGACCGTCCGCAGCGATGCTCTGGGACCCGGACGCGCACGAGCGGCTCGTCGAGGACGCCTGGAGCGAGACACGAGCGCTGGACGCCGTCCGCGCGATCGCGGCCGACGCCGAGGACGCGTTCGCGGACGGCTGGCCCGCGCATCCGCTCGATGCGGAGGACGGCGACGCCGGGCCCTGGGGCGGCACCTACCTGGGCGGCGCGGGCGTCGTCGACGCGCTGCGCAGGCTCGCCGCGGGCGGCCTGATCGAGCTCCGCCGCGACTACGTGCCGTACCTCGAGCGCGCCGAGCCGGACGCCCCCGGGCCGAGCCTGATGGTGGGCGAGACCGGGATCCGGCTCGTCCGGCACCGCCTCGCGCCGTCGGCGGAGACGTCGGCCCGGCTGCGCGAGCTGGTCGAGGCGAACGCCGGCGACGAGCACCGCGAGCTCGTCTGGGGGAGCCCCGGGACGATCCTGGCCGCCCGCGAGCTGGGCTTCGACGACCTCGTGCAGGCGTCCAGCGAGCAGTTGCTGGCGGCACGCGACCCGGAGACCGGGCTCTGGACGCAGGTGCTCCACGGCCGTACCGGCCGGTACATCGGGCCGGCGCACGGCTTCGCGGGCTGCGTCCTCGCGCTCGGCGCCGTCGCCGCTGCGGCCGAGACGGCACGCCGGTACGCGATCGTCGAGGACGGGCTCGCCAACTGGCCCCCGCACGACGACGGCGAGCTGGTCCGCAACGGCACGATCCGCCTGCAGTGGTGCCACGGCGCCCCGGGGATGATCACGTCGCTCGGCGACCTGCTCGACGAGGACCTCGCGCTGGCCGGAGCGGAGCTGACCTGGCGGGCCGGGCCGCTCGCGAAGGGCGCCGGCCTGTGCCACGGCACGGCCGGCAACGGCTACGCGTTCCTCACCCTGTTCGAGCGGACCGGCGACGAGCTCTGGCTCGACCGCGCCCGCCGCTTCGCCGTGCACGCGATCGCGCAGGTCGAGCGCGCCCGCGCCGAGCACGGCCGGGGCCGCTACAGCCTCTGGACCGGCGACCCGGGCACCGCCCTCTACCTCGCCGACTGCGTCGCCGGCGGCGGAGCGCTGCCGCTGCCCTAGCCCGCGTCCTTGCGCCGGTCGAGGAAGCCTCGCACGCCCTCGGCCGCCTCGTCGCTGAGCATCGACAGCGCCAGCCAGTCGTGCGCGTGGCGGATCGTCCCGTGCCACGCCAGGTCGCGGAAGAAGTCGAGCTGGGCCTTCGCGTAGCGCGTCATCAGCGGCAGCCGGTCCGCGAGCTTGCCGGCGAGCTCGTCGACCGCGGCGTCCAGCTCGGCCGCCGGCACGGCGCGGTTCACGAGCCCCCACTCGACCGCCCGGGCCGCGGGGATCTCGTCGCAGAGCAGGATGATCTCCCGTGCACGGCGATCGCCGACGAGCAGCGGCAGCCACTGCGTGGCGCCGGCCGCCGGGACCGAGCCGTGCTGGAGGCCGACGTGCCGGATGAAGGCGTCGTCGACCATCACGGCGAGGTCGCACGCCATCTGCAGCTCGTTGCCGCCGCCCACGCAGATCCCGTTGATCCGCGCGACGGTCGGCTTGCCGATGCGGCGCAGCGCCGTCACCCCGGCGTCCATCGCGCCGAACCACTTCCAGTACTCGCGCTCGTCGCCGACGTAGCCCTCGTCGGCCCACGCGCGCAGGTTGGCGCCGACGCAGAACGCCCGGCCCGCGCCGGTGAGGACGACGATCCGGATCTCGTCGTCCCAGCTCGCGTCCTCGCACGCCCGCGCGAGCTCGCGCAGCATCCGGAAGTCGAACGCGTTGAGCACCTCCGGGCGGTTGAGCGTGATCGTCGCCCGGGGCGGCGCCTTCTCGTACAGGATCGACTCGAATCCGAGCTCGGCGGGGGACCTCGGCGCGGGACGCTCGGGCTCGGTCATTCCTCGATGACGACCACCTGCGCCGAGAACGGGATGCCCATCGTCGCCGCGTCCTTGCCCGTCTCCGCGAACTCGGGCGAGCCCGCCACCCGCTGGAACGACTCCATGTCCGGGAACTCGAACTCGGCGTAGTGGTGGAAGCGCTCCTCGCCGATCGGCGTGGCGACGATCTTCCCGTGCCGGAACGTGGCCGGGATCTTGCTGACGAACTCGTCGAGGTGCCGCTGGTAGCGGTCGGGGTCGACGTCCCCCTCGTACAGCACGAATGCGCGGACCATGTGACTCCTTGGCTCGGGAACGGCCAGCAGACTAATAGGGTTGGCCCGTGTCGGGCGGCACTGCGCTGGCGGTCGTGATGTCGGTCTCGGCCGGGTTCGCCGGGTCGATCCAGGCGGCCGTGCTCGGCCGGCTCGGCGACCGGGTCGGCACGGTCGAGGCGGTCGGCTTCTCGACCCTCGTCGCCGGCGCGACCGGGATCGTCGTGCTGCTCGTGGCTCGGCGGAGCGTCCACGGCGTGGGCCACGCCGCCCACGAGCCGGTCTGGATGTGGCTCGGCGGGATCCTCTCCGCCTTCATCGTCCTCTCGATCACGTTCGCCGCGCCGCGGATCGGGGTCGCCGCCGCGATCGGGCTGGTGATCACCGGCAACCTGGTGGTCGCCGCCGCGATCGACCGGTTCGGCTGGTTCGGGGTCGAGCGGATCGCCCTCGAGTGGACGCGCGTGGTCGGCATCCTGCTGCTCGCCGGCGGCGCCGCGCTGCTGCTCAGGAGGTGAGGCCGACGATGTCGTCCGGCCGCACCGGCACCCGGGCGAGCGGGCGCCCGGTGGCGTCGCGGAGCGCCGAGACGACGGCGGCGGTCGAGACGACCGTCGGCGGCTCCCCGACGCCCTTCACGCCGTAGGGCGCGTCGGGCTCCGGGTCCTCGATCAGCTCGCTGACCACCGGCGGCATGTCGAGCGCCGTCGGGATCAGGTAGTCGGTGAAGCTCGCGTTCGTGATCAGGCCGTCGCGCGTCTGGATCTCCTCCATCAGCGCGAGGCCGAGCCCCTGGGCCGTCCCGCCCTCGATCTGACCGGCGACCGCCTGCGGGTTGATCGCCCGGCCGACGTCCTGCGCCGTGCCGATCCAGACCACGCGCGTGAGCCCGAGGTCGACGTCGACCTCGGCGACGACCCGCATGGCGGCGACCGCGAGCGCGACGTGCGAGCGCTCGCCGGTGGTCTGGCCGGTCTCGGGGTCGAGGGGCCAGGTCCGCGGGTGGTGGTAGACGCGCTCGGCGTCGACCTCCGCGGCCCCGGTGCGCCCGCGCTCCTCGAGGGCGGCCCTGCACGCGAGCTGGACGGCGCCGGCGGCCATGTAGGTGAGCCGCGAGGCGGACGCCGAGCCCGACGACGCCACCCTGGCCGTCCCGGCCGGCGCGATCGCGACGTCGTCGAGCTCGAGCTCGGTCCGGGCGACCTGGAGGATCACGCCCTCGACCCCCTGGCCGACCTCGGCGGCGGCGCAGTGGATCTCGGCCGAGTCGCCGCGGAGGACGACCCTGGCGGCGCAGAAGTCGTCGAAGCCCTCCGAATAGCAGATGTTCTTGAACCCGACCGCGAAGCCGGTCCCGCGGCGGACGCCCTGGCCCCGCGTCGTGTTCCCGGCCCCGCCCGGAAGGCGGATCGGGTCGCGCGGGAGCTCCTCGGGGGGCGGCGGCTCGATCGCCGCGGCCCGGCGGATCACCTCCGCGACCGGCAGCGAGCCGTGGACGACCTGGCCCGTCGGCAGCGTGTCGCCGGGTTCGAGCGCGTTGAGCAGCCGCAGCTCCACCGGGTCGATCGAGAGCGCGGCGGCGAGCTTGTCCATCTGCGCCTCCGCGGCGAAGCAGGTCTGCACGGCGCCGAAGCCGCGCATCGCGCCGCAGGGCGGGTTGTTCGTGTACACGCAGGTCGACTCGATCAGCGCGTTCGGCACCTCGTAGGGCCCGCAGGCGAAGGACGCGGCGTTCGACGTCACCGCCGTCGACGACGACGCGTAGGCGCCGCCGTCGAGCAGGATCCGCATCCGCACCGACACCAGCCGGCCGTCGCGGGTCGCGCGATGCTCGGCCCGGATCCTGGCCGGGTGGCGGTGGACGTGGCCGACGAACGACTCCTCGCGGCCGTACACGAGCTTCACCGGCCGGCCCGTGTGCAGCGCGAGCATCGCGCCGTGGATCTGCATCGACAGGTCCTCGCGGCCGCCGAACGCCCCGCCGACCCCGGCCAGGTGGATGCGGACCTGCTCCGGCTCGAGGCCGAGACAGGGCGCGACCTGGTCGCGGTCGACGTGGAGCCACTGCGTCGCGACGTGGATGTCCACGCCGCCCTCGCCGTCGGGGATCGCCAGCCCCGACTCGGGCCCCAGGAACGCCTGGTCCTGGATCCCGACCTCGTAGACGCCCTCGACCGACACGTCGGCAGGTGCGTCCGGGTCGCCGTGGCGGATGACCATGTGCCGCACGACGTTCGGCCTCGGGTCGTCGCGGTAGCCGTGCCCCATCGTCGGCCGGTCGGGATGGAGCGGCTCCTGCTCGGTCGCCCGCTCCGGATCGACGACCGGATCGAGCGGCTCGTACTCGATCCGCACCGTCTCCGCCGCGCGCCGTGCCTGCTCCGGGTGCTCGGCGGCGACGAGCACGACCGGCTCGCCGAAGTAGCGCACCCGGTCGATCGCGAGGACCGGCTGGTCCGGGAACTCGAGCCCGTACAGCTTCTGCCCGGGGACGTCGTCGTGGGTGAGCACCGCGTGGACGCCCGGCATCGCCAGCGCCGCCGCGATGTCGATCTCGAGGATCCTCGCGTGCGCGTGCGGGCTGCGCACGGTGTGCCCCCAGAGCATCCCCGCCGCCCAGAGGTCGCTGGCGTACGCGAACTGCCCCGTCGTCTTGGGCACGCCGTCGGCCCGCGGCACGACCTCGCCGATGCGCCCGACCTCCAGCCTGCGCGCGACCGTGCTCAGAGCGTCCACTCCATTTCGAACAACCCCACCCTGGGTGGGGAAGGGGCCGTCCCCCCGCCACCCGACATCGACGATACCGGCGAACCCGTCGCGTGTCCGTCGCCGGAGTGCGCCGATTCGGCGCCGATCGTTCCCCACGGTGCCCGGGAACCCAGGCGGGTCGGCTCGCGGCTCATCCGGCTGCCAGCCTGACCGCGTCGAAGATCTTCGCGTACCCGGTGCAGCGGCAGAGGTTCCCGGACAGCGCCTCGCGGACCTCGTCCTCGCTCGGATCCGGGACGCGGGCGAGCAGGTCGGCGGTGGCGACGATCAGCCCCGGGGTGCAGAAGCCGCACTGCACCGCACCCGCCTCGACGAACGCCTCCTGCACGCGGTGGAGGCGGTCGCCCGACGCCAGCCCCTCGACCGTGACCACGGCGTGCCCGTCGGCCTGGGCGGCGAGGACGAGGCAGGCGCAGACGAGCGTGCCGTCGAGGAGCACCGAGCAGGAGCCGCACTCGCCCTGCTCGCACGCGTTCTTCGAGCCGGGCAGGCCGAGCCGCTCACGGAGCGCGAAGAGCAGACTCTCGCCCGGCCAGACGTCGGCCTCGCGCAGCTCGCCGTTCACGGTCAGCTCGATCCTCATCCCAGGCAGCGCTCCAGGGCGCGGGCGGCCAGCACCTCGAGCGCGTGGCGACGGTAGGCGGCCGTGCCCCGCACGTCGTCGATCGGGCTCGCCGCCGCCGCGACACGGCCGGGGAAGGACGCCGCCTCGCCGATCGGCGCGCCGACCAGCCCCGCCACGGGCCCGGCGGAGCCGAAGGAGGCGCGGAGCTCGTCCCGCTCCCGGTCGGCGACCAGCGCCAGGGAGCACACGGCGATCACCATCGCATTGCGCGGGCCGACCTTCATGAACGTCTGCCGTCCGCCGGACGGCTCGACGTGGACCGCGGTGATCAGCTCGTCCGGTTCGGCCGCGTTCTTCTTCGGCCCGACGAGGAACTCGCGCAGCGGCATGATCCGCACGCCGCGGGTCGAGGCGAGCTCGACCTCCGCGTGCTCGACGAGAAGGGGCGGGAGCGCGTCGCCGGCCGGCGAGGCGGTGCCCAGGTTGCCGCCAATCGTGCCGCGGTTGCGGATCTGCGGCGAGCCGACGGTCCGGGCCGCCTCGGCCAGCGCGGGCAGGAGCCCGGCGAGCTCCGGCTCCATCGCCTCGGCGTAGGTCAGCCCCGACCCCAGCCGCACCCGGCCGTCCTCCCGCGACCAGCCGCGCAGCTCCTGCACCTCGTTCAGGTTGAGGAGCACGTCCGGGCGGCGGCGGTCGAAGTTGAGCTCCACCATGACGTCCGTCCCGCCCTGGATCGGCACGGCGCCCGGGTGCTCCGCCCGGGCGGCGAGCGCCTCGGCGAGCGAGGCCGGCGACAGGATCTCCATCAGCGCTCCTCCCGGACGTAGGCGACGCCGAGCGCCGCGGGCGCGCCGAGTCGGCGGCGGGCGAGCACGGTCGAGACGAGGACGAGGACGACGACGGTCATGACGTAGGGCAGCGCGTTGAGGACCTCCGGCTTGATCTTGTACCCGTGCGCCTGGAGCGCGGAGGGCAGACCGCCCGACAGGCCGCCGAAGAGGTAGGCGCCGACCAGGCAGAGCTCGGGCCGCCAGAACGCGAAGATGACGAGCGCGATCGCGATCCAGCCGGCGCCTCCGACGAGCGAGTCGCCGTCCGTCCAGCCCGGCGTGATCGCGAGCGAGTAGCAGGCGCCCCCGATCCCGGCCAGCGCGCCGCCGGCGAGCACGTGCGCGTAGCGGTACCGCGCCACGCTGATCCCCATCGCGTCGGCGGCGCCCGGCGCCTCGCCGATCGAGCGGACGTTCAGGCCGAACCGGGTACGCAGGAGGTAGAAGGCGGCCACGACCACCAGCGCCCACGAGCCGTAGACGAGCGCGGACTGGTGGAAGAGGACCGGGCCGAGGATCGGCACGTCCTTGAGCCCGAAGACGTCGATGTCGTCGAACTGGTGCCGGGGCGGCAGGTCGGCGAGCCCGAGGTCGTTCCCGAGGTACGAGGACAGGCCGAGGCCGCCGGCGAAGATGGTCAGCGCGAGACCGGAGACGATCTGGCTCGCGCGCAGCGTGATCACCAGCACCGCGTGGATCGCCGAGATCACGAGGGCGGCGAAGGCGGCGGTCAGCACGGCGAGGAGCAGCACGAGGCCCTCCGGACCGGGTGCGCGCTGCGACGCCCAGAAGCCCATCACCGCGCCGACGAGCATCATCCCCTCGACCCCGAGGTTGAGCACGCCGGACCGCTCCGCCAGGAGCTCGCCCAGCGCCGCGAACAGGATCGGCGTCCCGTAGACCACGGCCTGCGCCAGCACCTGGACGACGAGCGAGTCGTTCACGCCTCTGCCTCCGCGGCGGCGGCCGCGGGCGCGGCGGGACGACGGCCGAGCCGGACGCGGTAGCGCACCAGCAGCTCGCCGCCGAGCGTGCAGAACAGCACGACCCCCTGGAGCACCCCGATGAGCCCGGTCGGGAAGTCGGGCCCCTGGAGGTAGAGCCCGGCGTTCTGCAGCCCGCCGATCAGGACCGCGACCAGGACGACCGCGAACGGGTTGTACCGGCCGAGCGCGGCGACGACGATCCCGGTGTAGCCGAACGCCGCACCCTGGAGCCCCTCCGGGCTCGCGTCGAGCACGTGCGAGAAGTCGCCGACCTGGCTCGCGCCGCCGAGGCCGGCGACCGCCCCCGAGAGCCCCATCACGGCGAGGATCTTCCGGCGCGTGCGGATCCCCGCGTAGCGGGCCGCGCGCGGGGAGTCGCCGAGCACGTTCATCTCGAACCCGAACCGCGTCCTCCGGAAGAGGACGAACAGCCCGGCGGCGACCGCCGCGCCGAGCATGAAGCCGAAGGGGATGACGACATCGGCCGGGTTCCAGGACGGCCAGAACTGGCTCGGCGCCAGCGATTTCGACTGGGGGAAGGATCTCGTCTGGATGGTGGACACGTCCCGGAAGGGCGAGGCGCTGTCGAAGATCAGGTACGTCAGGAGCAGCCCCGCGACGTAGTTGAGCATCAGGGTGGTGATGATCTCGTTCGTCCTCCCGAAGGCCCGCAGCACGCCCGGGATCAGCGCCCACAGCGCTCCGCCCGCTGCCCCGCACAGGCACATCGTCAGGATCGTCAGCACGATCCCGTGGTGCGGGCCGATCCACGCGGCGACCCCGAGGCCGCAGAGCGCGCCCAGGTAGAGCTGGCCCTCGGCGCCGATGTTGAAGAGCTGCATGCGGAAGGCGACCGCCGCGGCGAGCCCGGTGAAGAGGATCGGCGTGCCGGTCATCAGCGTCGCCGTCCACCCGGGCGCGTCGCCGTAGGCGGCGCGGAAGAGCTTCGAGTAGGTGTGGAGCGGGTCGTGGCCGGTGACCGCGAGGACGACCGCCA
>Ga0070741_10011473_pt1 | contig 16358 bp, 13 predicted proteins | sample Coa_R1_4_FD_66440 | JGI IMG/M metagenome (GOLD analysis project Ga0070741, IMG submission 66440) | Surface soil microbial communities from Centralia Pennsylvania, which are recovering from an underground coalmine fire - Coalmine... | ecosystem: Environmental > Terrestrial > Soil > Unclassified ...
TTCTGCCGCGGCGATGTTTGAAGTAAAGACGACGTAGAATCCGCTTAAGTCCAAGGTTTCTCCACTCGCCATCGTGACGCGGGCGGCGTCGAGGATTTGTAGAAAGACATCGAGGACGCGCGGATGCGACTTCTCGATTTCATCGAAGAGCAGTGTGCCAGTGACGGATTTGGCGACCGCCATCCCGAGCAGTCCGGTCTCGCCAACACGCCCGCCGAGTAACACGCCAAGACTCTCTTGGGTCTGATACTCGGACATATCGAACCGAAATAATTTTTCTTTGCCTAACAAGTAATCTGTAAACGCGAGCGAAAGTTCCGTTTTGCCAACACCAGTCGGCCCGAGAAACAGAAAGCTCCCTCGCGGACGATTCAGCATCGTTAGGCCCAATTCGCCGCGATGAAGCGCCGAGACGACTCGTGGAATCACATGACTCTGTCCCCGAATTCGATCTTTTAGATACGCTTCAAGTTGGCGCAGGCGTTCCAGTCGATCTGATGAAAGCGAGTTCATTCCGCAAACGCTCTCACGAATAGGCCTGCTATGTCGCTCCGAGACCGGAGCAGCCTGCATTCATACGCGCGGTAAAACTGCGCTCACATGAAAACCAAACTTTTCGCAGCAAACTTCATCCCAATCCTGGCGCAAGCGTCTTCCGGCGACCTCGCAGGTGGCGCGAGCAAAGCCCTGGGGATCGTCATGCTCATCGGCTTCATCTTCGGAACGATCTGCGTTGTCGGTGGCGGGTTCGCCATCCGGCGCGGTGACACGGATGCCGGTAAACTATCAATCATCGGCGGTCTGATCATCGCCGGCGCACCGGTCATTGTGAAGGCGCTGTTCACCGCTTTCGGAATCGACAGCTCCACTGTTGATGTCGGTGCATTTCAATGAGCGCCGCCGCGAAATACGAGCTGCGCTTTACTGAGACGAACAGCGCGGACGACTCCGCCGGCAAAACGTGGGGACTAGAAGGCAACCTATTCTGGTTTGTTGTCGGCGGAGCATTCGCGGCGGTGATAACGCTGCTTCTGCTCTTCAGTGTCTGGCATTGGAATTTGCTCAGCGCAGTCGTGCCAGCGGCAATCCCACTCGGATTGGCGTTGCTCTACGCGCTCGCGTTTCGCCAGGGCAAGCCATCGGGGTACGACATCGACCTTTTCGAACTCTGGCTGAAAGGATCGGGCTTCGGTCCTGAAATCCTACGTGTCAAAGCACCACCACTCTTCTCTTCCAACGACGATGTTTGAAACTCCACCCAACGGCTACTTCATCCGCGACCTGATTGTCTTTCAGGGACTACGCAAAGGGTGCTACGTCTCAAAAGGCTTCATCATCGAACCGCCCGATCTCAGCGCCGCCGCACCGGAGCACCTCAACGCATTTCAAGATCAGCTCACACTGGTGCTTGCCTGCCTGCACGACAAATTGCGCCTGCAAGTGCAGTGGTTCTGCGACTCCGACTACCGCGCTGATCTGCTGCGCTACAACGAGCAGACAAAGACTGCGACGAATGTCTGGACACGGCGCTGCCGCAATGAACGCTTCAGTCGTTATTGGCAGGCGATGATCGATCGCCGGCTGCGGCGTCAGCGCCTCGTCCTCTTCTTTTCACGAAAGATCGAGACTTCACCTTCAATCATCGCGACCGCCGCTCGCCAGCATTCGCAGTATGACGCGTTGCTCCAGCAAATGACAACGGAGTTCGAGCAACTCCAGCAGATCCTCACCAACATTTTATTTGGCGCGCGCATAACGCCGATGAGTGACGCTGATCATTACCGTCACTGCACAACCTTCTTGAATCCATCGCTTAGCTCGCGTTTTGAATACGACACACTCGAAACATTCGATTCTCAGTTATCCATTCAGCAAAACTGTTGGCACAGCGAAGCACAGGGGATCGCCGATACATCCGGCTTTTGGATGGACGGCTATTACCACTCACTGCTCGTGGTAAGTCGCTGGCCCAAGCTCACGCATCCAGGGCTTGTCCATCGTCTCACTGGACTGCAACTCCTCGACTACAACATCACCGTCAACATCGAATCATTATCTGCCCGCGCAGAAATTGGACGCGAAGAGAAAGCGCACGACCGGCTCGCCGGAGATTTCGCCAGCGAAAAGCGGCTGTCCTTGCTCACAGCAATGGAAAAGAAGGCCAAGAAGATCGCAGCCTTGATGCAAGGGCACACGTTGCCGTTCAACGTCGAATACATCATCCGCGTGTGGGACCAGACACGAGAAGGGCTCGCAGTAAAAACGGCTGCAATCAAAAACGCAATCAACGGGATGAATGGCGCGCAATATCTCGCGTGTGCGTTGCCTACCACGGCTCGGAAGCTCTTTTATCAAAGCTGGCCTGGCTGTCCGTGGGGCCGTTACTCACATCGGAAGCTTTATGCGGAAACACGTTATCTCGCGGATGTCCTTCCTTTCAGTGCCACGTTCACCGGTCATCTTGATCAGGCGGAAGCGATGTACGAAGGAACTCAGCGCAACCTTGTTGGTATCACAACGTTTTCTAGTTCGCAGGGGAACGAAACACCGCAACACGCGGTGCTATTAGGAATGAGTGGCGCAGGCAAAAGCGTCACTGTCTGCGACGTGCTTTCGCAGACCGAAGCCTTCTACGACTACACCGTCATCATCGAGGAAGGACTCTCCTACGAGATTTATACGCGCACGGTAGAACCCGCTGCGCGGCCAATCATTATTCATCCTGATGGGGATCTAACGATCAACTATTTCGACACGCACGGTCTGCCGCTCACTGCCGAACAGCTCGCATCTGCGATGGCGATTGTTGCAAAGGTCGCCGGCGTCAGCAACGACGAGGACAAACAGCTTTCCCGCGAAGGACAGATCGCCAAATACATCATGCTTCTGTATGAAGACGTCTTCGAAGAATGGAGCCGTCAGAACAGTGATCGGCTTCTCGAAGTTGCGCGACATGCGTGCACACTCGCCAAGATCAAGCGAGGCCGCCCAGGGAGCACGACGCTTGATGTGTTCGTTGACTTTCGCGATCTCCAACGAGCACACCCTGATCGCGCACATGAACAACTCGCAGAGATCACCGACGAAGAAGCGCTGCGTTTTTTGAAGCAACCCGACACGCGACGAGAAGTGCGCAACCTCGCCTTCGCTTACTTCGCTCCCAAGGAATATCCAACGCATCGGATGCTTCAGGAGCTCATTCAGCTCGATGCATCCGATGGCGCAGCCGGCGATCTCGCGACGCGCTTGTTGCCGTGGTGCGCCGACGGCAATTACGGCTGCCTGCTTGATGGCATCAGTAACATTTCGCTGACTGGCAAAATTGCGCATTTCGAACTCGGATACATTCCCGAATCCGCAAAGCTGCTACGCGCCGTTGCGGGATTTTTGATCACCAACTACACGCGACAACACATCATCACGATGCCACGCCGATTGCGAAAACGGAACGTGTACGAAGAAGTTGCCCGGCTTTTGGATATTCCAGGCGGCGAACAAATCGTGAAGGAGAGCTATGCGCAGATGCGGAAATTCAACTGCTGGAACATCTCCATTGTTCAGCAATATGGTCGCTTCAAAGAAAGCCGCATTCGCTCCGCCGTTTTTGGTAATGCCCGCCAGTTCTTTCTCATGCGCCAGAACGATCGCGCCGATCTCGACGACATGGCCGCGGATATCGGCCTAACTGAACTCACAAAACACGCGATCCTATCTTATCCGCTCCCGGACCAGCAGAAGGGTGAAAAATTCGCCGCCTTCACTTATCTACATAATGACGCACAGAATCCAATCTGCGGCACCGCACACAACGTCGCTTCACCGGAAATGCTCTACATCAGCGGGAGCAGTGGCGCGCAGTTCGATAACCGCGCGCAGGCACTGCGCGGGGCTAAGGACGTGCTATCAGCGATCGCCGCTGGCGCAGAGTCGACTGACTAAAATTCTGTCTCACGCCTTGCGGCGGCGCTAGAAAAAATGCGTCGAGCAGACGACAGGAGCAAAGCCACTTAAAAAACGGTAGCTACCTTTGTTTTATTACTCTGCCTTCTTCACGATGGCGGCCTTGTAGGCACTAAGCAGCCTCGAGTATTGGTAAAAGTCCTCCCTAGACATGGGAAACGGTATCTTGAAAGCGGCTATCGCTCCGCTTGGCAGAGGAACTGGAAATTCTCGGACGGAACCAATAATAGATGGCCGCTTTGTAGGCGCGGGCATTGTCGGTGGAGTCGGTATAGGAGCCGCCTGATCGCAACTTGCAGGAAGTGTCGCTCTAACGGCCAGCCAGCCAAGGACGGTCGCGGTTGCTCTCGCAATCAACTGTTCGTCCTCAACAAAGGAATAGCTCGCGGCCCCCAGATTCCGCCGTTTGAATTTCATCCGCGCGCGCTGCTGTTCCCGAGCGGCGACCGCGTGTTTTGCGCAGTAATTTTTACTTATCACCGGCATCGGGCACACCATGCATAGCCCTGCCTGCTTGTGCCGAAGCTGATACCGGCGCGCCCGCGATATGCGCCCGCCATTTGAAACAACGCCAGTCGTCATCTCGGCGGGCTCCGATAAATGTGAAAGCCCCTCGCGAAAACCTTCCTCGTCGAGGCTCCGCGTCGAGCACGGCTGGCCTGGACAACAGTCTTGCCTGCCCGCCTTGGTGGTCGTGGCAGAAGCCAAGTCGAATGGGCCGCGGCGAGTCATTTCGGAAAGATTTGAACCGCAGGATGAGCCGACATCCTGCCGAATGGTACGGATAGGTCGGTCTGCTCAAACTCTGACTAACGTATTCCTTTCGACCTTCCGATGACGATAGAGAGGTGCCGTGCGAAACCTATTCACTGATCGCTGATCAGTAATTACCGTTCCATTCACCGCGGCGGAGTCGGGCGAGGCGGTGGCGTCGAACGCGGTCTTGGCGTCGGACTAGGCCTCGGTGTAGCAGTTGGCGTCGGTGTTGGCGATGGCCCGCTTTCGTACAGCTCCGCGCTCGCGGTAAACGGTGGGTTGGAGTTAGCAACTCCCCCTGCGGCAAGCACCATGCCGTTGGACAGCAACGTCGCCGTGTGCCCATAGCGTGCGGTGTTAAGATTGCCGGTGGCAGTCCAGCTCCCGCTGGCCGGATCATACAGTTCCGCGCTCGCGGAAGCACTGAGGCCGCAGGCATCAGTTCCCCCGGCGACAAGCACCATGCCGTTGAGCAGCAACGTGGCCGTGTGCTGAGAGGTTGCGGTGTTTAGACTGCCGGTGGCGGTCCAACTCCCGGTGGCCGGATCATACAGTTCCGCGCTCGCGGAAGGAAGGCCCGTGCTATCATTTCCCCCAGCGACAAGCACCATGCCGTTGGGCAGCAACGTCGCCGTATGCTCATAGCGTGCGGTGTTGAGATTGCCGGTGGCCGTCCAACTCCCGCTGGCCGGATCATACAGTTCTGCGCTCGCGGAAATGCCGTTACTATCAATTCCCCCAGCGACAAGCACCATGCCATTGGACAGCAACGTCGCCGTGTGGAGCTCGCGTGCGGTGTTGAGATTGCCAGTGGCAGTCCAGCTCCCGCTGGCCGGATCATATAGTTCTGCGCTCGCGGAAGGAAGGCCGGTGCTATCGCCTCCCCCAGCGGCAAGTACCATGCCACCGGGTAGCAACGTCGCCGTGTATAGTGCGCGTGCGGTATTGAGATTGCCGGTGGCAGTCCAACTCCCGTTGGCCGGATCATACAGTTCCGCGCTCGCGAGAGCGTTGCCATTGCTATCAACGCCCGCGGCGGCAAGCACCATGCCGTTGGACAGCAACGTCGCCCTGTGCCCCCAGCGTGCGGTGTTGAGATTGCCAGTGGCGGTCCAACTCCCGCTGGCCGGACCATACAGTTCCGCGCTCGCGGAAGTGATGAAACTGCTGTCAATTCCCCCAGCGGCAAGCACCATGCCGTTCGGCAGCAAGGTCCCCGTATGCTGCACGCGTCCGGTGTTGAGATTGCCGGTGACAGTCCAGTTCCCGCTGGAGGGGATGGCCGTGTTGCTGTCGTTGTTAATACGTTGAAGCGCTTGAACACCAAAGGCGATGTTCCAGACGCCGTTGAGGAGCTTGTGTAGCGCCCGATTGCCCGCAGCGGTGTTGGCGACCGGATGACCTCCGGTCGACGGACTGACCGCTCGCGCTACGGGCGAAAGCCCAAAGCAGACGAGCACCACCGCGGTGAGAAGCAAACTGACAATCGAATTTCGTGCAATTATCGTTTTCACCGGATGGATTTTTTCCTTTTTTGTCAGGCAAATTCTGGCGGAGCCGATAATGGATGTCATTGTGGTTCTCATGTGGATTTCTCCTTTGCAGTCAGGTTGCGAGCTATTTTTTTCGGATTATTCATCCTCCAATTTCCTTTTGTTTTGGCCTTGTTTAATTTTTCTCCGGACAACCCATTTCAGGCCGTCACCTGATGTACTGTCCGAAACCGGGTCCGAGGTTACGCGGAAAATGCGAAATTTTTTAGTTGCCCGGCTGAAACCGCGGATTACCCGCGAGGGCGGGGCGGGCAGGCTGCGGAGAAGATATTCAACCACGAATAAACACGAATTTTAACAGAGAATCTGTTCGAGCTTGAAAGCTGATTTCAGCCCAGCGCTTTAACGCTGAGTTGTTAACGAAAATCGTCGAGTCCAGTCAGGCACCCCACAGACGCGGAAAGCCGAGGACCTGGATTCCACAGCCAACGATCCGTTTTTGAACACACCTTTCCTTCGCGTTCATTCGTGATTATTCCCTCTTTATCCGTGTTCGTCCGTGTAATCCACGGTCAAAATGGTCTGACGCTTTACCTCGCTAGTTATTTTGGGGCGAGGGAGGCGACGATTTCTTCGAACCGCGGATCGCCCCGCAGCGGATCCCAAAACGGCCCGAGTTTCAACTGGCCGTAGTTGAGGGCGGTCGGGGTGAGGGTGGCAATAGCAAGCTGTTCGCAGGCTAGATCTTTGTCGCCAACCCACGCAGCGATCATCGCCAAATACACGATCATGCGCGGACCATTGATTGCATCTTTTTTCATGGGAAGAAGCTCGACCGCGCGCCGGCCTTCACGCAGGGCTTCCTCTTTCCGCCCGAGAGCAGCGTCGATTAAACCAAGCACGCATAACGGAGGGCCGTAATTTGGTTGAACCTGGATGGTTTTCTCCTGCTGCGCGCGTGCCGCGGTGAAAGCGGACCGTGCCTGTTCATCATCATTCATCATACGAGCGATAACGCCTTCCACGAATGGACGATTTAATTGAACAACGGAGTCGCTTAGAGGGGTTTCGCCTAACGCGATCAAGGCATTATTGGCAGCAGCGGTGTCGCGCTCGGCCAGTGCGCAAATAAGCCAATTATCGGCGATACTCTGTATGGCGGCGGGATTTACCGCCCGAATTGAATCGATCAATTGATGCAAGGGTTGGGTATCGGCTTTCCAATCCAATTCCACGAACGCGCGCGCTATTTTCGTATCTACATTGTTGGGCTCGATGGCCAATGCGTGATCCAACACCGATTTTTCTTCAGCATAGCGCCGGAAAAGTCCGTAGCTCAGCGCAATCTGCTGCAACATGTGAACGTTGCGCGGGTCGAGGTCAGTCGCGCGCTCTAGGTTTCGTGTGGACTCTTCCCATCGCCCCTGACGTCTTTCGATATAACCCTTCAGCTCGAAGAGTCGGGGATCATTCGGCAGGGTCTCGCCCGCAACTTCCAGTTCAGCAAGAGCGTCGTCATAATCGAGGTATCCTCGATAAAGATTTTCCGCACGCGCGAGATGTGCCTCGCCCGCATCCGGGCGGAGGCGAAATGCGGCTTGGATGGCCGCTTCCGCCAATGCCAGACGCGCGGGAGTATGATCCTCGCCAAACAAGTAAAGGAGATCATGAGCGTAGGCGAGTTGGCAATACGCCTGGAAGAACGACGGGTCATGCGTGACGGCTTGGTCAAGTAGATCGGCAGCCTGCAGCAAATTTACCCTGGCGTTACTGGTAAAGCTCGTCATCAGAAGAAGATTTTTAGCGCGGCTGTAGAGATCGAAGGCGGTGAGATCGGCGGTTGGTGGTCGCTCAATGGCCAGTCTCTCAGCAGCTGAGATTTTGGCGTGAAGTTGCTCAGCCACTTTTTGCGCGATCTCACTCTGGATGGCGAATACGTCATTCAGATCGCGATCGTACTGCTCAGCCCAGACGTGGGTGTCGGTGCGCGTGTCGATCAACTGGGCGTTAATATGAAGCCAAGCTCCGGTTTTACGCACGCTGCCCTCCAGCACATGAGAGACCCGCAACGCATCACCGATCTGGCGCGTATTCCGCTTACCTCGATATTGCATGACGCTGGTGCGGCTAATGACCTTGAGGTCGGCAATCTTCGCCAGCCTGGTCAAAATGTCGTCCTGGAGACCGTCGGCGAAGAAGGTGTCCTCTTTGTCGTTGCTCAGATTTTCAAATGGCAGCACGGCAATTCCAGTTGTGTGCGCGGGCCCGACTAGCTCGCTCTTCCAAACTATCACTCCTATGGCCACAGCCAGGCCAGCTAAAGACACTACTGAGAGCGCAGTAGCCGGATTTCGTCGCACCCATTTTCTTCCCCGGGTGAAGACGTTAGTGCGGCGGGCCCGGATCGGCTCGTGCCGGAGCCAGCGCTCAAGGTCTTCTGCCAGCGCGACAGCGGACGAGTAGCGACGCTGCGGATCTTTCTCGAGGCACTTCAGGCAGATCGTCGCCAGATCGCGATTTACTTTCGGGTTCCACACGCGCGGCGTCAGCGGCTCAGTTTCTAAAACCAACCGGATCGTTTCGTAAGTTGTTCCGCCGACGAAAGGAGGACGGCTGGTGAGCAATTGGTACAATACAGCGCCAAGCCCGTACACATCGACGGCGCTCGTGATCTGTGCGTTATTAGGCCGCGCTTGTTCCGGTGCCATGTAGCTGGGCGTGCCCGAAATCTCCGTGGTACGGGTGGCATCACTTTCCGTCTCGGCCAGCCTCGCCAGTCCGAAATCCGTAAGATGCGGCTCGCCTTTCGCATCGACCAAAATATTCCCTGGCTTGATGTCTCGATGCAGAATGCCACGCTCGTGTGCATAATGAACCGTCCGCGCCAGCTTCGCAGTGAGTTCCGCCGCCTGCCGGACCCCAAAACGTCGGGGCTCGCGCTTGACAACGGCATCGAGTTGTCCGCCTTCCAGCAAGCCCATACTGAAGTAGCAGCGACCGTCGCGCTCACCGATTTCATGAATCGGGACGATGAATGGATGGTTCAGGCTGGCGGCAGCTTCTGCTTCCAGGCGAAACCGTTTGAGATGCGCTTTCGTGGCCCAATGACCGAGACCCAGGACTTTTAATGCAACTGTGCGGTTGAGACTTTTCTGGCGTGCCCGATAAACCACGCCCTGGGCGCCCCGGCCTATCTCTTCCTGTAGTTCGTAATCGCCAAAATCCATTTCCAGCCGCGCTGTCCTCTGTTCAACTGTCGCCCCCTTTTCATCGGTCAATGCGCCAAGACCGGTTCTGAATAAGCAGACGCTACAGAATCCGCGTGGCGAATTGGCAAAAACCGTAGCTCCGCACTTCGCACAGACTCGACTCGCGTTTGTCATCCGGTTTTGTTCTCCATTTTTCATCTCGGTGTGTACTGTCCGAAATTCTTTCACGGGTTACGTTTGCAACACGGAAATGAAATGCCGCAATTCATCCTCGACATCGCCGGGCACCGCGACTGTGTATGCAATCTCCTCGTACAATAATTCCCGGTACCGTTGTCGCAGACGATGAAACGCCTGCTTCACGGCGTTTTCGGTCATCCTTAAATCTTTTGCGATATCCGCTTGTGAAGCCCGTCCCGGTTCATCCGCGAGCAATTCCTCCAATTGCTCGAACAAAGACGCGTTGCCAGCCATTCGATATTCCTCCTCGAGACGCGCGAGCACTTGCTCGAGCAATGTCAACGCCCAGCGCCGTTCATAAATTGTGTCGGCAGTCAAAGTGTCCGCCATCTCCGGATCGGTGCGCTCGCGGGCGAGTAATTCGTCAAGTGGAATAAGCGCTCGGCCCTCGCCACGCTTCAGCGCCATCTCACGTCGGTGTGCTTTACCTAGGAAATGTTTAAGCGAGACAAGCAGATAAGAGCGCAGTCGCCCTTTTTCGCGGCGGACGACGTCCAGATCTCGTCGCTCTAACAACAGCGCGAAAAAACCCTGGGTCAAATCCTGCGCTTCATCCGGACTGTATCCCTCGCGCCTGGCGAATCCGTAAAGTGGCCACCAATATGTGCGGCAAAGTTTTTCGAGCGCGGCATCCGCCGCTGGGGACCGATCTTGCGCCGCTAGCACCAGGCTCCAATGCGTAGTGACAAATGAGGCCGCGCCGTTTTGTCCGACAGCTGCCGGATCAATCGTGCTCAGTGAAGCCCCGTTATCCTTGGCAGGCACGCTGTAATTCAAGTAAAAAGCCGCGGCGAAAGCAAGCCTGCATTCTAACAGAACACAGAGGCATCTTGTTCATCAAAGGAGGAAGCCATTCCGCCTCTTCAAACGAATCTGTCCCGTGGCAGACCATTGTGCGGATTCACGCAGCGAGGGAAGAACATGTCGCTCGACATGGCAGGTGGTCTTCGACGCCAGTGGGTGAGTATTATATTGCCGCCAACTTTAATAACGGCGCAACGCTGGCGACCCTCGGCGATTGGCATCAAGCACTTCTACGGAAATCGGAGGGTGAGGTTCCTACTGAATGGCGTGCGTGGCCTGCTGCCGCACGGCAATCGCGAACGCGCGCTCCAAGTCTTCGATCAAATCGTCCACGTCTTCTATTCCGACAGAGATGCGGACAAGGTCTGCTGGTAGTGCAAACGTTTGATTCAGCGATACTGGAATGCTGGCGTGCGACATTGCACACGGCAGGCTGATCACCGAGTTAACCGAACCGAAGCTGACCGCGATGGCGAATAATTGCGTACTCGAAACGACGCGTTGAGAGACAGAGGCGTCGCTGGTTGTGAAGCTGATCACTGCGCCATCACCGGTCGCTTGCCTTCGGTGGAGCTGATGATCACGGTGGGTGCTGAGCCCGGGATAGTACACCTGCTCAACCGCGGCGTGCTCCGAGAGAAATCGTGCGATCACATTTGCCGATGCATTCTGGCGCTCTGTACGCAACACAAGTGTCTTGATTCCGCGGAGCAGCAGCCAGGAATCAAATGGAGCTAAGCCCGCGCCTTCCGCGTTTTGTTGAAACGCGAATTGTCGATGTAACTGTGGGTCGTTTGTGATCAGCGCGCCCGCGGTGACATCGCTGTGACCGCAAAGGAATTTCGTTGCCGAATGGACGACAACATCTGCGCCTAGCGCCAGCGGCTGTTGAAAGCAGGGAGAGAGCATCGAGTTGTCGACCGCGAGAATCGCCTCGGCTGAATGTGCAAGTTCTGCCATCGCTTTGATGTCACTGATTCGGAATAGCGGATTGCTGGGTGTCTCAATCAACAGGAGTCTCGTTCGCGAACTCAGACTGGCGCGCACTTTGTCCAGATCCGTCGTGTCGATATAATTCACATCAATTCCGCTGCGCGACAGAACCTGATCGAGCAGACGGACCGTGCCCCCGTAAAGATCGTTTCCAGCGATAATTTCGTCGCCGATTTCCAGCCGCCGCGCCAGCGCCGTGATCGCGGCCATTCCGCTGGAGAAGGCGGACGCATATGCTGCGCTCTCCAGTCTGGCCAATTGCTGCTCGAGCAATTTTCTCGTCGGATTTGCGGTGCGGGTGTAATCGTACTCGCCGAACTCCGTTGCGCTTTCTTGGCGAAAGGTCGCGGTTTGGTAGATTGGCGGGACGATCGCGCTATAGGGATCGCCGTTCTCGTTCAAGTGAACGCAGCGAGTGGCCGTTTTCACGCGACGACCTCCTCCAGCTCTTCGGAGATTGATTCGGCGGCAGACAATTCGTAGCGAATCGTGAAGAGATCTGCCATAACGGCTTCAGTCGTCGGCCATCGTCCGGCGCCTGTGCCGCGCACGATGCGTCTAGCGCCGTTTTCGGTTTCGATTATCAATCCGTTTTGAGCGCCTTTTAATCGCGCAAATGGATGATCAATCGGTAGCTCGACCGGCGCGACGCGAGCTTCCAGACCCGCTGCGTTAGATCGACAATAGGCGACCAACCGTATCATCCGACCGCGCTTGCGCACCTCGCGCAAAACCTCGGCGCTCAAATGTTCGATGCCGCGCCGTGAGATTTTTGCCAACGGCAGCGAAACGCCGAAAGCGGCTCGCGCAAGAAGAATTAATTTTTGCACAGCATCCGTTCCATCGAGATCGAGCGTCGGATCGGCTTCAGCATAGCCGGCTCGTTGGGCCGCGCGGATTGCATTTTGCAATTCTTCGCCACGCGCGAGCTGATCGAGAACGAAGTTTGTCGTCCCATTCAGAACGCCGTGGAATGCCGCGATCACGCCGGTGGCGCGTGCGCACTCGATCGCTTCGAGCGCCGGCATTGCTCCTCCAACGGCGGCACTCGCGCGAAGTGCTACTCCGTTTGCGTTCGCTACCGCTTGCAGTTTTTCGCCTTCGGCGGCAATCAGCGCCTTGTTTGCAGTCACGACATGACGGCCGAGTTGCAACGCGCTATTAGCCAAAACCGAAGCGCGCTCCGTTCCACCGATAAGCTCGATAACTACATCGCACGGCTTCGCGATCAACTCGTCTGGATCGAGAGTCAGCAGGTTTTCCGGAACGCGCGGCTCTCGGGCCCGCGATAGATCCCGCACAGCGACGCCGATCACTTCCAACAATTCTGGGAGCGCGGTGAGTCGTTCATAAACTCCACCGCCCACGGTCCCACAGCCGAGCAACGCAACGCGCAGCCGCTGGGGTGTAGTCTCGCCACCATCGACAAGATCAACATCGGAACCGATCTGTGTTCCGCTGGACGCCCCGATGCATGTAATCTCAAAGGGCAGATCACATTTGTCAGCGAAGCGAACCGCTTTATCCTGAACAATTTCGCCGCCGACGCGGAGCGCGGTTTCATATTTCACGTGACGAAATCGCAGAGGCCGTGCGGCTCCCCCGCCTGTCGGGTCGTTGGTGTACAGCCCGTCGACATCTTTAAGAAGAATGCATCGAGCATTCAGTTGATGCGCAATAAATACGGCCGATAAGTCGGAGCCACCGCGGCCCAACAACGTGGTGTCGCCTTCTTCGTTTCGACCCGTGAATCCCGGCAACACCACGACTGACCGCTCCAGCTCCGCCCGCAGGCGCGCGACATCGACGGCGACAACTTCCGAATCGAGTTCGTCGCCGATGGTGCGCAATCCGGCTTGCGCCGGATCGAGAACCTTCGCCGGAATGCCGGCTCGATGCAGAGCGATGCCAAGCAGCGCAGACGCAGTCGCTTCGCCAGTCGCGAGCAGCATTGCCAGAGCGGATTCTTCCGGCTCTGTGGAAATCGCCCTGGCCTGACCCAGCAAGCGATCGGTCGCATTACCTATCGCCGAAACCACAACGAGAACTTGCGACCCGCTGCGCCAGTGCTGATAAATTTCGTGCACCGCACCCGGCAAATCACTCTCACTCCGCAATACGGAGCTGCCAAATTTCAAGACGACAATGTTCGCCGCTGTCATAAGAGTAATCCTTCCGCAGATGCGTCGAGCGCTTGTTCCAGATCGGCGATGATGTCATCCGGATTTTCGAGTCCTACGGAAAGCCTAACGAGTCCGTCCGTTATCCCGGCAGCCGCGCGTTGCTCAGGTGGCACCGCGCCATGCGTCATCGAAACCGGATGCGTGATAATGGTTTCGGCGGCGCCCAGATTCTCAGCCAGGGCGCAAAGGCGCACCGAGTTCATCAAATGCACGCCGGCTTGCGCGCCGCCCTCCACTTCGAACGCGATCAAGGCGCCGCCAGCACTCTGCTGACGTTGAGCGAGTTCAAATTGCGGAAACGACTCGAGACCGGGATAAACTAGTCGAGTGATGCGAGGGTGCGATTCCAGAAATCGCGCGATGCGCCCCGCGTTCTCGCAGTGACGCGCCATGCGCAACGGCAACGTCTTGACTCCTTGCAATGTCAGCCACGCCGCAAACGGCGATTGAATCGTGCCGATCGTGTTGCGCGTGAACAAGAATTGATCGTGCAAATTCGCGTCGCGAGTAATGAGCGCGCCTCCGACGGTAGCGTTGTGGCCTTCGATGAACTTGGTCGTCGAATGCAGAACAATGCCTGCGCCAAAGTCGAATGGTCGCTGTAGCGCGGGCGTCAGTAGCGTATTGTCTACTACCAGCAATGCGCCGGCCTTTTTTGCCAGGCGAGAGGCAAGATCGATATCAGTGAGTTTCAACGTCGGATTGGCCGGCGTTTCGATGAAAACCAAGCGCGTCGGTTTTTGCAACGCCTTGGCGAATGCATTCTCGTTGGAAGTATCGACAAATTCTGCCTGTACGCCGAACGGCGCTAGCGTTTGACGCAACAAACGCACCGTGCCGCCATAAACAGCTTGCGAACTCACTACGCGGTCGCCGCTTTTGAGTAGCGCAAGGAATAACGCCGTAGTTGCCGCCAATCCGGTCGAGTAACACGTGGCAAATTCTGCGCCTTCGATCGCGGCCAGCCGGCGTTCTAACGCGGAGACGGTCGGGTTTCCGGAGCGGCTGTACTTGAAGCCTTTATCTTTACCGACCGCCTCCTGCCGATAAGTCGTTGTCTGATAAATCGGAGTCAACATCGCGCCCGTGACGGGGTCGGCAGTTGTTCCAGCGTGCAGCGCCAGAGTTTCAAAACTGTAGTCGGTGTCGGTCTCGACTGCTTCCAGTGTAGTGATCATCGCACTTGTTCCTTTCGATTTGGGTGGCAATCGAAAGGACTGCGGTCAGCGCAAGAAACTGAAAAGTGCAGGGGGATTCGAGTGAATCCGCACAGCTCTTTAGCAGTTTTTTACGTGGAGCAAGTCGCTTTAAATCGCCACGTTTTATTTCAGTATGGAAACGAGAATAAAATCGAATGTACCTATGTCAATAATTTTTCTGAAAGATTCTTGCAACCTGGGCTAGTTCCGCGGCCTCGCGTATTAGCGATCGCGTCTGTCTAAGTAACAGGCGATTGTTTTATCCAGTGCCGCGATCAGACGCATCTGCGCTTTTGTTGATAATTGGAAGCTCCGGGAAGAATCGCCTATCCATTGCTCCAGCAATGCCGGAGTCAGTGGCGAACGATTCGGGATCGACAAACAATGGCGCTTCAGTATCTCGAGGAGTCGGGGTATCCGTGGTCCCCAGATCTTCCTGAGAGTATCAAGCGCTCTTGCAACGACCTGATGAGTCCGCGCGCGTGTGAAGCCAAATCGCCGGCCGATCTCTGCGAACGTCACGCCGTTGATTCTAGCAAGAAGAAACTCTCTTTCACGTTGCGACAGCTTGGCGATTCCTTGCTCGAGCAACATCAATAACTCCACGACTGCCGTGGAATCGTCGACGTGTGCGTGATCAAATTCCGCAGAAATTGCGCGCTCAAGAAGTCGCCGAATCTCGCCAAGAGTGCGGACGCCACAGTTCTTGTATTGAAGCAATTCAGAAGGACTGTGCCCGTCTAGATCGCCCAGGGTCCGAACTCCCATTAAGCGGGCAACATTTGCCAAACGTGTCGTTACCGGCAACTCTTCTAGTCTAAGGCGACAGACCGATTCTAGAATGGCAAAGCCAGCTCCGTTTTGTTGCGCTGAACCGTTCCGTTTTATCATTTTTTTCCGCGTCGTAGCCACGTGTTATCGACCACGGCAGAAAGATTCTTTACAGAAGACAAAGGAAACAAAGAGTCTGTTCTTGCCCAAACTGGGAAACCTGTTAGCCTTTTCAATGTTCGCCAGCCGACGGCTTCCCGTAAAAGGGCAAGGGCAGCGCGGTGCGCTGCCCATACCATCCACTTTGCTCCTCTGTAGGGGAATGTGTCTCACGGTGGCGGCGTTGGGCGAGGGTGCGGTGCCGGGCGAGGTCTTGGTGTTGGGCTAGGCCTCGGCGTTGGAGTTGGTGTGGGGCTCGCCGTGTACCTCAACACTAGCGTCTGGGTGTTGCCGTAGTGGCCGACGGCCCAGCACTCCGACGCCGACACGCACGTCACGCCAGTAAGGTAGTCGTACAGCGTGATGTTGGGCGAGGTGACGATGGCCCATGAGGTCCCGTCCCAGCGCTCGATCAGGGTCTGAGGAATGAAATTGTCGTTGACGTAGTAGCCGACGGCCCAGCAGTCGGACGCCGACATGCACGTCACGCCATAGAGGTCGTTTTCCTGCATAGTGCTGGTGTTGGGCGAGCTGACGATGGCCCACGAGGTCCCGTCCCAGCGCTCGATCAGGGTCTGAGGAATGAAATTG
>Ga0070741_10011474_pt1 | contig 16357 bp, 11 predicted proteins | sample Coa_R1_4_FD_66440 | JGI IMG/M metagenome (GOLD analysis project Ga0070741, IMG submission 66440) | Surface soil microbial communities from Centralia Pennsylvania, which are recovering from an underground coalmine fire - Coalmine... | ecosystem: Environmental > Terrestrial > Soil > Unclassified ...
ACCCCCCCCCGATGGAACGGAGCTCTCCGACATGCCTGCCCACCCCCGCCCCCGGTGGAGCGGCGCGCCCCGTGGCGCCGTCGCCGGCCTGGCCGCCCTGGTCGCCGCCCTCGTCGCTTTCGTCGCCCCCTCGGCGCCGGTCCAGGCCGCTGGCCCCAGCCCCGCTGCGGCGTCGGGCACCCCAACCTCGGGGTACTGGATGGTCGGCACCGACGGCAAGGTGTACCCCTTCGGCAACGCCACCGACCTCGGCAGCCCCGCGCTGCCGGGAGCGGCCAAGGCCACCCACATCGAACCCACGCCGGACGGCGGCGGGTACTACGTCCTCGACGATCGGGGCGACGTCTTCCCCTTCGGCCACGCCCAGTCGCTCGGCAACGCCGCGCTGGTGGGCGGCGAGAAGGCGGTCAGTCTCTCGGCCACCCCGTCCGGGCAGGGCTACTGGATCTTCACCAGCGCCGGCCGGGTGATCACCAAGGGCGACGCCCCGAACCTCGGTGACATGTCGGCCAGGCCGCTCAACGCTCCGGTCGTGAGCTCGACGGTGGCCCCCGACGGGTCCGGGTACTGGATGGTGGCGGCCGACGGCGGGGTGTTCTCCTTCGGGACGCCGTTCTGGGGCTCGACCGGGAACCTCAAGCTGAACAAGCCGGTCGAGGGCATCGTCCCGACCCTGACCAACAAGGGCTACTGGCTGGTGGCCTCCGACGGCGGGGTCTTCGCCTTCGGCGACGCCGGCTTCAAGGGCTCGATGGGCGCCACCAAGCTGAACAAGCCGGTCGTCGGCCTCGTCCGCTACGGCGACGGCTACCTGATGGTGGCGTCCGACGGCGGGATCTTCGACTTCTCCAACCTGCCGTTCCAGGGCTCGCTGGGGGCCAACCCGCCGGCCAACCCCGTCGTCGGCACGGCCGCCGTTCCCGCGGCACCGAGCACCCCGGCCAGCGGCGGCCCGACTCCGCCCGCCGGTGGGACGACGCCCACCACCGCTCCGGTGACGCTGCCGGCCGGTCAGTACCCGCCCAACTTCTCCTCCTCAGCCCAGCGGAGCTGGGGGACGGCCCCCGACACCTCGACCCCCTGCTACGACACCAACGTCAATCCGCCGCTGTGCTTTGCCCAGACGGTCGGCTCGGTCCTCGAGGTCGGCGACAAGGTTTATGTCGCAGGGGAGTTCACCAACATGGTCGACCCGTCGAACGGCCTCGCACCGGCCAGTCCCGCGCTCACGTACCTCGCCGTGTTGGACAAGGGCACCTGGACGCCGGATCCGAGTTCGCCGTTCAACACCACCGCCCTCCAGGCGGACGGCCCCGTCATGTCCCTGGCCGCCTCACCCGACGGCAAGGTCCTCTACGTCGGCGGGAAGTTCCGCCACATCGGCGGCGGGGCCAGCCGGCGGGTCGCCGCCCTCGACACCAGCACCGGCCGGCTCATCCCGGGCTGGACGTCGCCCGGCCCCGACGCCGCGGTCAACGGCGTCGTGCTCAGCGCTGACGGCCACCACCTCTACATCGGCGGGTCCTTCTCCCACCTGGGCGCCTCGGCCGCCACCTACCTGGCCGAGCTCGACGCCGCCACCGGCGCCCCGATCCCCACGTTCGGCTCGCTGACCGACTACGGCGGCTACTTCAGCGGCCACGGCGGCGCCCGGGTCGAGCCCCCCACCACCGTCCACGCCAGCGTCCAGGAAGTCCGCCTCTCCCGGGACGGCTCCACCCTCCTCGTCGGCGGCGACTTCCTCCACTTCGGCGTCCAGAGCGACCCGACCAAGAGCCACGCCGGCCTGCTCGCCGTCGACGCCACCACCGGCCAACTCACGCCGTGGCAACCGATCAACACCCGCCCCGTGTTCCAGATCACCAACGGGGTCCTCGACTCGACCACGTTCTACGTCGCCGCCGGCGGCAGCGGCGGCAGCCTCCAAGCCTTCCAGCTCGGCGGAAGCACCTCGCCGCTGTGGAAGGTCGAAGTCGACGGGGACGGCACCGGCGTAGCCGCCACCGACACCCAGGTCTACCTGGTGGGCCACTTCGGCCACGTGGCGGCCAGCGCCAAGGACGTCTGTCCCATCCCGACGAGCCCCACCCAGCCTGTCTCGTGCGACTTCGGCAATCAGAACCGCACCAACCACCTCGCCGCCTTCAACCTCAGCGGCAAGCTGCTCGGAACGTTCACCGCCCAGGCCAACACCCCGAAGGGACCGGAGTTCGCCTACCTCGGGGCCCAGGACCTCTACGTCGGCGGCGACTTCACCGGCGTCGCCTCGGCCCCCAACCCCACCGGCGGGGTGGCGGCGTACCACAAGCAGCCCGGACTGGCCATCTACCACACCTGCCCCTCAACGGCCCCCTGCTGAGCCCAGGGGGCGGGCGCCGGCCGCTCCCGCGGGCGCCATCATCAATGTGCACAAGGCGGGCCTCAAGGGCGAGCCGTGACTCCCTGACCCCGGCATCGGGCGCGCATCACGGTTGAGGCTGGAGACCCATCTGGAAGAGAGGCGACCCACGATCCTCGAATCAGCGGCTGGGCCAAGGCTCGGCCCGCCGCATCGGTGTTCGGTGGTCGCCCCTGCCTGCCTCTCTTCGCCTTCGGGCCTTCGCGTCCGACCCCGGCGCTCTGCGGCAACTGTGGGAGTCAGGCTTCGGAGAGTTGGCCATGGCCGACTGGCTGAGCGCCTTCCCCGAATTCTCGGTCGGATTGGTGCGGCCGCAAAGCGGGCAAAACGGGGGGTCTGACGGCACGGCGGGTCCACACGGTCGCTTCGACGCCCTGCGGGACAGGGATCTCCCGGCCGGGCGTGGAATTGGCTGGTGTGCCCCTCACCGCCGCCCCCCGGCGCGAGCGCGTCGGCCGAATGGTCCTCGCCCTGCTCCTCGTTGCAGTCGCGCTCGTCGGCACCCGGATCGGGACTCCGGCGAAGGCGGCCGGCGACCCGGTGCTCCTCGCCGCCGGTGACGTGGGGATCTGCGACGTCACCGGAGCGCCGGCCGGAGGATCGCCGGCTACCGCCACGCTGCTGAACAACGATGCCAACGCCACCGTGGCCATGCTGGGCGACGGCGCCTACGACCTGAGCCGGACGGGCACGGGCAGCGACGCCACCGCCTATCGGAACTGTTACGGCCCGACCTGGGGCCAGGCCGGCATCAAGGCCCGGACCCGTCCCGCGCCCGGCGACAACGAGTACCAGGGCAGCCCGCAGGCGGCGGACTACTTCGCCTACTTCAACGGGACCGGCCCCTGCTCCGGGGCGACGTCGGCCCCTCCCGAATGTCCTGCCGGCCCCAACGGGCTCGGCTACTACAGCTACGACCTGGGGGCGTGGCACGTCGTCGTCCTCAACCCCCAGTGTGACCCCCACGCGCCCGGCGGGCTGGGGCACACCGCCCTGGACGGCTGCGGGGCCGACAGCACGATGGGGAGGTGGCTCACCGCCGACCTCGCCGCCCACCCCACGGCCTGCACGCTCGCCTACTGGCATGAACCCCGCTTCTACTCCTTCACCAGCGCCGGCCAGGGCCAATTGCCGCCGAACACCAGCTACGACGACGATCCCACCATGGACGCCATGTGGCAGATCCTCCAGGATCACAAGGCCGACGTCGTCCTCAACGGCCACCGCCATGTCTACGAGCGGTTCCCCAAGATGGTGCTGCCCTCCCAGTCGAACGTCGGGCCCGGCGTCCCGGACCCGGTGAACGGCATCCGCGAGTTCGTCGTCGGCACCGGCGGCGGACCACATCACCACTTCGACCCCGACCCGCGGTCCGACCCCACCCAGACCATCTACGAACCCAACAGCGAGGTCCACGTCCAGCAGACGTTCGGGGTGCTGCGCCTCACACTCCATGACGGCTCCTACGACTGGCAGTTCCTCGGCGCCAGCACGGCCAACGGCACGGTGCTCGACTCCGGCACCGACAGCTGCCACGGCACTGCCGGGGCCACCACAACGGTGACGTCGGGCACCACATCCTCGACCGGGCCCACAACGGCCACCACCCTCGGCGGGTCCCCCGACCCGAGCCACCCTTCGCCCCACCAGCCTGCCGCCGGCTACTGGATGGCCGACTCGGGCGGAACGGTATATCCGTTCGGCGCCGCCGCCGGCCACGGCGACTCCGCCCCCTCCTCCGGCGCGACGACCGTCGCGCTGCGCCCCACCCCCGACGGAGGCGGCTACTGGGTCGTCGACTCCGCCGGGGTGGTCAGCGCCCGGGGCGACGCGCCGCCGCTCGGCGGCCCGCCTCCCGGATCGCTCCAGCGGGGTGAGGCGGTCACCAGCCTCTCCCCCACCCCCAGCGGCCACGGTTACTGGCTCTTCACGAACCGGGGACGCGTCCTCACCTTCGGCGACGCTGTCTCCTACGGAGACATGGCCAACGTGAAGCTCAACGGGCCGGTCCTCGACTCGGTCCCCACGCCGAACGGCCGCGGCTACTACATGGTCGCCTCCGACGGCGGGATCTTCGCCTTCGGCGACGCCGTCTTCGCCGGCTCCATGGGCGGCCGCCACCTCAACGCCCCCGTCGAAGGGATCGTCCCCGTGCCGGCCCAGGCGGCCGGCACCGGCGCCTACTGGCTCGTGGCATCCGACGGCGGCGTCTTCGCCTTCAACGCCCCCTTCCGGGGCTCCATGGGGTCCACCCATCTCAACAAGCCGATCACCGGCATGGTCCCCTACGGTAACGGCTACCTCATGGTCGCCGCCGACGGCGGCATCTTCGACTTCTCCAACCAGCCGTTTGTCGGCTCCCTCGGAGCGAACCCGCCGGCCCACCCGATCGTGTCCGTCGCTGCCCTGCCGTAACCGCAGCTGACCGCGACGCCGCCCGAACCCCAGGCGCCTTGCCGCAAAAAGAAGGCCCTCCGTTTCGGCGTTCGCTCGTGGCCGAAACGGAGGGCTGGTCAGTTGTTCCGACACCCCCGGGGCATCACCACCCATCTTCGACCCGCACGGGTTCTGGTCCTTGCGAAGCTGAGGATCCTGAAGAAGCCAGACCAGTACGGTCGCGGAGCCCTCCCGCCACCGAGCGTCCGCCGCCCCCGGCGCCTCTAGGACCGTCCACCCCAGGCCGGGCCCGTCCCACGCGCCGGGCCGTTGTTCGCGGGGTTCTCACCGTCCCGGCCGGCCAGACTGGCGAGCCTCTGGAATGCGACAATCCCCACCCCCGCGACCAGGACTCCGCCGATGATCCCGGGGACCATGACGTCGCTCAGCAACGTCGCTCAGGAACCGAACCACCGTCACGAGGAAGACCGTGGCCACCACGTCCGCACCCATCTTCCACCTCCGGATGGCGGGAGATTCCCAGCATCCGCCCGGCCCGCACCCCACGATACGTCCATTGGGCCCACCCGACCCGGCGAACGTCCCACTTCTTGCCAGCAGCGGCTCTCTGACGCCGATACGTCAAGCGGAAACACCTACCCCCCGGCACCGAACCGCCTCCGCCGTCGACCTCGGCCTCCTCACCCGGGCGCAGAAGCAACGGCTGGGCTCTCACTGACCTCGACCTCGGAGTCGACACCTCGACTTCGACAGGGGAGATCGTCGTCACCATGACGACGACGGTCGCCCAGCGACGAGGCACATCCCACGCTGCTCACTCCAACGACAGGGGGGAAAGGGCCACGTCAACCCGCCGACGTAGTGACCGTCAACGCGCCTTGGCCAGCCCGTCCTGCACCAGGGGTGTCGTTCGCCAAGCGGTAGCCGACGAGGCGCACTGTCTGGATGGAGTTGCGGCCGAAGGGCTCGTCGATCCTCTTTCGAAGGTGGCGGACGTAGACCTCGACGATGTTGGCGTCTCCCTCGAAGCTGTCGTCCCACACGTGCTTGAGGATCTCGGCCTTGGAGACGACGTGGCCGGACTCGCGCATCAGGTACTCGAGGAGGGAGAACTGACGGGGGGTGAGAGTGACCTCGACCTCGCCCATCCAGCACCGGTGGGCGGCGGGGTCGAGGCGCAGGTCGCCGACGTGGAGGACAGGGGGCCGTTCCTGCCCGCCCCGGCGCAGCAGCGCCCGGATCCGGGCCACCAGCACCATGTAGGAGAATGGTTTGGACAGGAAGTCGTCGGCCCCGGTGTCGAGCGCCTCGACCTCGTCGAGCTCGCCGTCCTTGGCGGTGAGCATGATGATCGGCGTCCAGTTGTCCGCCTCCCGGAGAGAAGAGCACACCTTGTAGCCGTTCATGCCCGGAAGCATGATGTCGAGCACGATGGCGTCGTATTCGCCTTCGCTGGCTCGTTCCAGCCCGTCCAGCCCGTCGAAGGCGGTGTCGACGGCGAACCCCTCAGCCTCCAGCCCCCGCTTGATCCCGCCGGCCAGAGGCCGCTCGTCTTCCACCACCAGGACTCGCATGGGCGCAGCTTGGGACCGAACCCCTGAAGGTCCTATGAAAACCGGCCGGTCACCAGGGCTGCAACCTCCGCTCACGGAAGACATGTCCGAAGTGTCCCTTCTCACCTCCGCCCGGGCCCGTGGCGCCTCGCCGACGCCGGGTCATACCCCAGCACCGCTCAGGCGAAGCGGAGGATGGCCAGGGTGCCGGCCACCAGGCAGTAGATCCCGAAGGGGTTCAGGGTCTTGGTGGTGAAGTAGCGGACGAGGTAGCGGACGGCGGCGTAGGCGGCGATGCCGGCGCACAGGCTGCCGACGAGGATCTGGCCGCGGATGCCGTTCCCGAGGGGGCCGAGGAGGTCGGGGAGTTTGTAGACGCCGGCGGCGAGGATGATGGGGGTGGCCAGGAGGAAGGAGAAGCGGACGGCGTCCTCGTGGTTGAGACCGCGGAAGAGGCCGCCGACCATGGTGGTTCCGGAGCGGCTGATCCCGGCGAAGAGGGCGGGAATTTGGGCGGCGCCGATGATGGCCGATTCCTTGAAGGTGAGCGTATCGAGGGTGGGCTGGGCGACCTGTCGGGTCTGGTCGGCACCGACGAGGACCCGGTTGTCGGCCCGGCGACGGAGCCGTTCCCCGGCCAGGAGGATGACGCCGTTGAGGGTCAGGAACACGGCAGCGGCGAGGGGCTTGGCAAAGACGACCCGGAGGGAGTGTTCGAACAGCAGCCCCGTCAGACCCACAGGGACGGTGCCCACGACCAGCAGCCAGCCGAGGCGTTCCTCGGCCGTCTCGATGCGCCGTCGCTGCAGCGAGCGGCGCAGCCCGGCGAAGATCCGCACCCATTCCGTGCGGAAGTAGACCACCAGGGCGAGGGCGGTGGCGACGTGCAGGCCCACAAGGAAGGCGAGGTAGAACGACTCGTCCGCCGCCTGTCCGGCCACCAGGCCGTGCCACCCGAAGAGGGCCGGGATCAGGACCGAGTGGCCGAGGCTGGAGACCGGGAAGAGTTCGGTCACCCCTTGGAGGAGGCCGATCACGACGGCCTGGAAGTAGCTGATCACGGCTGGGTCCTTTCAGGCGCCCTGCGGATCCGACCCCAAGGGCACGTAACGGGTCGAGGGGGGTTCCCCGCGGAAGGAGGCTCTCGGCGGGCTGGTCAGGCAGAAGGTTGGACGCTGTTCCTGAAGGTTCCTTCGCCCTCCGCAGAATCTCCATCAACGAGGCGGGAGTTCCGCGCATTCCGGGTCGCGAACACGCCCCCCCATGCAGTTGTGTGCAGTTTGTCCCTGTTCGGCGTTTGACGAACGCCGTCCCCGCGACTCAGGGCGGTGGCGGTCCTCGGACCACCCGCTTCAGCGCGTTGCTCGGCGGGCCGCGCGTGGTGATCCTGGCCGTCGGGCAGGTTCAGGACGCCCTGTCCGGCGTCGTGCCGGTGGCGAACGAGGCCGTTGCCATGAGGCAGCGACTGGCGCGCCTCAGGATCGGCGAAGGCGACACCTACCTCTCAGCTGATTGCGCCGGTTCCCCGGGGGCCCCGCACTTCCGAGATTCCGAACGCTTGTCTGAATAGGGGCTGCGGTCACGCGCCCCCGGGCCGCGGCCCACTCTGGTTGGGGTCTGCCGGATGCCGGTGATGGGAGCGTTGTACTGCTCACGCCCCCTGCTGATCTCGCTACCGGTGTTGTGTTGTCGGCGAAGTCCGCTGGTGGCGGGCCCCGTCGACGCCATGGGTCCGGCGCTCGCCGCGGGAGCGGCGATAGTGGACTCCCAGGGGAACGAGTGAGGCCACGATGATGGACGCCTCGATGATCGCCAGGTGGTGCTGGGCACTCGGGACTGTCTTGCCCAGGACGAACCCGAGCATGGTGACGCCCACGGCCCAGAGCAGGGCGCCCACGGCGTTGTAGATGGCAAAGGTCTGCGGCCGCATCCGGGCGACACCAGCGATGGGGTTGGCGAAGGTCCGCACGACCGGGATGAAGCGGGCCACCACGATCGTCTTGGCGCCGTGTTGGTCGAAGTAGCGCTGGGCTCGGTCGACGTGTTCCTGTCGGAAGAGGCGCGAATCGGGGCGCCGGAAGAGGGCGGGCCCGGCGCGACGTCCGATCAGGTAGGCCGTCTGGGCTCCGGCGACCGCCGCGACAAAGAGCCCGATGAGGACGACGGCCAGGTTGAGATGGACGGGGGCGTGCTTCCCGAGGGCGCAGAAGAGGCCGGCGAGGACGAGCAGCGAGTCGCCCGGGAGGAAGAAGCCGACGAGGAGGCCGGTCTCGGCGAAGACGACGGCGATGAGCCCGACGGTCCCGAAGGTAGCGAGGAGGTGTTGGGCATTCATGGGTGGTCTCGTCAGCCCCTTCCCGATTGGCTCGTCGGAGCGGAGGATGAACCCGGAGGTATGAGGAAGCTCTGAACGAGCTTCTTGGGGAAGGACCCGGGTGAGCAGCCGATCACGCAATCTCCGCCCGAGGATCAGCCTGCCGTTGAGCCAACGGACAACCCGGCTACCAATGCCCCCGTGCCACTCAGACCTTCTTCATCGGTGAATCGCCAGGCTGGGCCACGATGGCGAAGTTCCGCCAGACGGCCCCCCAGAAACAGCGACCCGTCCTTGACCCCGTCGGGAACGCCCGAGCCAGACAGGCTGTCGGACTGCGGGTGATGACCCGGCCGCGCACACTCCGGGTGCGACTCGCCCTGCTGTTCGCCTTGACCACGACTGTTGTGGCGGCGGCTTTCGGGGCGTTCTTGTTGCACCAGGCACGCCTTCAGTTGGCCAATGGGATCGACGAGGGGCTCGTTCCGCTCGTCACCGAGTTCGCTCCTCGGGTGGCGGCGACCGGCCCCGGAGCCATCTCTGGGCAGGTCCCCGAGTTGCACCCACCCTCCGATGCCGTTGCCCAGATCCTTGACGGCGACGGGAGGGTTCTGGCCACCTCGCACTATGACGGCGATGAACATCCGCTGATCGGCGCGGCCAGTGTGGCGCAAGCCGTCACAGGGAGAACGGTGCACCGCCAGGTCAGTGTTCGAAGGCCCGGCGGTGGCACCACCCCGGTCCGAGTGCTGGCGGTTCGAGTTCGCACGCCGGCCCAGTCAGTCGTCCTGGCGATCGGAACGAGCTTCGACGAGGCGCGCCGACTGGAAAACGACCTCGAGAGAGCGCTGTCGTTCGGTCTCCCTGTGCTCGCCGTCGCTGTGGCCCTCGGCGGGTGGCTGCTCACCGGGGCCATCTTCCGACCGGTCCGCTCGATGATCGAGCAGGCCGACGCCATCTCGACCCACGAGGCAGGCGAACGCCTCCAGATCACCGGCGGCGGCGCCGAACTCCGTGCCCTCGCCGCCCGGCTCAACGCCATGCTGGAGCGTATCGAGGATGCCGCCACCCGGGAACGGGCCTTTCTCGATGACGCCAGCCACGAGCTTCGGACCCCGATCGCAATTGTCAGGGGCGAGTTGGAGCTCGCCCGGGGGCGCGCCACGGGCGACACCGAGCTGGAGGACGGGCTTGACTCCGTGCTCGATGAGGTCGAGCGGCTCGAACGGCTCGCCCACAACCTCCTGGTCCTGGCCCGCTCCCGCAGCGGAACGCTCGCCGGCGGCGAGTCGCCCGTCGATCTCGAAACGGTGGTGGAGCGGGCGGTGCGGGCCATCTCCCGACGGGCACACCAAGAGCACGTCCTCATCCAGTGCCGCGGGAACGCCGTGGTCAATGGCGACGAATCGTCGCTCACCCGGGCCGTGCTGAATCTGCTCGACAACGCAGTGCGCTACGCGTCCTCGCAGGTCACGGTGACCATCGGTGAAGCGGGGTCGTTCGTCGACCTCAGTGTCACGGATGACGGGTCGGGCTTCGACGCCGAGGTCCTCGCCCACGCTTTTGAGCGCTTCACCCGCGACCCCGGCAGCGGAGGGGGCATGGGTCTCGGCTTGGCGATCACCGCAGCGATCGCTTCAGCCCACGGAGGGCTCGCAACTGCCACCAACCCCCCAGACGGCGGTGCCGAGGTCCATCTTCAGCTCCCTCCCTCTTGAAGCAACGATGAGTCGCTCGGCGGCCGGGCCACGAAGGCGGCGCCGGAAACCACTTTAGAACGGGCCCCCGCCCCCCCGAACGATGCTCGACTCCGGCCACGACACCTGCTGGCCCGTGGGCCGAAAGCGGGGGGTTTCGCGGCCTCCCCCGCCGTCGGGGCGACGTCGCACTTTGAGACCGCACGGTAGCCAAACGAGGAGGCACGATAGCGCCGGCCGGGGCGACGCTGACGATGCCGGTGCCGGTGCCGACGGCGATTCCCCGCGGCCATCCGGTCCCTGCGTCCCAGCCCGTCACCAGGCTTCGTAAGTGTCCTCGCCGTTGCGACGATCGCGTCGGCGCCAGATCCGAGGTCAGCAGGCTGAACGCCCGCCAAACCTTTGAGCCTTCTTGATTCAGGCTGTCCTCAGAGCTTGAACCGGCGCTGATCGACCATACAGAGGTCAATTCACAGGCCGGGACGAAGTACGGCGAGCGCCCTTTCGCGCCCCTCGCCGAATTCCCCCACGGAGGACCTGCAGTGCGACGATTTCCGCTCCTGGCCGGCGGCCGACGGCGGCTCGGCGCCACGTTGCTGGTGGCCGTAACGCTCGGCACTCTTGCCGGGGCGGTGGTGCAGTCCTCGTCGGTGCCGGCCCGGGCGGGCCGGACCGTGCCCTATACGCCGCCGCCTCCGCCGACAGCGCCCGACCCGATGCCCGTTCGCCCCGCCGGTCTGCTGGCCCCGGCCCAGGGCGCGCTGTTCGGCATGCACACCATTCCTGACCAGGCGGCCAAGGATCCGAGCGGCATGGGGATCACCAAGCGGGAGCAGCAGCTCGGCCGGACCCTGGACATCGACAACCACTACTACGACTGCAACGGGCCCGTCCCGACGTTCCGGGAGTCGTGGGACATCGCCCAGGGCCGCATCCCGCTGGTGTCGTGGGGCCGCCTGTGCGACAAGGCGTTGGTGGCCAACGGGAGCATGGACGTCGAGCTGGGCCGGATCGCCGACGGGTTCAAGGCGCTCGGGGCGCCGTTCTTCCTCCGCTGGTCGTGGGAGGGCGACGCCAAGATGAACCAGAGCACCTCCCACGACGCCAAGACCTACATCGCCGCCTGGCGTCACCTCCACGACCTCTTCGCCGCCCACGGCGTGACCAACGCCATCTGGGTCTGGTGCCCGGTGTCGCTCGACTTCTACCCCCCGCCGGGGCAGACGTCGACCGATCCCACCCTGGCCCCCAACCACGCCATCAACGGCATCGGCGCCCAGCCCTACTATCCGGGTGACGACGTCGTCGACTGGATGTGCGCCGACGGCTACGCTTGGGGCCCCGGCCTCGCCTCCGCCACCCGCCAGGAGCCCTTCCAGGAACTGTTCCAGGCCTATTACAACTGGGCGGCGCCCCACAACAAGCCGCTGATGATCGGCGAGACGGGCGCCATGGAGAACAACCCCGGCGACAAGGCCAACTGGTTCACGGCCATGTACGCGTCGGTCAAGCAGCACTTCCCGCTCATCCGGGCGTTCCTGTACTTCGACGTCGTGGGGGCCAACACGGCCAACTACGACTGGCAGATCGACACCACGCCCGAGTCGCTGGCCGCCTTCAAGGCCATGGCCGACGACCCCTACTTCAACGTCCGGGCGACCCTGCCGCCGCCCTACGGTACCGGCAGTGCGGCACCAGGCGATCCCGGCACGACGCCGCCGACCACAGCACCGCCGACCACGACACCGACCAGCGACCCCGGGGGCAACGGCGGTCCGCCGACGCAGGGAACGGCGGCCTCGGCCCGGTCCGGGTACTGGATGCTCGGCTCCGACGGTGCGGTGTACCCCTTCGGAGCGGCGAGCGCCCACGGCGATGCCGTCGGCCACCTGGCGGCCGGAGCCGCCGCCGTCCACGTCGAACCGACACCGTCGGGGGCAGGCTACTGGCTGGTCGACTCGGCCGGCACGGTGTCGGCCTTCGGCGACGCGGCCGCCTTCGGCGGGGTCAAGGCCGGCCAGCTGGCTCAGGGTGAGTCCGTGACCAGCCTGTCGGCCACCCCCTCCGGACGGGGCTACTGGGTCTTCACCGACCGAGGCCGCGTCCTGCCCTACGGCGACGCCACCTTCTCCGGCGACATGTCCGCCGTCCACCTCAACGGGCCGGTGGTCGGCTCCATCGCCACCACCTCCGGGAAGGGCTACTACCTGGTCGGCTCCGACGGCGGCATCTTCGCCTTCGGCGACGCCGTCTTCCGGGGCTCCATGGGCGCCGTGAAGCTGAACGCCCCGGTCGAAGCGTTGGTGCCCGACGCCAGCGGCGCGGGCTACTGGCTGGTGGCATCCGACGGCGGGATCTTCGCCTTCGGCGATGCGCCGTTCCGGGGTTCCATGGGCGGCAAGCCGCTCAACAAGCCGGTGGCCGGCATGGTCCGCTACGGCGCCGGCTACCTCATGGTCGGCCGCGACGGCGGCATCTTCAGTTTCTCCGACCTCCCGTTCGCAGGATCGCTGGGAGACCACCCACCGGCCCACCCGATCGTGTCCGTCGCCACGCTCGGCTAGGAAGCCCTCTCGCCCCAACTCAGCACGAGCAGTTCCAGGAGGAAGTCCCATGCGCCGGAGACTCCGTTTGGTTGTCGCGCTCGCAACACTGGCCACCGGCCTGGGCTTCATCCCCCAGGCGCCGGCCGGGCGGGCGGCGACGCCGACGTCGTTCACCTTCGGCGCCGCCGGCGATATGGGCGTCAGCAGCGCCGCCGCAGCCACCCTCGGAAACATCCACCGCGTCGCGCCGGACTTCTTCCTCCACCTCGGGGACTTCTCTTACGGAGGAACCGTTCCCGGCGCCGGGAACACCCCGGCCGACTGGTGCAACTTCGTCAAGACGAAGGCCTCCCTGCCGACCAATTACCCCTACGAGCTCGTCTCCGGCGGGCACGCCAGCCAGGCCACCAAAGGTCAGGACGGCCCCCTCGAGAGCTACACCGCCTGCCTCCCCGACCAGCTGCACTCCACCATCGCCCCCGGCAGCGAGTACGGCAAGGACTACTACTTCGACTACCCGGCCGGCGCCCCGCTGACCCGGGTGTTCATGATCGCCGCCGGCGAGACCTTCGCCAACGGCGGGACACCCGACAGCTACACGGCCGGAAGCCCCAACGCCGCCTGGCTGTCCACCACCATCGACGACGCCCGGGCCCACAACATCCCCTGGATCGTCGTCGGCATGGCCTTCAACTGCGTCACCGCCGGCCAGAAGCACTGCGAGATCTCCAGCGACCTCTTCGACCTGCTGATCCAAAAACACGTCGACCTCGTGCTCCAGGGCCACGAACACGGCTACGAGCGCTCCGGCCAGTTCGCCCTCAGCCCCGGCCCGTGCCCCGCCATCCCGATCTCCAGCCCGACCGGCACCCCGAGCTACTCGGCGGCCTGCATGGCCGACAACGGCTCCAGCGGCCACTACGCCAAGGGGGTCGGGCCCGTGGTGGTGATCGCCGGCACGGCCGGCATCGCCCTCCGGCCGATGAACGCACCGGGGACCCCCGACGCCCCCGAGGCCCCGTACTTCGCCAAGCTGATGGGCGGCACCGACCCGGACGCCAATCACGGCTTCATGCAATACACCGTCACCGCCTCCCAGATCAGCGCCACCTTCGTGTCCGACAACGACGGGCGGGCCCCGTTCACCGACTCCTTCACCATCGACGGCCCGGCCGGGACCGGACCGGGCTCGCCATCCCCGGCCCCCGGCACCGGGCCGGGATCACCCGGAACGGGTGGCAGCCCGGCGGCGCCGTCCTCCACCACACCGGGCGGGGCCGGGGCCGGCGCCCCGCCCGCCACCGGCTACTGGATGCTCGGCTCGCAGGGCCACGTCTACGGGTTCGGGGCGGCGGGCGACCACGGCAACGCCGAAGGCCACCTGACACCCGGCGGACGGGCGGCGCACCTCGAGCCGACCCCATCGGGGAACGGGTACTGGATCGTCGACAGCGCCGGCCACGTGGTGGCCACCGGCGACGCCGACCGGTTGGGTGACGTGCCCGCCGGCCGGCTGGCGCCCGGCGAGAGCGTCACCAGCCTGTCGGCCACGCCCACCGGCCAGGGCTACTGGCTCTTCACCAGCAAAGGCCGCGTCCTCACCTTCGGCGACGCCGTCCACTACGGCGACATGAGCGGCACGACCCTGAACGGACCGGTGCTGGGCTCGATCCCGACGCCGACCGGGCGCGGCTACTACATGGTCGCATCCGACGGCGGCATCTTCGCCTTCGGCGACGCGGTGTTCCACGGCTCCATGGGCGCCACCAAACTGAATCAACCGGTCCAGTCCCTGGTCCCCACCGCCGGCGGCGCCGGGTACTGGCTCGTCGCCTCTGACGGTGGCATCTTCGCCTTCGGCGACGCGGTGTTCCACGGCTCCATGGGTGCCACGAAGCTCAACAAACCGGTGGTCGGCATGGTCCGCTACGCCGACGGTTACCTCATGGTCGGCGCTGACGGCGGGATCTTCGACTTCTCCACGAGCCCGTTCCTCGGCTCCCTCGGCGCCAACCCGCCTGCCGCTCCGATCGTCTCGGTTGCCGCTCTCAGCCGCTGACGGAGGAGGACCCCGCCGTCGGGGGCGTCAGCTGAAAAGGGGCGGAGCCCGCAACTCGAGGGCCGGTCCGAAGACTCGGCCGAAGACGACGGCGGTGGCTTCCACCACCGCCGCAACGAGGCTGCCCAGGAACCCGGCTCTGGCGTGGCCGTAGGAACCGGCGGCCCAGAGGGCGGCCAGCAAGGTGATGCGAGTCCCTAGCCACGTCCGGACGAGCGACACCGGCCGGACCCGTCGGAAGCTTCTGGCCAGTTCCGAGGCGGCAGCTTGGAACACGCACTGAATCCTGGCTGACGCCGTCCCCGGAGATTCCAAGGATCTTCCAAGCACCTGTCCATACGTTCGCTGTAGTGACCCCGCCCGGAGCCACCGGAACGCCAAGGAAAGGATGCTGCTGCAGATGCGCAAGACATACGCGGCCATCGCGGTCGTCGCCGGTTCCATGCTGGCCGGCAGGGCGATCGGGGTGGCCGTCTTCGCCCCCCACCTGGCCAACGCGGCGTCGAACCAGTCGCCGCCAGTCGTCACGCTGTCGGGCACCCAGGCCCCGGCCGCCTCGAGCGGGGCCTTCCACTCCGACGAAGACCCCGCCCACGAAGCCCGGGAGAGCCCCGAGCGCGAAGCCGAAGAGGACTCAGGCAAGGTCTTCGCAGACGGGGGCCGCGGCAGGCACCACGGGTTCAATGAGGACCAAGCCCACGAAGCTCAGGAGAGCCCCGAGCGGGAGGCCCAGGAGGACCACGAAAGCGGCGGCGCAGGCCAGCCCACTCCTCCCCAGGCGGCGGACTCTGCGAGGGCTCAGGCGTCCTGAACGAAGGTCCCCCAGGGCCGGGCCGTTTCGGCGGTGTACGGCACCGGCCCCGGGGGCTAAGAGCGGTCGGCCGGGCAGGGTCCGACCGGGGCTGCAGCTGTCGGTGTCCTTTCCCCAGCGGGTGATACCACTCGCTGGCTCGGCGGGTGGGAGATCTAGGAGTCGAGGGTGGCGGCGAAGACGATGGGGTGGGTCGGCGGGTTGTTGCCGAGGGACCCCTTGAAGGGGGTGTCGGAGAAGTCGAAGATGCCGCCGTCGGCGCCGACCATGAGGTAGCCGTCGCCGTAGCGGACCATCCCGACGACTGGCTTGTTGAGGTGGGTGGCGCCCATGGAGCCCCGGAAGGCGGCATCGCCGAAGGCGAAGATCCCGCCGTCCGACGCCACGAGCCAGTAGCCGCCGCCGTCCCGGGTGGGTACGAGCGACTCGACGGGCTGGTTCAGCTTCGTGGCGCCCATCGAGCCCCGGAAGGTGGCGTCGCCGAAGGCGAACACGCCGCCGTCGGAGGCGACCATGTAGTAGCCGTTGCCCGAGGGGGTGGCCACGGAGCTGCGGATGGCGCCGTTGAGGGCCTTGCCGGCC
>Ga0070741_10011475_pt1 | contig 16357 bp, 15 predicted proteins | sample Coa_R1_4_FD_66440 | JGI IMG/M metagenome (GOLD analysis project Ga0070741, IMG submission 66440) | Surface soil microbial communities from Centralia Pennsylvania, which are recovering from an underground coalmine fire - Coalmine... | ecosystem: Environmental > Terrestrial > Soil > Unclassified ...
GCCGGTCGTCGCCTGCGCGCGCAGTGCTGACTGCGCGCGGGCGAACCTCCGAGATTTTCAGTTTTCAAAGACCGGCGAAGGCCGGAAGCGCCCTCCTTCGCAGGAAGGTTGGCCTATGAGACGTCGGCGCACGAGGTGGAGTGAGGGGAGGCGTGCCCGCATGGAGCAGCGCGCGGCGGGCGCGGCGGGCGCGGTTGCCGCTCCCGGCCACACTGCCGCGGGACCGCGCCGCGCGCTCGAGCGTCCAGGGGGTACGCCCGCCGCCCCCGCCACGCCGGCCACGCCAAGTAACAGTCTGTTACTTGCCTCCGACTTGGTTGGCTCCGACTTGGCTCCGAAGCCGCCAGCTCGTCTCACCGCTCACCCTTCCCCCGTCGATCCACGAGCTCGAGTACCAGACTGTCACGTGCCAGACCGGCCCTCGGCGGCGCGGCTCGCGATCATGGCGCCGATGCGATGAGGGTCCATCAGCCCGGCTCGCACCTCATGCAGCAGCGCGGTGCGCAGGTCGACGACTGGTCGTGGTCGAAGACGAGGCGGCGCCTGGGGCTTCTCTGGCGGCTGACGCGCCCCTATCGCACGCGCACCGCGTTCTCGGTCGTCTCGCTCCTCGCCGCGACGGTGACCGCGCTCGCGCCGCCGTACCTGGCCAAGTACGCGCTGGACGACGCCGTCCGCGGGCACGCAGGCGGCCGGTTGTACCTCGTCGTCGGCATCTTCCTCGCCGCCGGCCTCGCCAACTGGGCCATGTACTACGTGGAGACGTACATGACGGGCTGGGTCGGGGAGCGAATCCTCGCCGACCTGCGCACGGCGCTGTTCGACCATCTGCAGGGCCTGTCGCTCGGCTTCTTCGAGCGCAACCGCGCCGGCGTGATCATCAGCCGGCTCACGAACGACGTGGAGGCGATCGACCAGCTCGTGACCGACGGGGTGACGACGCTCGTGCAGAGCACGCTGACGCTTGTCGGAACGGCCGTCATCCTGTTCGTCCTCGACTGGCGGCTGGCGCTCGCGACCTGCGGCGCGGTCCCGCTGATGGGGGTCGCGACGGCCCTTTTCCGCGCCCGCTCGGCACGGGCCTATGCGGCCGTGCGCGAGCGGCTCGGCCTCGTCACGGCCACGCTCGCCGAGGACATCGCGGGCATGCGTGTCGTGCAGGCGTTCACCCGTGAGCGGGAGGCGTACGCGAACTTCCGGCGGGTCGCCGAGCGCTACCGCGAGTCGAACATGCAGACGGTCGTCCTCAACGGGATCTACTTCCCGTCGGTCGACCTGCTCTCGTCGCTCGCGCTCGCCGTCGTGCTCGGCTTCGGGGGGCACCTCTACTTCCAGGGGACGCTGTCGCTCGGAACGCTGTTCGCGTTCATGCTCTACGTCCAGAACTTCTTCGACCCGGTCCAGCAGCTGTCCCAGCTCTACAACACCTTCCTGTCGGCCACGGCCGCGCTCGACAAGATCATGAGCGTGCTCGACGAACGGCCCGAGGTCGCCGACCGCCCGGGCGCCCGGGAGCTCCCCCCGATCGAAGGGCACGTCCGTTTCGAGCACGTCCGCTTCCGCTATGGGCGGGGCGGTGAGGTGCTGCACGGCATCGACCTCGACGTGCCGGCGGGCACGACCGTGGCGCTCGTCGGCCACACGGGCGCGGGGAAGTCGACGATCGCGAAGCTCCTGGCGCGCTTCTACGACCCCAGCGAGGGACGGATCACGATCGACGGCGTCGACCTGCGCGACGTCACGCAGCGATCGCTCCGCCGCCAGCTCGGCATCGTCCCCCAGGAGGGATTCCTGTTCGCGGGCAGCGTCGCGGAGAACATTGCCTTCGGGCGACGGGACGCGACCCGCGAGGAGATCGTGCGCGTCTCGCGCGCGCTCGGAGCGCACGAGTTCGTCGCCGAGCTGGAGGACGGGTACGACACGCAGCTCGGAGAGCGCGGCGCGCGGCTCTCGCTGGGCCAGCGCCAGCTGGTCGCGTTCGCACGTGCGCTGCTCGCCGACCCGCGCATCCTCGTCCTCGACGAGGCAACCTCCTCGGTCGACATCGGCACGGAGCGCCAGATCGAACGCGCGCTCGCCCGCCTCCTCGCCGGCCGCACCGCATTCATCATCGCCCACCGGCTGTCGACGATCCGCAACGCCGACCTGATCGTCGTCCTCGAGCACGGCCACATCGTCGAGACGGGCTCGCACGGTGAGCTGCTGCGGCGTGGCGGCCTCTACACCTCGCTGTACGGCGACTGGGCCGAGGCAGCCGCCTGACGTCGCCGCGCCTCGCGCCTGCAAGCCCCGCCGCGAGCCCGGGCCGGCGCTGCGCCGCACGGCGACCCGGGAGTAGGCTTCACTCGTGGCAGTCGAGCCGGGCCGCGAGCCGACGTCCGAGGAGCTGATCGAGCAGCCGGCGGAGGCGGTCGAGGTCGAGCGCGAAACGCGCATGACGCCGGCGGAGGCGACGGCACGCATGCGGATCCGCGTTCCCACCCGCGGCAACCGTAAGCTCCGCGCCCTGATCGAGCGCGTCAACGGCGACGACGAGCTCAAGGCCTGGTGGCACGTCTCGAACGTGAACGCGATTGCCCGCCTCGGCATCAACGACCACTCGTGGGTGCACATCCAGATCGTCACGAACATCGCGCTGAAGCTCCTCCGCCAGCTGACCAAGCACGGGGTCGAGCCGTCGCTCGCGCGCGACTACGGCCTCGCCCCGGAAGACGCGGAGGTGGCGGTCGCACTCGGCGCGCTCCTCCACGACGTCGGCATGTCCGTGCACCGGGACGGGCACGAGGACTTCAGCCTCTTCCTGGCGGACGGCAAGGCGCGCGCGCTCCTCGCCGGCCTCTACGACGAGCCCGACCTGACGGTGATCGTGTCCGAGGTCCTGCACGTGATCACCAGCCATCGCGCCTACGGGAAGCCGCTGACGCTCGAGGCTGGCGTCCTGCGCGTGGCCGACGCGCTCGACATGGCGAAGGGCCGCTCGCGCATCCCCTTCGAGCGAGGGAGCGTCTCCATCCACGCGCTCTCGGCGGCCGCGATCGACAGCGTCAAGATCGGCGACGGCGACAGCCGGCCCATCCTGATCGAGATCCTCATGACCAACTCGTCGGGCATCTACCAGGTGGACGGCCTGCTCAAGGAGAAGCTGCGCGGCTCGGGGCTCGAGCACTACGTCGAGGTCGTCGCGCACATCGACACCGAGGCCGAGAAGCGGCTCGTGCCCATGTACCGGCTGGAGACGTAGCGCCGCCTCCGGGCTAGAATGGCGGGCAGCGGTGCGGGGTCGTCTAACGGTAGGACGCCTGGCTCTGGACCAGGTAGTCTAGGTTCGAATCCTAGCCCCGCAGCCTCGAGAACCCGCTGGAAACAGCGGGTTTTGCGCGCAAGTTGCGCGAGCTGGGACCGCAGGTCGCGCCGCTCATCGAGCCCGGCGCAGCGGCCGGCCCAGCGCCAGCTCGATCCTCTCCGGGAGCGCCCCAAGCGCGCCGAACGCCTCCGTCGAGCGCGCGGCCACCGCGACGGCGGCCGGGAGCGCCGCGACCAACGCGCTGGGGTCGAACGCCGCATCGCTGAGGGCGGCGACGAGGACGCCGAGGAGCGCGTCGCCGGCGCCCGTCGTGTCCACCACCGAAGCGGGCTCGGCGGGCAGGGACGCGTCGACGTCTCCGCACAGGAGCGCTCCGCCGGCGCCGAGCGTGACGAGGGCGACTCGAGCTCCCAGCGCGTGGAGCGCCTCGGCCGCGCGCCGCGGATGCCGCCGGCCGGTGAGCAGGCGAGCCTCCTCCGCGTTCACCTTGACGAGGAACGCGCCGGAGCAGAGCGAGCGGGCGAGCTCGAGCGCCGCCTGCGGATCGGGCCAGCGGTGCAGCCGCAGGTTGGCGTCCCAGAGCACCGGCTTGCCACTCGCGAGGGCGAGGTCTCTTGCTCGCAGGCAGAGCCGCCGCTCCTCCGCGCCCACCATCGTGTTCGAGCCGAGGACGAGCGCCGAGCATGCCCGGACCGCCTCCTCGAGCACCCGGCCAACGGAGAGCACCGCGGGCTCGATTCCCTCGCCGTAGATGAGGAAGCCGGGCACGCCGTCGCGGTCGACGACCACGAACGCGACCGCGGTCCGCGCGCCCGGAACGAGCGACCAGAAGCGAAGGTCGACCCCTTCCCGACGCAGGCGCTCCGCGAGCCATCTGCCCCACAGGTCATCGCCTGCGCCTCCGGCGAGCGCGACCGGCGCGCCGCAGCGCGCGGCCACCACCGACACGTTCGTCGGGCCCCCGCCGAGGTGCGGCACGAACGAGTCGGACTCGGCCCCTCCGGAGCCCGGCTCCCGGACGAGGTCGACGATCGTCTCGCCCAGAACGAGGACCGGGCCCTGCCCATGGGCGGGGGACGGGGCGCGCGGTGCGCCCCGTCCCCGAGCAGCGGTCACGGCGTGTATAGGTACTTCTTGACCGCTGGACTGTTCACGTTCGCGCGAGTGACGATCGCCGAACCCGTTCCGTAGTGCTTCTTGATTCCGGACCGGTGCCCGGTCACGTACTTGTAGGCGAGCTGGACGCCCAGCTGACCGATCCCGTACGGGTACTGGGCGACGAGTGCGTCCACCGTCCCCGCCCTAAGGGCGGCGACCTGCTCCGGTCCCGCGTCGAACTCGACGAGCTTGACCTTGCCCGACTTGCCGGCGTTCTTGACCGCCGCCGTGACGCCGTCGCCGGAGACGACGTTCATGGCGAAGATGCCGTTCAAGTCGGGGTAGCGCGTGAGCAGCGCCGCGGTCTCCTGTGCTGCCTTCGTCTCGTCGTCGTTGTCGAACTGCGTGCCGACGTACTTGATGTTCGGGTACTTCTTGATCTCCTGCTCGAAGCCCTCCTTGCGCTGGTCGGTGGTGCTGATCCCCGGCGTGACGCTGATGCCGGCCACCGTCCCCTTCTTGCCGATCGCGCGCGCGAGCGCGTCCGCCGCCGCTCGCCCACCGGCCGGGTTGTCGGTCGACACGTTCGTGAACGCGATCGGCGCGGTGATGAACGTGTCGACGGTCTCTACCGGGATTCCGGCCTTGATCGCGTTCCTGATCGGAGCGATCAGCGCCGTCTTGTCGGTGGGAGCGATCAGGATCGCGTCCGGGTGCCGGGCGATCGCGGCGTTCAGGTAGGGGATCTGCGTCGGCGGGCTGAACGCTTTCGGCGAGCCGGTGAAGACGAGCTTCACGCCGAGCTTCTTCGCCTCCGCCTGCGCCCCCTTCTTCATCGTCAGGTAGAAGGGGTCGCTCGCGATCCCGGCGACGAGATAGAAGGTGTACGTCTTCTTGTGAGTCTTGCTCGCGCGGGTCGAGGCGAGCGTCGCGGTCGAAGCGGCCGCTGCGATCGTGATCGCGAGCCCTGCGACCACGGCCATGAAACGGGGAGTCTTCATCTGCTGCCTCCTCCTGGATCCGCTGCGTTGACATCGTTGTCCTACGTCGTGGTCTGTCTTCCGAGCCGGGCCTCCCTTCCCCTCCGCCTCCTCTCGCTAGCTCAATCGTCTGCGCCGGAGCTGGTCGAGGTAGACGGCGACGATGATCGTCGCGCCCACGAGCAGCTCCTGCCAGAACGGGTCGACTCCCTGGATGATGAAGCCGTTCTGGAGCACGGTCGGGATGAAGGCTCCGACCACCGTTCCGAGGATCGTCCCGATGCCCCCGAACAGGCTCGTGCCGCCGATCACCACGGCGGCGATCGCGTTCAGGTTGTCCGTGTTGTGGGCCGCCAGGTTCATCGACCCGAAGCGCGACAGGTCGATGATCGCCGCCACTCCCGCGAGGAACCCGGCCAGCGTGTAGACCTTGATCAGGTGGGCGTCGACGGCGATGCCGGCCCGCCGCGATGCCTCCTCGTTCGATCCGATCGCCGCTGTGTACCGGCCGAACCGCGTGTAGCGCAGGAGGACGTGGGTCGCGGCCACGAAGCCGATTGCGATCACCACCGGGACGAACAGGCCGAGCACCTTGCCGTTGCCGATCGTGTCCTGGAAGCTCGACGGCACCGCGGAGATGTTCGTCCCGCCCGACAGCAGGTCGGCGGCGCCGAAGAACATGCCGAGCGTGCCGAGCGTGACAATGAACGACGGCAGGCGCAGCGCCGTCACGAGGACGCCGTTCAGGAAGCCGAGCACGATGCTGGTGGCGACGATGACGAGAACTCCGACCGGCACGGCCACGGAGGCGTGCGGATACTGGAGGCTCTCCACCTGCGCCTGCGTTCCCGACAGGTCGAGCATGACCGTCCCGCCCGCCACTCCCGAGAAGAGCAGGATCCCGCCCACGGACAGGTCGATACCCGCGGTGACGATGACGAACGTCTCGCCGATCGCGAGCAGGATCACCTCCGAGGTGTCCAGGGCGATCGTCTTGAAGTTGTTGGTCTGGAAGAACGCGTGGTTCGGCGTGCCGAGCGAGAAGTAGAGGATCAGTCCAGCCAGGAAGAGAAACAACCAGTAGCGCCCGAAGGAGACGACGGCTCGCTCGAGCACCGTGCGCTCGTCCTCGGGCGGTAGGGTCGCGGACGAGGCGGCGATCGTCTTCGACTCGTCGAGCGAGGTCAATCCAGCTCCGGAGGCGGCGGCAGACAACGGATCGCCTCGATCTCGCCCTCCAGCTCGGCGGCGCCGGCCGCATAGGGGACGAGCACGGTCTCGCCGCGGCGAAGCTCGAGCGTTCCGCCCCGCTCGGTCTCGAGCTGCCCGCGTCCGTCGAGGACGACGAGGATCGAGAACGAGGCCTCGAGCAAGACCCTGGGGTCGGGCCGCAGGGCCTCAGCGCGGAAGTAGGACTCCGTGCCGACGGGCAGCAGCCGCCGCGCCCCGGGACGGACTTCCGGCTGCTCGCTCGGCCGCCGGTGGAGCGCGGCCAGCTCGGCCGGCTCGGGGCCCTCCAGCGTCACGCTGTCGAGCGCGATGTCGAACCCGAGCCCGAGATGCCCGTCGCGGGGGCCGTCGACCGCGAAGCCCGCCCATTCGAGCAGCAGGGACAGGTCGGATGGCTCCTGCACCTCGACGAGGAACACCCCGGCACCGATGGCATGCGGAAGGCCCGCCGGGACGAAGATGCAGTCGCCGGCGCCCACTCGCAGCTCGTGCAACGCGGCGAGCATCGGGGCGTGCTCCTGCCGCTCGACCCACCGCGCGAGCGTCGTCCGGTCGATCCCTTCACGGAAGCCGAGCCACACAGACCCGTGCTCGCCGCGCGTCTCGACGATCAGCCAGGCTTCGGTCTTGCCGTAGCGGAGGCCCAGATGCTGCTGCGCGAAGCGCCGGTCCGGGTGCGCGTGCACCGGCAGTCGCTCGCCCGCGTCGAGCAGCTTCACGAGCAGCGCCGGGTCGGCCCCGTAACGGGCCACATGCGCTGCGCCGAGGAACGCCTCCGGCTGGGCCGCAAGCGCGTCGCGGAGGACGCGACCGTCCGGAAGCACGCTCAGGCCGGCGGTCGCTTCGCCGAAGAGCGTCGTCGTCGATCCAACCCAGTCCTCCGGAACGTACTGATCGGCCAGCGAAAGGCCACGGAAACGGGCGATCGCCTCGCCGCCGCGGTAGAAGCGATGCGGCTGGTTCGCAGCGAGCCTGATCGGCTTCACGGCCGCACCTCTCCCGACCCGCGGGCGACGAGCGACGTCGGGAGGACGACGCGCTCGGGTGGGCCGTGGTCGCCTGCGAGCCGGCGCGAGAGCAGCTCGGCCGCCTGACGGCCGAGCTCGGCGGGATCGTAGGCAACCACCGTCGTCGGCAGCGCGAGCAGCTCTGCCAGCTCGAAGTCGTCGAAGCCGACGAGCGCGACCGGCTCGCCGCTCGCAGACAGAGCTGCCAGCGCACCGACCGTGATCCGGTTGTTCGCGGAGAAGACCGCAGTCGGAGGCTCGGGCAGGGCGAGCAGCTCCCTCGTCGTCCGCGCCGCCGCCTCGGCGTCGTGCGCTCCGAGCCGGATCAGCGACTCGTCGATGCGAGCGCCGGCCGCCTCCAGCGCCTGCCGGTAGCCGCGAGCCCGCTCGACGGTGGTGAAGATCGACGGCTCGTCGCCGATCAGCGCGATGCGGCGATGCCCGTGCGCCAGCAGGTGCTCGACCGCCCGCCGGGCGCCGCCGAGGTTGTCGAGGAGGACGACGTCCGCCTCGATCAGCCCCGGAGGGCGGTCGATGAACACTGCTCTGGTGCCGTGCTCGAGCTCGGGCAGGAGGTAGCGGTGGTCCGCCCCTGCGGGGACGATCAGCAGACCTTCGACCCGCCGCTCGCAGAGCAGGTGGACGAGCTCGCGCTCCCGATCGGCATCCTCGTCCGAGCTGCCGGCGATGACGAGCGTGCCGCCCCGACGAGCCACCTCCTCGACACCGCGAGTGATCGCCGAGTAGAAGGGGTTGGAGACGTCCTCGATCACGAGCCCGACGGTCCGGGAGCGCTGACCGCGCCGGAGCGCTCGTGCCATGTCGTTGCGCCGGAAGCCGAGGCGCGCGATCGCCTCCTGGACGAGGGCAGCGGTCTCGGGGCGCACGCCCGACTCCTCGTTGACGACCCGGGAGACCGTCTTCAGGCTGACCCCGGCAGCGCGGGCGACGTCGGCCATCGTCGGTCGGACGCCGCGCCCGCCGAGCCGGGGCGGCGCGACCACGTGAGCGGCTTCGGACGGCCCCGTCACCGTCGACCCGGCTGCAGCGAGCTCATGCCGCAGCGGCCCCCACCGCACCGGTCATCATGCCCACGACCGCCTCCAGGCTCGTCTGACTCGTCTCCAGCGTGGTGATCGTCCGGCCCAGCCGCAGGACGGTGATGCGGTCGGCGACGGCGAACACCTCGGGAAGGTTGTGGCTGATCATCACCACGGCAATCCCGTGCTCTCGCACCTCCTTGATCAGCTCGAGCACCATCCCCGACTCGCGCACGCCGAGCGCCGCGGTGGGCTCGTCCATGATCACGATCCGCGTGCCCCACGCGATCGCGCGGGCGACGGCGATCGCCTGTCGCTGGCCGCCCGAGAGGCCGAGGACAGGCTGGTCGACCGATTGGATGCCGATCTTCAAGTGGCGCATCTCCTCCTCGGCCCGCCGCCGCATCGCCTTCCGGTCGAGGAAGCCGAGCCACGAGAGCGGACGTGGCAGCAGCTCCTCGCGGCCGAGGAAGAGGTTGGCGGCGGCGTCCAGATGGTCGGCGAGGCCGAGATCCTGGTAGACCGTCTCGATGCCGAGAGCGCGCGCCTCTCGGGGGCTCGAGATCGCGACCGGGTTGCCGTCGAGCAGCACCTCGCCGCTGTCGGCCCGATAGACGCCCGAGATGATCTTGATCAGCGTCGTCTTGCCGGCGCCGTTGTCGCCGACGATCGCATGCACCTCGTTCGGACGGAGCTCGAAGTTGCCCGCGCGAAGCGCGACGACGCGGCCGAAGCGCTTCTGGATGGCGCGAGCCTCGAGCAGCGGCGGAGCGGGTGGAGGCTCGACCTCGGATGACATCGTTGTCATCGCCAGCGAGTATCTCCGGGGCGGCGGGCCCGTGTCAAGGGCCGCGTCGTCTGGGTTCGACGACGACTGGAACTTCGACCACTTCGCCTCACTCGGCGGCGATCCGATACTCGACGTGTTCGAGGCCGGCTGCGGCGACGGAGAAGACGGGCCCGGGCGCCGCCGCGGCTGCGCCCGGGGCCCCGTTCACGGCTCAGCCCTCGATCTGGACGACGTTCGTCGCCTGCATGCCCTTCGGGCCCTCGGTCGGCTCGTACTCGACCTTCGCACCCTCGGCCAGCGTCTTGAAGCCGGTGCCGGCGATACCCGAGAAGTGGACGAACAGATCAGCGCCTCCGTCGGCCGGCGTGATGAAGCCGTAGCCCTTCGAGTCGCTGAACCACTTGACGGTTCCGGTTGCCATGAAACACCTCCCTCACTGCTGATCACGAACGCGTAAGGAAGGCGAAACCGCGCAACCCCGTACTCGTTCTGGATGACAGGGAAGAGCGTAGCGCAACCGGGGTGCATCTCGCATGCTCGCAGCCCGTCGGCGCAGGCCGCGCCCCACCTTTGCGTGCAAGCCGGCCCGGCCTACAGATTCGGCACCGGCACCCGCCCCGTCGCGCCCGCCAGCCCGGTCAGCCGCCTGCTCGCCAGGGTCTCCGCCGCCGACCGGCTCGCCGTGCTGCCGTTCACGGCGAGCAGGAAGTCGTCGCGCTCGAGCGCGAACAGCGCAACGGGCGAGACCGCGGTCACCGTCGCCGTACGCGGCACGTCTCGGAGCAGCGCGATCTCGCCGACGTACTCGCCCGGGCCGAGCGTCGCGACGTGCGCCCCGTCGGACGTGACCTCGACCTGGCCGCCGGCGACGAGGTAGAAGCGATCGCCGGGGTCGCCCTCGCGGATGACGACGGTGCCGGGCTCCACCTCGACCGGGATCAGGCGCGCGGCGAGGTGCTCGAGCGTCGCGCCCGGGAGCGGCGCGAAGATCGGCGAGCGCCGCAGGAGCGCGAGGCGGTCTGCCGCCGGCGCCGTCGCCGCCGTGTCGATGCGGACGAGGGGCGGCCCGAAGACGACGAGCAGCGCCGGGAGGACGCAGCCTGTCGCGATCAGCGTGGCGCGAATCCCGATCCCGCTGATCAGCGCGGGCGCGACGACCGCGCCGATGCCGATCGCGGCCGTCCACAGGAACTGGACGACGCCGAAGACGCGTGCGAGCACGGCGTCGGGCACGGCGCGCTGCACGAGCGTGAATCCCGCCACGTCGACGAGCGTGTTCCCGACCCCGAGCAAGCCGAGGCAGACGACTGTGACCACGGTGTTCGCCGTTGCCCCGATGAGGACGACCGGCACCCCCCAGAGCAGGGCTCCCGCGAGGAAGGGAACGCTCAGCCGCCGCAGCCCGACGAAGCCGACGGCGACGAACGCGCCGAGGAGGGCTCCGACCCCGAACGCGGAGTTCAGGTAGCCGACGCCGCTCTGGCCGATGTGCAGGAGCTCGAGCGCGGTCGACACGCTCAGCACCTCGATCGCGCCCACGATCACGGAGGTGGCGGCGAGCAGCCCGACGAGCAGCCGCAGCCGCGGGTCGCGGGCGAGGACGGCGAAGCCGGCGAGCGAATGGGCGTACGCCTGCTCGGCCTCGTCGGCCGCGCCGGCCGCTCCCGCGACGAGCGCCTCCTCGGGCACGGACAGCCGGCTGATGAGGAGCGCCGACCAGACGAACGTCGCCGCCGTGACCACGAACACGACCTGGACGCTCGTGAAGCCGAGCAGGATCCCGGCAATCGCGGGGCCGGCGAAGAAGGCCACGCTCTCGATCGCACTCGCCGCGACGTTGGCCGCGGTCAGCTCTTCGGGCGTCTGGGAGAGCGCGGGGATGAGCGCCGACTGCGCCGGGTCGAACGGCGTCCTCAGGATCGCGACGAGGGCAGCGAGCGCGTACACGAGCCCCGGCGGCCCGTGCAGCCAAACGGAGACGGCCGCGGCCACGAGCAGCCCCGCGCGCAGCAGGTCGGAGGCGAGCATGACCAGGTTGCGGCGGAGCCGGTCGGCGAGGATGCCGGCGAACGGCGAGACGAGCGCGGCGGGGACCGTGCGGATGAGCCACACGATCCCGACCGCGGTCGCGCCGCCGGCGCGGTACGCGTACACGGACACGGCGATCGCGTACGCCCAGCCGCCGATCTGCGCACCGGCGCCGCCGAGCTGGAGCCTGCGCAGGTTGGGGTTCCGGGACACGGCCCGGAACGCGCCCGCCGACTCGGCCAGCTGCCGCAGGAACGACCGCACCGGCCGAGCATCACGCCCGTTGTTGCCGATTGCAAGGACCCGTGGGAAGATCCCGGGAGCGAGCGCCGTCTGGAGAGGTAGCATCGCTTCGCGATTCGAGGGCGGAAGGAGGCGGGAGATGTCCAGGACGAAGCCGTAAGAGATCTCCTGCGGGACGAGGCGGGAAGACCCGCGTCGTCCTCACCGAACTGTGAACACGAACATCGAACGGGCGGCTCGTCGGGTCGCCCGTTTGCGTGCCGGCGCGCGTCGGGAAATGCCTGCCCGCGCCGAGGATGCCTCGTCGCGCCGAAACGCCACGCCGCCACGGCGGGGGCGGGCAGCCATGTCGCAGGCGCCCGATCCCGCCGCCGGCGCGGTGCGTTCGGCTACGAGCTACTAGAGGGTGCCGAGGTGGCGGCGGAGTGCCTCGACGAGGCGCGGCTCCGGCTCGTAGCCTGCTTCCCGGAGCGCCGTCTCGAGGTTCGCGGCGAGCGCCGGGCGGAAGGCCGCGTCGGCCTCCGCCCGGGACACGATCTCGTCGAGCGAGCGCCGGAACGCGGGGATCTCCTTCGCCGCCTGCTCCCACCCCTCCGGGGCCGGCGGCAGAAGCCCGATCAGACGCCCGATCCGCTCCTCGTCGTAGACGTCGGCCTGCGTCATCGATACTCCCCAGACCGCCCAACCGGCTGCTTTCTTCCCTCGAGCTCGGCGCGCAGCTTGGCGAGGCAGCGCGAGATCCTGCTCGCGATCGTCCCGGAGGGGATGTCGAGAGCGTCGCCGATCGTCCGGTAGCTCTCGTCGCGCGCGAAGAACCGGTCGAGGATCTCGCTGCACGGCTCGCCAAGCCGCGTGAGAGCCTCGCGCACCGCGAACGCCTCGTCGAGCTCGTCCAGCGTCGCCTCACGCACGTCGGGCGCGACCTCCTCGACCGGCTGCTCCCGTGCCGCAGCGGCGAGGCGGTCGAGGCAGACGCGGCGGGTCAGCTGGGCGATCCAGGGACGGACAGCCGAGTCGTCGCGGAGCGAGTCGAGGCGGGTGTAGACGCGCGTGAACGCCTCCTGGAACGCGTCCTCGGCGTCGTGCGGCTCGAGCCGGAAGCCCTTCGCGCAGATCGCGTGCACGTAGCGGGAGAAGCGCTCGACGAGCTCGTTCCAGGCGTCGGGGTCACCGCGCCGGCAGCGCCGGACGAGCTCCGCATCGGTGCGCGCCTCGTCCGTCATGGCATGCCGACCGCGTCCGCCAGCGCCCTGGCCGCGCGCCTCTCCGCAGCGGCCGCCCGGGACGAGCGGGCGTCGCCCTCGCGTGTACCGAGATTCACCGCGACGAGATGCGCTCCGACGCGCGCGCCGGCATGTGCGAGCAGCGCCGCGGAGATCGCGTCCGCGCGCAGCGCTCCGTCGCCGCGGCTGGCGGCGAGCGCGGCCAGAACGGCCACGTCGGCCCCCGCCTCGGCGATCGCAAGCGGCAACTCCGCCGAGCGGTCGAGCATCGGCCGCAGCGGCGCGGCGCCCGGCTCGTTGTTGCCCTCGACCGCGTCCTGAAGCCCGGCGAACGCCTCCTCCCAGGCCGCCGCGTCGTCCTGCGCGAGCCGTGGGCAGCGCTCCGCCAGCTCGAGCGCCTGCGCGGCGATCCCGGCCGCGTCGGGCCAGGAGTCCCGGGAGGAGCGTGCGATCATCGTCACGAGCGCCGCCGACAGGCCGACGGTCAGCGCGGCGATCGAGCCGCCGCCGGGGGCGGGAGTCGGCGCCGCCGTCTGCTCGAACAGCTCGGCGATCGCCATCGACGCGTAGTCCGCGGGCACGGCCGCAGTGTACGGGCGGGCTGCGCCGTATCGTTGCAGCATGGGCCAGGTCGTCGACGCCGCCCGGACGTTCTTCGACCAGCTGGCGGCCGTCGGCTGGACGATGCTCGGCGTGGCGCTCGCCTGCCACCTGGCGCGCCTCGTGGCCAGGTCGCTCGCCTGGCGGAACATCCTCGCCGCCTCCTTCCCGACCGCGCGCGTGCGCCGGCTTGCCGTCTTCGGGGCGTACGTGGCCGGCGTGGGCGTCAACTCCATCGCCCCGGCCCGGGCAGGCGACGTGGTCAAGCTCGTCCTCACGAAGCACCGGGTCGAGGGCACGAGCTACGTCACGCTCGCGCCCACGCTCCTCGTCGAGACGCTGTTCGACTCCGTCGTCGCCGCCGGCATCCTGCTCTGGGCGCTGACGCAGCACGTCCTGCCTGGCCTCGACGTGCTGCCGAAGCTCCCTTCGATCGACTGGCACTGGCCGGCGCACCATCCGCACGCGACGATCCTTATCGCCGTCGTCTGGGTGACCGTGATCGTCCTGCTCGTCGTCGTCTGGTCGCGGCACGTCGAGGGCTTCAGGCAGCGGGTCGGGGCGGGCTTCGCCATCCTGCGCCAGCCGCGGCGGTTCGTGACCGGCGTCGTCGGCTGGCAGGCGCTGTCGTGGGTCGCCCGTGCTGCGACCGTCTACTGCTTCCTGCGGGCATTCCACGTGCCGGCGTCGGCGCACGCGACGCTGCTCGTGCTCGCGGTGCAGAGCCTGTCGACGCTGTTGCCGTTCACGCCCGGCGGGATCGGGACGCAGCAGGGGCTGATCGTGTACGTCTTCCGCCGGGAGCCGCTGGCGAAGACCGCGCTCGTCAGCTTCAGCGTCGGCATGCAGATCGCCCTGACGGCCGCCAACGTGCTGCTCGGGCTGGCGGCGCTCGCGGCGATGGCGCGCACGGTCCGCTGGAAGCGGCTCGTCGCCCCGGCCCGCCGTGAGCTTGAGCGGCCAGAGGCGAGCAGCTAGGGTCGAGCCCGATGGCCCGCGAGGGGCAGCGGCACCCGATTCGCCTGGTCGTCCGCGACGACCTCGAGCGCAACCGTGTGACGGTCCTCTTCCGGCTGCTGCTCGTCCTCCCCCACCTCGTCGTCCTGGTCGCGTTCGGGATCGTCGCCGTCGTCGTCGGCTTCCTCGGCTGGCTCGCGACGCTCTTCCGCGGCATCCTCCCCCGGGGCCTTCACGACTTCCTGGCGGGGTACCTGCGCTACACGACGCACGTGTCCGCCTACCTGCTGCTCGCGGCGGGCCCGTACCCGAAGTTCTTCGCGGGCAGCCGGCTCCCCGACTACCCGGTCGACCTGGAGATCGACCCTCCGGCGAGGCAGCGCCGGTTCGCCACCCTCTTCCGGATCGTGCTCGCCGTGCCCGCGCTCGTGCTTGCCGGCACGCTCACGGGCGGCGGCAGCTCCGGACGCGGCTCGAGCGGTCCGGGCGTCGCCCACTGGGCGGCGGTGCTGTCGTGGTTTGCCTCGCTCTTCCGCGGTCGCTCGCCGCAGGGGCTCCGCGACCTCACCGCCTGGTCGATCGGCTACTCGGCGCAGACGTACGGCTACGTGTTCCTGCTCACCTCGCGCTACCCGGCGAGCGACCCGGTGGCGATGCTCGCGACGGTCGAGCCGCCGCCCGAGGACGACGCGAGGCCGTGGCTCGCGAACGCCGACGACCTGCGGCGCTCGCGGCTCACGGTCTTCTTCCGTCTCCCCCTGTCGGCGCCGCACCTCGTCTGGTTCGGCCTCTGGTCGCTCGTCGCCTGGCCCGCCGCCCTCGCCAACTGGCTCGCCACCCTGGCCACGGGCCGCTCGCCGGCACCGCTCAGGCGGTTCCTGGAGGCGTACGTCCGCTACGGCGTCCACCTCGGCGCCTTCCTCTCCCTCGTCGGCAACCCCTTCCCCGGGTTCGTCGGCAGGGCGGGGAGCTACCCGCTCGACGTCGAGCTCGCGGCGCCGGCGCGGCAGAGCCGCTGGATCACCTGCTTCCGGCCCGTGCTGGCCCTGCCGGCGCTCGCTCTCGCCGGCGCTCTCGTCCCGCTGCTCGCCGTCGTCTGGATCCTCGGCTGGTTCGCCTCGCTCGCGACGGGACGTATGCCGGAGGGCCTGCAGCAGGCGGGTGCCTTCGTGCTCGGGTACCTGGCGGCGGGGCAGGCGTACGGCCTCGTGCTCAGCGACCGCTACCCGCACGCGAGCCCGCTCGCCGTGCTGCGCGGCAAGGCGCAGCGCCAGCTCTCGCTGCTCGCCGGGAGCGGGGCGGCGGTGGCTGTCCTCGCGCTCGTCCTCGCGGCCCCGGCCGGCTCGACGATCGTCGTCGGCAAGGGCATCGGCGGCGTCCTCCTCGGCATGAGCCAGGGGCGCGTGCGGGCGGTGCTCGGCCGGCCGCGCCGAGTGGTGCACGCGAACAACGAGTTCGGCTCCTACACCGAGCTCCGCTACGCCGGCTACGTCGTCGACTTCCAGGGTGATGCGAAGGCGACCGGGATCGTGACGACGCTCGCGCGCGAGCGCACGGCGAGCGGCGTCGGCGTCGGCTCGACCTGGGCGCAGGTGCGGGCGAGGGTGCCGCGCGTCCGTTGCAGCGGCGCGCCCGCCGTCGGCGACTGCCATGTGGGCAGCTTCCTTCCCGGGCACGTGGTCACGGACTTCGTCTTCCGCCGCGGCGTCGTCGGCAAGGTCGTCGTCGGCATCGTCCTCGACTGAGGGGTGCGGCGCCCGAGCCGGTACACTGTCGGGCGCCGGGCGCATTCGTCTAGTGGCCTAGGACACCGCCCTCTCACGGCGGCGGCACGGGTTCGAATCCCGTATGCGCCTT
>Ga0070741_10011476_pt1 | contig 16356 bp, 15 predicted proteins | sample Coa_R1_4_FD_66440 | JGI IMG/M metagenome (GOLD analysis project Ga0070741, IMG submission 66440) | Surface soil microbial communities from Centralia Pennsylvania, which are recovering from an underground coalmine fire - Coalmine... | ecosystem: Environmental > Terrestrial > Soil > Unclassified ...
GAGCAGTCTTGCAGGGTAGCTCGCGCTGCCGAGCCCGCCATAGGCGACACCATAGCCCATCGAGTTACCGAGACCGAGGCTGGCGCTGGTCAGGTAGAGCGTCGTTCCCGAGGGGACCGTGGTATTGTCGAACGGGAAATTAAATGGCAGCGTCATCGTGAGGGTCCCGTAATAATAGCGATATTCACCGCTATACAGGAGCGTCCCTCCACTGGTCGAAAGGTCGACCCACGTCAGCGTAGGCGTCGCAACGGTGTACGCGCTAACGCGCCCCTGCGAGAAGGAGCTGGAAGCGAAGCAAAGAAGAAGTAAGAACAGGCTGAGACTCGTTTTGAGATATCGCATGATGATGACTAATGTGTTGAATAACTGCGCACGAAAAAATCGAAGTAATCGAAGGTCACTCTTAAAAGCAATCGAAGGTCACTCTTACTAAAGCAATCGATGGTAACTCTTAAAAGCAATCGATGGTAACTCTTAAAAGCAATCGAAGGTCACTCTTATAAAGCAATCGATGGTAACTCTTAAAAAAAGCAATCGAAGGTCACTTTTATACTACCGCAATCGAAACACTCTCAGGGGGCACATCTTTTTAGAGACACGGCTCACGCGCTCAATGTTACATCGGTCTGTGAACGCGACCGGCAATAACCTGAAGGCACCGTTCCAAAAAGGCTGGAATGCACGCAAAAAGACAAATGGTCCTACGCTGTTTCGATTGCAGGTTGGTCCTGCGTCGATGATGACTTTCGGCCAATTTGGGACAGAAGAGCTGCACTGCTCCCCCCTATCACAGCGACTGGCCGACGGACAAATATAATACATTTTTTTTTAAATGCGGCAAAAAGCGATTTTTTTGAGGGTCCTTGTCGGCCCGCCGGTTGCGGCTCGTATTTTTGCAATCGCGTAATTTTGCACGAACGGTCGTATTTTGCACTATATGAATCGAATTGCGGTATTGACGAGCGGCGGGGACGCACCGGGGATGAACGCGGCGATCCGGGCGGTCGTCCGGGCGGGCAGCGAGAAGGAGATGAAGATGTTCGGCGTCCGCGACGGCTACGAGGGGCTGATCGCGGGGAACGTCGTCCGGCTCCGGGCGCGGGACGTGGGCGGGGTGATCCAGCACGGAGGGACGTTCTTAGGCAGCGCCCGATCGGAAGAATTCAAGACGCCGGCCGGACGCGAGCGGGCGCTCCGGAACCTGCGGGAGTACAACATCGAGGCGCTGATCGTGATCGGGGGGAACGGTTCCCAGCAGGGCGCCTACGAACTATCGCGGGTGGGGTTCCCGGTGATCGGCATCGCCTCCACGATCGATAACGACCTCTACGGCTCCGAAGTCACGCTGGGCGTCGATACGGCGACGAACATCGCGCTCGAAGCGATCGACCGATTGAAAGTTACCGCTTCGTCGCACCGGCGGGCGGTGCTCGTGGAAGTGATGGGGCGCAAATGCGGGTACCTTGCGCTCATGTGCGGCATTGCGGGCGGCGCGGAGACGGTCGTGATCCCCGAGGTCGAAGTCCGGGCCGACGACGTGGCCCGCGATATCCTGGAAGCGTACCGCCGCGGCAAGAACCATGCGCTCGTCGTCGTCGCCGAAGGTTCGGACTGCAACGCGTCGGTCCTCAAGCAGGCGTTCGTCGAACATAAGGACCTGCTCGGTTTCGAAGTGCGGACGACGATCTTGGGCCACGTCCAGCGGGGCGGGGTTCCGAGCGCGTCGGACCGGATTCTTGCGGCGCGCTTCGGCGTGGCGGCGATCGACGAAATCGCAAAAGGCAATCATGGCGTCCTGGTCGGGATCGAAAAAGGGCAGATCGTGCTGACGCCGCTCGCCGAAGTGGTGAGCAACAAAAAAGGGCTCGACCTCTCGCTCTTCCAAATGTCAAAACTGCTGGCGACCTGATGAAAGGCGATACGCTCATCGGCCTGTTCAAGTTAGTGAAAGCCTTACTGCTCCTGCTCGTGGCGGCGGGAGCGCTGTCGCTCGTGGACAATTCGCTCCGCGATGCGGCGCTCAAAAAAATTTCGCAACTGAGCGGCGACGCGCACTTTCGCGTCCTTTCGAAGGTGGCTTCGTACCTTGGATTCGCCAACGATCGTAAACTGGAGCTCGTAAGCGCGGCGTCGTTCTTTTATGCGTCGCTTTTTGCGACGGAGGGGATCGGGCTGCTGCTCCAAAAACGATGGGCAGAATATCTCACGGCCATTATCACGGCATCGTTCCTTCCGGTCGAAGGATACGAGCTCTTCCGCCGATCGAATCTCTTCAAGGTCCTCCTGCTCGCGATTAACATTGCGGTCGTCGTGTACCTCGTGCTCCGTTTGCGGAGCCCGAAATCGTAGCAGGTCCATGCAATGCTACGCGCCCCCTCGTTGATCGAATGGGACGCGCTTCCCTTCTCCGAATTGAAGCTTACGCTTCGCGATCGGGAATGGGCGTTACGCTTCGCTCTGGAATTGCCGTCGGAGTGGCCGCCGAGGTTGCGGGAGTCGATGCCAAGGGTGCGGGAGTCGTTGTGGGAGTTTCGGGAGTGACGGCCGAAGTTTCGGGAATGCGGGGTTGGGTTTCGGGGGCGATGGGTTGAGCGGGCGCGACGGGCTGCGGCGCCTGGGGGATGAGATTTTGCGGCAGATTGAGTTCCGCATGGAGCGGTGCGGCGGCGGTACGGAGCGACTGTTCGAAGCCGTCTTTCGCCCCAGTGAGCGCTTCGAGCGGCTCCTTCATGGCGGTCTTCACCTGGGTTTCGATCCCGGCTTTCGCATCGTTGAATTTACGAATTCCCTTGCCTAAGGACTGCGCGAGCTCGGGAATCTTCTTCGGTCCGAAGAAGATAAGGATCACGAGCAAAATCAGGAGGATCTCGCCTCCGCCGACATTTTCGAACATGAGGGGTAGGTATTCGCGATGACGCGAAGATCGCGCGGGGCTTATGCTTTGGGCGCTTCGGGCGTTTGGGCCGGGGCGTCCTGATCGCCGCGCGTCGCGCGTTTAAATTCATTGAGGCCCTTGCCCAGGCCGTGCATGAGCTCGGGAATTTTCTTGCCGCCAAAGAGCAGCATAATTACCGCAACGATAATTAACAGTTTCAACGGACTAAGGTCTTCTAACATGTGTCGTGGTCTGTACTAACGGCGGAGTGTTCGTAACGATGGCAGTACTAAGCACTCCGCACTTAGCACTCCCACGCTCTTAAGCTTTTGGCGCTTCGGGAGCTTTGGCCGGTTCGTCGCCACCCTGCGAGGCGCGTTTGAACTCGTTGACTCCTTTGCCAAGGCCATGCATGAGTTCGGGAATCTTCTTGCCACCAAAGAGCACCAGAATAATCAGAATGATGAGCAGAAGTTCACCGGCTCCCAAATTTCTCAACATAGATCTCTCCTACGTAAAATGCGGCGTTTACCGAACCTGCGGCGTTTTCGCCGAAAAAGTTGTCACTGGCTCCGAACCTCGATTGATGAAAGAAGGTTCGTGACGAGGCCGTCATAGAGCCGTCGTGCGCGCGGGCGCGGGGCCTGCCGGGTTCAGACGTTCGGCCGGGAGCCGGCGCTTAACGAATCACCCGGCTTTCTTCGTGCTTTTTTTGTAATTCAGGATCCACTCGTCCCCATTTTTACTATACCGCATCGCCCTGACCTTATGCGGACGCGGGATCGCGCGGGCGGCGCCGACCAGAATGACCAGGATGGCAACGGCGAGCAGTGCAAAGAGTACGATTTGAATAACATAACCGATGTCCATATAACAGTGTGTGCTAAAATAACAGTGTGTTCTTAAACGTCCAATGTTCCGTTATGTAATGTATTGTTACGTGTAGAACGCCGTTCTTTATACAACCATTACGCGCTAAGCAACCTTTGCGCGCTATGCATTGCTCGCGCTACGCAACCATTGCGCGCTCGCGAAGATGCACGGAGGACTCCCGATCGAAAAAGGACCGAAGACTTTCGAAAATGCCACGTCCGTCCGCGCTGCCCAGCATGCGTTCGCAGGCGCGTTCGGGATGCGGCATGAGCCCCATGACGTTGCCTTCCTTATTCATAATACCCGCAATATTGTTTCGAGAGCCATTCGGGTTGGCGTTCGCGGTGATCCGGCCTTCGCGATCGCAGTAACGGAAGAGCACCTGGCCGCCCGCTTCGAGATCGGCGAGCACGTTATCGGTCGCAATAAAATTTCCCTCGCCATGGGCGATCGGAATGCGGACCGTTTTCCGAAGGGAACGATCGTTGGTAAACCGCGTATCGTGGCGCTCGACATGGAGGTGCACTTCCCGGCAGGCGAAGGTGAGGGATTCGTTCCGAATGAGGACGCCCGGCAGAAGCCCGCTTTCGCAGAGCACCTGGAAGCCATTGCAAATGCCGAGGACGGTACCGCCTTCGTTCGCATAACGGATCACACTCTTCATCACCGGCGAAAAGCGAGCGATGGCGCCGGTACGAAGGTAATCGCCATAGGAAAATCCTCCGGGAAGTATTACAAGATCGACGTCCTCGCCGATCGATTCGTCCTTGTGCCAGACGAACGCGGTATCTTCCTCGCCCAGGACGTACTTCACGGCATGCAGGGCATCGTGATCGCAGTTCGAGCCGGGAAAAACAACGATGCGCGTCCTCATGCGGCGGTTGTCCTTCCGTGCACGGCCGGGCGGTGCGAATTTTCGATCGGAATAATTTCGGTCACGGAGAACGTCTCCATGATCGGGTTGGCGAGGAGTTTTTCGCTTGCGCTCTCGGCGATCGCGCGCGCGGCTTCCGGAGCGGCGGCATCGACCGTCAGGCGGATAAATTTTCCCACGCGGGTATTTTCGACTTCCTGAAATCCCAGCGATTCGAGCGCGTGTTCGATCGCTTTTCCCTGGGGGTCCAGGATCGCTTCCTTACGCTCGATGGCAATATACACGAAATATTTCATAGTCCAAAGGTCGATTCCTCTTCGTGCTCGAGCGCTTCCGGATCGAGCAGGCTCGCGGCGCGGCGTTCCCGCAGGAACCGCACGATGCTGCGGTAGATCGAGCGCACGAGCCCATAGAGGACGAAAAGAACAAAGAGCGGAAAGATCGCGCTCCCGCGGGTCGCGGCGGCGAGAATAATTCCTGCCAAATAAATCCCAAACTTGACGGGATGCGCCAGGACCTCCCGTTTCGATGGCTTCGGGACGACATCGTATTTCACGGTGCTGACCATGAGCAACGAAGCGCCGATCGTCACGACCCACATCCAGGGGTCCGAACGCTGTTCGTTCTCGGGAAGCCCAATGTGGTGGAACATCACATAGGAAATAATGAGGATCGCCGAGGAAGGGATCGGGAGGCCTCGAAAATATGCTTTGTCGAATCCAACGAGCTGGACATTGAACCTCGCGAGCCGAATGGCGCCGCAGATCACAGGCAGCGCGGCAATCAACAGTCCGGTACCGGGGTACTGATAGAAAAAACATTTGTAAAGGATCGCACTCGGCGCAACCCCGAACGTCACGACGTCCGCGAGCGAATCGAGTTCAACCCCGAACGCGCTCGACGACCGGGTGAGGCGCGCCATCATGCCGTCCAACATATCGAAGACGCCGCCCATGACGATAAACCATCCGGCCGAAACGAAATTGTTATCGACGAATGCCGTCTTGATCGCGACAAACCCCGAGAACAGGTTCATCACGGTAAACAAGCTCGGAATGATCGATCGCGCGCGGCGGCGTTTGCTCACGGATAGTGTTACGTTTTAAAGTGTCCTGTGCCGAGTAAGAACTTCAGCGGGCATAACGCCAGAAAGATTATGGTAACTCCGCCATACGTTATGGAAACTCTGCCATTACCGTCTCACCGGCGCGAACGCGTTCGCCGGCGTTGACCAGCAGCTTCGCATCCATCGGAAGATAAATATCGACGCGCGAACCGAATTTGATCATGCCGAAGCGTTCTCCGGCATGCAACGTGTCGCCGATCTTCGTCTCGCAGACGATGCGCCGGGCGATATAGCCGGCGACCTGCGCGAACAGCAGCTTGTGCGTGCCGTTCACCAGTCCGATCAACGTCCGCTCATTGCGGCGCATCGCTTCGGAGTCGTGAGCGACAATAAATTCCCCATGAATATGGCGGAGGAACTCGACCTTGCCCGTGATCGGAGACCGGTTCACGTGGACGTCCAGCGGCGACATAAAGATCGAAATACGCTGGACCCTGGAGCGTAGAAATTCCGGCTCGTCGTCCTCCGCAATGGAAACGATTTCTCCATCCGCGGGAGAGACGATCAGTTTATCGAGAGGCCGGCCGTTCGCGGCGATCTCTCGGTCCGGATCGCGAAAGAAATTGAGCGAAAAGATCGAAATAAACGCCGCGACCGTCAGGAGCACGACGCGCAGCCATCCTTCGTCCGTCCAGATCGCAAGACCGATCAGGACGATCGCGATGATCGCAACGGCCGCGAGGACGTCAGTTCCGTACTTAGTCAAGGAAGATTACGCTACGGGTTCCGTAACACGCTTCAGCATTTCGGCATAGGCTTCTTCCACGCCGCCCAAGTCCTGACGGAAACGGTCTTTGTCCAATTTCTTGCGCGTCTGGGCATCCCAAAAGCGGCAGGTATCCGGGGAAATTTCGTCGCCTAAAAGAATTTCGCCTTTGTGACGACCGAATTCGAGCTTGAAATCGACAAGAATAATTCCACGCTCCCGAAAGAACGCTTTCAGGATATCGTTGATCTTGAGCGCCGTGTGCCGAATATGGTCGATCTCGTCCTCGGTCGCCAGTTCCATCGCGAGCGCGTGACTATCGTTAATGAGCGGATCGCCCAGGGCATCGTCCTTGTAAGAAAATTCGAACGTCGGGTGCTTGAATTCCTTCCCTTCGGGAACACCATACCGCTTGGAGAACGACCCGGCGGCAATATTGCGGACGATGACTTCGAGCGGAACGATTTCAAGGCGCTTGACGAGCATATCGACCGCCGAAAGTTGTTCGACGAAGTGCGTTCGGATGCCGCTGCGCTCGAGCATCTGAAACAGGGCTGTGGACATGGCGCAGTTGACCTCGCCTTTGTGCGCCCAGCTTCCGCGCTTTTGCGCATTGAAAGCCGTTGCGTCGTCCTTGAATTCCTGGATCACTTCATCGGGATGCCCCTTGACGGTAAAGAGCTTTTTGGCTTTGCCCTCGTAGAATTGTGTTTCTTTTTCGTTCATGGATGGTCGAATAGAGTCTGGATGATCAAAATAAATCTGTTTCGAAAAAAACAATGCATTCCGGCTCGAATAAACACTCGGACCGCTCTAAAAAATCTTGTTAATTTCCTAAATCCTCGTAGATCTCCGCTTTGCGCGTCTTATTGAAACAGTCCTAAAAACGCTCCCAAACTGACGATAAGGCCGGAGCCTTTGATGCCGCTCAGGGAATTCGCACTGCCCAGCGAGACGCCCTGATCGACGGTCCAGGTTCCCATCGCGGTCCCCTGCCATCCGGCCGACAGCCGGAACATCAGGAATCCGATCGGCGAGTACTCGAACTGGACCTGCGGCATATACAAAAAGAAATTGGACGTATACGTATGCGTATAATTCGCCGAACTGCCGTTGAAATCGGCATTCAGATCGAAGCTAAGCCGGTTCTGCGCCTGGCGCAGATAGAGATTCACCGCCCCGTACCCGAGCGCGACGCCGGGAACGATATGGAAATGCCCCATGCGAAGTGGCAGGACGTAGTCGATCGTGATAGCCGCATAACCGACTTCGTAGGTCATGTACCGGTTCACGGTATCGGCACCGCCATTTACCGTCGTATCGATACAACCGCAGTCCGCACTCGTCCCGCTATAGCCCATGCCGCCGAGACGCAGGTTCTTGACCCAGGGGAGCGTCACGAATCCCTGTCCGCCGATCATCCAGACCTGCTCGCGATAATTTTTCCCAACGAAGGGAATACCAAGATTCGAGTTGAATGCGGAAAGGTCCGGCTTGAAAAACGCTCCGAGCACTCCGCCGCCCACCGAAAAGAATGCGGGCGCGCCTTTGTCCTCCTCCTGGTATAACTCTTCGTCGTTCCAATGCGTGGTATCCTGCTGGATCTGAGCATGAACGAGGCGTGGCGCGACGCAAAGCGCCAAAAAAATGGTAATCCACAAAAATCGAGTGCTTCCGGTGAGATTCATTACGTAGGCGTTTATCGTTTAACTAAAGCTGACACCAGTATAAAGCTGACACCAGTATATCGTTTGACTAAAGCTGACACACAAATTTACGAATGTCCGACTCGACCATAACCAAATTACGCACCAGCGAAAATTCTAATCCGATCTCATCCGGGCTCGGACGGCGTCCGAAGCCAGAGCGCGGCGACCGCCTCGAACTTACAACGCAATCGCTCGCCTTCGAAGGAAAAGCCGTTGCCCGAAGGGAGGATGGCTACGTGATTTTCGTCGAGGGGGCCGTTGCCCGGGAGCGCGTTATTGCTGAGATCAAAAAATCGAAAGGCAGTTATGCCGAAGCCTATCTCGTCAGCGTGCTCGATGCCGGACCCGATCGGCGGACGCCGATCTGCCCGTATTTCGGGACCTGCGGCGGCTGTGCGATGCAACACCTCACCTATTCCGCCCAACTCGCCGCAAAACGCCAGCAGGTCATCGATCTGTTTCAGCGGGTTGGAATGATTCCCGATCCTCCGGTCCGCGAGGTCCTTGCGGCACCCGAGGAATATCACTACCGCAACAAAATGGAGTTCTCGTTCTCGAACGAACGATGGCTCACCGAAGAAGAAATTGGCTCCAGCACCGTGCAGGACCGTTTCGCGCTCGGACTCCACGTTCGCGAACGCTTCGACCGCGTGATCGATACGAAGGCCTGCTTCCTGCCGAAGCCCATTGTGACCGACATTCTGGATTTCACGCGTCGCTTCGCGATCGAGAACCATTTAGCGGTATATGCTCCGGATAAAAAAACCGCGGTCCCGAGTCCAGCCGTTACGCAGGATTCCAATTCCGGGCCCGATACACCGGACCCAGGACTATTACGATTTCTGGTCGTCAAAACGAGCCATGCGACCGGCGAAGTGATGGTCAATCTGGTCACCCGGCAGGAAGCACCCGAACTCCTGATCCGATATGCGAAGGAATTAATGCTGACCGTTCCGGCCGTTACGACGATCGTCAATACGATTAACAGCCGCCGCTCCCAGGTCGCGACCGGCGAGTACGAGATCGTCTATCATGGGGACGGAACGATTCGGGACGCGATCGGCGGCGCGACCTACCGCATTTCCGCAAACAGTTTTTTTCAGGCCAATACCCCGCAGGCGGAACGGCTGTACACCCTCGCCGCGAACTTTGCAGAACTAGAACCGGACGACATCGTCTGGGACCTCTACTGCGGTACTGGAACGATCTCGATCTTTGTTGCGCCGAAAGTGCGGCACGTCCTCGGCCTGGAACTCGTCGAGGCCGCGATCGCCGATGCCCGGGCTAATGCCATTGCGAATGACATCACCAACGTCGATTTTATTGCCGGAGACCTAAAAAATATTTTGAATTCGAACTCGGCACATCGGATCCCCGATATCCAACGACCGACGGCCATGATCATCGATCCGCCCCGCAGCGGAATGCACCCGGAAGTCATTCGAGAGGTCCTGAAGCTCGCGCCGGAACGAATTTCGTACATCAGCTGCAACCCGGCCACGCAGGCCCGTGACGTTGCCCTGCTCCTGGACGCCTACGAACTCGTAGAACTTCAGCCCGTCGATATGTTCCCGCAGACCTACCACATCGAGTGTGTCGCGAAGCTGGTATGGAAAGGGGCACGTAACGTTGACAGATGAAATTCCTTAGAATTCGATTGCCGTCATTTGAATGTAGCTCGGTGTAACTTGTTGGCCACTACTCGAAGACTTCAAAGAAACATCGATATAATACGATGTTCCCACCGTAAGCCCGGTAATGACGGAACTCGCTTCAAATGTGACACTGCCTGCAGCGGACGCAGGATAGATAATCTGCGTTCCAGAAAATGCGGGGGTGAATGAAGTTCCATAACCGGGGTCCGACCCCGTACCGGCAAACGGAGTCAACGTCGATGCGGGATTGAAGGAGTTCCCCTGTGACAATGTCCCCGAAATTATAACGAGAACCGTTCCAGTTTTGGCAGGAGTAAAAGAACCGCCCGCGCCCAGGCATGTCGCTGTCGTACTGATCGCCGAAGACCCAAGAACCTGAACACCGCCAACGAACCGCGCTCCGGCCGTACTTCCCCCGCTCGGCGTGGCCCATGTGGCATCTTCACGAAGAAACCGGGTCGTGCCGGCGCTCGCTCCGGGATCGGGAACTGCGCCGGAGGCATGGCTGCCCCCGGAGGCCACGAAGACCGGCATATCGGTCGCGGCGATGGAACGAAAACTCGCCGCTCCCGAGCCGCCGGTGCTCGGTCCGGCAAAGAAAGCATTCTGCGCAATGCCCGTCGCATTCGTCGCACCGGTGCCGCCGTAGGCAAGGCCGATGGGCGTGGCATGCCAGGTGCCGCTCGAAATCGTTCCGGCATTGCTCGTCGTGAGCAGCGTCCCGCCGCCCGAAGGAAAGATGATCGTTCCCGGGCCGCTCGGCGCCGTGAGCGTGGTCATGTTGCCGGAGCCGTCCCAGATATAGATCGAAGTCTGCGGGACTTGCGCGAATCCGGCATCATGAAACAGAGAGAAGGCTATTACAGCCGTAAGGGTCGATAGGTGAATCGTTTTCATGCGAATACAAAATGTGGCGCGCGCCCGAAGCAGATCGCTCCGCCCAGACGCACAGAGGTTAAAGAAATCAATTATTCATCAGCAGCCAGGTACCATAATAAATAAATTGGTAAATCTTGCCCGGAGGAACATGCTGAGAACCGACCAGCAAGTCCTTTGCATTGGTGTTATTATTGTACAGATATAATATCTGTCCTGTCGTATGATCCGTAATCGTGATCGTCACATTGCCCGTCGGTGCACCATTGACCTCCGCAAAGACCTTATCGCCGCTAACGGTCGCCGCATTGCTCGATCCATCGATCGGTCCTTCGGTGCTGACGATAAAATTCGATCCCGTCTGGATCGATCCGCTCGTCACAAGATTGCCAGAGCCATCGATCGAAAGCTGGTGGCTCGACCCGGCAGTGATGGAGCCGCTTGTCGTAAGGTCCCCGCTGTTATCGATCGTGAGCGCGCCAGAATTCACGTTGATAGCATTGTTCGTATGGCCGCCCGTAGCAGTAACGGCGAGGCCGGTTGCCGTACTGGAGCCACTCGTGCCGACCGTGGCGTTCAGCGTCAGTCCCGTTGCGCTCGTGGTTCCGGTCGTGGTCGAGTTAATGACCGCTCCCGCTGCCGTTGCGGTGGAAGCCGCATTGTAGGATACGTTAAACAGGTTGTCGGCTCCGGCAGCGTCGGTGTTGCTGGCCCCGCCTGGTCCATATCCAACGGTATTCCCGGTCGTGGAGACGGTCACCCAGGAAAGATTCCCGGTGCTTGCGCCGCCATCGGTCTGGAGCACCTGGCTCGCGCTTCCATCGGCGGTCGGCAGGACGTACGTCACCGCCGACGTAGCATTGCCCGCCTGGATCGTGGTGGCATTCGCCGAGTTCTGGTTCGCAAGCGTGAGCGAGCCGGTATGTGCGCTTACCGTACCGCTTGTGATTCCGCCGGCACCCGACGACGTGATACTTCCCGAGGTCGTGAAGTTTCCGGCACCGAGCGTCAGGCCACTATTATTCGTATTGAACTGACTGGAGCCGAAAGAAAGGAACCCCGCGGCGGCCGCACCGTCCCATATCTTAATCTGACCGGCGTTACCGCTGCTGCCGGCAACGAATGACGGGCCAGTCCCAAGAGGAAGTGTGCTGGTGATCGAGCCGGCCGTCACAACATTCCCGCTGCCATCGACGGTAAGCACGCTCCAGGAAAGGTTACCGGAGCCATCGGTCCGGAGCATCGACCCGGCCGCGCCATCGGCCACAGGCAACTTCCAAATCGTCGAAGTCGTGACCGCATCCGGCGCTTCGAACCCGACATACTTCGAAGTATTCGGGAACGCGCCGAACGTGTTGTATTTATCGAAGAATTTAATGGCGCGCTGTGCATTGTCATTATTGGCGAGCCAGAGATCGGTATTGCCAAAGACGGAGACCTGGCTTGCCGCAATGGTCATTGGGTTCCCGGCGCCATCGTTTCCAGACAGGAAGCCGAAATCGTCATTGCCATTGAGGGTTAAAAGCTCGCCACCCGGGACCGCGGAAAAATCGGCAGTTGTACCAAGCGTATTGCTGCTGCCGCCGCCGATGGCGGAGGCGGTGCCCGATGCCGTATTGTTCTCGCCCCCGGCAATAACGGAGTAGTATTTACCCAGGGGATGGGTCACTACATTACTCTTGCCGCCGGAAATCGTCGAATAATTTTCGCCCGTACCGATTACATTGCTTACGCCGCCGCCGATGACCGATCCGCTGCCTGCAGCCGAATTGCTTTGACCGCCCGCAACGACTTCATATAGGTCGTTTGTCGAATTGCCGGAACCTCCACCGATCGAGGAGTACTGACCGGATCCGGTATTGGAAAAGCCGCCTGCGATCGTCCCATGCGCTCCCGCACCACTTATCGTATTACCGTTCCCGCCTCCGATCGTGGAATGATCGGCAGGGATTTGAACGGCATTCGATTGACCGCCAGCAATCGTGTTATAGTTGGCCGGCGAAGCGCCAATCGCATTGCTTGCGCCGCCGCCGATGGTGTTGTAGCTGCCATCCGCGCTATTGCTCCCGCCGCCCGCGATCGTCGCATGGTCGCCCGAAGCGTCATTATCAACGCCGCCGCCGATCGTCGAGAAATTGCCGCTCGCAACATTGGCCGCGCTGGTCCGGCTCATCTGCCAATCGACGGCGTTATGGCCGCGGATATTGCCTCCGGCCGTTGCATTATCGGCGATCTGCGCTTCGAGCGCGCCCGTGCCTTTGGGCTGGAGCGCGATAGATATCGCGGCATCGGTGCCGCTTGCAAGCAATTGCTCACCGGCGTTATCCGTGGCATACGTCGACGTATTCGTATAGCTCTCGGCGATATGCGAAAGCACCTGGTTCGTCGTCGCCAGCGTAAACGGCCCCGCGCCAGACTCCGCCGGAAGATTAAAGACCGGCGCATTCGTCGCGTTCGGATCGTTAATCGTGGCAAAGTGCGAGGAGCCATCGGAGATGAGCAGCGCGCCCGCATGACTGTCGCTACCCGATGTAATGCCCGAGGTACTCGTCGAGGTGATCGTCCCGCTCGTCGAAAGATTGCCGCTGCCATCGACGGTCAGCGCGCTTGCCGTACCGACCGATAGCAATTGCGTCGGCGAAGAATTACCGATGCCAACATAACCATCGCTTCCAGGAACAAGGATGGCGAAATTATTCGCGCCGCCGGTAGCTTCGACCTGAAGTCCGGTTACCACGCCGCCGCTGGCACTTGTATTTACGTTAATGCCCGACGCGCCGGTCGATCCCGAGGTGGTGACCGTAAGGCCGGTGGCACCCGCTCCCGTGGACGTGGAACCGATAATCGCTCCCGGCGAAGCCGCCGCTTGCGACTGGGTTACGTTGAATAAATCGTGGCCATCGCTCGACGTTTGCGCGGTCGAGTTATCGAAGAGCACCGTGTTGCCCGAGGTCGCCAGCGTGCCGCCAGCGGAAGGGAACGAAAATGTCGCCGTCGAGTGATTGGCGTTATTGAGCGTCGCCGTATTGGTCGAGGCGTCGGTGATATTGATCGCTCCCGCATTCGTTCCATCGCCGGAAGTGATCGCGCCGCTCGTGTTAACGAGCGTCACCGTCGTCGCGCCGAGCTGTATCTCGTGGCTCGCGGCGACCGAAGAGTTTGCCCCGATGGCCGTAGCATCGGTCAGTCCGTCGGTCCCGGCATTCGCCGAATATCCGACGAAGGTGTTGTGCGTCCCGGTCGCATTCGATGCGGCAGCGTTATAGCCGATCGCGGTATTGTAATTGCCGCTGGTATTGAAGATTAGCGCATTCGTGCCGACCGCGGTATTGTTGGCGGCCGTGTTGTCCTGCAGGGCGCCCGAGCCAACGGCGGTATTGTTGTCCGATGCATTATTGATCAATGCATTCATACCGACGGCGGTATTATTGGAACCGGTGATGTTAAATTGCAACGCGCTGACGCCAAATGCTGAGTTCCCACTCGCTGTCTGGTTCCCGGCGGCCGCATTCAAGCCCTCGGCGGTATTGTTGCTGCCCGTCGTGTTATTTTGCAATGCGGAGACACCGGTCCCGGTATTGTAGCTGCCGGTCGTGTTCGAACCTAACGCATCACCGCCGGTCGCCGTATTGAGGTTACCAATCGTGTTATGTTCCAGCGCGAACGCACCGGACGCCGTATTATCCTGCCCGGTCGTATTATCATACAGTGCACCGAAGCCGGACGCCGCATTGTACGAGCCGGAAGTATTATTGAATAAGGCATCCTCACCGATCGCGCTATTGACGCCGCCGGTCGTGTTACTATAGAGCGCCTGGTATCCCGACGCGGTATTATCCCCGCCCGTGGTGTTACTATAAAGCGCCTGGTATCCCGACGCGGTATTATTCGCGCCCGTGGTGTTACGGTATAACGCTTCGGCTCCGGACGCGGTATTAAAGTTGCCGTTGGTATTGGTAAACAACGCGCCCCATCCCAACGCGCTATTGGCGAAGCCGAGGTTCGCGGAACCGGCCTGATAACCCGCAAAAATATTGGTCCCGCCGTGGATATCCGTGAGCACGGTCAGGCCGCCCAGTTCATACCCCGCGGCGTTCGACGTATTGATCGTCCCGCTCGTCGAAAGATTCCCACTGCCATCGAGCCGCATGAGTTCGTTCGTGCCGATGGGTTGCAGTGCTCCGCCGGCATTCCACGAAAAATGAGAAGTCGATGGAATAAAGCTCTGCATCTCCGAAGAATTAATGCCAAACCCATAGCTATCCGTGTGGGTAGGATCGTCGAAGAGATAAATCGCCGGGCTCCCGACCAACGTACCGAACGACAACGCGGCGTTCGGCGTGGTCGTCCCGATGCCGACGCTGCCGCCGAAAAGACCATCGCCGGAAATAGTAAGGAACCCCGTCTGCTGGGTTCCCGGGAGCGAGGCCGTCGGCTGCAGCGCCACGCCGGCGCTAAAGCCGGCGTCCGCCATGAGCAGCGTGCCGGTCCCCGCCGGGAACGTTAGCAGCCCGCCGCCCGGTGGCGCCGAGAGCACCGTGAAATGACCGCTGCCGTCGTCGATATAGAGATGGATCTGGCGGATCTGCGCGTTCGCCACGACGGAGAGGAAAAGCACGAGAAACGCCGCTACCATCGCAACGGCTACGCTGACTACGAGTCGATTGGTCTTCATAGATTTTTTAGAAAAAGGACGCAGGGCAACACCCGGCGCACATACACTCTTTAAGGCAACTCCCCCAGAGACCCGATTTTCAGGCAACTCCCCCAGAGACTCGATTTAAGGCAACCCTACCCCGAGACCCACTTCCAGACTATTTTTACCAACCGTATGTGGAGATTTTATGCAGTTCGATCGCTGCTTTATGCACCGGGCAGGGGGGCTCGGAACCATTATACCACACACACCCTCGAAATTCGCTCGTTTTTCAACCTTTTTAAATTTTTTTTGGATTTGGGAATGCGAATTCATGAAACGCTATGTTTCTTTCATGAATTTATGAAACCGAGTTCCCGGATTTCGCCGATTTTTTCAAGAACTTATGGCAACACCACCAAAGACCCAATAGGCAACACAACTAAAGACCCTAAAAAGCAACACGACTAAAAGACTACACCCTAAAAACAGGAGGCCGGCCTACGATGGTTCGTGGGCTGGGCAAAAAATCTGTCGATTTTTTAGAGACTTAATAGTGCAAAACGCGCGGGAATGACAAGCCGAATTTGATATGTCATTCCCGCGAAGGCGGGAATCCAGACCCCGACGGAGATGAAAAATTATGTTTTAGCTCCAAGCGGGTTCGGGGCGATGCCTTCACCACGCGATACTATACCCGAACCTGGATTCCCGCATCCGCGGGAATGACATGGTGAATTGATTTTGTCCTTCCCGCGAAGGCGGGAATCCAGACCCTGACGGAGACGAAAAATTACGTTTTAGCTCCAAGCAGGTTCGGAGGGATGTCTTCACGTTGTCATAAAATAGCCCGAACCTGGATTCCCGCATGCGCGGGAATGACATGGTGAATTGATTTTGTCCTTCCCGCGAAGGCGGGAATCCAGACCCCGACGGAGATGAAAAATTGCGTTTTAGATCCACGCGGGTTCGGAGGGATGCCTTCACAGCGCGATACTATACCCGAACCTGGATTCCCGCATG
>Ga0070741_10011477_pt1 | contig 16356 bp, 14 predicted proteins | sample Coa_R1_4_FD_66440 | JGI IMG/M metagenome (GOLD analysis project Ga0070741, IMG submission 66440) | Surface soil microbial communities from Centralia Pennsylvania, which are recovering from an underground coalmine fire - Coalmine... | ecosystem: Environmental > Terrestrial > Soil > Unclassified ...
CGGAAGGTGCAATACCCGCAGTAGTCGCGGCAAAGATTTGTCAGAGGAATGAAAACTTTTCGCGAGTAGGTGATGACCTTGGGCTTGAAACGCTCTTTCGCAGCTCGGGCTGCGGCGAGCAGCTCCGGAAGTTCAGCATCGCTCGAGGAGAGCAGGGCGATGGCAACGTCACGCGAGAGCGGGAGTTCGCATGATGCGAGCCCGAGAGCTGACGAAACGCATGTGCCGCGGCCGGGTTGCAGGTTGACGTACATCAGCGCGCGAGTAACTTACAGATCCTCACCAATGACCAGAGAAAGTAATTGTAACGTGCCGACGGAGTTGCTGACGCCCTGGCTTGAGCTCACGAGCTGAAGCCCCAGTTTTCGCTAATTGTGCACGGATGAAGCCGTGCGCTTGAGCGGGCAATAGACGCCACGGCCCAAAGGTTGCTCAATTGTTCAACACTTGACAAGCTGAACAATCAGGAGCAACATGGCGGCCACTTTTCGATCCCCTTTCAGCAGCATGGAACCGTCTCCCATTCATCGCGTCAGCGTGGCCGATCAGGTGGCGGGTATTTTACGGCAACGGATTTTGAGCGGAGAGCTGCGGCCAGGCGTAGCGCTGCCAGAAATTCCCGTCGCCGTATCGCTCGGCGTGTCTCGCAACACCATGCGGGAGGCGGTGCGAATCCTCGCCCTCGAAGGATTGCTCAAACGCAACATTCATCGCGGCGTCAGGGTAGTGCAGTTGTCGCGGAAAGATATCCAGGAAATCTATGATCTGCGGCGCATGGTCGAGGTGCAATCAATCCTGAGCGCAAAACGGCGATCTCCCGAGCTGATGCAAGAACTGGAAACGGCAGTGAATGGATACGAGAAGGCGGTGAGAGCGCGGGATTGGCTGCAGGCAGTGAATTGGGATTTGCAGTTTCACACGCTGCTGATCCGGCTTCGCGGAAACAAGCGGCTGGAAACTTTTTATCAAAAAGTAATTGGTGAATTGCGGACGGGAATGGTGCTGGTGGACAGCAGCCACGACGACCCCGGAGCGCTGGTTCCCATGCATCGCAAGCTTTATCAGTTATTACAAGCGGACAAATTAAAGCAGTGCGCGGAAGTTTTATTGCAGCACTTGGATGATTCCGAATCGAGATTCGGCGGCATTATGGCGGGCGAAGTACAGGCCACGCGGGTAAAAGGAACCGGAGGCAGCAACGGCAAGGCGGTGAAAACACGTGCCCGAAACAGCCGTGCTGCAGCGTCGAACTAGCGAAGGAGAATGGACATGAGCGCGAAAAGGCTTTCCGGGTTGAGGCTGCTGCTGAATTACGTCGTGATGGTTGCCGGAATCGGTGGAGTCTGGATGCAAAGTTCGGCACAGACGGTAAACGTCTCGATGCAGGGCCGGGTGTATGACGCGAGCGGCGCGGCGATCCCATCTCCGACGGTCACGGTGGTGAACTCCGCCACCGGTCTGACCCGTGCTGTGACCGGCGGAGAAACGGGCGATTACCAGGTGACAGCGTTGCCAACCGGCGATTACACCGTCACTGCGGAAAAGTCCGGATTCCGGAAGCAAGCCAAGCGCGTTCATCTTGACGTTGGCGGGATCGGCACTGTGGATTTCAATTTGCCGGTGGGCGAGATCAAAGAAGAGGTTACGGTGCAGGACGTCGGTGAAGTAGCCGAACCGACGCGCACGATGGTGAGCTCGGTAATCGACACACAGAAGATCCAAGACCTGCCGGTGAATGGCCGCCAGTTCATTGATTTCGCACTGCTCGCTCCGGGAGTCACGATCGGTGACACAACGTCGGGCAGTACGGATGTGATCATCGAGCCGGTCACCAAGCTGTCGTTTGCCGGGCAGAACATCCATTACAACTTCGTGGCCATCGATGGCGCCGACAACATGTCAACGGCATCCGGCATTCAGAAGACGACACCGTCGCAGGAAGCAGTGCAGGAATTCCGCGTCATTAATAGCGATTACAGCACCGAGTTCGGCAGGGCGGTGGGCGGGATCGTGAATATCGTCACCAAGAGCGGCACTAACACGCTGCACGGCTCACTTTACGAATACTTCCGAAATGACAAGATGGACGCCAAGAGCCTGCTGGCGGCGGCTGGCGGATTCAATAAGCTGAGGCAGAACCAGTTTGGGGCGACCCTGGGCGGACCAATTCAGAAGGACAAAACATTCTTCTTCACCAACTACGAAGGCCAGCGGCACAGCGAATCGCCCTTCTACAACTCGACGGTGCTGCAGAATATAAACGCGATCAACGACGTAAAACAGAATGTGTTCGGGCTGGCTCCAGAGAATCTGTTTGTGAACCGTACGATCAACTACGACAACGGGATCGTCAAGTTGGATCACAACTTCAGCGGCCGCCACTCGGCATTCGTGCGGTATTTCATTAATGACCAGCGAAGCACAAACCTCTCGCCCTTGAATGATGGCTTCGACTTGCCATCAGGGTTCAAGAACAACTTCTTCCGTGACCAGTCGCTGGTCGGCAGCTTGACGTCGGTGTTCTCAAACTCGCTGGTCAACAACCTTCGCCTGCAGTACGCGCACCGCATGTTCGACTTTCCTACCGTGAGCACGCAACCCCACATGGAAGTATCCAACGTGTTCACGATGGGCGTAAACCGCGGCAACCCTGATTTCTACCGTGAGGCCCGCTGGGAAATCGTGGACGACGTCACTAAAACTCTGGGGCGGCACACCCTATCGTTCGGCGGCGACTTCAACCACGTGAATACGACCGAGTCGTTCCCGCTGTTCTATCCGTTTGAGGCGGACTTCGGGAGCCTGGGGGCATTTTTGGGAACGGACCCGGCGGCACAGTTCCTTACCGGTGGCCGTCCGCATCCGTTTGTGATTTTCTTCGAGCGGTTCGACGCGGCGTCGGGCTTCAACGAGCCAACGCTCGACACTTCTGTGTATAACGGCGGGTCTATCTCGTCGGCTGTTCGCAACCAGGCCAAGGGCGAGATGGGTCATACCTACGAAGGACTGTACATCCAGGATAAGTGGCGGGCCACTTCGAACCTGACGATTGACTACGGCTTGAGGTGGGAAGGTGAAACCTGGCCGGAGGCAGCCATCAACAATCCGCTGAAGAATTTCGATCCGCGCGCGGGATTCTCGTACGCGCTGGGCACCAGCCGCAATGTTGTTATTCGTGCAGGAGCGGGATTGTTCCACGGCACTATTCCGTCGCCGCTGCTGATGTGCCAGATTCCATCCTGCGGTGGAGTGATCGGAAAGTTTCCCGGACGCGAAAACAAGCAAGATGACTTGAATGCGCGGACGCGATTGTCGGCCGCGGGTGCTGCTCCCGATATTATGGCCTTTCTTTTAGGCCAGATGGTAGGTCCTGGACTGACCACAGCTACTTATCCCAATCCGTCTCTGGATGCTGTGATCGTGCGCTTCGCCAAAGACCACAAGCCGCCTTATGGAGCGCAGGTCAGCGCAGGCGTAGAGTTCCAGCCGACGAAAGATACTGTTCTGGATATCACCGGGTTGCATGTCCGTGGCGTGCACCTCGGAAGTTTCTACAACGTGAATCAGCCGAACCCGTTCGGGCAGTTGCCGTTCCATGATTCGCACGGGAACGTGGGCATGAAAGATATGTACTGCGTGAATTTTCCGTGCGTTCCGCCTGTCATCGCGCCGGGCGTTCGCTGCGCCATTTTCACCGGTTGCGCGATACCGGCCGGCTACCTCGGATTTGCGGTCGACTTCGAGGCGGACTCGAAATGGGATTCACAATGGGATGGCCTGCTGGTGAACTTCAACAAGCGGATGGGAAACCATGTGGGCTGGGGTGTGAGCTACACGTGGTCTAAAGGAATCGATAACGGGCCGAACCCGAGTTTCGTGCTGATCCCGCAGGACACTTGCTGCTTTGGCAAAGAGCGGGCAGTTTCATCGGATAGCGTAACGCACCGGCTGGTGGCGAACCTGACCCTGCAGGGACCGACGCACGTCAACCGCGTACTCAATAACTGGCAATTGGGAACAATTATCACGGCGGAATCTCCACACTATTTCACCAAGTTTGCAGGATTCGATTCGAACGGCGACATATTTGGAAATAACGATCGGGTGGGCGTCGAACCGCGAAACACGTTCAAGGGGGACAGCTATCAGACCGTGGACATGCGGCTGTCGCGAACGTTTGTGGTCACAGAAAAACTGCAGGTTGAAGCTTTGGCGGAAGCCTTCAACCTGCTGAACACGCTCAATGTTCACTTCTTCAATACAGCCTACGGCGCCTCGGATTTCTGTCCTGCGGGCGGCGCAACATATTGCGGGACGGGACCGTTCTACCGTGAGGGTTCCCCAAACCCGTCCTATGGCACGCCACGATCGATTTTTAACCCGCGGCAAATTCAGCTGGCACTGCGGATGACGTGGTAGAAATGGGAGTTGACCCAATTGCCAAGTTGAGCGGAGCCGCATGTCCGAGGGTGCACCAGGTCTTACCCAGGCGGAGTTTCGAAAAGCGCTGGGCTTGTTTGCAACAGGCGTAACCGTGGTCACGGTAGACCACGAGGGTGAAATACACGGGATGACAGCGAATGCGTTTACGTCGGTGTCGCTGGACCCGCTGCTGGTGCTGGTCTGCGTTGATCACCGGGCGCGGACGCATGCGCATCTGCATGCCAAAAAGCGGTTCGGCATTAACGTGCTGAGCGAGTCGCAGAGAGCGATTTCCGAGTATTACGCGCGCTCCACGGAAAGACATCAGCACGCCGAGGAGGCAGGCGCACGGTTCGATCGCACGCGGCATGGGACGCCGGTTCTGCATGGGGCTCTTGCGTATCTGGAGTGCCGGCTGCAGACCGCACACGACGCCGGCGACCACACCATCTTCATCGCCGAAGTCGAAGACGCCGTGGTCAGGGAAGGGAATCCACTTCTTTTCTTTCGCGGGAAGTACCGGAAGATTGGCGGAGAAGCGAGTAGCTAGGGTTAGGTCATGGCGGGGACGGGTTTGTCTTCGAAACTGGCAACGGGATTTGCGCCGATGAGCGCGGGGCGCATGCTGATCATGGGCGGCATTGCGCTGATCGTGGCGGGAATGGTGTTCGGCGATATTTTCGCGGTGTTCGTCCTCCATCAGAACGGAGGGCGCACAGGCGAGACGCTTTTGGCTGCCGCTCAGGCGGCCACTGACCAGCATGCGGCAGGAGTTCGCGACGCGTTTACGCGCATTGGCGACCTGCTCGAGGACCGGGGCACGAAAGTTGACACGCACGTCCATCTGACCGATGCGGGTTATCTGGCGCTGCTGCTGGCACTGGTGCAGCCTTACGTGGCCCTCCCTGCACAACGTAAGAAGCGTCTCGCTGAAATTTTTATGGCCGGCTCGGTGATGCTGCCGGTTGGCATTTTCCTGATTCATTATGTTGGGCTGGCATACAGTCCCTTTCGCGTGATCGGCTGGGCGAGCGTACTGGCCGACGTGGGCGGCGCGGTGCTGGTGGTTGCCCTGGCCGGCGAGATCTGGGGTTTATGGAAGTATTTTTGCGGTGAACGCTTGGGGACCGAACCGGAGTTGGCGACCGAGAACACTTGGTCTGAACGGGTGTTGCTCAGCGGCGGAACGATGCTGGTTCTGCTCGGATTTCTTCATGGGGCGTGGTATGCCGGCCTGGATCTATACGAGCACGAGCAGGGGGAAGTCAGGATATTGAATGAACTGGCTGACCAGGCGGCCGCGAACAGCAGGGCAGGCATGACTCAGGCCGTCAACGATTATGGCGTGCTGGCGGCGCGCAAGGCGGTGTCGATTGCGGCGCACTCGCACCTGATCGAATTTGGACTGCTCGCGATGTTGTTGTCGTTCATTCAGCCATACGTCTTCTTAAGCGAGACATGGAAGCGCCGATGGGTAATGGTCCTGCTTGCAGGATCGCTCATCCTTCCGGTATTCGTTCTCTTCGAGATGCACATTGGATTGCCGGCTGGCGGCATCGCTGACGCAGGCGGGTTGCTCATTATTGTTGCTCTAACCGGGATGCTGGCCGGAGTACTTCGCTACACCGGGCGGGCCGACTCGGTGATCTCATGAGCGGGGCTCGGAAAATCCTCATTTTCGGCGGGCTCGCCCTGGCTGCGTTCGGCATGTTGTACGGATTGCATTACGCGCTCTTCGTGGAACACCAGACTCTGGATAGCATGGGCAAGTCGTTGACTGAAGGATTCGTGGCCGTCGCTGATCAACGTCAGCCGCAAGCACATGAGGCCGTGCAGGCATACGCCCGTATTAAGTACAACTATGTACGGCAGGTAGATTCGCACTCGCACTGGATTGGGCTGGCCATGCTCATGATCGTGCTGGGCGCCGTATTTGATCGAGTGAGGTTTTCGGAGAGAACGCGGCGATGGCTGGCGATCGGACTGCAGGTAGGATCGATTTTGTTTCCCTTCGGCGTGCTGCTGCAAACGGCTGACGGAAGCGCGCGACTGGGCTCGGTACTGGCGACGGCCGGGGCAGGATTGGTGACAATTGCTTTGGCGGGAGTAGCGGTGGGATTCGCGAGATTGAGGTCATAACATCAAAGATCTGGGGGGCGGGGCGAGGTCGCTCGCACCCACACTGAAAGGTGGAGAATGTTTCCGCGGGCGTTTCATTATCATCGGGCGGGGTCGCTGAAAGAGGCGGCCACGATGATTGAGCAACTCGGCGATGAGGCCAAGCTGCTGGCGGGCGGCCAGAGCCTGATTCCTCTAATGAAGCTGCGCTTTGCTAACCCGAAACACCTGGTCGACCTGAACTTTGTCCCGGGAGTTTCCTACATAAAGGAAGAGAAGAATACAGTCCGGTTCGGAGCGCTGACGCGTCACTCTGATATTGAGAATTCCACTGCGGCGGCAAGGATTCCTATCATTCACGATTGTGCCGCGGGAATTGCCGATGTGCAGATCCGCAATCGCGGAACGATCGGCGGGTCGCTGGCGGAGGCGGATCCAAGCGGCGATTGGGCGGTTGTCTTGTCCACCCTCGATACGACGATTCATTGCGTGGGACGCAAGGGGAAGCGCAGTATTCCGCTAAGCGAATTCATCGCCGACGCCTACACAACTTCTCTGGAGAAGGATGAGGTGGTCAGCGAAGTTGCGGTCAAAGTTCCAGCGAAGGGAAGTGGCGGCGCGTATTTAGCATTCAAGCGAACCGCGCCCGTGTACCCGACGGCGAGCGTTGCTGTGAATCTAGTAATGAATGGGGACACGTGCAAGGATGCGCGGATTGCCCTGGGATGCGTAGGGCTTACCGCGATCAAGGCGAGCGAGGCGGAAGCGGCGCTCCGGGGGCAGGCTATCAACGACCATGCGTTAAATACGGCGGCGGAAGCGGCACGCGCCGCGGCTGACCCTCAGCCGGACATGCGCGGATCGGTGGACTACAAGCGAGCGCTGGTTGCGGCGTTGGTGAAACGTGCGATTGCAGTAGCGGTCAGGCGGGCGCGCGGAGAACAAGTCGAGCTGGGACATCTTTATGCCTAAGACAGCGGTAAGACCCAAAAAAGCGAACAAAGCCGCCGGCACGGAAATCGAAAAAGTTTCGATTTCGATCACGGTGAACGGCAGGCCGTACACAGTCGAGGTCGAACCGCGCCTGCTGCTCGTCGAATTGCTGCGTGAGCAATTGGATCTGACCGGCACGCATGTGGGCTGCGACACGACGTACTGCGGCGCTTGCACGGTGCTGATGAATGGCAAGACGGTGAAATCCTGCACTATGTTCGCGCTGCAGGCGGACGGAGCGGAGATCACGACCGTCGAAGGCCTCGCGAAAGATGGCGAGCTGCATCCCATTCAGAAAGCGTTTGGGGACAGCTACGGGCTGCAATGCGGTTACTGCACGCCGGGGTTAATGTTGTCGACGTATCAGCTGCTCTCGAACAACAATCAGCCCAGCGAGATGCAAATTCGGAAGGCGATCGCAGGAAATACATGCCGCTGCACCGGGTACCAAAACATTTTCAAGGCGATTCAGGTTGCCGCACGAAGCTTTAGGGGAGCGTAGGAATGGCGATCAAGTTCGCCGGTGAGTTCGAGGTCCAGAAGACGCCGGAGCAGGTCTATGACTTCCTTACCGATCCCAGCAAATTTGCGCCTCTGCTGCCGGATTTTGTGGGCATGTCGACGCAGGATCCCACGCACTTCACGGTGAAGGTCAACGTGGGAGTTTCGTACATCAAGGGCACGGCTGACGTGAAGATGGAGCTGGCACAGGCCGACCGGCCGAAGCGGGCGCAATACAAAGGACAGGGAAGCGTGGCTGGCGGAGGCGCAACTATACTGGCGGGCTTCGACCTGGCCCCGGTAGGCGACAGAACCAAGGTGAACTGGCAGGGAGAAGCGCAGGTTTTCGGACGCCTGATGTCAGTGGCGGGAGGACTGCTGGATCCTCTCGCGAAGAAGAACATCAAGAAGCTGATTGACGGTTTGCAGGCTGCGTTGAGTTAAAACGGCCACTGATTTACGGGGATGGGCACGGATTTGGACGGGGGACTGATTCGCACCGATCGATCTGCACGAACACCGCACGTACGGAGAACGATGTGAGTTCTGGGACTGAGACAAAGAACTGGGTCGGCAAGCCGCTTCCGCGCAAAGAGGAGGACCGTCTACTCCGCGGCCGCGGGAAATTTGCCGACGACATCAAAATGCGCGAGATGCTGTATTTGCGTTTCGTGCGGTCGCCTTATGCTCACGCAAAGATTCTGAAGGTTGACGTCTCAGCGGCAGAGGCGATTCCCGGAGTGGTATGCACGTTGACGGGAAAGGAAATTGAATCAGTCACTCAGCCGTTCATCGAGATCGGGCCCGATCCCTGTGCCAAGATCCGTGATTATCCACTGGCAGTGGACAAGGCTCGGTACCAGGGCGAGCCGGTTGCAGCGGTGGTAGCGGAGTCGCCTGGCATTGCCGATGACGCAGCCGAGTTGGTGCAAGTTGAATACGATCCGTTGGAACCTGTCATCGATGCGGAGCAGGCGCTGAATGACACAAGCGTCCTGCATCAAGACGCCGGGACAAACAAAGTCTGGGGCGGCGTGTTTGAATACGGCGATTTGGAGCAGGCGTTCCGCGATGCGGCATACGTCGTCAGCATTGATCGCATGCACTTTCACCGGTTCTCTTCGACGCCGCTGGAGAACAATGTTGTCATCGGGCAGTGGGATGCGAAGGATGACCACATTTATTACTCCTGCAATAACTCGTTTCCCTCATTTGCAGTTCAGTTCCTGGCCGCACACCTGAATACCCACATCGACAAGATTCGTGTGCAGACGGCCGATATCGGCGGGAGCTTCGGGATCAAGATCACCAGCTATCCGCAGATGGCAGTTTGCGCGCTGGCGTCGAAGAAAGCAGGTGGACGTCCGATCAAGTGGGTGGAGACGCGGTCCGAGCACATGACCGCGAGCGCGCACGGCAACGAACGCACCTTCCGCGACACGCGCGTTGCTCTGGATAAAGACGGCGTCATTACGGCCATCAGCTCGCGTCACATCGATGATTGCGGAGCTTACCCGAGGTATGAGCCGCTCGGTTGCGTGATCTGGTCACAAGTTGTGCCGGGCGTATACCGGGTCAAGAACCTGCGGATCGACTTCTCCCAGGCAGTCACGAACAAGTGTCCGGTAGGGCCAAACCGCGGATATTCGCGCATGCAGCACTTGTGGTTTCTGGAGAGAGTAATCGACATCTGCGCGCACGAGCTGGGCATTGCAGCTGACGAGATGAGGCTGCGGAACTACGTCCGGCCCGAGGAGTTTCCCTACACCACGCCGAACGGCTGCGTTTATGACTCGGGGAATTATCCGAAGATGCTGCAGGTCGCGAAGGAGCTTATCGATTGGGATGGGTGGAAGAAAAAGCAGGAGGATGGCCGCAAGGAGGGACGGTGGATTGGGCTGGGGATTGGGACGACGCTGGATTCCGGCACAAATAATTTCGGGCAGTCGCAAATCGTGAATCCGAATGCGCCGTTCTCGGGAAATTCGCAGGGCGCCAATTGCAAACTGGATATTTACGGCGAGGTTGTGGTCGCGGTCGGGTCGTGCCCGCAGGGCCAAGGCCATGAGACGACGGCGGCACAGGTTGTCGCCGACGTGCTCAATATTTCGCCAGACCTGATCAGCGTGCGCACAGGTTTCGACACCGAGCGCAACGTGCATACGGGGTTCTCGGGCACCTACGCCAGCCAGTTCGCCGTATCCGGATTATCGGCGGTGCATGGGGCGGCCCAGAAGCTGAGAGCAGAGATGAGGCGGCTCGCAGCCTTTGTGGTCGAAACCACCGAGGATGATATTGAATTCGGAACTGGCGCGCAGGGACCCGAGCTGCGGGCGAGAAGCACCGGGAAATCGATCAACTATTGGGGGCTGGCTAATATTGTCAACGTAAACAGCGCGGTGCTTCCGACGGAAATGCACGACATCACCCTGAATTGCCGCTACATCTGGCGCGCGCCCTTCAAGGTCCCCGACAAGCAAAAGAAATACGGGAACCTGACGCTCACCTATGCTTCGCAGTTGCACGTAGCCGTGGTCGAGGTGGAGCGCGACACGTTCATTCCACGGATTCTCGACTACGTGGCGGTGGATGATTGCGGGACGGTGATCAATCCGCCGATTGTGGAAGGTCAGGTTTACGGGGCGACGGCGCATGGCATCGGCGCTGCGCTAATGGAGAACTGTGTTTATGACGCGGTTGGCAACATGCTGACCAGCACGTTCAGCGACTACACGCCGATTACGGCCGTGAACATGCCGCGAGTGAAATACGCGCACATCGAAACGCCGTCGCCGCACAGCTACAGCGGAGCAAAGGGGATGGGCGAGGGAGGCGCAGCCCCCGTCCATACTATCTCGGCGGCCCTGCAGGACGCGCTGTTCGGCGAAGGCGTCTTTATCGCGGAGTCCTTTAATAATGCCGATAGCCTGTTTCGCGCGATTGTCGGGAAGGAAATCTATCAGGCGGACCAGATAGTGCGGGTCGAGCGCCGGGTGTAGCGCTGCGTGCTGTCGAAATTTGAATGAGCAAGCGGGTGTGCATTGTCGGGTGCGGGGCGATTGGGAGCTTGTACGCGGCGCATCTGGCGCGCGTAGCAGAGGTTTGGGCGTTCGTCCGGCGCGAAGATCACGCTCGCTCGCTGAATCGCGACGGACTGAGAGTTTCGGGAGGGCACAACTTTGCGGTCTCGCTGAAGGCCACAACGAAGGCCAAGGACTTGCCCGTTTTTGATCTTGGAATTGTGGCGACCAAGGCCACACAGGTTGAGGAGGCAATTGCGGAGGCGGGGTGTAAGTTCGATCGCGGCGCGGTGATCTCCGCGCAGAACGGCTTGGGGAGCGAGGAGATCATTGCGGCGCATACTCGGGGACAGGTGATTCGCGGTACTACCTTCATGAGCGGGACGAAGCACAGCGACACGGATGTTCAGTACGAATTGCAAACCGCGACCTGGCTGGGGCCATTTGAGCCGCGGCACACCCCCATGGCGGTGGTGCAGGAAGCAGCGGACCTGATTGTGGCTGGAGGACTCAAAGCCGAAGCGCTGGCCGATGCGCGTCCGGCGCAGTGGTCGAAGCTGATTTTTAACGCATCGGTGAATGGGGTGTCGGCATTGACCGGATTGCCGCACTCGCCGCACTTCGCCGACGAGCGCGACTTTTCCGCCCTCGGGCATCTGCTGCATGCTTTGATTGAGGAAGGTAAGCAGGTGGCGGCGGCTGCAGGGGTGACGCTGCACCAGGATCCGTGGGAGATGAACAAACTCGGAGCCATGACGAACCACCCGCCATCGATGCTGTACGACGTGAGGCATCAACTGCCGACTGAGATCGACTTCCTGAGTGGCGCGATTGCGCGCGAGGCGGAGCGGGTGGGGGTGCCGGCGCCGTTACATACAGGAGTGTATCGGCTGATCAAAGGCAAGGAAGCAGCGTGGTTGTTCGCGGATGAGAATCGCGCGGTGGCGGCGCAGGACAAGCACTAACCACAGAGGGCGCAGCGGAACACACGACATAGCGAGGAAAGGCTCACCACAGAGGACACGAAGGAACACAAAAGGACTAAAACACAAAGGTATTGATGCCGTGGCCCATTGATAGTTCGAAGCTCGAGCGCGTACGCGAGCTGATGAAGGACCAGGAACTCAGCGCGCTGGTGGTGCGGGCGCCGGACAACGTCCTCTATCTCACCAATTATTGGTGCATGAAGGGGTACGACGCGGTTGTTTTCCCGCGGGAGGGCAACCCCACACTGATTGCGATCGAGCCGCAACTCGCCGATGCGCAGCGAAATTCGTGGACCAGCGACATTCGGCTGTTCAAGAGCTATGACGAGCGCGATCCCCGGCCACCGCAGTATCGAGCGCTCGATATCGCCTTAGACGTGCTGAGAGAAAAGGGAGCGACGGACAAGGTCGCCGTCGAACTCAACATGGGTACGCAGAGCGCGGATCGGATGGTTGGCGAGCCAACCACACCCACGCAGAACTATTTCGAGGCATTCAAGAAAGTTGCGGGGCAGGTGGTCGACGCCACGCCACTGCTCAATGAGGCGCGTGCGATCAAGACGTCACAGGAGATCGAGCGCATGCGGCTGGCCAACGAACTGGCTGCGCTGGCTATGGAGCATACGCGCGAGCACATGCGTCCCGGGATGAAAGAAAGTGAAGTCGGTGGCATGTATGAGGCTTTCGTGCACGGGCTCGGCGTGGGATACAAGGGCAAAGTGGAGATGGCACGGGCGTTCACGCTGGTATGGTCGGGAAAAGGAATCGCCACGTTTACGGCGACCGGTGATCGCCCCATCCAGAAGAATGAGCCAACGCTGTTTGAGATTTGGGTATGCGCGGACGGGTACTGGACTGACCTGACCAAGAACGCGTGTCCGGGGGAGTTGACCCCGGAGTATCACACGCTACTCGACCTGCTGTTGAAGGTTTTCAATGAGGCCGTGGCATATGCGCGCGATGGAGCGAGCTTTCCGGAGCTGGATCGCCTGATTCGTTCGAGAATTGCGGAGGGCGGCTATGCGGGGCAGCCGTCGCATCCGATCTGCCACGGTGTTGGCGCGCGGGCGCATGAGTTCCCGTATGCGCATCAGGCAGGAACCGGAACCATCAAGAAAGGTATGGTGCTCGCTATCGAGCCGGGAATTTACTGGCCGGGCGGCGGCGGGTTGCGGGTCGAGGACAATTTCTTCATCACGGACGCTGGGAACGAGAAGTTGTGCAGCTATCCGGACGATTTTCGATTAGTCAGTTCGAACCAGCGGCTCAGGGCCTGAGGCCGTGACGTTTGTAAGCCGCCGTGCGCGTGAACTATACCGAAGCGAGAAGCAACTTGCATAAGACAGTCACACAGACGAAGTCACGCCTCGATCCCAATCTGGTGGAGCGGATCGCTGCGGAGGTGCGCGAAGAAGAGATTGTCCGCATGTGCTGCGATGTAATCAACATTCCCAGCCCCACCGGCGAAGAACTGCACATGGCGCAGTATATGCAAGGCGCGCTTCACGGCTTGGGGCTCAATACGACTTGGCAGGAGGTGGAAGAGGGCCGCGCGAACGTAGTTGGCCGGTGGGTGGGCAGTGGCGGCGGGAAAAATTTGATGTTCAACGGCCACATGGATACCTCGAACACCGGCCGCGAAGAGTTCCTCGCCGGAATCGGTTACAAGCCGCAGGCCGTCGTGAAAAACGGGATGATTTATGGGCTGGGCATCTACAACATGAAAGGTGCGCTGGTCTGCTACACGCATGCGGTAAAGGCGCTGCAGCGCGCAGGAGTGAAGTTAAAGGGAGATGTAATTATCGCCGCGGTCGCCGGAGAGATCGAAAAGACGCAGTGGGGCGAGTTTCAGGGGAAAGAATATCGCGGCTACGGATACGGCACGCACTATCTGGTGAATCACGGTGTTCTGCCGGACATGTGCATTCTGGGCGAGCCCACGGACACCCATTTGGTCCTCGAACATTTCGGTTCCATGTGGGTGCGGATTTCCTGCGCCGGAATTTATGTCCACACGGCGTTCTGCGAAGGACGCGAGGAGATGAACTCGATCCGCCGCATGCATGAACTGGTGGGCGTCATTTTGGAGTGGATTGAGGCCTGGAAGAAGAAAGCGGCGTACGGAGGGAAAGCGGCAATGGTCAATTTGGGAGGCATTCGCGGCGGCCACGCCTGGCGGGCGAGCCGCACCCCGGAGAAGGCCGACGTGTTTCTGGACGTGCGGGTCCCGCCAACGATTCCCATGAATGATGCCCGGCGCGAGATTCAGCGGCTGTTCCTTGATTTCGAGAAACAACACCCGGACTGGGGACTGGAGTTTGAGACGTATGTTTCGGTGCCGGGGGCGCGCATTAGCGAAGACCATGAATTGATCAGGGCCATTGATGCGAATCACACGCGCATTATGGGCAGTGCGCCGCAACGGGAGGTCGTCACCTGGTGCTCGGACGCGAGCGTGCTTAGCCGGTACGGCGTTGATACGGTGAATTACGGCCCTTCAAGCGGGCCGCGCGACCACGAAGGCGAGAAGGTTTCGATTAAGACGTTGGTGGATATCACCAAGGTGTATGCCTTAACTGCAGCGGACATTTGCGGGGTGCAGTAGAGCCGGGATTCGTCAGCTCAAACGCGAGACAGGATTGCCCAGCCAAAAAGAAATCACGAGGCGTTTTGCGAATGTCAGGTCGCGCATGCACCGCGAGGGCCTGGATGCGCTGATCGTGTGCGGAAATCAGTATGCCGGGTTTGAGGGCGCGGTGTTTTATATGTCGGGCTTCGAAATTGTGCACCGGTACGTTTACGTCCTGCTGCCGCTCGAGGGCGAGCCAACCCTGGTGTTCCCGCGCGAGGCACGCTGGATCGGAGATAAGGCAAAGCCCTGGATCAAAGAGCAGGTGTGGCCGGACATTCCGGGGCGGTGGATTCGCGAGCGGGCGCAAGAGCATCGGTGGAAGCGCGTGGGCGTGTATGGCATGGATTTCATCATGGCGGTGCGCGACTACCGTGAGCTGGCGCAAGCGGACTTCGAACTGGTGCCGTTTGATTTTCATTTCGATATGGCGCGTGCTGTGAAGAGTGAGGAAGAACTCACGGAAGTTCGCGATGCGATGGACATCATCATCGAGGGTTTTTGGGCTCTGGTCGAAGCTTACGAGCCGGGCAAAACCGAAGCGGAGATAATGGCTCCTGCGGTCGAGAGCTTCTTTGCCCGGGGCGCCGGGCCGCGCATGATGAACATTGTGTTATCGGGAAGCAATGGCTCGGCGGAAGCACACTTCAAGGTTCCGGGGCTGCGAGCAGTTGCGGCGGACGATCTCATGCTTTATTCGCTGGAGATCACGGGCGCCGGCGGTTACTGGGTGGAGTTCTCGCGGCCGCTCCTGCGCGGTCAGCCGAGTTCGACTACACAGAAGATGGCGGATGCGTATCCGGCGGCGCTCGAAGCCGCCCGCAAGCTGATGCGAGCCGGCGAGCTGGCCAGCAATGTGCATCGCGTTGTAGCCGACACCTTTGCGCGACACGGCTTCTCGCTTGGACACCTGTCAGGTCATTCCATTGGAACCACCATGATCGAACACCCGGCTATCGGAGCAAACAGCGACGTCAGGCTGGAGGAAAACATGATTTTTTCGCTCCATCCGCAAGTCGTGGACGAAAGCGGAAAGGTCTGCCTTTACACGCAGGACACGTATCGTGTGGGCAAAGAAGAAGGGGAGTGCCTGGCGTCGGTGCCGTGGCAGTTCTTTACCGGGCAGGAGTCGAGAAGAGCATTCAGCAAGTAGCAGTTACTGCTTTCAGTCGCAGCACGCAATGAATTCATAGAGGACAACAACCTTAATGAGAATTTGCGTCGTGGGTTGTGGCGCCGTCGGCAGCCTGTTTGCCGCGCACCTGGCAAAAGCAGGGGAAGCCGAAGTGTGGGCCTATGACGTCTCCAAGACGCACATCGATGCCATTCGGGAGCGCGGGCTGCGGCTCTCGGGAGCAGCGGAGTTTGCGGTGCAGCTCAATGCAACGGTTGACCCTGAGCAGATTCCGCGCTGCGATTATGGAATAGTTGCCACAAAGGCAATTCACACGCGCAAAGCGATTGCCCAGGTCTCGAGAGTGTTTGATGACAAGAGCGCGGTGTGCTCGGTGCAGAACGGCGTAGGCAACGAGGAGCTCATTGCCGAAAAAGTGCGCTTTGTCATTCGAGGAACCACCTTCCCCGCAGGCCATCTAATCGCGCCGGGACATGTCGGATTTGATATTCGAGGCGACACCTGGATAGGACCATTCGAGCCAACCGGAACGCCGATGGAAAAAGTCGAGGA
>Ga0070741_10011478_pt1 | contig 16355 bp, 15 predicted proteins | sample Coa_R1_4_FD_66440 | JGI IMG/M metagenome (GOLD analysis project Ga0070741, IMG submission 66440) | Surface soil microbial communities from Centralia Pennsylvania, which are recovering from an underground coalmine fire - Coalmine... | ecosystem: Environmental > Terrestrial > Soil > Unclassified ...
CTCTGACAGGGCGGGTGCTTAGCGGCCGCCTTGCCATTCCCTTCTCCGCCTCTGACGGGGGCCCAGCAACCGTCTTGCCTTTCTTTCCCCGCTGCGGACGGGGCGGGTGTCAGTCATTCTCTTCCCGCCTCTGACAGGGCGGGTGCTTAGCGGCCGCCTTGCCATTCTCTTCCCCGCCTCTCAAGAGGCGGGGTGCCCCCGCAGGGGGCGGGGCGGTGTGGGGTAGAACTCCCCCGAGCAAAGAATGGATCAAACCTTCGCCAACGCCACGCTCGCCGCACCCCATGTCGTGCGCCAGCGGCCTTTCACGGCCGTCAGCCCGATCAGCGCGACCAGCGCAAGCCCGGCGAAGATTAGAAAGCCGACTTGATACGTCCCGGTCAGCTGCTTCGAGTAACCGAGCGACGACGCGAGATAGAACCCGCCGATGCCGCCCGCCATGCCGACCAGTCCAGTCATGACGCCGATCTCTTTGCGGAAGCGCTGCGGCACCAATTGAAACACAGCGCCGTTGCCCATGCCCAGCACCAACATCGCGAGCACGAACACGCCCAGCCCCATCCACGCTTGCGGCAGACCGAAGCTGACGATGGCGAGGAACGCTGCAGCCAGCGTATACATCAGCGACAGCGAGCGAATGCCGCCGATGCGATCGGCCACGAATCCGCCGATCGGGCGCACCAGCGAACCGGCGAACACGCACGCCGCAGTGAAGTAGCCTGCCGTCACCGGCGGCAGCCCGTATTGATCATTGAAGTAGATCGTGAGCGACGAAGCCAAGCCGACAAAACCGCCGAAGGTTACGCTGTAGAAGAACATGAACCACCAGGCGTCGCGGTCCTTCAGCACCTTGAGATAGTCCCCGAGCGGCTTGGCGGGTGGACATTCAGGGCTGTCCCTCGCGAGCAGCAGATAGACAGCGAAAGCAATCACCAATGGAATGGCGGCCAGCGCGAACACATTGTTCCACCCAACCATCGCAGCCAGCCCGGGCGCGAACAACGCGGCGAGCACGGTGCCCGAGTTGCCCGCACCTGCGATGCCCAGCGCCTTGCCTTGATGCTGCGGCGGATACCAGCGCGAGGCGAGCGGCAGCGCGACAGCGAACGATGCACCGGCTACACCGAGGGCGAGTCCCAGGACGAGAATCTGCGAATAGCTGTGGATGCCGAGGTACCAAGCGAGCAGCAGCGCCCCGATGACGACCACTTGCCCGATCGCGCCGGCGGCCTTCGGTTTCAAGTGGTCGACGAGGACGCCCATCACCAGACGCAGCAGCGCGCCGGCGAGGACGGGCGTGGCAACCATCAAGCCTTTCTGCGCAGCCGTGAGGCCAAGATCCTTGGCGATCTGCACGCCGAGCGGGCCGAGCATGACCCACACCATGAAGCTCAAGTCGAAGTAGAGGAAGGCTGCGAACAGCGTCGGCGTGTGGCCGGATTTCAGAAATGATGTGTGCATGATGGTGATCTCGGTTCTCAAGGCAAGAGAGGGGGACCTACACAAGTAGATAGACTTCACCCTGCTCGACCTTCACCTCGTAGCGCCGCGTGCAGCCCTCGTCGGGCGCAACGGCCTTGCCGTCGCACAATCCGATGTGCCAGTTGTGCAGCGGACACGCCACGGTGCGAGCGAACACGATGCCTTGCGACAGCGGCCCGCCCTTATGCGGGCAGCGGTCGTGCAAGGCGAAGATCTCGTCTTCGGCGTTGCGAAACACCGCGATGCCGCCGCCAGTGCTCTTCACCACCCGCGCACCCAAATGCGGAATCTCCTCGACCCGGCACACCCGCTTCCACTGCATCGTCGCCGCTTCTTGCACAGCGCTCAGCTCGTTCATCTTCATACGCTCAGTTCCTCGAATTCGTGGCGTGCTGCGCCCGCGATGCGTTCCGCCCAGGGATCTTTTTCGACCGATAGCGCATCGAGCAGCCGCGCATAGAGCAATCGTCGACTCTCGGGATCGTCGACCACCTTCTTCTTCACGTAATCCAGCCCGACGCGGTGGACGTAATGCACGGTGCGATCGAGATAGCGCGCTTCTTCTCGATAGAGCTGAATGAAGGCGCCGGCGTACTCCATCACCTCCTCGGCGGTCTTCACCTTGACGAGGAACTGAGCGACTTCGGTCTTGATGCCACCGTTGCCGCCGACATAGATCTCCCAACCTGACTCCACACCGATTACGCCGACGTCTTTGATACCCGACTCGGCACAGTTTCGCGGGCAACCCGACACCGCCATCTTCACCTTGTGGGGCGCGTACATGCGGCTCATCTTGCGTTCGAGATCGATGCCCATCTGGGTCGAGTCCTGCACGCCGAAGCGGCACCACTCCGAACCCACACAGGTTTTCACCGTGCGCAGAGCCTTCGCATAGGCGTAGCCGGATGGCATGTCGAGATCGGCCCAGACTTTCGGCAGATCTTCCTTGCGCACGCCGAGCAAATCGATGCGCTGACCGCCGGTTACCTTCACGGTTGGAATCTTGTACTTGTCCACCACATCGGCGATGCGGCGCAGCTCCGCCGCGCTGGTGACGCCGCCGAACATGCGCGGCACCACCGAGTAGGTGCCGTCCCTTTGAATGTTGCCGTGCGCGCGCTCGTTGATGAAGCGCGATTGCGGATCGTCCTGCACCTCGTGCGGCCAGGCGCAGCGCAGGTAGTAGTTGAGCGCGGGACGACACGAGGCACAGCCGTTGGGCGTGCGCCATTCGAGGAAGTGCATCGCCTGCGGAATCGACAACAACTTCTGCTCGCGGACTGCACGACGCACCGCCTCGTGCGTGAAATCGGTGCACCCGCACATCGGTTTCGTCGCATTCGCTTGCGGCGTGTACGCGCCGCCGACAGTGGAGGCGAGGATTTGCTCGACCAGGCCGGTGCACGACCCGCAAGACGACGACGCCTTGGTGTGCTTGCGCACATCGTCCAAGGTAAACAAGCCGTTCTCCTTGATCGCCTTGACGATGGTACCTTTGGCCACGCCGTTGCAGCCGCACACTTCCATCGTGTCGGGCATAGCCACCGCTTTGTCTTGACCCTGGTGGCCGCTGTTGCCCAAATGCGATTGACCGAACATCAGGTGGTCGCGGAGATCGCCGATCGCTTGGCCGTCGCGCAGCATCTGGAAATACCAGGCGCCGTCGACGGTGTCGCCGTAGAGGACGGCGCCGATGATTTTGTCGTTGCGCAGAACGAGCTTCTTGTACACGCCGCCCACGGCATCGTGCAAAACGATCTCTTCGGTGTCGACGCCGCCGCTGAAATCGCCCGCTGAGAAGAGGTCGATTCCGGTGACCTTGAGCTTGGTGGAAGTCACCGAGCCCTCGTAGCGCCCGATGCCGAAGCGCCCGAGATGGTTCGCGCACACCTTGGCCATCTCGAACAGCGGCGCCACCAGACCGTAAGTCGTGCCGCGATGCGCGATGCATTCGCCCACCGCGTAGATGCGCGGGTCGTGCGTCTGCATGGTGTCGCTCACCACGACGCCGCGCGTGCAATGCAGCCCAGCCGACTGCGCGAGTGCGGCATTGGGCTTGATGCCGATCGCCATCACGACGAGATCGGCGGCAATCTCGCTGCCGTTGTCGAAGCGCACCGCGCTGACGCGACCGTCCCCACCGACGATCTCGCTGGTCTTGTGTTCGAGCAAGAAGCGCAAGCCCTTCGTCTCGAGCGATCTCTGCAGCATGCCGGCGGCGGTGCGATCGAGCTGGCGCTCCATCAGCCATGGCATCAGGTGCACGACGGTGACGTCCATGCCGCGCAGCGCCAGACCGTTCGCCGCTTCGAGACCGAGCAGACCCCCGCCGATCACCACGGCTCGCTTGTACCTTGCCGAGGCTTCGATCATCGCCTCGGTGTCGGCGATATCGCGATAACTCAGCACGCCCTCGAGATCCTTGCCTGGAATGGGCAGGATCACCGGCTGCGACCCGGTGGCGAGCAGCAGACGGTCATAGTGCTCTTCGGTACCGTCGAGCGCGATGACTTTACGCGCGGCGCGATCGATCTTCACCACCGGCTTGTTCAAGTGCAGGGCGATGCCGTTCTGCGCATACCACTGCTCCTCGTTGAGCATGATGTCCTTCAACGTCATCTCGCCCGCCAGTACGGGCGAGAGCAGGATGCGATTGTAGTTGGCGTGGCGCTCGGCGCCGAACACGGTGATGTCATACAAATCGGGGGCGATGCGCAGCAGTTCTTCGAGCGTACGCGCGCCCGCCATGCCATTGCCCACCATCACCAACTTCGTTCGCTTCATTCGCTGCTCCTGCTTCGAGTCAAATTCGTCGATGCGATTCAGACGCTCCGCCCGCGACGGACCGCCCCGGCGGCTTCGCCGCCACCCCTCCTCGACGAGGAGGGGAAAAGAACGCTTTGCATCCCGGCTATCTCTTCCCCGCCTCGACCTGGGACGAAGAACGATCTACGTGCCGGCCATCTCTTCCCCGCCTCTCATGAGGCGGGGTGCCCCCGAAGGGGGCGGGGCGGTGTGGGGTTTACGCCGCTTCCACCCACGACGATCGCGACGCGCTGCTCGCGGCCAGCCTTACCACCTCGCCGATCACCACGATCGCGGGACTGCGCAGACCCGCCGCTGCTACCGCCATTTCGAGTTCACCCAACGTGCACACCACCTGGCGTTGCTTCGCCGACGTCGCGTTCTGCACGACGGCAGCCTGCATATCGGGGCTCATCCCCGCATCGATCAACGAGCGAACGATGTGCGCGAGATTGGCCATACCCATGTAGATCACCAATGTCGTCCCACCGCCGACCAGCGCCGGCCAATCGGGCGCGCGGCCATCCTGGGTATGACCGGTGAGAAAGGTGACGCCCTCGCACAGTCCGCGGTGCGTAACGGGAATACCGAGCGCGGCCGGCGCGGCAATGCCAGCCGTAATGCCGCTGATGACCTCGCACGGGATGCCCGCCTCACGCGCACGCTGCAACTCCTCGGCGCCGCGCCCGAACACGAACGGATCGCCGCCTTTCACGCGTGCAACGGTCCTTCCCGCACGCGCATAACGCAACATCAGACGCTCGATAAAGTCCTGCGGAGTCGAGCGGCAGCCACCGCGCTTGCCGACGCGAATGACGCGCGCATCGCTGCGCGCGAACTGCAGAACCGCGGGGTTGACCAGATCGTCGAGCAGCACGACATCCGCCCGCCCCAGCGCTCGCACCGCTTTTAAAGTGAGGAGCTCCACGTCGCCGGGTCCGGCACCGATCAGCAAGATTTGCCCGCTTCGAGAAAAGCCGCTTCTCATATCCTCTCCGCGCGCACTGCAGGTCTCGTCAGCATGGTTTGCCATACACAGGGCTGGGTCGACTCACGCGGCATCCCTATCGGTTGCGCAACGGCAAGCGGGGCCGACGTTTCGCGCAACCGGCTTCGTGCTCATGCGCGCTCCGCCGTCGTTGCCGGTGCACGCGCCACGATCATGCGCTTGATCTCCGGCACGCAGAAGCCGCAGCCGGTGCCGCAACCCAAGGTCATCTGCAAGGTCGACAAGTTCGCGCCAGCGTCGATGGCGCCACGAATATCGTTCTCCGACACATCGAGACAGCTACACACGGTTCTGCCGCGCAAGTCCTGCGCGGCGAGCGGCCGCGAGACTGGTGCCAGCATCCACGCACCGGCGCTTGGTAGCGCGCTCTCGCTTGCCATCAGTTCCTTCAGCCAGTCCGCGGCCGCGATCTCGCCGACCAGCCGAACGGCGAGCAAGCGTGCATCGCACACCAGCGCGTGCTTCGATACATTGCGCCGCGCATCGTCGTAGGCCATCGTTGCATGGTGTTCATGCAGATCGAGCGCGCGGTCGAGCCGCTCGATCAAAGCTGATGCGATGGGCTGTGGAGAGGCCGCGCGATAGACCAGCACTGGGCGATCTCGACCGTGCAGCACGCAAGACGCGTACGGCGCTTCTTTCAGCAGCGGCCGCACGGCGTCGAGTCGCGCGAGCGCTTCGTCGATCGTCTCGGCGCTGCGCATCGCGACGATCTGCCGCGGCGCTTCGAATCGGCTCACCTGCACGACGGCGTGCTTGAGCTCGGGCTGCTGGGACTGGGCATCGAAAGCTGATGAGGTCAGCGCATTGCTGCCGGCCCCGTTCATGAACTGCGCGCCCCAGTGCATGGCAAGATGGACTTGACCGCGCAACAGACTCTCGTCGGCTTCGACCGGCAGGATCAACTCGCCGCGCGCGTTCGCCACGCGCACCAGCTCGCCCGCCTGTAGCCCGCGGATGCGCAGGTCGTGCGGATGCATGGCTAGCGCCGGTGCCTCAACGTGGCTGAACAACCGAGCGACGGTGCCGCTGCGGCTCATGCCATGCCACTGATCACGCAGGCGGCCGGTGGTCAAACGCAGCGGGTACTCGCTGTCGGGCTCTTCAGCGGGAGCGAGGTAAGGTGTGGCGGTGAAGCGGGCGCGCCCATCCGCGGTGGCGAAACAGCGGTCCTCGTATAACCACGCCTTGCCCACGCTGGCGCCATCGGGAAAAGGCCACTGCTGCGGACCGCGCGTTTCCAGCAGCGCATAGCTCAAGCCGGTGATGTCGAGATCGCGCCCGCGCGTGCTCTCGCGGTGCTCGTTGAAGATTTGCTCGGGCCGTTCGTACGGGAACAGCGGGGTGCCGTCGTGACCGAGGCGCGTTGCGAGACGATGCGCGAAGTCGACGCCGATGCGCCAATCGTGGCGCGCCTCGCCGGGCGCCGCGACGGCGGCTTGCACGCGCGAGATCCGTCGCTCCGAGTTGGTGACCGTACCCCCCTTCTCGCCCCAGCTCGTCGCGGGCAAGAGCAGATCGGCGAAGGCTGTCGTATCTGTCGTGTGAAATGCATCCTGCACGACGACGAACTCGGCGCGCCGTAATGCCTCGACAACGCGCGCTTGCTGTGGCATCGAATGGACGGGATTGGTGCAAGCGATCCAGATCGCCTTGATCTCGCCGCTGCGTACCGCCTCGAACATCTCGACCGCGGTCTTGCCCGGTGTCGCTGGCACCGAAGGTACGCCCCACAGCCGAGCAACCTCTTCGCGATGAACGGGATTCGCGAGATCGCGATGGCCGCTCAGGAGCGTCGCCATGCCCCCCACTTCACGCCCGCCCATGGCGTTGGGCTGACCGGTCAGCGAGAAGGGCCCGGCGCCGGGACGCGCGATCTGACCGGTGGCCAAATGCAGATTGATCAGTGCGAGATTTTTGTCGGTGCCGTGGATCGACTGGTTGAGGCCCTGACAGTAGAGCGACAGGGCAGCCTTCGATTGTCCGAACCAACGCGCTGCCGTGCGAATGTCTTCGCTGCGCACGGCGCAGATCTTCGCTGCAATCTCCGGCGCATAGTTTGCGACCAGTTCGCGCAATGCGTCGAAGCCCGTGGAGTGATCGGCGATGTGGTCGAGATCGCACAGCCCCTCGGCGAGCAGCACGTGGAGCATCGCGTTGAACAGCGCGACGTCGGTGCCGGGCTGGATCGCCAGATGAAGGTCCGCGCTGGCTGCTGTGTCCGTGCGGCGTGGATCGACCGCGATGATCTTCATTTGCGGCCGGCGCTCGCGTGCCTCCTCGAGCCTGCGAAACAAGACCGGATGCGCGTACGCCATATTCGAGCCGGCGATGAGCACGCAGTCGGTGAGCTCGATGTCCTCGTAACAACCCGGCGGCCCGTCGGCCCCCAGCGCGATCTTGTACGCACTCACCGCAGAGGACATGCACAGCCGCGAGTTGGTGTCGATGTTGTTGGTACCGATCAACCCCTTCGCGAGTTTATTGAAGACGTAGTAGTCCTCGGTCAGGAATTGGCCGGACACGTAGAACGCGACGCTGTCCGGGCCATGCGCTTCGATGATGCCCGCGAAGCGCTCGGCCGCAAAATCGAGCGCGCTGTCCCAGTCGACGCGCACGCGCTCGTCCTCTCGTCTGCGGCGCAGTTCGGGGTAGCGCGCACGCGCGCCGGTTTGCGCGCTCAGATGCAAGGTCGAACCCTTGGTGCACAGGCGCCCGAAGTTGGCCGGATGCTCCGCGTCGCCGCGAACATCGGTGATGCGCCCATCGGCGGACTCGATGATCACGCCGCAGCCCACTCCGCAATACGCGCAGGTCGAACGGGTTTCGGTGGTCATGTCATCGGTTCCGTGGTCGTCGCTCCGCGAGGTCCTGCGCGTAGATCTCGGCCTGATCGGTGATATCGCCTGGGCATTCTGGGACCTGCGAAGGCCGATGCTTGCCAGCCCATGGTGAAAGATTGAGCCTCTATTTCGCAATCGGTATGCCACGACCGCACAAAGCAAATACAAGCTTTGCGTCAGCTAGTTATGGAGCATGGCGGCGCAAATTCCGCCACGCTTACCGCATCGCACCAGTGCGCGGTTTTGCGCTTACGCACCACAATGAGGCGGCGAGATTCGAGCCCTTTACATGCAGCGATGACCGACCTCGCGCTGATGCGTGAAGGAATGGCCGTCAGAGAAAGAGCAGTCCCGCCGGTAGCGCTCGCCCACGCGTGAACCGCGCAAGTTGTGAACATGCGCAGTCCTTTACTGTTCCAAAGGCGTTGCACGAATCGGAATAACGCCGCGTAGTATTATGTTGCGCCGTTATAACCAACGATCGAACCGTGAAGCTTCAGCAGTTGCGCTACATCTGCGAAGTGGCCAGCCAAGGCCTCAACCTCTCGCGTGCGTCGCAGACTTTGCACACTTCTCAGCCGGGCATCAGCCGGCAAGTTCTCGCCCTCGAAGAAGAGTTGGGCGTGCGGATTTTCGTGCGCAGCGGCAAGCGGCTCGTGGGTATCACCGAGCCCGGGCAAGAGATCTTGCGCATCGCGCAGCGGATCTTGAGCGACACGCAGAACCTGCGCGAAGTCAGCGAGGAGTTCACCCGTGAAGTGGCGGGCTCGTTGGTCGTCGCGACCACGCACACGCAGGCCCGCTATGCTCTTCCCCCGGTGATCCGGCGCTTCATGAAGCGCTATCCTCAAGTTCGGCTGTCGCTGCGGCAAGGCAATCCGACCCAGATCGCGGAGATGACCATCGGCGGTCAAGCCGATATCGCGATCGCGACCGAGGCGCTCGCGCTCTACGATCAGCTCGCCATGCTGCCGTGCTACGAATGGAATCGATGCGTAGTCGCGCCGCCCCAGCATCCGATCTTGCGGGTAAAGACGCTCACGCTCGAGGACATCGCGCAATACCCGATTATCACCTACGACTTCGCTTTCACCGGCCGCTCGACTATGCAGAAAGCATTTGCCGAGAAAGGCCTCTCGCCCAATATCGTGCTCACCGCTCTGGATGCAGACGTGATCAAAACCTACGTCGGGCTGGGGCTTGGCATCGGCATCCTGGCGGAAATGGCGTTCGAGCCCACACGCGATCGCGGCTTGCGGGTACGCAACGCCAGCCATCTGTTCGAGCCGAGCCTGACTCGCATCGGCATTCGGCGCAACAGTTACCTGCGCGGTTACATGTACGAGTTCATCGAGATGTTCGCGCCGCATTTGACGCGTGAGGTCGTACACGCCGCCATTAGCGGGCACTAAGAGGCTGTCGAGAAGGGGCTTAATGCGCTGAGTGCATTTCGTTATATCAAAGCGTTCGTTCCGCTTTGCTCCGCTCCACCGTATCGTCGCTTGCTGATTGTCCAGGATACGACCAGCGAGCATTGCCAATGAAGATCGAAACGATCGCCGTGCACGGCGGCTACAAACCGGATCCCGTCACCAAATCCGTCGCCGTGCCAATCTACCAGACTACGTCCTACGCTTTCGACGACACTCAGCACGGCGCGGATCTCTTCGACCTCAAGGTCCAGGGGAACATCTACACGCGCATCATGAATCCGACCACCGCGGTGCTCGAGCAGCGGTTGGCGGACCTCGAAGGCGGCATCGGGGCGCTAGCTCTGGCCTCGGGCCAAGCGGCGATCACCTATTCGATCTTGACCATCAGCGAGCAAGGCGACAACATCGTCTCGGCCAGCACGCTGTACGGCGGCACCTACAATCTGTTCGCGCACACCTTGCCCCAGCTCGGTATCGAAGTACGCTTCGCCGATCCCAGCAATCCCGCCAGCTTCTGGCCGCTGATCAACGCGCGCACCAAAGCGATTTACGTCGAGACCATCGGCAATCCGCGCGGCAACGTGGTCGATCTACAAGCCTTCGCCGACCTCGCGCACAAGGCGGGCGTGCCGCTCATCGTCGACAACACCGTCCCGACGCCCTACCTGTGCCGGCCGTTCGAGCATGGCGCCGACATCATCGTCCATTCGCTGACTAAATATTTGGGCGGGCATGGCAACAGCATCGGCGGCGCGATCGTCGACTCGGGCAAGTTCCCGTGGGCCGATCACAAGCAGAAGTTCCGCCGGCTCAACGATCCGGACGTGTCTTATCACGGTGTGAGTTACACGCAGGCGTTAGGCGCGGCTGCTTTCATCGGTCGAGCGCGCGTGGTACCGCTGCGGAACATGGGTGCGCCCATCTCGCCGTTCAACAGCTTTTTGATTCTGCAAGGCATCGAAACGCTGGCCGTGCGCATGGATCGCATCTGCGAGAACACGCAGAAGGTCGCCGATCACCTATCGCGTCATCGATCGGTGAAGTGGGTGCGCTACGCCGGCTTGAAGGAACATCCGGACCATCAGCTCGCCAAGCGCTATTTGCGCGGCCGAGCCTCGGGCATTCTGAGCTTCGGCATCGACGGCGGCAAACCGGCCGGCGCGCGGTTCATCGACGCGCTCAAGCTCATCACGCGGCTGGTCAACATCGGCGATGCGAAGTCGCTCGCCACCCACCCCGCCACCACCACGCACCGTCAACTCGCGCCGGAGGAGTGGGAGAAAGCAGGTGTCAGCGAAGACATGGTGCGCCTGTCGATCGGCATCGAGCATATCGACGACATCCTCGAGGACATCGATCAGGCGTTGAAGGCGGCGAGGGGGTAAGCGACAGGTGCTGGGGACTGGGGAGCGGCCTGGAACGCCGCCATCTCGTCCAATGGATAGAGAGCGCAGCGTAGCGGCTCGATGCTCCCTCGCCCCTAGTCCCTAGCCCCCACTACTTCCCCATCAGCTCCAACTCGCGCACCGACCAGTCATACTCCATGAAATCGGTGATGCCGGTCGCCACCGCCGCTTGAAACGCCGCCTTGGCCTTGTCGGTCTGACCGTCAATCAGATACTTCTCTCCGGCGTAGAAATACGCCTCGCAAGATTGCAGCAACGAACCGCGCGGGTCGGCCTGTTTGGTCGCGGCTTCGATCGCTGCTTCGGGCCCCGCGGCACCGGCAAACATCTGCAACACCGGCGAAGGCCAGCGCTCGGGATCGACCTGTGCGGCGACATGCATAAGCGGGCTGTCCCCTTCGATCTTGCCGCGCCGTAGCGCCATCTCCAACCAGATCGCTCCATAGATGATCGCTTCACCTTGGCCGCTGCGCAGTGCCCGTTGAAACTCTTGCGCCGCGCGCTCGAAGTCGCGCTGATAGAACGCGAGCCGGCCCTTTTCTCGGTAGGACGATGAACGTTTCGAGTCCAGCCCAAGCGCCATGTCGAGATCGGTGCTCGCCGCCTTGAACTCGCGCAACTTCATATAAGTGATCGCGCGGTCTTCGTAGTACTGTGGATTGACTTGATCGAGCTCGATTGCGCGGTTGAAGTCCTCGAGCGCCTCGGCGTATTGAACGAGATAGCTGCGCGCGATACCGCGATCCCGAAACAGCTCGGCGAGCACCGCCCCCTCCGCGACGCCGCCTTCGATGCGCTGGCTAAGCTGCGCGATCGCACCTTCGACCCGTTGTCGTCGTTCGGCAAGGAGCTGCTGAGCCAGCTCCGAATTCGGCTCGATGGCATGAGCCAGCTTGACCGCGGACATCAACGCCATCAACGCCATCACGATGTACGCGATCCGTTTCCCATACCACTCGCCTGCCGAGATGCTCATGCTGCTTCTCCATGTTCGCGGCTATTACTGCGTTAGGTGAATGCCCTCATCCCCTTCTTCCTGGATTCCGGCCTTCGGCCTCCATCCTGGCTACGTCGCGCGAGCGCCCGCCCCCGAGTGCAGAAGAGCGGACCCTTTCCAGCTCGTAGCCAGCTTTGTAGCCAGCGTGTAGCCCGGATGGAGCGCAGCGGAATCCGGGGCCCCAACATCCGATGCGCCGCAAACCTCTTAGCTTCAGCACGGCGATCCGCAACCACCTCAGTCCTTCGCCAGCAGATTCAACAACGACGAGGTATCCCAACGCCCACCGCCGCGCGCTTGCACTTGCGCGTAGAACTGATCGATAAGCGCCGTGGACGGGAGCCGCGCGCCGTTGCGTTTGGCTTCGTCCAAACAGATGCCGAGGTCTTTGCGCATCCAGTCGACCGCGAAGCCGAAGCCGTCGAACTTCAGCTCGTTCATCGTCTTCCAGCGATTCTCCATCTGCCAAGACTGGGCCGCGCCCTTCGAAATCACGGAAATCACCTTCTCGATGTCGAGGCCGGACTTCATGCCAAAGTTGATCGCCTCGGACAATCCTTGCAGCAACCCCGCGATCGCGATCTGGTTGACCATCTTGCATAACTGACCCGCGCCGGGCTCGCCGATCAACACGCAGCTCTTGGCGTATACATCGAGCACGGGCTTCGCCCGCGCGAAGACCGCGTCCTCACCCCCGCACATGATGCCGAGCTGGCCGTTTACGGCGCCCGCTTGTCCGCCCGATACCGGCGCATCCACGAAGCCGATGCCCTTCGCCTTGCATTTGGCATACAGCTCGCGCGCCAAGTTCGCCGACGCCGTGGTGTGATCGACCAGAATGCTGCCGGCCTTCATGCCGGCAAGCGCGCCGTTGTCCCCGTAGACGACCGAGCGCACATCGTCATCGTTGCCCAAACACATCAGGACGAACTCGCTGCCGCTCGCGGCTTCGCGCGGCGTCGCCGCGGAGCTGCCCTTGTACTCGGACACCCACTGCTGCGCTTTCGCGCTGCTGCGGTTGTAGACGGTGACCTCGTGCCCGCCCTTGTTCTTCAGATGGCCGGCCATGGGATAACCCATTACGCCGAGGCCGAGAAATGTCGTCTTTGCCATGTCTACTCGCTCCTAATCGAAAGCCAGACCAACTGCGATTACCGATGCCCGCTCTGCTTCAGATGCCCATACCGCTTCACGCGCAAATCGGCCTGCGCCTTGTGTCCCGCAAAGCCTTCGATCGCGCACAGCCGCGAGCAGTATTCGCCGATCAAGGCGGAGGCCTCTGGCTTTACGCGCTGATAAGTGCAGGTCTTCAGGAACTTGCCGACCCATAACCCGCCGGTGTACCGCGCCGCCTTGCGCGTGGGCAAGGTGTGGTTCGTGCCGATCACCTTGTCGCCGTACGAAACGTTCGTCTCCGGCCCAAGAAACAGCGCACCGTAGTTCGTCATGTTGTTCAGGAAGTAGTCCGGATCCTTCGTCATGACCTGCACGTGCTCGGAGGCGATGCGATCGGCCTCCTTCACCATTTCCTCGTAGGTGTCGCACACAATGACTTGCCCGTAGTCCTTCCATGCTTGACCCGCGATCGCAGCGGTCGCCAATGTCTTCAGCTGCACTTCGATTTGCGCCATGGTGTCGCGGGCAAGCTTTTCCGAATTGGTCAGCAAAATCGCAGGTGAATTGGGGCCGTGTTCGGCCTGACCCAGCAGATCGGTCGCGCACATCTCGCCGTCGCAGCTCTCGTCGGCGATGACGAGCGTCTCGGTCGGGCCGGCAAACAAGTCGATGCCCACGCGGCCGGCGAGCTGCCGCTTGGCTTCCGCGACGTAGGCATTACCGGGACCGGCCACCATGTCGCACGCCTGCATGCTCGCGGTGCCGATCGCCATCGCGCCGATCGCCTGCACACCGCCGAGCACGAAGATCTCGTCGGCACCGGCCAGATGCATGGCGGTCACGATCGCCGGGGCGGGCTTGCCCTGAAAGGGCGGCGCACACCCGATCACGCGCGGCACGCCGGCGACCTTCGCGGTGAGAATCGTCATGTGCGCCGAAGCGAGCAGCGGATACTTGCCGCCCGGCACGTAGCAGCCGACGCTGTTCACCGGAATGTTCTTGTGACCCAGCACCACGCCGGGCAGCGTCTCGACTTCGACGTCCTTCAGCGCATCCTTTTGGATCTGCGCAAAGTTACGGATCTGCGTCTGCGCGAACTTGATGTCGTCCACGTCGCGCGGCGACATCGATTTGATGCACGCTTGGATCTCCGCATCATTCAGCTTGAAGGTCGGCGGATCCCAGTTGTCGAACTTGCGCGAATACTCGCGCACCGCCTCGTCGCCGCGCTTCTCGATGTCGGCGAGGATGGCTTCGACAGTCTGACGAACTTTGGCGATATCGGCGGCATCCTGCTCCGCGCTAATGCCGGACTTGAGAACACGAACCATAAGCACTCCTCGGTGGAATCGGAATTATAAGCTTCGGGCGACACAGACCGTGACGGCACAACCGTATTGGAGCGGGAATCGATAGCGCGATGTCTCGCGATGCCAAGGCACAGCAATTTGTCCCAGTCCTCGCTCCGCCTCTCAATGTCCATCTGGTAATGACGTTAGGCAAGCGCTTATACTCACTTCGTGAAGGCCCTTCCGCAGGGCTCAGGGTCAGAACGAGCAGCTGAAAGCTCAGCGGTCAATCTGCTTCGAGGAAATCGTGCAAGCGATCGAGAACGACGGATGGCCAGACGTGCTGCGCCATCCCAATCCAGACAACTACTCAACGCAGCTTGTGTTCGTAGTTGCCATCGAACGCGACGCCTACTTCGTTCCGTTCGTCGAAGAGGATGACCATTAGTTCCTCAAGACGATCATTCCGAGCAGGAAAGCCACGCGCGACCATTTGTGAGAAGGTGCAGAGGATGAAGAAGAGTGATCTCGCTTTGGAGAAGGAAATTATCGATGCATTCGAGAAGGGCACACTCGAGTCGGTCTCTCCCTCCAATGCCGATCTCAAGAAGTAAGAGACGGCCGCCCGCGCGATGTTCATCAGACAAGCCCGAGCATCCGACGCCGGCAGCATCGCGCACTTGCATGCCGAAAGTTGGCGCACCGCGTATCGCGGTGCGCTGAGCGATGCCTATCTCGCGGGCCCGATCGAGACCGAGCGTGTCGCCGTGTGGCGTGCACGGTTCGAGAGCTCCGCGCAGAATCAATATGTCGCGGTTGCCGAATCGCGCGACCAGATCGTTGGTTTCGTCTGCGCTTATGGCGGGCACGATCCGCAGTGGGGGACCTTGATCGACAACTTGCATGTCCTGCCCGAACACAAGCGCCAGGGATTCGGTGCGCAACTGATGGCGCACGTGGCGTCATGGTCGGCGAAAGCTTATCCGGGCCAAGGCATGTACTTATGGGTGCTCGAATCGAATCTTCCCGCGCAGCGATTCTACGCGCGCATCGGCGGCGAACAGGCCGGGCGCGACACCTGGACGCCGCCCGATGGCAGCGCACTGCCGAAGCTCAAGTACGCGTGGTCGGATGCTGCTGTCCTGCGCCTCGCAATGGAGAAGTCTTTCGTCCAATAAGAATGACAGCTTCGTTTGAAAACACAAAGGAAACGAGAATGACGGAAATTCACACCGGCGGTTGCCTCTGCGGCGCCGTGCGTTACCGCGTCACGAGCAAGCCGAATTTCGTCGCGGTTTGCCACTGCAAGTTCTGTCAGAAGAGACTCGCGAGCGCCTTTTCCATCGTCGCGGCCTTCGACGAGAAATCGGTGGAGTTCACCCAAGGGAAGCTAGCCGAGTACGAGCATCGCTCGGACGAAAGCGGCCGCTGGCTGAAGATGAACTTCTGTCCGACCTGTGGAACGACCGTTTCGCATACCGCCGAGGCCCGGCCCGGGATGCGCAGCATCGCCGCCGGCACGTTCGACGACACGGACTGGCTCAACATCGACCGGCATATCTGGCTGAAGTCCAAAATGCCCTGGGTAGGGGTTCCTGAAGGCATGGTAACGTTCGAGCGCGGTGCGACACCGGCGCCGCAGGCCAGCACGAAATCGTGACCGGGAGGAGACCAACATGGCAGAGGTCGGCACCAAGCTGATTTTCGAGAACGAGCGCGTGCGCGTGTGGGAATTCACGCTGCAGCCCGGCGAGAGCACGGGAATGCATAAGCACGAGCACGATTACTTCTTCTATCCGATCGAAGGCGGCACGCTGGAAGTGACGCGCGCGAGCGGGATCACTCGGGCCACGCTCAATGCCGGCGAGGTCTACTACCGCAAGGGCGGCGACTCGCACGACGCGAAAAACATCGACGATCACCGCTACCACGAGGTGCTGGTGGAGTTGAAGGACTGAGGCTGTTACGCGCG
>Ga0070741_10011479_pt1 | contig 16354 bp, 12 predicted proteins | sample Coa_R1_4_FD_66440 | JGI IMG/M metagenome (GOLD analysis project Ga0070741, IMG submission 66440) | Surface soil microbial communities from Centralia Pennsylvania, which are recovering from an underground coalmine fire - Coalmine... | ecosystem: Environmental > Terrestrial > Soil > Unclassified ...
TCGGCGGCGAAGATCGGCTTCAGCGCTGCCAGCGTCACTTCGCCGTTGTACTGCTTGCCGTTGATGTAAAACGCAGGCGTTCCGTAAACCCCGGCGGCATCGCCATCCGCCATGTCTTTCTGAATGATGGCTTTGTACTTTCCGGAATCGATATCGGACGTGAACTTGGCCATGTCCAGCCCAAGTTCTTTCGCGATGGCGAGAATTCTGGTGCGCGAGAGTTGCCGGTAATTCTTGAACAGCTCGTCGTACATCTCCCAGAACTTTCCCTGCTCCCGCGCAGCGAGCGATGCTTCCGCGGCAAGCTCTGCGTGCGGGTGCATGGAAAGCGGAAACTGTTTGTAGATCAGCTTCACGTCCTTGGGATACGCGGCCATGATGTTCTCAACCTGCTTCTCAGCCGCCGAACAAAAGGGGCACTCGAAATCGGAAAACTCCACCAGCGTAATCTTCGCGTCCGCCGGACCCTTCACCGGCGCGCCGTCGGTTGCGATCTTGACTGGATCTTCCAGCAGCTTGGGACGATGAGCCTTGGGCGAGGCATCCATCAGCTTGCTGATCTCGATCAGGCTCTTCCCGTCTTTCACGCCCTGGATCGCAATCTTCGCCAGCGCCCGGCTATACGAGCAGTTCTGGTCCTTCATGATGCATTCGGCCGTCTTCATCCCGCATTGGCACGAGCAATCCTCTTCGCGCAGGATCTTCAGCACCGCCTTCTTTTGAACCGGGGTCAACCCGGAGAGATCGACGTTGCCGAGGGTCTCGGCGGTCTTCCAGGCGTCAGGCGACGGAGCCGCCGTTTGCGAAGGCGTCTGAGCGGCAAGCGCTAGGGCGGTGAACAAGCAGGAGACAGCGATGCGTATCCGCATAGTTCTATTATTGCGCGGATTCCGCCGGCGTCAGGAAAGCTGGTGTAAGCGAAAAGCGTGTCGCTGAGTTAGAGGATTAACTGGGAATGGACCGATGCGGCTCCTGGCTGCCCGTAATCTTCATCTTCGACAGATAAAAAACGGCAACCAACAACAGCGCTACTCCGATTAGCTGCTGCGTATAGGTGAGGAATAACATAAGAGCCCCCACAGTGAGTTGCCCCTTCCCGACCAAGCTAAACGGAAAGAGGTCAACTGGTTGGTGGCGAACAAGGCGATCAATCAAAACTTTTTCGCCGGTCTGCAGCACTCTAGAGAGGAAAGGCCAGATCACAACCGCTACGGCAAGCCAGATCAACCCAGGTTCGTGCGTGCGAAAGTATTGGCGTGCAGAAGTGCAACCATGGCCACGCAGCATAGCAACGTAATCCAAGCAAGGATGTCTACGGACATCATGGGCTGATCCTATCACGCGGCAAACCATCCCATGGCAAAGGTTTGCGAAAGCGATGCTACCGGCGAAATTCAGGAAAGCTCCGCGTGTAGAAAACTCGCCAGATCCTGCTCGTTGACCTCCGGCTCGCCCGGCGCCACATTGCTCAACTTTCCGGCCTTCATCCACTTTTCGAGTTGATCCACCAGGCTGAACAAGTGGTCGAACGAATCCACGACGAACAGCAGCGGCTGATAATGATTGATCTCGAAGCTCTGATTTATGGCCCATTCCAGCTGAATCGGGTAGCGCTGCACTTCCGGCGCTTCGATGGCGTGCGCGATCTCGCCGTAGGAGCTCAGCAGTCCGCTCCCGTACACCTTTAGCCCGTCTTTGCCGCGCATCAGTCCAAACTCGATCGTGAACCAGAAGAAGCGCGCCATCGCCTTGATCACGCTGGTCAGGTAATGCACGCGCGTATCCGGCCCGCGAATCCCAGCCGCCATATCGGCAGCCGTATGCGCGCATTCGCCGAATCGCACCAAGGCTTCCGCGAATTGCGGGTCGGTATGCATCGGGACGTGGCCGGCGATGTCGTGAAAAATGTCCGGCTCCGGCAGATAGTCCAGCTTATCGGAGCGGCGAATCGTGATGGTGGTCGGAAATGTCCGATTGCGCAGGCAGTCGAAGAACACGAATGCGGGTACATAGCCGCTTACGGCTTTCGCCTGAAAACCTGTCAATGGCCGCAAAAACTGATTGACGTCCGTGAGCCGCGGGATCCGATCCGGATTCAGGCAGAGCGACTGAATCCCCTGCAAAAAATGCTCGTTGGCGTACCGATCCCAACGCGGCAGCAGCCTCGCGTAGAGTCTGCGCCAAGCCGTATGGTTCTCTTCCGAGTAGAGTTCGTAAGGCTGATCGATGTAGATCTCGCCCGCCCGCTTTGCCCGCTCGATAAACGCCGCCTCGCCCGTGGTCAGTCCCGGCGCCGCTACAGATGACCGTTCCATCATGGCTCTCCGCCTTTATGATCGCTCTATTATGCACCACACGCAAGTGGTGGTAACACCATCAGTCCCATGGATCCGCCGTATACTGAAGAAGGAGAACAACATGTATCCGCTTAAGAAAGGCAAAACGACCACGCAGGCCCATGTCGGCCTTCCGCAGGGTACTTTCGAAGAGGAGCACGGTCGCAAGGGCTTTTACGGCAAGTCAGCCCATCTCTACCATGCCCACCCTCCCACCGGCTGGATTCGATTTGAAGGCAAGCTTCGCCCGCATTGCTTCGATCTGAACCGGCTCAAACCGGGCGACATGACGGATCCTGAAGGTCTGCCCGCGGCGTTCCTGGGCAACAACGACATCCGCCTGTTCGTGTCCCGCAGAAGCGAGCCGATGCCGTTCTATTTCCGCAACGCCGACGGCGACAAGCTATATTTCGTGCACCGCGGTCACGGCAAAATCGAGACGGATTTCGGGCCGCTCGATTTCGAGGCGGGCGATTACATCAACCTTCCTCGCGCCGTCACCTACCGAATCGTGCCCGAGACCCGCGACAATTTCTTCCTGATTATCCAGTCCAAGCACGAGTTCGAGCAGCCTGAGAAGGGACTGCTCGGCCAGCACGCCCTTTACGATCCTGCGGCCATCATCACTCCAGAACCAGCGCCGCTCTTAGACGACCACAACGAGTGGGAGATTCGCATCAAAGTCGAGGACGAAATCTCCAAAGTGGTCTACCCGTTCAATCCGATCGATGTCGTTGGCTGGAAGGGCGACTTGACGGTTTGGAAGATCAACATGCGCGACATTCGCCCCGTGATGAGCCACCGCGCGCATCTGCCTCCTAGCGCGCATACCACTTTCGTAACTGAAGGTGCGGTGGTCTGCAGCTTTCTGCCCCGGCCGCTGGAAGAAGACGAAAACGCACTGCGTGTGCCGTTCTTCCATCGCAACACGGACTACGATGAGTTCATCTTCTACCATGACGGGGATTTCTTCAGCAAAGACAACATCAAAGCCGGTATGGCGACCCTGCATCCGCGCGGCATCCATCACGGCCCGCATCCGAAAGCGCTAGCCAATCAAGGTAAGAAGACCCATACGGACGAATACGCTGTCATGCTGGACGGTCTGAATCCCATTCACGTGTTGCCGGCGGGCGAGGATGTAGAATGGAAAGACTATTGGACCAGTTGGATGGAAGCCAAACCTACGGATGTGCCACCGGCCAGCGCCGAGCGAGTTGCTAAAGTGGAGAGCCGCTGATTGATCGTTGACCCGGCCGCGACGGATCATCAAAGCGTTTATAAGCTTCTCATCGGGTCGATAGTTCCGCGGCCCATCGCGTTCGTTTCCACCATCAGCCCCGAAGGCGTGTTGAACCTGGCGCCGTTTAGCTTTTTCACGGTTGCCAGTGCCCACCCGCCCGTGTTGGCCTTCACCGTTGGCCTGCGCGCTACGCCTGATCCGCGGAAGGATACCCTGCGCAACGTCACCACCGCGCGCGAATTTGTGGTCAACGTAGTTTCGGAAGAAATAGGCGAGAAGATGAATCTCTGCTCCGGCGATTATCCGCCCGACGTGGATGAGTTTCAAGTCTCCGGACTAACTCCGATTCCAAGCGACTTGGTCAAGCCGCCGCGCGTCGCCGAATCGCACATCAACATGGAGTGCCGGTTGCTATATTCGATTTCGATGAGCGGCCTGGTAAACGGCGGCAACCTGGTTCTTGGCGAGGTTGTGCGATTCCATATTGATGATGCGATGTTTCAGAACTTCCGCGTCGATCCGGACCAACTGCGCGCTATCGGCCGCATGGCTGGAAATACTTATACCCGCACTCGGGACCGCTTCGACATGATTCGCCCCTCTTAATCGCGATTCGCGAACAGCCGATCGAAAATTTCCCGCGTGTGATTCTGAATCTTCGCCAATTCCGCCGCTAGCGGTTGCCCTTTGCGACCCGGCGTCCAGCGATCCACCAGCTCGGTAATCTCTTGCAGCTTCGATTCCGAGTTCGGCAGGCTGGCCTGCGCATGGCCGGAGTAAACCCGCAGCGCATGATCCACTGCGCGATAAAACGTCGCTGCATCCAGCAGAAACTCCGCATCCGCGCGTTCCAGATGTCCCGTAGCTTCGATGATGTCGATGCGTTCCGGCGTGTTCAGCTCTTTAAAGAACAACCCCCCGGCTTTTAGGCGCAAAAACAGAAGCGAAAAATCGATGTCGTAGAATCCGCCGCGTCCCGCCTTGAGCGGATGATCGGCGCCCTGTTCCTTCTCCAGTCGCAAACGCATCTGCCGGAGGTCCTTTTTCGAACGTCCGCTTTGGCCGTAGCGCCGCCAATCCACCTTCTGCAGCCCGTTCAGGAACTTGGTGGCCCGTTCGGTATCGCCCGCCACCGCGCGCGATTTCATGTACGCAATGCCTTCCCACGCTTCGGCGTGCTTATCGAAGTACTCGCGGTACGCCGCCTCCGACTGAACCAAAGCGCCCGCGCTCCCGTTCGGCCGCAAGCGCGTGTCCACCGCAAACATCACTCCGCTGCCGGTATAAGCAGTAATCAAATCCACGATACGCTCGGCAACTCGAGTCCAGAACACGTGCTCTTCGTAGTCTTCATCCGGCAGCACAAAAACCAGGTCGGCGTCAGATGCCAGATCGAATTCGCGCATTCCGAGCCGCCCCAGCGCGATCACCATGAGCTGCTGGCGCGGCTCATAGGCCGGATTGGAGGGCGGATTGGACCGCGCAATATGCTCCACCGCCATCCGGTAGCTGGCTGCGATCGCCATGTCAGCCAGGTCGGAGGTCTGCTTCAGCGTGTTGAACACTGGAACGCCTTGGCACATACTGGCTGCCTGGATGCGGAACATCTCGCGGCGGAAGTGGCGGCGCAAATCCGTGATGTCTTCAAAGGTTGTCGTCAGATCGGCTGCCGGGGGCCGCTCCATCTCGCTCGCCAACAGACAGAACTCGTCCACCAGTTCGGGCACCCGTACCAGTTCTTCGCCGAAATAAGGGCTGTGGTGGAATATGTCCAGCGTGAAGCGCGCCGCCTGGGGATCCGAATTGAGCATCGCGAGCAGTCGCGAATCCGGCATCAATTTTTCAAGAAAATGTTCGAAGGCGCGCTCGCCGCGCCCTAGCGGCGTCTCGGAAACCGCCTGGGCCAGCGCCGGCGCGCGCTCGTCCAGGAAGCGGATCAGGTTGCTGGAGGTCGGCTCCACTACATCGGATGCTTCGATTTGCGGGACGTCGATTCCCGGCTTCGCGGCAGGCGGAAGACTGTAATAGATCGGCCGCTGCGCGTGAATCACCCGTTCGTAAATTTCCTGGACCGCCTCCAGATGCGCATTCAATTCCTGAAGCAGCTTCTCACCCGATGCGCCGTTCGAAACCTGCGTCGCCGGCATCTTGTGGGCCAGCAGATCCAGTTCGCGCGCCGAGCTGGGCAGCGTGTGAGTCTGCCGATCCTCCGCAAACTGCAGCCGATGTTCCAAATTGCGTAAAAAACGATACGCCGCCATCAAGCGCCCAAACTCGGCTGCCGACAACAGATCCTTCTGGCTCAAACGGGAAAGCGCCAGCATCGTGCCGCCGTGCCGCAGCCACGGAACCCGGCCTCCGTGCAGCCGCTGCAGGCACTGCACTAGAAATTCGATATCGCGAATTCCGCCCGGCGCGAGCTTCACGTCAAAAGCCGGCTTCGCCAGTTTCCGCTTGCTCAACTTCTCGCTGATGCGCTCGCGGGTGGCCGAGACTTCCTCCACCGCCGAGAAGTCCAGCGTGGTGGAGTACGTCAGCGGCTCCACGATGGCCAGCAGTTCGCGCCCGGCCTCCCCCTCGCCCGCCGCCACCCGCGCTTTGATCAACATCTGCAGTTCCCAATCGCGCCCGCGGTTTTGATAGTAAGCCTTCGCGCCGTCCAGCGAAATGCACACCTCGCCCAGGCTCCCGTCCGGACGCAGCCGCAGGTCCACGCGATAGCACAGGCCTTCCGCCGTGTACGTGGACAGCAGCTCGGTGTATTGATTCGCGACCTTCTTGTAAAACTCTTTGTTCGAGATGGAATGCTCGCCGTCGGTTTCACCGTTCGCTGCGTAGACAAACATCAAATCGATATCCGAGCTATAGTTCAGTTCGCGGCCGCCCAGCTTGCCCAGCGCAATCACCGACATCCCACACTCCCGCACCGCGCCCCCGGCATCAACATAACGCGGTGTTCCGTGCCGCGCCACCAGATCGGCACGAATACGCTTATAACTCAGGTGCAGAATCGCGTCCGCCAGGTTGGACAGCTCCTCGGTGGTTTCAGTCAGGCTGGCGAGCCCCAGTACGTCCCGCAGCAGAATGCGCATAATCTGCTGCCGCCGAAAAAGCGCCAGCGAAAACGCCAAAGGCTTTTCTTCCGTTTGATTTTTGAGAAAGCTCCCCAGGCGCTTCTTGTACTCGCTCGCGGTCAGGACGCGGCTCATCCCGGAGACTTGTTCCAGCCACTGGGGATTCTGCAGAATCTCCTCGGCCAGAAAGCGGCTGTAGGAACCCACCGCGATGAGGTACTTACGCTGTGCCGCGTTTTCGATGATTCGCGCAAACGCGGCCGGCTGCTTTTGTTTCAACCCGGCGAGGTAGTGAACCGCCGTTTCCGGATCTGGCGACGATGCAAGCAAAGCCCGCACTTGGTCGGCGTGTTCGTGCGGCAGTCCAAGCGATGCAAGTAGCGCCTCGCCGCGCGCGAGCGCGGGCGGACGGAGCGAAACGGTTTCAAGCGAGCTCGGCATGCGGGCTAGACGACTTGGTCTACCAGCTCAATTATATCCCGGCCCTATCGACCGGCCCCGGACGACGCGCGAGTAGCTACTCCTTATCCGGGCAGTACTAGATGACACCGTTAGAAGCCCGATTCTTGGCATTTTAAGTGCACGAAACACCGCAAAAGGAGCCGTTATGTGGTCTAAAGCAGGTAAAACTTTACTGGTTGCCGCCTCAATCTTTCTGTCCGCGGGAGTAGCTCTCGCGCACCACCATGAGCTGAACGGTACTTGGCGCGTAATACCCTCGCGCAGCGAGTTAAATGGAGAACCGGCGATTCAGAGCGGTACTGTTACTATCAACGACCGCGAAGGCAATATCTATGTTGACCGGAGCTTCAATCTCGAAGAAGGCAATCGCTCGGTGACCACCAATTTCGCCACCGACGCTCGCGCGAAAACGTCCATCAAAGAGCCCGGCTTCCGTAGCAAAGCGAAATGGGAAGGCAACATGCTGAAAGTGGTGACGACGCACGACGGCATGACCACCGTGGAACGCTATAGCCTGGCGCCGGATGGCACAATGATGCTGCAAGTAGACCGCAGCGGTCGCGCTCCTGAAATTCTATATTTCGAACGGCAGTAACCGCGCCGCTCAAATGTCGTAATAGAGGGCAAACTCGTACGGGTGCGGCCGTAACCGGATCGCATCCGCCTCGTTTTTCCGCTTGTAGTTGATAAACGTTTCGATCAGTTCTTCCGTGAAGACGTCACCTTTGAGCAGAAACGAATGATCGTCCTCCAGGCATCCCAGCGCCTCTTCCAAAGAAGACGGCATGGACGGCACGTTTTTCATCTCTTCGGGCGACAGGTCGTAGATGTCTTTATCGAGGGGCTCACCGGGATCGGCTTTGCTGAGAATGCCATCGATTCCGGCCATGAGCATCGCGGCAAACGCCATGTATGGGTTCGACGACGGATCAGGCGGGCGGAACTCCACGCGCTTTGCCTTGGGACTCGCCGAATACATCGGAATCCGCACTGCGGCCGACCTGTTGCGCCGCGAATATGCCAGATTTACGGGCGCCTCATAGCCTGGGACCAAGCGCTTGTAGCTATTCGTGGTGGGAGCAATGATGGCTGACAATGCGCGCGCATGCTTCAGCAATCCCGCGATGTAATGCAGCGCCATCTGGCTCATCCCCGCGTAACCATCGCCTGCGAATTGCGGCTTGCCATCCTTCCATAAGCTCTGGTGCGTGTGCATCCCGCTGCCGTTATCGCCGAACAGGGGCTTCGGCATGAACGTCACGGACTTGCCGTACTGATACGCGACATTGCGGATCACGTACTTGTACAGCATCATGTTGTCGGCCGATTTCACCAGCGTGTCGAAGCGCTGATCGATTTCGCACTGCCCGCCGGTGGCGACCTCATGGTGATGGCACTCGATGTGGATCCCACAGCGGATCATCGTCTCCACCATCTCGGAGCGTAGATCCTGATAATGATCCGTGGGCGGGACGGGGAAGTAGCCTTCCTTGTAGCGCGGCCGGTAACCGAGGTTCTGTGTCTCGCGCCCGGAGTTCCAGCGCCCCTCCTCGGCATCGATGAAATAGAAACCGGAGTGCTGGTTCTGATCGAACCGGACGTTATCAAAGATAAAAAACTCGGCTTCCGCGCCAAAATAAGCCGTATCCGCCAGCCCGCTGTTCTTTAAATAACTTTCGGCTTTGCGCGCAATCCAGCGTGGATCGCGCTCGTAATGCTGGCGCGTAATGGGATCGATGACATCGCTGGTCATCACCAGCGTCCGTATTTCTCCGAAAGGGTCCAGGAACGCGGTGCTCGCGTCGGGAATGAGCAGCATGTCGCTTTCATTGATAGCGGCCCAACCGCGAATGCTGGATCCATCGATGCCAAACCCCTCTTCAAACGAGTCTTGGGTCAATTGGCTGATCGGATATGAGACGTGCTGCTGCAGCCCGGGAAGATCTGTAAAGCGCAGATCCACCTGCTGAACTTCCTTGCTCTTAGCAAACTCCAAGACTTCCTTCGGATTCATCCTTCCTCCGGTGTGTGAACTCCGGGCCAGCATAGCATTGTTTGGTTGACAATTGAACAAAACCTCGGCAAACATCGTTCGAGGTTTTATGGGCGACGATTTCGGAGACGGCGGCGATTTTGGAGATTCTGGTGACGGAGGGGATAATGGCGACGGCTACGACGACCAATCGGACGAGCAGGGCGACGACGATCAGAACGGCGATGATCAGAACGGCGATGATCAGAACGGCGATGATCAGAATGACGATCTAGGTCCAAATGGCGGCGACGACGATCAGGGCGCTGGAGATGGCAACGGCGACGATCAGGACAATCTGGACGACCTGTTCGCTTCCGAAGACGACCTCCCGCCCGTAGATGACGATGTCTTCCAAAGCGCGTCCGAATTCCCCAATGCGGATGCGTCGGATTTCGAAGACGACTCAGGCGATTGGTCGGCTGCCGATTATCAAGATTCGGCCCAAAATCTCTTTGGCGACCATCCTTACTTCGGCGACACTTTAGTCCAGCAAAAGACCGACGAAGGTTTCCAACCTTTCGAGGATTCCGGCTTCGATCGCAACTTCGACCAAATCGCTCCCGGCGCCTCGGAAACCGTGCAGCTCTTTGAACGCGACGGCCGATTGTTCGCCTTCGGAGTGTTGTCGCAGGCCGCGCTGGAGCTATTGATGGCGCGCTACACGGGCATCGACTGGAACAACGTCGATGTGGCCGTGCCGCCCAAAGGCGAGCCGGTGCCGCCGCAGCCCCTGCCGCCTGCCTTCGCGAATATCGCTGAAAAAGACGCGGTGGATCTGCGCAAATACTGCACGCCCATCGGCGATCAAGGCCAAACGGGCCGCTGCTCGGCATTCGCCTGGACGCACGCCACCGAGATGTCGCAGAACATTCTGAATCCCGAGGCCGCGGCCGTGCGCCTATCGCCCAACTTCACCATGCTCGAGTTCCAGCGAATGCAGGGCGACGCGCGCGATTACGAATATGCGTATGAAGGCGGCGACGGCACCATCAGCGGTCCTGATCCGGGACAGGTGCTGGTAAATTACGGGACTTGCCGGCAGGAGTTATGGCCGGACGACCGTCCCATTCCCGCCGCTCATGAGGATCAGTTGGAAGCGGATGCCGACCGGCATCATCTGGAGGCCGCGCCCATCCCCATCGCCATCGACGACGTCAAGAAAGTACTGAGCGCCGGATGCCCGGTGCATGTATCGATGAACACGGGCGGCGCCTTCACCAATGTGGGGCGCGACGGCGTGTTTAATGCGGCCGAAGCTCCCTGGGGCCGGCACGGCAGGCACGCCATGCTGATTGTCGGATATGTGGGGAATTTCTTTACGCTGAAAAACTCGTGGGGAACCGGCTGGGGCGACCAGGGGTACTGCTACATTCCGAAGAACGTCCTGGCCGCCTCAGACCCGGAATTCGTGGCGGTGCTTCTTAAAAAGCTGAGCTAGTGTTCCCGAATCCAGTCTTCGTGATGATCGCGGAACTCACGCAGACGAGCGACGTCATCGTTCAGAATGTTCCGATCCTCCGGCGACATCCGGTTGAAGCTTGCCACCCGCCCTAGCGCTCGAATCACGTCATCGAGTTGAGTCTCATCGTAGACGTGGTTTGCCATCTTGCCCTGTAGATCATTGAGCTCGGTCATGGTCCGATCCAGCCGATACTCATCTCCGCCGCCCGACGGCCACGTTGTGGTCCGAACGTGCTCCACGTCGGAGCGGACCCGGTCGAACAATCTGGTATGCCAATGTTCTCCGTGAAAATAGGCGTCGCGATCGTGGGAGTAGGAATCACGGTCGCGATCACGATCTTGCGCGGCCAGGGTGGGGACTATGGAAGAGAGCAGGAAACCCATGCCGGCCGCGCCGCACAGAATCAGTCTTCTCATTGCGACAACCTCCGCCCGTAAGACTACCGGTGCAGCAGGATCGTTCCTGGAGTGACGGTTAGAAAACCGTGACGTTCTACTTAGAACCGGCGCGCTCAATACGCATGCCGTAGAAGGAGCGCAATACGAACACGATGGAAATCAGCAAGAAAACCGCCGCAAGGATATTGGTAAATGACGCGCTTTGATCGCGCGTGAGTGAAACCGCCAGCTCCACCGCGAGCAATCCGAACAGCGTGGTGAATTTGATGATCGGATTCAGCGCCACCGAAGAGGTGTCTTTGAACGGATCGCCCACTGTGTCGCCCACCACCGTAGCGTCGTGCAGCGGAGTGCCTTTTTGCTTCAGCTCGGTTTCTACGATCTTCTTGGCGTTGTCCCAAGCGCCGCCCGCGTTGGCCATAAAGATGGCCTGGTACAGGCCGAACAAGGCAATGGAAATCAGATAACCAATAAAGAAATAAGGTTCGGCGAACGCAAACGCGAGCGTCGCGAAAAACACTACCAGAAAGATATTGAACATGCCTTTCTGCGCGTACTGCGTACAAATCTCGACCACTTTCTTGCTGTCGGTTACGGAAGCCTTTGTTACGCCTTCCAGCCGAATATTGGCTTTGATGAATTCCACCGCGCGATAGGCGCCGGTGGTCACGGCTTGCATGGACGCTCCGGTGAACCAGTAGATGACGGCGCCGCCCGTGATCAGGCCGAGCAGGAAGGGGGCGTGGAGAATGGAGAGGTTCGCCAACAGCTCCGGCTGCAGCTTGTTGGTCAGCGCCACGATGATGGAGAAAATCATGGTCGTTGCGCCCACTACGGCAGTCCCGATCAGCACGGGCTTGGCTGTCGCCTTGAACGTGTTACCAGCACCGTCGTTCTCTTCCAGATTGTCTTTGCCCTTTTCGAAGTCAGGCTTGAATCCGAAATCCTTTTGGATTTCGCCGTCGATGTTGGGGATGCTTTCGATGGTCGAAAGCTCGAACACCGACTGAGCATTATCGGTGACGGGGCCGTAGGAGTCCACCGCGATCGTCACCGGGCCCATCCCCAGGAACCCGAACGCAACCAAACCAAAGGCAAATACGGCCGGCGCGACCATGAGGGCCGCGAAACCAAAATTACTGATCCAATATCCGATGGCCATCAGCACCAGCATCGCCAGGCCCAGCCAGTAGGCGCTGAAATTACCCGCCACCAGGCCAGACAAAATATTGAGCGATGCGCCGCCTTCCTCGGAAGACGTCACTACTTCGCGGACGTGCCGCGAGTTCATGGACGTGAACACTTTCACTAGCTCAGGGATGATGGCACCGGCCAGCGTACCGCAGGTGATCACGGAAGACAGCTTCCACCACAGCGTGGTGTCGCCACCCAGGTCGGGAATAATGAGGCTGGATACCAAGTACGTCAACGCGATCGAAACGATGGAAGTCAGCCACACTAGCGACGTCAGTGGCGCTTCGAAATTCATTTTTGCCACAGTTCCGTAGCGGCTCTTCGCTATGGCGCTATTGATGAAGTAAGACAATGCGGAGGAAATGATCATCACCACGCGCATGACGAAGATCCAGACCAGCAGCTGCACCTGAACTAGCGGCTGGTTGACCGCCAGCAAGATGAACGTGATCAGAGCCACGCCCGTGACGCCGTAGGTTTCAAATCCGTCCGCACTGGGGCCAACCGAATCGCCCGCGTTGTCGCCGGTGCAGTCAGCGATAACGCCCGGGTTGCGCGCATCATCTTCTTTGATCTTGAAGACGATCTTCATCAGATCCGCGCCGATATCCGCAATTTTGGTGAAGATGCCGCCCGCCACGCGCAACGCCGCCGCTCCCAGCGATTCGCCGATCGCGAAACCGATGAAACACGGCCCGGCATAGTCGCGCGGCACAAACAAAAGAATGAACAACATGATCACCAGCTCAATGCTGATCAGCATCATTCCGATGCTCATACCGGCCTTCAAAGGGATGGAGTTGCAGGGATACGCTCTGCCGGTCAGGCTGGCGAAGGCGGTGCGCGAATTGGCGAAGGTATTCACTCGAATCCCGAACCACGCCACACCGTAGCTACCCGCGATGCCGACCAAGCTGAACAGCAGGATGATGGGTAGCGTCACGCCAACCGACTTGCCCGCCACCGGCGCCAGCCATCCAAAGTAGGCGCTAATGATCACTGCAATAAATACCCACAGAAGCAGCAGAAACTTGCCTTGCGTGATCAGATATGTCTTGCACGTTTCGTAGATCAGCTCCGAGATTTCCAGCATCGAGCGGTGCACCGGCAGCTTGCGCAGTTGAGTATACGTGACAAAGCCGAAGAGCAGCCCCAACGCGCACACGATCAGTCCCCACATCAACAGCGAACGGCCGTCGGTGGCGCCGAGAAAGGTGGCTTGAGACAAATCGGGCAGAACCAGATTGGCTTCGCCCCCTTCCGTCGATTGCGCGAACGCCGGAGCCGGTAAGCTCGTCAAAATGAACACCGCCAACAGGAGCGGCAAGATCAGTAGCGTGGCGCGCAGACGAGTAAGCGCGCGAAGAGTCAGCATTCGGTCAAACCTCCATGAAACTCGCTGAAAAACTCGGAAGCCTCCCCTGAGAGAGAAGCGATCAGACGGGTATTACGAAACGCTAAATACCTCCGATAACCATACCGCACTGGGGGCAACGGTGCAACCCAAAAGACATCCCAGGACGCTAAATGACCCCCAGAATCAAGCATTTGAGATACAGGGTTTCAGGAACAGTGAGGAGCACCGGGTGGTCCTGAGCCTGCATCCGTCGCTCCAACACCCGCAGTTTTCGACCTGTATCGAGCGAAGCCTCGGCCACGATCTCGAGAAATGCCGCTTCGCTTAGATGATGCGAGCAGGAGCAAGTAACCAGGGTTCCACCAGGCCCAAGCAGTTCCAGCGCGCGACGGTTGATCTCGCGATACCCTCGCGCCGCAGCCGGCAGACTTTGGCGCGATTTCGCGAATGCTGGAGGGTCCAGGACCACCAGGTCGAAACGGAGCCGAGCCGCCGAATGCGCCGCCAGAAGCTCAAATACGTCAGCCTCGCGAAAAGCGACGTTGGCGATGCCATTGTCCGCGCAATTCCGCCGCGCGATTTCGAGCGCAGGCTGCGAGCTATCCACCGCTTCCACACCTTCGCACCGGGCGGCCAGATGCAGCGCGAATCCGCCGGTGGAAGTAAAACAGTCCAGCGCCCGGCCTTTTCCGTATTTCGCGGCTGCCAGGTAGTTCTCTCGCTGATCGAGGAAAATGCCCGTTTTCTGGCCGTGCAGCAAATCGGCCTGGAAGGACAGACCATTCATCCGAACCGTCACGGCGTCGGGGACTTCGCCGGCCAAAATACCGGCTTGTAAGGGCAGATTCTCGTGCTTGCGGACCGACGCGTCGTTCCGCTCCACCAGGCCCAGTGGAGAAAAGAGCTGTTCGAGGCAGGTTAAGATGTCGCCCTTCGCGCGATCCATGCCCTGATCTAGTGTCTGAAGAGTGAAATAGCTGCCGTAGCGGTCGATAACGAGCCCCGGCAACTGGTCGGCCTCACCATGGACCAGGCGGTATGCCTCGGAATCCGATACCACGCGTTGCCGGTGAGCCTCGGCATCCGCAATGCGGCGAAGATAGAACGGGCGGTCAATAGCTTGAGGATGCTCGGACAGCAGCCGCAAGGAAATTTGGGAGGAGTCGCTGAAATGCGCCGTTCCCAGCGCGGCGCCGGCGGGGTCCGTCACGATGACCGCGTCGCCCGCGGCGGCGTGACCGCGATCCAATACGTCGCTGGAAAAAATCCAGGGGTGGCCGGACTTGATGCGGTTGGCCCCTTTACGGCTCACACGGACGTTATGCAAAGTTCAGTTTATCTTGCGAGGGTGTTCACACTCCCGCGCATCGCCTCCAGCCGTGCGATTCTGTCTTCTGTTGACGGGTGCGTGGAAAACAGGCGCAGCAGGCTTTGCCCAGAGAACGGCTTGACGATGAACAGGTGCGCCGTGGCCGGGTTCACGTCCTCCATGGGAATGCGTTTCGACCAGGTGTCGAGTTTGCCCAGCGCCGAGATCAACTCATCGGGATTGTGCGTCACACGAGCCGACGTCTCATCGGCGGCGTATTCTCGCGTGCGCGAAATCGCCATTTGAATCAGCATCGCCGCGATCGGCGCCAGGATCAGCATCACCAGCCCAGCCCAGGGATTGCTTCGCTCTTCATCGTCTCTCGAACCGCCGAACCAAAAGGCCATGCGCGCCAGGAAGGTAATGGCCGCCGCGATAGTGGCCGCCACGGAACTAGTGAGAATGTCGCGATTCTTCACGTGCCCCAATTCATGCGCCACCACGCCTTCTAGTTCCTGATTATTCATTAACTGCAGAATCCCGGTCGTGAATGCCACCGAGGCATGCTCCGGGTTGCGGCCGGTTGCGAACGCATTGGGCGAGGGTTCCTGTATCAGCCACAGCTTCGGCATGGGCAAACCCATGCGCTGCGTCAGGCTTTGGACCAGAGGGAATACGCGGGCATACACCTCCGGGTTTTCCTGCGGCGTCACCGGCAGGGCCGAATACATCGCCAGCGCCATCTTGTCCGAGAAGAAGTAGCTGAAAAAGTTCAGAGCCACTGCGATCAGAAGCGCGATATACAAACCATTGCGCCCGCCAAATATATCGCCGCCGACCAGCAGGAGACCGCTGAGCAGGCCCAGCAAAAGAGCTGTTTTGACGCCGTTCATAAACTCCTATCTCACTTCTCACATGATTGGACGAAAAGATGTCGAGCCAGGATCGTAAAAAAGCATTTGCCAAAAAATAAGAGGGGCGACGCGAACGCCGCCCCTTCGAACTTGCCCAAATGTACCTTCGATTCCGTCTTAGTTGTTACTGACTTGCACTTTGATGGCGCGGGGCTTGGCGATCTCCTTCTTCGGAAGCGTAATCGTCAGCACGCCGGCTTCGTATCCCGCTTTCACATGCTCGGGATCGATAGTGTCCGGCACGGTGAAGTAACGGACGAACGAACCGTAGCTGCGCTCCATCCTGTGGAAACCCTTGTTCTTTTCGTCTCTCTCGTACTTCCGCTCGCCTTTCACCGTCAAGGTACCGTTCTCAAGCTGGATATCGATGTCCTTCAGCTCCACGCCGGGAATGTCGGCCTTGAGCACTAACTCGTTTTCCGTCTCCATGATATCAACCGCGGGCGCCCAAGGGCGAGCCTTTCCGCCGTCCTCGCTAAACAAGCGATTGATGCTGTCTTGGAAGAGCCTCAAGCCGGCGGGAAAATCTTCCGTCTCTAAGAAAGGGGTGTACTTGACAAGTGGCATATC
>Ga0070741_10011480_pt1 | contig 16354 bp, 21 predicted proteins | sample Coa_R1_4_FD_66440 | JGI IMG/M metagenome (GOLD analysis project Ga0070741, IMG submission 66440) | Surface soil microbial communities from Centralia Pennsylvania, which are recovering from an underground coalmine fire - Coalmine... | ecosystem: Environmental > Terrestrial > Soil > Unclassified ...
CCGGCTCGCCGAGCGACACGCTGTAGCTCTCGATCAGCGGGTTCGCGAGCAGCTGCTCGCACATCCGCTCGAGCTGGGCGCGCGCCTCGGCGGGGTCGTCGGTTGCCAGCTCGACGTCGACGACGCGGCCGACGCGCGCGTCCGAGACGTCGAAGCCGAGGTGGCGGAGCGAGCTCTCGACGGCCTGTCCCTGCGGGTCGAGGATGCCCGGCTTCGGCCGGACGAGCACGGTCGCCCTCACCGGAGCACCACGCCGGGGTCGGCGAGGTAGTCCGCGAAGGCGAGGCCGGTGAGCCGCTCGAACGCCTCCACGTAGCGTCTGCGTGTGCCGTCGACGACGTCGGCGGGCAGCTCGGGGCCCGGGTCGGTCTTGTCCCAGCCGAGCGACTCGCAGTAGTCGCGCACGAACTGCTTGTCGTAGGACGGCGGCGTCCGGCCGGGCTCGTACCCGTCCGCCGGCCAGAAGCGGGACGAGTCGGGCGTGAACGCCTCGTCGGCGAGCACGAGCCGCCCGTCGGCGTCGAGGCCGAACTCGAGCTTCGTGTCCGCCAGGATGATTCCGCGCTGCCGTGCGTGCTCCGACGCGAACGCGTAGAGCGCGAGCGCCGTCGCCTCGACCTCCTCGAAGCGATCCTCGCCGACGAGCCCGGCCGCCGTCTCGCGGTCGATGTTCTCGTCGTGCCCCGTCTGGGCCTTCGTCGCCGGCGTGAAGATCGGCCCGGGCAGCTGCTCCGCCTCGCGCAGGCCGGGTGGAAGCCGGTGCCCGCAGACCTCGCCCGTGCGGCCGTAGTCCTTCCAGCCGGAGCCGGCGAGGTACCCGCGCACGACGCACTCGATCGGCAGCATCTCGAGGCGTCGGCACTCGGTCGAGCGGCCGTCGTCGCGCAGCTCGAGCAGGTGGTTTCGCACGAGGTGGCTCGTGCGTGCGAACCAGAAGCCGGAGAGGCCCGTGAGGACGCGGCCCTTGTCGGGGATCTCGGTCGGGAGCACGACGTCGAACGTCGAGATCCGGTCGCTCGCAACGAGCAGCAGCCGGTCCGCGTCGAGCGCGTACAGCTCCCTCACCTTGCCGCTTGCCACGTGCACAGCGTCAGACATGGACTGCTTCCTCCTTCTGGGCGAGCCGGTCGAGCCGGTCGAAGACGGCCTCCACGCCGGCGAGCGTCGCGTCGAGGTCGAAGACCCCGGCCAGCGCGGCGTCGTCGAGGACGGCGGTCAGATCGGAGTCGGCGCGGACGAGCTCGCGGAAGTCGCGCTCCTCGTCCCATGCCCGCATCGCGTTGCGCTGCACGAGCCGGTAGGCCTCGCCGCGCTCCAGCCCGGCTTCGACGAGCGCGAGCAGCAGGCGGTGCGAGAAGAACAGGCCGTGCGACGACCAGAGGTTGCGTTCCATCCGGCCGGGATGGACGACGAGCCCGTCGACGATCCACGCGAACCGGTCGAGCATGTAGTCGAGCGCCAGGAACGCGTCGGGCACGACGATCCGCTCGGCCGAGGAGTGCGAGATGTCGCGCTCGTGCCAGAGCGGCATGTTCTCGAGGCCGACGCCGCACGCGGCGCGCACCACCCGTGCAAGCCCGGTCAGGCGCTCGGCGACCTTCGGGTTTCGCTTGTGCGGCATCGCCGACGAGCCCTTCATGCCCGCGGCGAACGGCTCCTCGACCTCGCGCACCTCGGTGCGCGCAAGGTGGCGGATCTCGGTCGCGAAGCGGTCGAGCGAGCTCGCTGTGATCGCCAGCGACGCGAGCAGCTCGGCGTGCCGGTCGCGCGCGACCACCTGGGTGGAGACCGGCTCAGGCTCGAGACCGAGGCGCTCGCACGCGATCCGCTCCACCTCCGGGTCGAGCGACGCGTACGTCCCGACCGTCCCGGAGAACTGGCCGACGCGGCAACCGGCCAGCGCCCGCACGAGCCGGCCGCGGTCGCGGTCGAGCTCGAACGCCCAGCCGGCGAGCTTCCAGCCGAACGTCGTCGGCTCGGCATGCACGCCGTGCGAGCGCCCGATGCACACCGTCGAGCGGTGCTCGCGCGCGAGCGCGGTGACCGACGCGACAGCGCGGTCGAGGCCGGCCAGGAGCAGCGCGCCCGCATCCCGGATCTGCAGCGCAAGGGCCGTGTCGAGCACGTCGGACGAGGTGAGCCCGTGGTGCAGCCAGCGGCCCTCCGGCCCGAGCCCCTCCTGGACGGCGTCGACGAACGCGGCGAGATCGTGGTCGGTCCGGCGCTCCAGCTCGGCGACGCGCTCCGGCGACGGCGGCACGGCGGCGGCGCGGACGGCGGCCGCGTCCGCGGCCGGGACGGCGCCCAGCTCGGCCCAGGCGTCGAGCGCCGCCAGCTCGACCTCGAGCCAGCGCGCGAGCTTGCCCTCGTCCGACCAGATCCGGCTCATCTCCGGACGGGCGTAGCGGGCGATCACTCGGGACAGTGTAGAGGCGGCCCGGGCGATCAGTCGCAGAGTGCGACGATGCGTGCGGCGAGCACCGCGGCGTTGCGCGCGTTGTCGACGCCGACGGTCGCCACCGGCACGCCGGGCGGCATCTGGACGATCGAGAGCAGGGCGTCCAGCCCGTCCAGCACCGACTTCGACGACCGCAGCGGCACGCCGATCACCGGCAGCTCCGTGTGGGCGGCGACCACGCCGGGCAGCGCGGCCGCGAGGCCCGCGCCGCAGATCAGCACGAGCAGGCCGCGGCCGGCCGCCCCCTTCGCGTACTCCGCCACCGCGTCCGGGGCCCGGTGCGCGGAGCGCACCTCGAACTCCCAGCCGATCCCGCGGGCGTCGAGCTCGTCCATCGCCGCCTGCATCCGTTCGCGGTCCGACTCGGAGCCGACGAGGATCCCGACGCGCAGCTCAGGCACGGGCGGCAGCCTCCGCGATGTCGCGCCGGTAGCGGGCTCCGTCGAAGGAGATCAGCTCGACCGCGTCGTAGGCGCGGCGGCGGGCGGCGGCGAGGTCGGGGCCGGTGGCGGTCACCGAGAGGATCCTGCCGCCGTTCGTCACCAGCGTGCCGCCGCGAACCGCCGTGCCGGCGTGGAAGACGAGCGCGCCGGCCGCCTCGGCGGCGGCGATCCCGTCGATCCGCGCGCCCGCGTAGACGCTGTCCGCGGGGTAGCCGGGGCCCGCCAGGACGACCGTCACCGCCGCCTCCGGCGCGACCGCGACCGCGCCCTCCGGCAGGCGGCTGTCGGCGGCCGCCGCGAGCAGCTCCAGCAGGTCGCAGTCGAGGCGGGGCAGCAGCACCTGCGTCTCCGGGTCGCCGAAGCGTGCGTTGAACTCGAGCACCTTCGGGCCGTCCGGCGTGAGCATCAGCCCGGCGAACAGGCACCCGACGAACGGGGTGCCCCGCCGCGCCAGCTCGTCGACGACCGGCTGGTGCACCTGCGCCACGAGCGCGGCGACGTCGTCCACCCGGGGCACCGGCGAGTAGGCGCCCATGCCGCCGGTGTTCGGGCCCGTGTCGCCGTCGCCGGCGCGCTTGAAGTCCTGCGCGGCTCCGAGCGCGAGTGCGCGCCGCCCGTCCACGAGGGCGAACAGCGACACCTCCTCGCCCTCGAGCAGCTCCTCGATCACGAGCTCGCTGCCGAAGGCGCGGACGGCGTGCAGCGCCGCGTCGAGCTCCTCCTGCGTCCGGCACACGAAGACGCCCTTGCCGCTCGCGAGCCCGTCCGCCTTCACCACGCAGGGGACGCGCGCGACCGGCAGCGACTCGGCCGTCGGCACGCCGGCGGCGCGCAGCACCTCCTTCGCAAACGACTTCGACCCCTCGATCCGCGCCGCCTCCGCGCTCGGCCCGAAGACGGCGAGCCCGCTCTGCCGCAGCTGGTCGGCGACGCCGGCGACGAGCGGCCCCTCCGGCCCGATCACGACGAGGTCGGCGTCGATCGTCAGCGCCAGGCTGAGCAGGCCGTCGCCGTCGTCGGCCCGCACCGGGTGGCACGTGCCGAGCGCGGCGAGGCCCGGGTTGCCCGGCGCGACGTGCAGCTCGCCGAGCCTCGGGCTCTGCCGCAGCCGCCACGCGAGCGCGTGCTCGCGCGCGCCCGAGCCGACGATGACCACGTTCACCGGGCGAGTCTACTCGGCGCTTCCGGCGATACTTCCGCGGTGACCGCGCCGCCCTACTCCACCGCCAGGGTGACGGTGCTGCGGGTTCCCGAGGGGGAGCGCGTCGACGTCGTCGCCGTCGAGGAGCCGCTCGAGATCCGGATCGGCGGCCGCCCGGTGGCGGTGACGATGCGCACGCCCGGCAACGACGAGGAGCTCGCGCTCGGCTTCGCGCTCTCGGAGGGGCTGCACCCGGAGTCCGCCCGCCTGCCCGACGACCTGGCCGCGAACACGGTCGAGCTGGTCGCCCCCGGGTTCGACGCGGATCGACTCGCGCGCAGCTTCTACACGACCTCCTCCTGCGGGGTGTGCGGCAAGGGCGCGCTCGAGGCGATCGCCGTCGAGGCGCCGCGCGTGACGAGCACCCTGCGCGTCCCCGCGGAGGTGGTCTCGGCGCTGCCCGACCGGCTGCGCGCGGCGCAGGCCGCGTTCGAGGAGACCGGGGGCCTGCACGCGACCGGCCTCTTCGACGCGGGCGGCGGCCTGCTCTGCCTGCGCGAGGACGTCGGCCGCCACAACGCGCTGGACAAGGTCGTCGGCTGGGCGTTCGGCGAGGCGCTGCTGCCGCTCGCCGAGCAGGTGCTGTGCGTCAGCGGCCGGCTCTCGTTCGAGCTCGTGCAGAAGGCGGCCGTCGCCGGCTGCCCCGTGCTCGTCGCCGTCGGCGCGCCGTCGTCGCTCGCGGTCGAGCTCGCCGCCGACCGCGGCGTCACCCTCTGCGGGTTCGTGCGCGGCGGCCGCTTCAACGTGTACAGCGAGCCGTGGCGCGTCGAGCGCTGACCGGCGTGCTGCTGGTCGGCGGGGCGAGCAGCCGCTATGGCTCGCCGAAGGCGCTCGCGACGATCGACGGCGAGACGCTCGCCGACCGCGGCCGCCGCGTCCTCGCCGGCGCGTGCGACGAGGTGCTGGTCGTCGGCAAGGCCGGCGAGCTGCCGTTCGACGTGCTCGACGACGGCGGCGGCGCGCTGCGCGCCCCGATCGTGGGTGTCGTCGCCGGCCTGCGCGCGGCGGCCCACGACGTGACGGTGGTGCTGCCGGTCGACTGCCCGTGGGTCACCCCGGAGCTGCTGCGGCTCCTCGGCGAGCGCTGCCGCGACGCCGCCGTCCCGCAGACCGGGCCGCTGCCGGGCGCCTGGGCGCGAAGCGCGCTGCCGGTGCTCGAGCGCCGGCTCGCCGCCGGCGGCCCGCTCGCCCTCTACCGCGCCTACGACGAGCTCGACGTCGTCACGGTCGAGGTCGAGCCGCAGCTCGTCGCCGACGTCGACACGCCCGCCGACCTCACTCCGACCTAGACGCCTCGCGCCGCTGCTCGGCGAGGCGCGCCCAGCGCTGCTCGTCCGGGTCGTCGCGCTTCCCGCGCAGGACGAACCACGCCAGCCAGGCCGCGACCGCCACGGGCACGAAGATCGAGACGGCGACGATCACCTGCGTCCACGTGCTCGCGGTGTAGGCGAGCGCGTTCACGCGAGCACGCGGTCGCGCGACGCGCCGACGCCGACCAGCTCGATCGGCACGTCGAGCGCGTTCGCGACGAACTCGACGTAGCCGGCCGCCGCGGCCGGCAGGTCGTCGAGCGTCGCGGCGCCGTCCAGCGGCTCGGCCCAGCCCGGCAGCACCTCCCAGACCGCCTCCGCGTGGTGGAAGTCCGACTGGTGGGCGGGGAAGTGCTCGGTCTCGCCGCCGTCGCGCAGCCGGTAGCGCACGCACACCGGCAGCTCGTCGAACGCCGAGAGCACATCGAGCTTCGTCAGGGCGAGCGACGTGATCCCGTTCACGCGCACGGCGTACCGGAGCGCGACGAGATCGAGCCAGCCGCAGCGGCGCTCGCGGCCGGTGACCGTGCCGAACTCGCCCCCCAGCTCGCGCAGCCGCTCCTGGTCCGGGCCGGCGATCTCGGACGGGAACGGCCCCTCGCCGACCCGCGTCACGTAGGCCTTCGACACGCCGAGCACGCGGTCGATGCGGGTCGGCCCGATGCCGACGCCCGTGGCGGCCCCCGAGGCGATCGGGTTCGACGAGGTGACGAACGGATACGTGCCGTGGTCGAGGTCGAGCATCGTCGCCTGGGCGCCCTCGAACAGGACCCGCTCCCCGGCGCGCAGCGCCTCGTCGACGAGCAGCGACACGTCGCCGACATACGGCGCGAGCCGCTCGGCGTAGCCGGCGTAGCGCGCCCAGACCTCCTCCAGGTCGAACGGCTCCGCCTCGTAGATGCGCTCCAGCCAGAGGTTCTTCTCGGCGAGCGCGACCTCGATCTTCTCGCGGAGGATCTTCGGGTCGAGCACGTCCTGCACGCGGATGCCGATCCGCGACGCCTTGTCCGCGTACGCCGGCCCGATGCCGCGGCGCGTGGTGCCGATCTGCAGCTTGCCGAGCCGCCGCTCCGACGCCTGGTCGATCGTCACGTGCCACGGCATGATCAGGTGCGCGTTGCCCGACAGGACGACGATCGACGGGTCGACGCCGCGTTCGGCGAGCAGGTCGACCTCCTCGACGAACACCTGCGGGTCGACGACGCAGCCGGCGCCGATCACCGAGCGCGTGCCGGACACGACGCCGCTCGGCATCTGCCGCAGCTTCCACGTCTCGCCGTCGGCGACGATCGTGTGCCCCGCGTTGGGCCCGCCCTGGTAACGGCAGACCACGTCCGACTGCTGCGCGAGCAGGTCGACGATCTTCCCCTTGCCCTCGTCGCCCCACTGCGCTCCGACCACCACGGTCGCAGGCACACAGGCACTCTAGTGCGCCGGGCTGCCGCCCGCGCCGCGCCCCGGTGGAGTGCGACCCGGCCGACCACGCAGACGAGAACGCGAGCGCGCCGAGGAGAGGCTCACACTGCGCGCGCGAGCTGTCTCGCCACCCGCCGCACGACGATGCGGTGGCCGCGCGGGCAGGTCGTGAAGCCGACGTCGGCCTCACGGCGCAGCGTGCCGTAGACGACGCAGGAGTCGGCGGCGATCGACTCGCGGATCGCGAGACACGCCTCGCACGGCTCCTCGAAGGACGTCGCCTCCGGGCCGACCCAGACGTGCTGCCGCTCGATTCCCACCTCAACCGGTCATGTCAGTTGCAGTTGCCTCGAGTCGTGGTGGGACAGGTTGGGCGGCCGCTCGACGCGGCGCAGGACGATCTCGTGCCCGGCGCCGCAGCGCACCGACGCCTGCACGGTCTCGGCGCCGAGCGTGCCCCGGACGCTGGCGAGCATCAGCGCATCCGCGAACAGCAGGCCCGCGAGGCGGGCCTGCTCGAGGCACGTCTCGCACAGGCACGCGTAGCCCGTCGCCGAAGGGCTGATCCAGACCGTGGTCACGTGCCCGCCGCCAGGTCGGAGAACTTCGCGTAGCGCTTCTGGAAGGCGAGCTTCTCCATACCGGTCGCGCCGTTTCGGTGCTTGGCGAGGAGCAGCTCGGCGATCCCGGCGGACTCGGTCTCCTCCGGGTTGTAGTACTCGTCCCGGTAGACGAACAACACGAGGTCGGCGTCCTGCTCGATGGAGCCGGACTCCCGCAGGTCGGAGAGGATCGGCCGCTTGTCGTGGCGCTGCTCGACGGCGCGGGAGAGCTGCGACAGCGCGATGATCGGCACGTCGAGGTCGCGCGCCAGCACCTTGAGCGCACGGGAGATCTGCGACACCTCCTGCACGCGGTTCTCGACGGTCGTGCCGCTCGTCATCAGCTGCAGGTAGTCGACGATCACGAGGCCGAGGTTCGGCTCCTTCATCTTCAGCCGGCGCAGCTTCGAGCGGATCTCCATCATCGTGATCGAGCCGGTGTCGTCGACGTAGATCGGCGCCTTGGCGAGCTTGTCGCACGCCGCCGTGAGGCGCGGCCAGTCGTCGGCCTGCAGCTTGCCCGTGCGCAGGCGCTGCGACTCGACCTTGCCCTCGGCGCACATGAGCCGCTGCGTCACCTCGGCCTTCGACATCTCGAGCGTGAACAGCGCGACCGGCGTCTGGTGGCGGACCGACACGTTCGCCGCCATGCACAGCGCGAGCGCCGACTTCCCCATCGACGGGCGTGCGGCGACGATCACGAGGTTGCCCGGCTGGAAGCCGGAGGTCAGGCGGTCGAGGTCGCGGAAGCCCGACGGCGTGCCCGTGATGTCGCTGCCGGCCTCGTAGAGCTTCGTGATCGTCTCGAACGAGTCCTTGAGCAGGTCGTCGATGTGCGCGAACTCGGTCGAGACGCGCTGCTGCGACAGGTCGAAGACGATCTGCTCGGCCCGGTCGACGAGCTCGACGGTCTCGCCCGGACGGTCGAACCCGAGGCGGGCGATGTCGTTGCCGGCGCGGATCAGCCCGCGGAGCGTCGCCATCTCGCTGACGATGCGCGCGTAGTGCGCCGCGTTCGCGGCCGCCGGCACGAGCGCCGCGAGCTCGTGCACGCGTTCGGCGCCGCCCGCAGCCTCGAGCGTGCCGGAGCGGTCGAGCTCGTCGACGACGGTGATCGCGTCGACGGGCTCGCCCTTGGCGTACAGCGAGAGGATCGCGCGATAGAGGTGGCCGTGGCTCTCGCGGTAGAAGTCCGCCGCGGTCAGCGTCGTCGCCTCGGTGACGGCGCCGATCGCGAGCGGGTTCAGCATCATCGCGCCGAGGACGGACTCCTCCGCGTCGAGGTTCTGGGGCGGGACCGGCGCGGCGGCGAGGGCCTGGGCGGGCGTGGCCATTCGACGTGTAGGAGAACCCGGATCGCCCGCCCCCGCAAGGGTGTGGACAGGCGGTGTTTGCGGCGTCGGAGACTCTGACATGCAGGGAAAAGAGAACGTGTGTTCGTGTCAGTGTAGTGGACGAAACGGTCGCTCTTTGCGCCGATTTCGCGACGAGTTCCACACATGTGCACGCGGCTGTGGAGAACTCGCCGGTCGGTCGTCCACAGGCTCGTGCAAAGCCTGTGGACGACTGCGGGGATGCGGGGCTACGCCTCGGCGGGCCCGGCGTCCGCGCCGGCGGCGTCCGTCCCGGCGGCGTCGCCGGGGGCCGCCTCGGCGCCGCTCTGCGGCTGCCCGGCCTGCTCCTCGGCCGCCTCGAGCTCGGCGAGCTCCTCGTCGGGCGGCAGCTCCCGGCCCTCCGGGGCGACGACCACCCGCAGCTCGGCGACGACGTCCGGGAAGACCTCGAACGGCACCGTGTAGCGGCCGATCCGCTTGATCGCGCCCATCTGCAGCTTGCGCCGGTCGACGCGGAGCTTCTCCGCCTCCCAGAGCCGGTCGGCGACGTTCGTCGCCGTCACCGAGCCGAAGAGCGCGCCGGTCGGGCCGGCGGTCACGTCGAAGCGGAGCTCGAGCTTCTCGAGCCGCGCCGCGATCGCACGGGCCTCCTCGACGCTTCTCGCCTCGTGGCGGGCGCGGCGCGCCTCGCGCTTCTCGAGCTCGCGCAGGAGACCGGGCGTGGCCGGCTCGGCGAGGCCCCGCGGGAGCAGGAAGTTCCGCGCGTAGCCGCGCGCGACGTGGACGACCTCGCCGCGCAGGCCGAGCTTCTCGACGTCCTGGGTGAGAACGACGTCCATGGCCTACTTGTCGGCGACGTACGGGAGCAGGGCGAGCTCGCGCGCGCGCTTCACGGCGACGGCGACCTGGCGCTGGTGGCGCCGGCACGCCCCGCTGATGCGGCGGGAGCGGATCTTGCCCTTCTCCGACACGTACCGCCGGAGCTCGTTGACGTTCTTGTAGTCGACCTCGTCGACCTTGCTCTTGCAGAAGAAGCAGGACTTGCGGCGCCCGGGGCTGGGCGCGCTCCGCTTCCTCGATCCACGTTCACGGTCGCTCTTCGGTGCAGCCACTGCCTCTCCTTAGAAGGGGATGTCGTCGTCTGCGCCCTGGAAGTCGGCGTCGGCGCCGGCCGACGCGCCCGCGGGCACGAACTGGTTCTCGCCGCCGCCACCGCCGTCGCGGCCGCCCAGGAACTGGACGGAGTCGGCGATGATCTCGACGGCCTGGCGCTTCGTCCCGTCCTGCGCGTCCCACTCGCGCCACTCGAGACGGCCGTCGATCGCGACCGGCCGGCCCTTCGACAGGTACTGCGCGCAGCTTTCGCCCTGGTTCCCCCAGACCGTGACGTCGAAGTAGTTCGGCTTCTCGGTCCACTGGCCGGTCGCGTTGTCCTTGCGCCGCGTGTTGACGGCGATCCGCAGGCTGCAGACCGACGTTCCCGACGGCGTCGAGCGCAGCTCGGGGTCGCGGGTCAGGTTGCCGACGAGCACGACGCGGTTGATGTTGGCCATGGTTCTCGCTCCTCTCCGACGGTTCGATCCAGGCTACTCGTCGGCCGGGTCGCTGTCATCGGCGGAAGCGGCCGCGGCCGCTGCGGGCGCCGCGGCGGCGGGTGCCGGCGCCGGCGCCTTCGTGTGGGTCGAGCCCTTCACGCGCCGGTAGGCGCCGTAGCGGACGACCCCGTCGGTGATCTTGAGGACGCGCGTGATCTCGGCCAGCACCTCGGCCGTGGTCGTGAACAGGAGCAGGTGGTAGACCGCCTCCCCCTTGTGGTCGATCTCGTAGGCGAGCCGGCGGCGGCCCCACGGCTCGTGGCCGTCCCAGCGGCCCTTCGACTCGTCGACGGAGTCGCGGACGCGCTGGATGATCTCGTTCGCGCGCGTCTCGGCGAGCTCCGGGTCCAGCAACAGCATGATCTCGTACTCGTTCACAGGCCCGAATCCCTCCTTCTCACGGTCTGAGTCGGCCCGGCCTCCTGGGCGCCGCTTCGGGTGACGGCGCGACGGGCGGGGCGAGAAGCCGCGCCACTGTAGCATCGACGCCGTGAAGCGGCTGCTCGCCCTGCTGCTCGGCGGCCTCGGGCTGCGCGCCCTGCTGGCGCGGCGCCGGCGGCCGGCCGTCGAGGCCTCGCCGGCCGACAGCCTGCGCGCGAAGCTCGACGAGGTGCGCACCGAGGAGCCGGAGCCGCCCGCCGCCGACCGCCGCGCCGGCGTGCACGAGCGTGCGCGGCAGGCGATCGACGAGCTACGCGACCAGCCGGAGTAGCTCGCCGCGCTCCGCGTCGGTGAGGCCGCGCAGCGGCCCCCGCACGTCCTCGTGCAGCGGGACGCCGCGCGAGCGCACGACCGCCTTCAGCGCGGCGTGGCGCGGGAAGCGCTCGACCGCCGCGCGGAGCGCGCCGGCCGCCGCCGAGTCGCCGCTCCGCACCGCCCCGGCGACCACTTCGGGGAACGCCGAGGCGAGCCCGGAGACGCAGCCGGCGGCCCCCGCCGCGAGCCCCTCGCCGATCAGCGCCTCGGCCCCGATGAAGACGTCGAGGCCGTCGAGCAGGTAGGGGCGCACCTTCTCGAACGGCGCGTCGCTCACCTTCATCCCGGCGACGTTCTCGACCTGCTCGCGCAGCCGCTCCACCACCGCGACCGGGATCGCGTAGCCGGAGGCCTTCTCGAGCTCGTAGACGTAGAAGGGAAGCGGCGCGCAGGCGCGCGCGGCGGCGAGGAAGTGGGCGAGCAGCGCGGCCTCGTCGACCTGGTAGTAGGGCGGCGCGATCACCGCGACGCCGGCCGCGCCCGCCTCGGCGGCGTGGGCCGCGAGCGCGGCCGTGTCCGCCGTCGTCTGGGCGCCGCAGTGGGCGAGGACCGGGAGGGTTCCGTCGGCGACTGTGCTAGACAGCAGAAGCTTGCGCTCGGACAGTGAGCAGGAGACCCCCTCGCCGGTGGTGCCGAGGAGCAGGATGCCGTCGACGCCGCCGGCCGCGAGGAAGGCCAGGTACGGGCCGACCGCGTCGAGGTCGAGCCCGGCGCCGCCCGGCGTGAACGGCGTCAGGGCGGCGGCGATCGTCCTCGGCATCGCCGCGATGCTAGTCGCGCCGGCGGCGCGGGCGTCCGACCTGATCGGGCTCGCCCCCCGGCAGGCGACGCTCGAGGTGCACGGCGGGCGCGCGCTCGTCGGCTGGCGGGAGGGCGGCGTCGAGCGGCACGTGCTCGTCTGGGGCGCGGTGAACGCGCGCACGCCGGGCTCCGGGCTCCCGCAGGTGCGCTTCCGCCACGACTACCGCCCGGCCTGGCGGCGCTTCGACGACCAGTGCCGCCCCTACGCCGGGCCGCCGCTCGCGTACCTCGTCGCGGCGTGCACGGCGCCCGACGGCTCGTACTGGGCGCTGCAGAGCTGGCAGCGCAACCTCCCCCATCGCGGCGTCGCGCCGTGGACGGCCGAGCAGGCAGCGGCCGACCTGCGCGTCTCCCACTGGACGGGCCCGCTCGCGCGGGTCGAGCTGTACACCGACTGGGCGTTCGGCGGGCAGGCGCACGACATCTTCGGGCGGCTCACCTACGACGGGCAGCCGGTGCACGGCTTCCACACGACCCCGGCGGGCGCCCCGATCGACTCCTACGGCCGCAGCGCCTACATCGACACGTTCGACTCGGCGTACGGGCCCGGCTGGAGGCGCGAGACGTCGGTCGTCTTCCGCAAGCCGACCGGGGCGTTCTGCTACTCGTTCTGGCCGACCCGCGACGCGTCGCTTCCCGGCGCGCCTGCCCGGCCGGCCGGCAACGGCGCCCGGTACCGCATCAGCGTCGTCGGCCCGGGCGTCACGCCGGACGTCGTCGCCGAGGCCGCCGACCCCGGCCCGTACGACGCCGCCGCCGAGCGGGTGCGCGACGCGCTCTTCACCCGCGTCACCGCAGGCGACAAATTCTGCGCCACACAGCACTGATCTAAGCTCTGACCGACATGCCGACGCGAGCGGAGCTGCAGGCCGAGCTGGATTCGCTCGAGCTGAAGGAGAAGCACCTGTCGACCGAGCGGCGGCGGCTGCACGACCAGATCGACAAGGGCTTCGCGAACGACCCCGCGGTCGCGCGCGAGAAGACCGTCTCCGCCGAGCGCCGCACGCTGCACCAGCGGATCGCCGAGCTGCGCGAGCTGCTGCGCGACCTGACCCAGTAACCTCGGGGGCGCATCGCCGGGAGCGGCTGAGGCCGGTGCCTCGACTCGTCTTCAAAACGAGCATGGCGTGGCAGCCCCACGCTGGGTGGGTTCGACTCCCGCGCCGCTCCGTCACGCCCCCCGCGGGCGCGCACGCCGCAGCGTGCGGCGGTCGCCGCGCCGCAGCGTCAGCCCGTCGGCGTCGTAGCGCTCGAGCAGCGCCTGCGCCGTCCGCCGGCCGACGCCGAGCGCGTCGCGGAACGACGCGAGCGTGATCGGCTCGAGCTGCGGCAGCAGCGCGAGCCCGCGCTCGTACAGCGCGGTCGAGACGGCGTAGCCGTCGCCGACGCGCCGCAGCCGCCCCTCGCCCTCGAGGAACGCCGCGAGCGCGCGGTCGTCGAGCTTCACGATCTCCTCCCGCTCGAGGCGGGCGAGCAGCTCCTCCGCCGCGGCCTCCCGGCCGCCGAGGACCGCCGCGGCGCCGGGGAGGTACGCCTTCGCGCCCCGGCGCTCGAGCGGGAGCAGCTCGAGCACCGCGCTCGCCCACGGCTGCGGCGGCAGCAGCTCCGCGAGCGGCACGCCCGGGTCGAGCGGGCTCGCTTCGGCGCGCGCGGCGAGCCGTCCGCGCACCGACTCCGCCACCTCGCGCAGCCAGTTGTCAGAGAAGTACCAGTCGCCGGCCGAGCGGACCGCCGCGAGGCCGGCGCCGAGCTCCTCCGGGGTCAGCAGGCCGCGCGCCTGCAGCGCGCGCCGCGTCACCGGCTCGTGCACGAGCGCACGCACGACGGCGGCCGGGTCGTCGGTGTCGAGCGCCGCGAGCCGCTCCGCGGCGAGGCCGCGCGGCGGGCTCGGGTCGAGCACGATGCCGCCGCCGACCGTCGTCTCGGTGCGCAGCACGACCCGGTCGCCTCTCGCGGCGACCACCGGCTCCGAGAGCCGGAGCTGGGCGTAGGCGCCGGCGCGGGCGACGCGGGCGGGGACGCTCTTCGTCCCGGCATGCACCGTGACCGCCGCGGGGATCTCCGCGAGCTCCTCCAACCGCACGTCGAGCCGGTAGGAGCGCGGGAAGTGCCCCGGCGCGACGAGCGTGTCGCCGCGCGCGAGCTCGGTCCGCTCGAGCGCGGGGAGGCCGAGCGCCACGCGCTGGCCCGCCTCGGCACGCGCCACCGCCTCGTCGTGCACCTGGACGCTTCGCACGCGCACGGTGCGCCCGGACGGCTCGACGCGCAGCTCGTCGCCGGCCGCGATCGCCCCCGAGCGGAGCGTGCCGGTCGCGACCGTGCCGACGCCGGCGAGCGAGAACACGCGGTCGACGTCGAGGCGCGCCGCCGTCGAGACGTCGCGGCCCTCGACGTCGACGCGCGCAAGCGCGGCGCGAAGCTCCGCGAGGCCCGCGCCCGTCTTCGCGGAGACGGCGACCACCTCGGCGCCGGGGACGAGCTCGCGCGCCTCCTCGACGGCCAGCTCGAGCGTCTCCTCGTCGACGGCGTCGGCCTTCGTGACGGCCACCACGCCGCGGTCGACGCCGAGCAGGCGGAGCACCGCCAGGTGCTCGAGCGTCTGCGGCCGCGCGCCCTCGGCCGCGTCGATCACGAGCAGGAACAGGTCGATCCCGGTGGCGCCCGCGATCATCGTGCGCACGAACCGCTCGTGGCCGGGCACGTCGACGAGCGACAGCCGCCGCCCGTCGGGCAGCTCGAGGGGCGCGTAGCCGAGGTCGATCGAGATGCCGCGCGCCCGCTCCTCGGGCAGGCGGTCGGTGTCCTTGCCGGTGAGCGCGCGGACGAGCCACGTCTTGCCGTGGTCGATGTGGCCGGCCGTGCCGACGGTCAGCGGCATCGCAGCACAGCCGCCGCCGCCTCGACCGCCTCGGCGTCGCCGAGCGTTCGGCAGTCGAGCAGCAGCCGGCCGTCGCGGACGATGCCGACGACCGGCGGCTCGCCCGCGCGGAGCGGCGCCGCCAGCTCCTCGGCGAGCGCGCACGCGAACGACGGCAGCTCCGCGAGCGGCAGCGCGCCGCCGCCGACGCGCCCCACGGTCTCCTCGACCTCGCCGCCGGTCGCCGCCGCCAGCCGCTCGGCGCGCGCACGGACGGCCGCGGCGTCCTCGCGCAGCATCCGCAGCACCGGCACCTCGCGCAGCGCGCGTTCCGGGTCGAGGTAGAGCAGGAGCGTCCCCTCGAGCGCCGCCAGCCCGAGCTTGTCGATGCGCAGCGCTCGGTGCAGCGGGTGGCGCCGCAGGCGCTCCACGAGCTCCGCCCGGCCGGCGACGATCCCCGCCTGCGGGCCGCCGAGCAGCTTGTCGCCGCTGAAGCAGACGAGGTCGGCTCCGCCCGCGAGGGTCTCGCGCGCCGTCGGCTCGTCGCCGAGCTCGACGAGCGCCCCCGAGCCGAGGTCGTCGAGCAGAGGCAGGCCCGCCGCCCGTGCGACCGCCGCCAGCTCGGCGAGCGCCGGCCGCTCGGCGAAGCCGACGACGCGGAAGTTCGACTGGTGCACGCGCAGCAGGAGCGACGTCCGCTCGCCGATCGCGCGCTCGTAGTCCGCCGCGCGCGTGCGGTTCGTGGTGCCGACCTCGACCAGCGTCGCACCGGAGCGCGCGAGCACGTCGGGGATGCGGAACCCGTCGCCGATCTCGATCAGCTCGCCGCGCGACACGACCACCTCGCGGCCCTCGGCGAGCGCGGCGAGCGCGAGCAGCAATGCGCCGGCGTTGTTGTTGACGACCAGCGCCGCCTCGGCGCCGGTCAGCCGGCAGAGGATCCGCGCGAGGTGGTCCTGGCGGGAGCCGCGCGTCCCGGACTCGAGGTCGTGCTCCAGGTTCGAGTAGCCCCGGGCGGCGTCCGCGACGCGCTCGAGCGCGAGCGGCGGCAGCGGTGCGCGGCCCAGGTTCGTGTGCACGAGCACGCCGGTCGCGTTCAGCACCCGCCGCAGCGACGGCCGCCGGGCGGCGGCGAGCTCCTCGCGCAGCCGCTGCTCGAGCGGCGCCGGCTCGCGGCCCTCGCGGATCTCGAGACGCGCCCGCTCGAGCACCGCGCGCGCCGCCTCGACGGCCAGCGGGTCGTCGGCGGTGCGTGCGAGCTCGTCGACCGAAGGCAGATCGCGCAGCTCCATGGGGGGAGATTACGTCCGCCGGGAACACTGCTTCACTGTTCTCATGAGGCGCGCGGCGATCGTGCTCGCCGCCGTCTGCGCCGCCGCCGGCGGCGCGGCGGTGGCGCGGGCCCTCGAGTTCGAGGGGGCGGCGAAGCCGGGCGTGCACGTGCTCGGGCTCGACGTCTCGGGCGAGAGCCGCGGCAGGATCGAGCAGCGGCTCCGCGCCTGGAGCGCGCGGCCGGTGACGCTCGAGGTCGGCGGCAAGACGCTGCGCGTCGCGCGCGGCTGGCTCGTCTCGCTCGACGTC